>JACCDK010849049.1_pt1 | contig 32527 bp, 23 predicted proteins | sample 7445871 | NCBI WGS metagenome assembly JACCDK01 (sample SAMN15323436, study PRJNA562643) | freshwater metagenome | isolation source: river surface water | place: USA:Blue River Watershed | collected 2017-08-15 | reverse complement strand
GTTTGCGTACGCAAAGTTCCTGATACGTTAAATACCAAACCATCTAGGATTGTGTATGCAGCAGAAGAGTTAAATAAGAAATCGTGTAGACGTTGCTTATTAATTCTACTTTCAACAGTTGCTAACGGATTGAAGTTTGCAAATGTACCAGGGATCTGGAAGTAAGTTCCATCTGAATTGTATACAGGGTCAGTAGGACGCATGTTCATTGCAAAACCGATCGCACGGTTATCAGTAAATTGATTATCCGTTTGAGAAGCTGACATGTTAACTTTAAATGCCAATTTACCTTCTAAAGCTTTCGCATCTAAATTCAAACGACCAGTTAAACGCTCTTTACCAGAACCTTTTAACGTACCAGTTTGGTCTAAGTAACCTACTGAAGCACGGTAAGATACATTCTCAGAACCACCTGACACACCCACGTTGTGGTTTTGAGTCAAAGCAGTTTGCGTAATAACATCTAACCAATCTGTATTCGCACCTAAATCATCAAATTTTTGATTGTATTTAGCAGCAGCAGCACGGAACTCAGCACCATTCAACAACTCAGGACGTTGAGAAATTGTCTCAGCACCTACATAGTTAGTGTAATCAACTGTAGGAGTACCTGTCTTACCACGCTTCGTGTTAATCAAGATAACACCGTTCGCTCCACGGGAACCGTAGATCGCTGCAGAAGATGCATCACGTAAAACGTCCATTGTCAAGATATCCTCTGGAGCAATATTCTCGATAGGTGCACCAATCACACCGTCGATTACGTATAATGGCTCAGAACCTGCGTTCAATGAACCTGTACCACGTAAACGAACTGTTGGACGTGCATTTGGATCACCAGAAGCCTGCGTGATTACCAAACCTGCTACTTTACCTTGTGCAGCAGCTAATGGATTAGTCACAACACCGGCGTTGAAATCACGAGAACCTAAACTAGTTACTGTTCCTGAAATCTCTTTACGCTTTTGTGTACCGTAACCTACAACCACAACTTCTTCCAAAGATTTGTTATCCGCAGCTAAAGCAACATTTACAACAGACTTACCGCCTACTGAAACTTCTTTAGTTGTATAACCTACAAATGAGAATACTAAAGTCGCGTTCGACCCAGCGTTCAATTTGTATGTACCGTTTGCATCTGTTTGAGCACCACGCGTGGTACCTTTAACAGCTACAGAAACACCTGGGAGACCTGAGCCATCAGCTGCATCAGTGACTTTACCCGTTACTACATCTTGAGCAAATGCACCCAAGGAAATTAACAGTGCAACAGCAACACTAAAAGCTTGTTTAAAGCCTAGGTTACTAACACTTGATCGCACAAGGCGACCCACTCTTTTGTAAGAATGAATCATAAGTGAAAAATTAAAGGTTAAAAATAATTAATGATTCTTAGCGGTCTTGTTGTTCAGCTTATCTCACAAATAATGCCTTTGCAAACGTTTACGGATTAAGGCGAATTTCAAAACCGACACAAAAAACGATAGAAAAAATTGAATAAAAAAATGATTTAAGGTAAGGAATCGATGAATGGTCTACTAAAAATTGTACGAAATTTAGATTTTGTTGGTTTGTAGCACAGTGTAGGACAGATTCCTGAAATAATCTAATTCTGCTCCTATTTTACTTCTTCATCATATTTTGGTAACAAATACGGCCTAAATGCCGTAAAAACGATTGTAATTTTTCAAGAGAAAAAAAATTTCAAAAAAAATGAAATATTTTTCGGCAATAGATTACGTGCCTATTTGTTAGTCATCATTAGAATAATCCTATTCATTGGAAAATTTGGACAGTGCTAGTCTGTTGGCAATTCAAGGAAGTGGGTCATATCCACTTCCGCCCCACGGATGGCAACTACTCAGCCGACGAACCATCAAGCGGAATCCCTTACTAAACCCATACTTTTGAAATGCCTGTTTCGCATATTCAGAGCACGTAGGCTGGAATCTGCAGGAGTTTGGCAGAAATGGAGATACTAAAACTTGATAAGATTTAATGAGAAAAATGAATAGGTACTTCATACGGATAGATAGTAGGCCAACAAATTAAATAAAAGATCTTTAATTCATTGATTAAAATTCCGAATTGAATTAAATTGCTACTCAATGAAGCGCTTAATTGAATACATGCATAAATTACCTAAACGCTCCAAGATCCTCGGACTTGTAGGCATTACCCTTTTCATCGGCATACTCATCCTGGCTAACTCCCATCCATCTCAAAGCTTTTTCCACGTGAAAACAACGGCTGAAAGAAGAAATGATAGTTTAGCCAATTTGTATAACCCCCAAATAGCACAGCAAAAATCCATTAAACTTGATACCTTTTTTACCAAACTACGTGAAAAGGCAGGATTTAACGGAGCCGTATTGATTGCTCAATATGGTAAAATCATTTATAAAAAGGGTTTTGGTTATTCCAATTACTTCACAAAAAGTACGATCAATACCCACACGCATTTTCAATTAGCCTCTGTTTCCAAACAATTTACGGCTGTTGCCATTATGCAGCTTAAGGAAAAAGGACTTTTGAATTACGACGATGCGATCGTTAAACATATCCCTGGATTTCCCTATGATTCTAGCTTAACCATTCGTAGTCTTTTGACGCACCGGTCTGGACTTTCCGATTACGCCTATAATATGGATAAGGTTTATGACAAAAAAATACCGTTGACAAATCAAAAAGTAGTGGAAATGATGATCCGTCTCAAGCCGCAGATCGACTTCCGACCAAATGCTAAATTCGATTACAACAATACAAACTACATGCTACTTGCCTACATCGTCGAGAAACTGAGCGGTACAGGATTTAGAGAATACTTAAAGAAAAACATTTTTGAACCTGCAGGGATGTCAGAAACCTTTGTTTACGACCCCATGCACCCCGAAATGCTAAAGACCGCAGCTACGGGATACATCCCTCGAAAAGGAGGACCTGCAGTATCGGAGTTCAACCACCTTGACGGGGTAACCGGCGATAAAGGCATATATTCCACCGTAGAAGATCTTTACCACTGGGATATGGCATTGAACGAAGAGAAATTAGTTAAATATGCTACGTTGGAAGAAGCATTTACGCCCCAGCACACCACGCCGAAAGTGTTAGCGAAAAATTATGGCTTTGGATGGCGCTTGACTCAATTAGAGAATGGGGACTGGCTAACCTACCACACAGGCTGGTGGCATGGCTTTAAAAACTACTACCTACATAATCCAAAAGATAACTCAGCCATTATCATTTTAGGGAATATGGCTAATCATGCCCTTGCCAAAGTAAATATTGTACAATCCATTTTATATCCAGAAAAATCAGCCTTATTTATGAAAGGCGAACCACTTCCGACGGAATTCACCCTAGGAGGAAACTAATTAAAGCTATGAAAAAACTACTCTCTGTTTCCATGTTCTTATTTGCGAGCATTGCCGCTTGGGGACAACAATCGACCGACGATGCAATTAAAGCTACCGTTACCAATTATTTTGAAGGCGTAACCACTGGTGACGCGGCGAAATTGAATAAAGCATTTCATGAATCGGCCATATTGCGCACATTTAATGCAGCCACCGGTAAAATTCAAGATATCCCAGTAAAAACATTTATCAGCAAAACCCCAGCAGGTGGCGTGAAGGCTAGCACAAAATTAATTTCCTATTCATATGCAGGCGTATCGGGATTGGCTGCCGTTGAATTGCAATTTGAAGAATTCAAATACATTGACCTACTTTCTTTATTGCAGGTGAATGATGAATGGAAAATTGTAGCGCGCGTATTTAGCCGTGTAGATTTAGATACCCAATTAAAAGGTTCGGGCGCTACAGAAGCGAAATCATCAAGCAAAACTCCAGCCGCTGCTCCTGCTAAAAAGAGCACAGCTAATGCCAAGCCGAAAAAAGATGATGGATGGTAGAATAGACACTGTACGTCAGACTTTAGACGTTGGACCTAGGAAACTTCTAGCGTCTGACGTCTAAAATCTAATGTCTTTTTACCAATTGATTGGCCCTTTGCCTAAATATTTCTCAACGATTGGTTTATAATACGATTTCAATTCCTCAAAGACAGGAACTACAGGTGATTTAGTGTATAAATCATATTTATTGAAATCATGAATCCAAGCAAGATATTGTTCGTCTTTAGCCGTCATGAATTGACGGTAACTTCCTCCTGAATGCCAAGGGTAAAATGAGTGATATCGAATCATCGCCATACCCGCTTCTGGAATTTTATTCGCTGGATGATTCGACAATACTTGATATAGGTATTCGTCATGTCCCCAAGCCAAGTGCACATTATCTAAACCACAACCTTCCGAATATACCCCAAGATCTGTATTGTAACGCGAATCAGCCATATCTGGATTTAACGCATTAAATTCCGGATATACGCATGAGTCTGGCAATTTGCAGCCTACAACAAAAACATCCCCTACCAATCCCCATTGCTCCGCTTGACTTGTTCCATCTTCATCTGAACCAAATAGATACATGGCTTTACCCAAATCATGAATTAAGCCTACTAATTGCATCCAATCCGGACGTCCATCTGCCCGAATTCCCTCAGCTGATTGTAATAAATGTATAATGTTAGGGAGATTTAAATCTGGATCAGAAACGTCAACGAGTACATTCAAACGCTCCATCATTTCCCAGATATCCATCGGGCGCTCAAACGTTAAGTACTTCTTCTTCATACGAAGTACATATTCATATGTCTGACGCGAACGCATCTTCCGGTAATGCTCTTTTACGGCAGCCGTGATATCGCCCTGCTCATAATTACGAAATTCAGATTTTTCTTTGGTGATGGTTTCCATCTCAACTAAGGTTTAGTGCGATGAAATTACAGAATCATTTTTAATGCTGCAAGAAGGATAAAATAATCGAACTCATTAACATTAAAATACCCAACACAAAAAAGACCGTTGGATTTAATACAGGTAAATTAGTCTCACTTAACGACGCCTCATACGGATTATCCATTAAATAGCGCACCGGGATTTGCTGGCCTATCTCACAATTCTTCGCTAATCCTTTCTCCGCCTCCCGACGAAACTCGGCACCGTTTACATAATAGGAAACAATGGGAAAATAAATTGGGAACCTGCCTGAGTGATCATCCCGCGCATAGCGACGTGAAATCTCCACAATCTTACCGTAAGTAATTTTCGAATGCGCAATCCAATCTTTTCGCTTGTTATATAAATATACACCAACTCCGATCAAAGCAAACGCAATGAAGGAAAACAACACCAAGAATAGTGTCATCGATCCTTGAAAAGAACCGGTAGGCCGACCAGAAATTAATAATATGCCAACTAAATTCATTCGTCTATTTGATCTGACAGAAATATACTGTCTTAAATTTTCATCAAAAAAAGAACAAATAAACCTGAAAATCAAATACTTAGCCTATTGGACAAAAGACGTTAGAAGTGCATAATTCATGTGGTTTTGCGCACTTTTTGTTAATTCTCAAAAAAGAAGATTGCATTTTGACCCATTCGTAGAAAAAATTAGAGTATTTTCAGAAAACAGGTTTGCAAAATGAAGCTAAAAGCTTGAAAAATTTATTTTTCTAAAATTTGATATTTCTTTCAAATTCGTATTTTTGACCCGCAAGAAACCTAAAAACACTATGAAGCAATCGACTAAAATTCAACTCATGACCATGATGTTCCTCATGTTCTTCGGATGGGGAGCCTGGTATGGCCAAATGAGTAAATACCTATTGAGTACACTTAAAGCCACCGGCGATCAAGTAGGGAATGCATATCTTACTTTTTCAATCGCGTCGTTCATTGCGCCATTCTTTGTGGGATTAATTGCTGACCGCTTTTTTGCGGCTCAAAAAGTAATGGGTGTTTTAAATATCGTCGGAGGTGTCTTGCTTTATTTATTAAGTCAAACGACCGATCCGGAGGTCTTCTTTTGGTATATTCTTGCCTATACGATGTGCTTCGCGCCCAATTTGGCACTTTCCAACTCAATCGCAATGAAGCAAATGCAAAATCCTGAAAAGGAATTTGCCAATATTCGTGTGACAGGTACAGTAGCCTGGATTGTTGTCACCAATATCATTGGCTTCTATGCCTTAGGAGATAATGTGGCCATTTTCCAAATCGCCATGTACAGTTCATTTGCACTGGGAATCTATGCGTTTTTCTTGCCAGATACCCCTCCTAAAGCTGATAAAAATGCATCCATTGCACAGATTGTTGGCCTAGACGCGCTTAAACTCTTCAAGGACCGCTCGTTCTTAATCTTCTTTATATCATCAATCCTTATTTGTATTCCATTATCCTTCTACTATGCCATGGCAAATCCTTCGTTAACGGATTCCCACATGAGCAATGTTGAAAACAAAATGTCTTTAGGACAAGCTTCTGAAGTTATTTTCATGTTACTAATCCCATTTGCTTTCACACGCTTAGGTGTCAAAAAAATGCTTATCGTGGGATTATTGGCTTGGATTATTCGCTTCATTTGCTTCGGATATGGAGATGGCATATCGAGCGAGTGGATTTTGTATATCGGCATTATTTTACACGGAGTATGCTATGATTTCTTCTTCGTGACGGGTCAAATTTATACCGATCAAAAGGCTGGTCCACATATCAAAAATTCAGCACAAGGATTAATTACGCTCGCCACCTATGGTGTGGGAATGGGAATCGGCTCTAAGCTTTCAGGCATTGTTTTGGATATGTATACATCTAACGGAGTGCATGATTGGCAATCCGTTTGGATGGTGCCAGCAGCCATTGCAGCACTTGTATTAGTGTTGTTTATTTTATTCTTCCACGAACGAAAACAAGTCGCCTAGGTATTCTTTATTTTGCGAAGCATCCACGGCAAAATGGATGGAAAAAGGCGCTGGACTAGTAGTCCAAACTTTTCCAAAGCACCCCCAACAAAAAAGTAGTTTTTGCCCTTAGAAACGGCAAGAACTATTTTTTGGGCAGCAATTTGAGGATCTAATCCCTTGGCCTGATTAGGGTCCATTATTCCGTATTTTTCCCCATGCTCATTCATGGCATGTAACGAAATCTCGGTACGGATATAACCTGGCAATATAGTCGTTACTTGTACACCATGCGCATGTAATTCAGCACGTACAGAATCAAAAAATCCAATTAAAGCATGTTTGGTGGCACCATATGCCGCACGTCGTGGTGTAGAAATTCGACCAGCAACGGAGGCAATTGGCACAAAAACACCAGCCTGTTGATTTTGAAATACCGGAATAACTTGCTGAACCAAGTGTACAATCGAAAAGAAATTCACTTCAAACAAACTTCGGTAGACATCAAATTTAGTATCCAATACGAAAGATCGTTGGCTCACCCCCGCATTCAATACCAGCACATCGATGCGACCAAATGTTTGCATTACATGAGCGACTTGGATGGCATGTTGCGCTAGATCAACCATATCAAAAGGCAACACCAAAACACTTCCTCCATGCGACTCACAGGACTTGGCTACCCGTTGCAGCTCCACCTCTCTGCGGGCCGACAAGACCAAGTTAGCTCCTTGTGAAGCAAATTCATAGGCTAATGATTCCCCTATTCCAGAGGACGCCCCCGTGATCCAGACTATTTTGTTTTTAAATTCCATATTTTAAAGGTAGAAAAAAGACGGAAAAATGAAATGTTTGCGCCTAGCTTTTAGCCTTGGAACTAGCAAACTGAAGCCTAGGACTCCAAACGCTCTAACTCGCGGAAGAACTCCGCCATGGGATTAACTTCCAATAGCTGTAATTTTTGCCACAAACGAATTGCTTTAGTCATCAAACCACTTTCAATTAAAAACCCATCATGTCCATACAATGAGTCGATTACTTGAAAAGAAGCCCCTGGGATATGCTTAGCTAAAAATTCTTGTTCGACAATCGGGAAAAGCGCATCGGATTTAATCCCAATCACGAGGGTATTCGATTTAATCAACTTCAATGCAGGAATGATGCCCCCACGATTGCGGCCTACGTCCTGAGAATCCATCATTTTGGAAAGAATGTAGTAAGAATAGGCATTGAAGCGTTGGGCCAACTTCTCTCCTTGGTAGCGCTGATATGAAACGGCGCGCAAGGTTTTTTCCAACGAATGGTCTTGCCGCGACTGAGTTACCTGATAAGTTTCATAGTTTCGATAAGAAATCAGCGCAGTAGCTCGTGCGGCCTTCATTCCCTCAATACCAGCTTGGGCATGCGATTCTCCCCAAGTTTTATCTACCTCAATCGCCATGCGTTGAGACTCATTAAAGGCTACACCCCAAGGAGAATGCACCGCATTGGTCGCGACTAAAATCAAATTCTGAATTAAATCGGGATTTATTATCCCCCATTCCACAGCCTGTTGACCACCCATCGATCCTCCAATACAGGTCTTAATGCGTTTAATTCCCAATTCGTTACGCAACAATTCAAACGCGTGAACGACATCGCGAATACTTATATCAGGGAAACTGTGAAAATAGGGGTTTCCAGTTGCTGGGTTGGTAGACAGTGGTCCCGTAGAACCATAATGCGAACCCAAAATATTAGCGCAAACAATAAAATTATTCTCGGGATTGAACAATTTACCAGGTCCAACAAGCCCTTGCCACCAGTCGGCAACATCTTGACTTCCCGTAAACGCATGGCAAATCCAAATCACATTATCACCCGCTTTGTTTAGCTGACCCCATGTTTGGTAGGCCAAATCAAGTTCCGGAAGCGATGAACCGCTTTCTAAAGGAAAGGTATGGGGGTAGTGATAGTGTCGAAATTCTGCTTGCATCAGTAACGATTTATATTTCCCTAAACAGACAAACGCCTGGGGTAGGAATTAGCACCGGGGTCAAAATTATGACGGGTTGCCAGAAGATCAATGAGCCTAGTCTCTCCCTTCTTCTTTATAATTCAATGCTTCACAGCGACTGAATGAGGTCACAAAGTAAATCATGAAATCAGGAATTTCCAAAATTCTGATGATATTTGCCCTTATGAAAGAGCTGATTCTATTTTACGTCGCCTTTGCTGCACTCTTATATCTCGTAAATCTAAGTCCATTGGGAATATATTTGCACCCGAAGGTAACATTCATCTATGTGTTTTTAGCTTTTCAGTCATATCTAACGTTTATAATTACGCAAGTTGGCCTAAAAGATGGAAAAGAAAAATTCACGCAGTTCCAGCTGGCCAACTTAACTATACGCTTCATTTTAAGCCTTTCCTTCATTGGATTTTTTGCTTATTCAGGTACTCCAGAAATAATCTTATTCGTTGTCAACTTTTTTGTACTCTATTTATGTAGTACAAATTTTGAAATAATTGGCTTGCTTCGTAACTTGCGACGTTTTTAGAAAAGAGCAAATAAATTTTTCTCTTTTTTCTGCCCAAAAATCAGTTAATCAGCGAATTAACAAGACAACATCAAACAATTAAGTAAAAGCAAGAATTACGATGCCGATTAAGACTTTTTTAAAGAAAATGTACTTTTCAAATATAATCCTCGGATTATTATTCAGTTTTTCAAGCTTTGCGTTGTTGGCAAATGAAGGGGAAGTAGCACATGACAGTGCACATACTGCAGCACCTGTTGCGAAGGAAGCAGAATCCACGAAGTTTGATCCAGGTAAATTAATTCTGCATCATATTGCGGATGAACATGAATGGCATTTCTTTACGGTTGGTCATTTTCATGCAACCCTACCGCTTCCATGTATCGTATATACAGAATCAGCTGGTTTACAGATTTTTTCTTCGGCTAACTTCAAAAACGAACATCATGAGGAAATTCCTTACAATGGTCTCGTATTAGATCATGGCAAAATTCACGCTGAAAATGGCGAGAAGGTATATGATATATCGATCACGAAAAATGTAGCTTCTCTTTTAATTTCAGCTGTTTTATTGTTAACTATTTTTATCGGTATCGGTAAAAAATACCAAGAAAACCCGCACAGAGCTCCTAAAGGCTTACAATCTATGTTTGAGCCCATCATTATATTTGTGCGTGATGAAATTGCGAAAAACAATATCGGAGAAAAGCATTACCGTCGATTTATGCCATATTTATTGACAATCTTCTTCTTTATTTGGTTTAACAATATGCTTGGATTGATTCCAGGGGGAGCAAACGTAACAGGAAATATAGCAGTAACACTAGTTTTAGCGATAATTGCGTTTATTATTACCAATGTAAATGGTCGGTCAACGTATTGGACACATATTTTCGCGATGCCTGGTGTCCCTAAGTGGATGTTAGTCATTTTAACTCCAGTAGAGATTGTGGGTGTGTTCATGAAACCATTCTCATTAATGGTCCGTTTGTTTGCGAACATCACGGCAGGTCACATTATTTTATTAAGTTTAGTTTCCTTGATATTCATTTTTGAAAATGCTGCATTAGGTCTAGCCGTAGTTCCTTTCTCACTTTTCATGAATGTTATTGAGCTGATTGTTGCCTTCATCCAAGCCTTCATCTTTACGATGTTAGTTTCGAATTATATCGGATCGGCGGTCGAAGAGCATCATCATTAATTTGTATTTTTTTTAATTTATATAAACCCAAATCGTATGTCAATTTTGTCGATTTTATTAGAAGTTTCTGTAGGACTTGGTCTTGCAGGTATTGGTGCTGGTTTAGCTGCTTTAGGAGCTGGTGTAGGTATCGGTAACATTGGTGGTTCTGCAATGGAAGCTATTGCACGCCAACCAGAAGCTTCTGGAAAAATTCAGGGTGCGATGTTGATCGTTGCTGCCTTCGTTGAGGCGGTTGCGTTATTCGCTGCTGTAATTTGTCTATTGGTTACTTTGAAATAAGGAACCAACGAGTAACCCGAGGGATTAGCCCTGGAATCTTTACTCAAAACATTTAAAACGCAATTTGGAAAGCATTAGGCGCCAAATTGCGTTTTCTAAAACTGAAATACTGTAAATATTTATACCCCATGGAGTTAATTACCCCAGACTTTGGACTTATATTCTGGCAATTACTTGTCTTTGGAATTCTATTTTTCCTATTAGCCAAATTTGCTTGGAAACCAATCATTCAATCGTTAGCTGAGCGTGAGCAATCCATCGACGAAGCGATCAAATTATCAGAAACAACCCGCGCTGAAATGGCCGAGTTGAAAGCAGGCAACGAGCAATTAATTGCTTCCGCACGTGCCGAGCGCGATACATTAATCAAGCAGGCAAAAGAAGCAGCAGATGCGATGATCGCACAAGCTAAGTTGGACGCACAAACAGCCGCTAATCAAGAGATTGATAAAGTTCGCATCGCATTCGAACAAGAAAAGGCAAGTGCTGTAGCAGCAATTCGTAAAGAAGCAGCTACGCTATCATTAGAATTAGCAGAAAAAGTATTAAAAAGCCAATTAAAAGACAAAGCTGCTCAAGAGAAATTAGTCACTGAGTGGATGGCTGACGTTAAATTATCTTAATCGAATAGACCATGTCAGAATTAATTGTTGCTCATCGGTATGCTAAATCCTTGCTAGACTTCGCCATTGAAAAAAATGCAGTAGAAGCAGTAGCTAAAGATATGATTGATTTCGCTGAAACATGCGAAGCAAGTTATGAATTAGTATTAGCCTTGAAGAGCCCAATCATCAAGCATTATACGAAACTAGCTATCCTTGCAAAGCTATTTAAGGATAAATTTAATCCCGTGACTTATGGTATTTTCGTAATTATTACGAATAAAAACCGGGAGAAAATTCTTCCTGCTGTTGCCAAAGAGTTTATCTCGATGTACACAGATTACAAAGGAATCCAAAAAGCAACCGTTACTACGGCGTCTGCATTAACAGCAGATCAGAAAGCTACGGTTTCAAAAATCGTTAAAGATTACACAGGTAAAGAAGTAGAATTGATCGAACAACTAGATGAGAGTCTAATTGGTGGTTTCATTTTAAAAGTAGGTGATCAGCAAATCGATGATTCGATTAAGCGGAAACTGAATGATTTAAAAGTTTCTTTAGCATCTTAATCAAAAGGCCTTGGGAACAAGGCCTTTTTTTAGCTCCTATCTATGAAAAAATTCTCTCTATTCACGGGATCACTCATTTCGGGTCTTTCGATCGCCATAGGGGCTTTCGGTGCTCATGCATGGAAAGACTATTTGCGCGAAATCAATCGCCTAGATACATTCGAAACCGCGGCCCAGTATCAAATGTATGGTGGATTGACCTTGCTCTTATTGGGTGTTTGGCAGATTCAAGTTTCGAATCGCCTATTAAAATCGGCCGGCTATCTAATCTTTAGTGGAAGCTTAATTTTTCCTGGATCACTATATTTGATTTGCTTAACGCAAAATACCTTTTGGGGGATGATCGCACCGATCGGCGGATTAGCCTTTATCACGGGATTTGGTTTCATGGCTTACGGCACACTGAAACAATAACTAGTGCCGCATCACTAAATCCAAACTATTCCAAACAATCTCTCCCATGGTCTTGCATTGTAAGAAACGCGGATCATCGTAATGTTTGGCGAGCTCCGTTTTTAATTGATCTACATTTTCCTGAGGTGCAATTTCATCTTTTGCCATTACCGTCATTAAATCGGAAACCCGCTGACTTTCAGATTTAAGCCTACTCGAAATCATCGATCGCTCTTCGATTTGATACTGCCACACTGACTCGGGGGTCATGTATTTCATCCCTAGATCAATCAAATTATTATTCTGCTTGAAGTATTGTGGCATGTAAACAGAGCGTTTCCCTTCGAAACACTGTTGGTCAAAATCAATCGGTCGAATCCGGTAATAAATCTCCTCAAAATCTGGATTAGTAATTACCACAAAATTAGCACTGTGCATGTCCCCCAATAATTGAACCAAGCAACGCTCGTTAAACTTAACAAACTCTTTCGCTAAGCGAATGGGAGATTCCAACTCAGCCTCTAAGTCTTGTTTCAAAAAAGTATCCCCTGGAATTCCGGCAATATGCTCCTCAACTAACGTATTATCATAGGTAACATAATTAATCCGGTTGGGAGATAAAATATGCTCAAGCTCGAGCCCATACACCCGAGAAGCATCGGCAATTTTGATGTAGAAATAATCAAAATTATCATTCACCCGATTTACTATTCGAATCCGAAACGGGTGTGTATTCCCATAGGTACAATAATCTACGCGATCAATCACCAAATGTTTAATTACCTCCTCGTTTCCATCCGTCTTTAAATCAGCATAAATCTGTTTCAGTGCCTCATAAACTTCTGCTTGATCTCCAGGCGAGTAAAATACGGTTTCCCAGAGCGTGTCAACGCCATTTTTGTCGTAAAGCACAATCGCATTGTCATAACGAAGTAAATCCTGATACGAAATGTTCATTTCATGCTCACGGTTGTATTTATGTAAATAACGCCGCAGCTGATTATTGATTCGATATAGTATCTTCTTCTTGGATATAAGGGCCATTATTCGACGAAGTCTAGCGATTTACCAAAGGTATCCTTTAGCTGACTAATGGCAAACAAAGCCAAAGTAAAACAAAGTACGCCTACCCATGCCGCCGCATGAATCAACCCAAGCGATGGAATTAAGGATTTAAACAAAAGGCTTATCGGGATCAAAGCACCTCGAACAAAATTGGGAACTGTTGTGGTTACCGTCATACGGATGTTGGTGCCGAATTGCTCGGAGGACGCGGTCAAAAACACGGCCCAATAGCCGCCGAAAAAGCCCAATGCTGTAATAAGCGCATTGGCGAAGATTTGAGACACATCGGTGGCCACATACAAGAAATAAAGCGTCAATATCCAAGCTAATACAAGGTAAATAAAGACAACTTTATTCCTGGACTTGAGCCATTGGCTCAAAGCACCACTCGCAAAATCACCCACCGATAACCCAATGTAACAATACATAATGGCGTCGCCGCCTGTTATGGAACCCTTTATGCCAATTATTTGCGTAATCTCAGGAGCGGAAAAAACTAATATCCCAATAATATACCAAATGGGCAGCCCCATCAAGATGCAATAGAGATACTTTTTACATGTAGTCCATGTGGCAAAAAGCTGAAAGAAATTTCCCTTAGGTACGTCAGCTTGCATACCTACATACATGCTAGATTCAAAAGTACCTAAACGCAACAAAAGTAACGCAAGACCCATACCCCCGCCTATGAAATAACACGTACGCCACCACTCAGGATCAGGATTGAGACTTGCGACAATTGGTGCAAAAACAGCACCGGCAGCACCTACTCCCGCAATGATTAAGGTACCTATCCCCCGTTTAGACGCCGGAAGCGTTTCATTCACTAAGGTAATCCCGGCGCCTAGTTCTCCTGCTAAACCAATACCGGCAATAAAACGCAAAATCCAATAGGTATTTAAATCTGTCACAAAACCATTCAATGCATTCGCAATAGAATAAAGCAAAATAGATCCAAAAAGAACGGATTTACGGCCTTTTTTATCCCCGTATACCCCCCAAAGAATTCCACCCAGCAGCATACCACCCATTTGAACATTCATAAGATTTAATCCTTGATTCAAAAGGTCTGCACCTGATAAGCCCAAACTTTTTAAGCTCGGATTACGCACAACCGAAAATAAAATGAGGTCATAGACATCCACAAAATAACCGAGTGCGGCAACGGCAATCAGTAATTTGGCTTTGGAACTAAGTTTTTCTGTTTCCATATTAACGTGATAACATATCTGATCGATGGGAATCGAGCTTCAAAAAAATAAATAACAAAATGGTAAATGACCACAAAGAAGACCCCCCATAACTTAGGAAAGGCAACGGAATACCCATAATAGGCATTAGACCAATCGTCATTCCGATATTAACTAAAAAGTGAAAAAAGAAGATTCCCGCCACGCCAAACCCATAGGCCCGCGCAAACTGAGATCGCTGTAAATCAGCTAGATACATTAAACGCCATAAAAATACCATAAACAAAATAATAACTAGCGCTACACCAAAAAAGCCAAACTCTTCCCCAATCGTACAAAAAATAAAGTCGGTACTCTGCTCCGGCACAAAATCAAATTTTGTCTGCGTCCCTCCTAAGTAACCTTTGCCCCAAAAGCCACCGGATCCAATCGCAATTTTAGATTGAGTTACCTGATAACCTAAGCCACGAGGATCAAATCCAGGATCTAATAAAACCTTAATTCGATTCCGCTGATGCTCTTTTAAAATATGATTTACTACCCATTCCACCAACATCGCCAAAGTCATGGTAACCGAAATCCCCAGCGCTAATTTTACATAGGTTTGCCACATCCGCTGGAGGTATATTGGCATGAGCAGAACTAGGATGATAGCCATAAATAACAATATCAAAAAGATAGTCAACGGTTTAAGCATCAGCGCACTAACAAACAGAAAAATTCCTCCAAGTAAAAGACTTGGGTACTCACTCGGCAAACCCTCGCGGTAGAGCAAAATGATAAATGATACAAAAACAAGAGCAGAACCTGTTTCGTTGGAACCAACGATCAATACAATGGGGACTAAAATAATAAGCGCAGCACGCCATTGATCTCTAAATCTGGCTAAACTAATCTGGGGGTTATTTAGATATTTAGCTAACAGTAATGCAGTAGCGGTTTTAGCAAACTCAGCAGGCTGAATTGTCACACTCCCAAACTTAAACCAGGAATGAGATCCATTGATCGTTACCCCCAAAAAGGGAACAGCAAGCAACAAGACAATAAATACACCGTAAATAACCACAGCAAAGGATTCGAAAAACCGAAAATCCAATGCAAAAATGAGCATAATCAGAACAAGACTTGTCCCAATCCAAATCAGCTGCTTGCCCGCATTTGAAGTATAGAACGCAGCATCAGTAAGCCCTAAGGGTGATTCAGGGTTGTAAATAGCCGAATTTATACTCATCCAACCCAGCAGCACAAAGAGTGCATAAAGCCCGATGCTTATCCAGTCTACCCGACTCTTTAATTGTCCTGACGATCCAATCATCTTTTTAAACTATCCGATTTAACGCGAACAGCAGGTCGGTTATACACCACATTCGCTAAATAACTCATATTCATAAATTTAGTCTCCACCGCCTTGCGATCTACACGCCCCTTCAAATATTTTTCGATTATTAATGAGGCAATCGGAGCAGCGGCAAATCCACCAAAACCTGCATTCTCTACAAAAACAGCAATCGCAATTTTGGGGTTTTCCTTGGGTGCAAATGCAATAAAAACCGAGTGGTCTTTACCTTTTTGATTCTGAGAAGTACCCGTTTTCCCACACATGGTAATATCCGGAATTCGACCATCCGCACCCACAGTACCATGTAAAACCGCATCTTGCATGCCATCAATCACAACTGGAAAGTACTTGGCATCCACTCCGACCGATACCTGATTTTTATAGAACGGGTCTAGGGTCCGACGTGGCCCAACTCCCTTCACTAAATGTGGTGGAATGTACCAACCCCGATTCGCGATAATCGCAGCAAAATTGGCCATTTTCAAGGGACTCACTACCAATTCGCCTTCCCCTATACTCAACGAATAAATATTGGAGAATTTCCAGGTATTTTCCCCTTTATACACCTTATTATAATACTCCACCGTAGGTAAATTACCTCTTTTTTCATTGCTAATATCAACCCCCAATTTTCTTCCAAATCCAAAGTTGGCCACTAACTCCGACCAACGTTTCAACCCCTGAGCAGATCGCTCATATGTATCGCCTGATGTGCCATCATATAATATCTTCCGAAAAGCATGGTAAAAATAGGGATTACATGACCACTGAATCGCATTATGTAAATCATTATGGGCCGTGGAATGCACATGGCATTTTACGGGCGCACCCGCATGGCCAAACACCGAACCCGCTGAAATAATGCCGAGCTGCTGGCCCACCAAGGCTTGCACTAATTTAAACGTAGAGCCAGGGCGATAATATGCGGAGGGTGGACGATTAATCAATGGCTTCAAAGGGTCTAAGGCTAACTTTTGATAGTACTTTGAAAAATTTCTTCCGGCCAATAAACTAGGGTCATACGATGGAGCAGACACCATCGTTAAAATTTCACCCGTAGCAGGTTCGATTGCCACAACACTACCCACTTTGTGCATCATCAAACTATCTGCATATTCTTGCAAACGGATGTCTATACTCGTGTATAAATTTTGCCCGGCAACTGGATATACATCCAATTTTCCATTTTTATAATCTCCCTTTTCCACCCCATTGCTATTCACCATCCGGTATTTTACTCCTCGCTGCCCCCGCAATACATTTTCATAATATGACTCGATTCCAGAAACACCTACAAAATCTCCCTGCCGATAATAATCGTCAGGCTGTTCTTTCAATGAATTCGGATTGATTTCCGCTACATAACCCAGGGCATTGGAAAAAGCAATAGACTGATAGGTACGGAAAGCCGTTGTTGTGATCGAAAAACCTGGGTAATCGACCATCGCATCCTGAATTCTTGCAAAATCTTCTTTAGATAAATGCTTCAAAAAAATGGAAGGCTTTACACGCGAATAAGACCGTGCTTGCCGTGTAACCGTATCAAAATACCCACGCGTAATTCCAAACAAAGCACAAAATCGATTGGTATCCGCGACATGCGCCTTGCGTGGTGTAATGTAAACATCATATACGGGTGTGTTGTAAACAATTAATTTCCCATGACGGTCATATACCTCCCCGCGAAACGGAACTTGAATAATTTTGCGAATGGCATTATTGTCCGCAGCCTTCTCGTAGGTGTCGTCTATCAATTGCAGATAAAACAACTTGCCCAAAAAGACCGCCGCCACTATCAAAAAAACAAGAAATATAATTAGTCGGCGACCCTCAAACACGTTTACGTTCTTTTTATGTCAATAACAAAGCAATTTACAGATAATTCCTAATTATTTGGGCAGACTTTTGATCAATGCGAGCATCGCAAACACAATCGATCCCAGCGAAAATCCAAGGGTAAACCAAGGAGTCAAGGTATGAAAATAGCCGTCCAAAAAGCGACCGAGATAGACACCTCCCAAAATTGTGACTAACATTTGAAATGCAGCCCCAATAAATCGCTGATATGTGTTCATGAGAAAATTAAAATAATCGGTTAACCATACACTAAAATTATCCCTTTTTCATTTATATATATTGTAAATTTGAAAATTATACGCATTCCACATTCCCAATGAATAAACTTTTGGCAGCTATACTCCTCGTGATGCTCAGCTGGGCTTGTTCCCAACAAAGCACCCGACCCGCTGCCGTCGCTTTTCACAATGTGAATGCTAAATTCAACGCTATTTTTCAGGCGGACCGACTATTAATCTCGCTCAAACAAAAAGTACGTGAAGAGAAAATAGAAAATTTTTCAAATCCCTTACCCATTCTTGACCCTGTCGATACTAGCTTTTCTCAAAGCTACGCCAAAGAAATAGAGAACCTCATTCGTAAAGCCACACTAGTCATTGATCGGCACCAAAATTCCCGCTTCGTAGACGATGCCTATTTGCTAATTGGTCAAGGCAGACTCCTACAGCATGATTTGACAAATGCCTTAGAAACCTTTAAATACATTAATTCCATTGAGCATGACACCAAAACACAGCAGTCAGCACTCATCGAACTAGCCACCATCTATTTACATCAATCTGATTACATATCTGCACAAAAAGTGATTAGCTTCCTTGGTGAAAATCCAATAAATACCTCCACCGAGCAAGATCTTATGCTCATGCAAGCCTATGCATTCCAAAAACAAAATGTGCTCGCTAAAGCGATTCCATTGCTTGAAAAAGCAGCCCCCCGTGCCAAGACAAGGGCAGAACGCGGCCGACTATATTACATACTTGGACAAATGCATCAAGTGATGGGTCAAGTATCGAATGCACAAAAAGCTTTTGAACAATGTCTAAAACAAAAATCGACATATAACCTCACGCTGCATGCGCAAATCGCAATTTTAGCACTGAGCGAAAATATTCCAGCCTTAGAAAGGCTGGTTAAGGACCCCAAAAATCAAGACCTTAAATCCGATATTTATTTGGCAATTGGTCAAATACATTTCCAAAACAAAGCTTATGACCTAGCACGTAAAAATTGGGAAAATGGCGGAGTCAACAATCCAAATAAAGGTGAATTATATTTTCAATTAGGACAGTTGTTTTCAAATCAATTGAAAGACTATCGCAATGCAGCAAATTATTTTGATTCGGCAGCCACCTATTTACCTGCCCAGCATACCCAATATCAGGTAGCCCAAAAATTAGGTAAACAATGGGGTGAATTTGCGCGCTTGGATGGTTCAGTTCATCTTCAGGATTCTTTGTTAATGCTAGGACAAAAATCTGAACGTGATTTAAAAGCTATTTACGAAAAAACTCAAAAAGCTAAAAAAGCAAAAAAGGATTCCGTTCAATTGAAAACTACATCCACAGCAAATTCAAACCTAATTACATATACCCGTCGGCCAGCCACCACAGAACAACAAAGTTTTTATTTCTACAATGACCAAGCGCGGATTCAGGGGCAACAAGAATTTGGGGTAAAATGGGGCATACGGACCTTAGAGGATTTTTGGAACCGAAAGAATAAACAAGTAGCAGCACCTGCCGATGTACAAATGATGCAAAATGCAGTTGCGGAATCAGTTAGATCAAACCAGCCAACAAGTACACAAGATTCTATGCAAATTTGGCTCAACAGTATCCCACGAACAGACAAACAACAGGCCGAAACACATAAAAAACGGGAAAAATCCTTATTTGAATTAGGTAAATATGCCAAAATTGAATTGGCAAAAAATGACATAGCAGCGCAATCGTTACTTCAGTTACTTGGCGATTATCCCCTGACATCTTATGAAGCAGAAGCTCTCTACCTACTTTACTTAAGTACGGGTGAACCGAAAAAATACCGTCAACTACTCTTCGATAAATACCCAAATTCGTATTTCAAGCAAGCAATTTTAACCTTGGAGTTTGGTGGTTTAACCGAAGGAAAGGAATTAGAGGCTCAAAATAAATACGAAAAGGCATTTGCTCAGTTTAAATCGGGAGACTTCTCAGGATGTATTGCACTGGCAGATTTATTACTTCAGACCTATCCAGGTAGTAAATGGGAAGATAAAATTGTATTTTTAAAGGCCCAAAGCTATGGTGGCTTACAGGATTTTGACCGATATAAAAAAGAACTCAGCCAGTTTGAACAGGCCTATCCGAAAAGCCCACTCATACCCGAAGTAAAAGCATTGTTGGAAAAATTTACTCAAAACAACCGATAATATGTTTGCATTAGAAGCAGGAAAATATGCCAAATTTATCCGATTCATCTACCGATTTTTTCTCGGGACCACCGCCGCGTCTATCCTGTTTATTGTGGCTGTGAATTATAATTTTTTGTGGTTGTTTGGTGGCATGCCAAGTTTATATGAACTAGAAAATCCCAAAAGCCAAATGGCCTCTTTGGTAATTTCCGAAGATGGACAGGAGATCGGTAAATACTTTCGCGAGAATCGTAACCCACTTGAATTTGAACAGTTACCTGACAACATTGTAAATACGCTCATTTCTACAGAAGATGCACGCTTTACCTCGCATTCAGGAATTGATATCCGGTCTATGTTTCGTGTCGTATTTTCCCTAGGTACTGCCGGAGGAGGAAGTACCATATCACAGCAATTAGCTAAGAATTTATTTCACACGCGTTCCATTGAATTTGGGGAGGATGACCCTGTTTACTTAGGCCTTTTGATGAAAATTGACGGCCTTCGAACAGTCATTGCCAAAGTCAAAGAATGGATTTTAGCCATCAAACTTGAACGTCGCTATACCAAACAGGAGATTATGGCGATGTATCTGAACGAAGTGAGTTTTGGCAACAATGCATATGGTATTCAAGTTGCCTGCCGAACTTATTTTCAAAAAGAACTTCAAGATGTTACCCTTCCCGAAGCCGCTACCTTAATAGGCCTTCTGCAGAATCCATCCTTATATGACCCACGTGTTCGTCCTGAGCGGACACTGGAAAGGAGAAACGTGGTGTTAGGCCAACTAGCCAAATATGAATTTATATCCGTAGGAGATCTCCCAAAATTACAAGACGAACCACTCAATTTGCATTACCGAGTGGAAAACCAGAATACGGGGGCGGCGCCGTATTTTAGGGAGGCTATACGCCAGCAAGTATTAGCGGCCATAAAGGAATTAAATCAAGATCGTCCAGAGGAACAACAATTGAACCTGTATACAAGTGGTTTACGCATCTATACCAGCATTGATTCGCGTATGCAGAAGTATGCAGAGGAATCAGTTCGCGAACATATGCGGGCCCAACAAAAGTTGTTTTATGAGCATTGGCGCGGACGAAATCCCTGGGTGAATGAAGAAATGAAGGAGATTAAGGGTTTCTTGCGTGATGCCATGAAGCGTACCCAACGTTACCGCGATTTGATGTCGGCCTACAACAACGATGAATTTAAGGTTTGGGAAGAATTACGTAAGCCCATAAAAATGACCGTGTTTACCTATGACGGAGACAAAGATACTACCTTGAGTCCGATGGATTCCTTAAACTATTATAAACGTATTCTAAATTGCGGTATGATGGCGATGGATCCCATGAATGGGCACGTGAAAGCGTGGATTGGCGGCATCAATTACAAATATTTTAAATTCGACCACATCTCTCAAAGTAAACGGCAGCCAGGTTCCACCTTCAAACCGTTCGTTTATGGAGCTGCGATTGAGAATGAGATTGTCACTCCTTGCGATGCTTTGGTGGACGAGCCCGTAACATTTGGGGAGGAAGATGGCCTAAGTGGCACATGGACACCTCATAACTCCGATGGAAGATACAGCTACCAAAACATGAAATTGCGGCGAGCCATGGGACTATCCATTAACACCATCTCTGCGAAGTTGATGAAGCAATTAGGCCCCGATAAGATTGCCGAATTTGCCCATAAATGCGGGATTAATAGCACCTTGAAGGAAGTTCCCTCGTTATGTTTAGGAGCTTCTGAGGTTTCACTCTTTGAACAAGTTTCTGGCTATGCTACCTTAGCGAATGGTGGGGAAAAAATTGAACCTATCTTGGTTTTAAAAATAACAGATAAAGTTGGCAATGTCCTGCGGGAATATTCGCCACCTGTTAAAGCTGTGATTAAGCCGGAAACTGCTTATTTAATGACCTATATGTTGCAAGGCGCCGTGCTTGAACCTGGCGGAACTGCCGAAGGATTGAAGCGGACCTCAATCGTAACCGATAATGAAATCGGTGCCAAAACAGGTACCACCTCTAATTATTCCGACGGCTGGTTTATGGGCGTTACTCAAAAATTAGTTGCCGGTGTTTGGGTGGGTGGAGACGACCGAAGCATACACTTTCGAAATATAGCCCTCGGCCAAGGTGCTAAAATGGCGATGCCAGCGTATGCGAAATTTATGGAAAAGGTGTATGCAGATCAATCCTTAGCTATCGAAGGCTATCGCAAAATGCCATTCATTAAACCAGAAAATTTTGTTTTTGATTTTAGTTGTAATGGCTTAGCCGCAACAGACTCTACCGCTAGCCAAGAACCTGTCACCCAATAAATATGCGTTTTTTAGCCTTTGTAGTTGCCTTGTTTTGTTTCTCATGCCAACAATCTCCTGAGGAGAAAGGGGAAGCACTTGCGCAAAAAAATTGTGGTTCTTGCCATAAATTTCCTGATCCGAGTTTACTAGATAAAAAAACGTGGAATGAAGGCGTTTTACCTGAAATGGCCTATCGCTTAGGAATCGGAAATCGCTTTGAATTACTGACCAGAATTCCAGACGAGCAATACCAAAGTGCGATGCAATTGGATATCTATCCCGAGACACCCAAAATAAGTCAAGAGGACTGGGACTTAATTGTGGCATATTATACTGCGAAGGCACCAGAAAAACCATTGCCCCAACCGAAACGCAGTCCGATCAGCTCTGACCCACTGCATTTTAAACGGGAATCCTTTATCTCCCCTGCTGACCCGATGGGAAGTGTGACCTCCATTCGGATTCATCCGCAAAAACCTGAGGTTTGGGTAGGTACAAAAAACAAGAACCTTTGGATTTTCGATGCGAACCTAAAAATTAAACAAACCATTCAAACACCTACTCCCGTTGTGCACACGGAATTCATAGGGAACAAATCCTATGCCGTGGGCATTGGTAAATTATATCCTAATGACCAACGCATCGGTCAGCTGTTCTCCATGGACGAAAATAAAAAGCAATATATCCTTGCAGATTCGTTGACGCGTCCAGTTGATGTTCAAATAGCTGATTTTAATCAAGATGGAATTGATGACTACCTACTATGTGAGTTTGGTTTTGAGGCAGGTAAACTAAGCTGGATTGATGGAAAAAGTAAGCGAAAAAATAGTTTGAAGGTACAGCCTGGTGCACGTAATGCAGTCGTTAAAGATTTTACAGGCGATGGAAAGGCTGATATTCTAGTCTTAATGGCGCAGGCTCGAGAAGGGGTATCGTTGTACATCAACACCTCCAAAGGTGTTTTTGTGGAGAAGCCTATACTGCAATTTGAAAGTGTTTCAGGCAGTAATTACATGGAGGTAGCCGATTTCAACAAAGATGGTTTTGATGATATTATGATCACAAATGGAGATAATGCAGATTACTCCTATGCGAAAAAAGCATATCATGGGGTTCGCATTTACCTAAATGACCGTCGGAATAATTTCAAAGAAGCCTATTTTTACCCGGTTTATGGTGCGTATAAAACATTGGCCCGCGACTTTGATCAAGATGGAGATTTAGATTTAGCCATGATCGCATTCTTTGCCGAAAATGATCAGGGCAAAATTGAGTCCTTTTTGTATTTTCAAAACCAAGGGAACCTAACCTTTAAAGTGAGCAACTTACAGATTCCAGGCGATGGAAATTATATCGCAATGGATGCAGGCGATGTGGATCGCGACGGCGATATTGATATTTTATTGGGTAACTACCAGTTTGGAAATAGAAGACCAGGCATGTCTAAAACGCCTGGTCTTCAATTAACATATTACAAAAATCTACTTCGCTAGTTTCGCGCCATGTGGCACAAATCCCTGAGCCAATTGGCTTTGACTTAAATAAGATGATCCAAAGGTCCAAGCAACTTTCTGGGTCTTTCCTTTAAACTGATAGCTATAATCTTGACTAACTGGCATAAAATCAAATGCCATACGCGGTTTAAATGCGTACATCTTGCCTCGGTTTTGCATAGCGACAAAGGCTAATTGATCTTTTCCTAAGCGGATGCGCACGAATGATTTCGCATCACCTGGAACAACTAATCCGGAACCTGTTTGGAACTTGAATCCACCTCGACCATTACCCAATAGAACTCCGCCATTGGAAGCATCATAGCGACCCATTGCCACTTCATTTCCGAAATTATTTCCTACATACATTACATCTAGATTTCCATCTTGATTTAGATCTAAAATTTGCATGCCATTCAATGCAGAAACTTGGGCTAAGCGAGGCAATTCATGCGATTTAAATTTGCCATCCCCCAAATTTTCTATGTAAACTGAAGCGTTTTCAGTCATTGAAAGTAATTTCGCTTTTGCTTTTTCAGTATCCAAAAAGAATTTATCCTGCGAAACTAGACCAAAATCCTTGTAGTATACAAAGCGCGCACGCGTAGCATTCAACTGTTTATGCGTATCATCCTTGCCAAATAAAGGCGCCGACATAGCCGTTCCTGCTTGTGTTTGAAAATATACAAATGGGAACACATCGTACACTCCATTGCCGTCTACATCTCCATGCCATACATCAACCGGTTGTTTAGCTGATGCACGGAGAATTGTATTTTTCCCCATGTTACCAGCTATAAAATCCATATCGCCATCCTGGTCAAAATCGGCCGTCGCAATTGAACCCCATAAACCCGTAACTCCATCCAAACCTGTTTCAGTCAATTTCTTCAATTGACCTTTTTGATTTGCGAAGAATTGAATCGGTGCAAATTCTCCCGCAACAACAATATCTACCCACCCATCTTGATTGAAATCTGTACAAACTGCATCGCAAGCAAGACTTTCCTGCAGTAATTCTGGAGCCCACTGCTTGGTCATATCAGAGTACTTAATTTGACCTGGCTTCGAATCGTTACGTAATAGTCGGGAAACGGTACCCATCGGGTACTGAAACGCCACATTTCTACCGCTGACATATAAATCTAAATCCCCATCGCGATCAAAATCCAAGGCTCGCACCGCCGCATTGCTTTCGGTAAATACAGGCAAGGCGCTTGGCGATAAGGTAAAGTTGCCTTTGCCATCATTGGTATAAATAACATCTTGAAAACTTGCTGCGCCTGGCTTGCCTTCAGTTCCACCGCGGGCAATGTATAGATCAAGATCACCATCTCTATCCATGTCAACTAACAAGGATCCTAAGTCTTCCCCCAATTTCATTTTATCCTCAACAAAACCTTCCAAAAATTTAGACTTGAATGTTCCATTGGCCTGTTGGAGATAGAAAATCCCCGAATAAAACTTGGCACCACCCACAAACATATCTTCTAATCCATCCCCATTTACATCCCCCACAGATGCACCAGGACCTAATTGAGACATTTTTAAGGGTGCCAAACTTTGGTAATTAAAATCTATGAAATCGTATTCCTTGGGAATATCGGTCAATAAAGTTTGCACGGAAATATCGTCTACCAGAGGTTCAGGCGTTGTCATTAAGGACATGGCAGGCATTTGTGCGTTTGAGATATTAGCTTGCAAAATCTGGTCAGATTTAGGAGCCTTAATCACTTGCATAGAGTCATTTGGCCAAATAATACGCAATTCCTTGATCTTTTTCTTTGCTCCTAGGCCAATGTGTGCGACAGGTTCAACACTAGATAAATAACCACGGTAGGGAGAATTCTCATAATAGAATAAAGAACCATCTGTAAAAACGCCTTCTACATGTGCACCCAACCCTTGTTTATTCTGTCCCTTCCCCACGAATTCAATGCGTAGAAAGTGGCTTTTCGTAGGATTCTGTTCCACCGAATTGTTACGATAAACAAAAGCTTTATCATTGATATTATTCACCACATAATCCAAATCTCCGTCATTATCTAAATCTCCATAACTAGCCCCATTCGAAAAAGAAGGCGTTTGAATCCCCCAGGCTGCACTCACATCTTCAAATTGAAGGCCTCCCTTGTTTCTAAATGCATAGTTATTGACCTTGATGACCGGCAATTGTTCGAGCAATACCGCATCCGAAGCGAGCTGCTGTGCGTTTGCTCGGTAAGACATAAAGTCTCGATCTGTTACATCACGTGGAAAACCATTGGTAACTAATAGATCCCGGAAGCCGTCGTTATCAAAATCTGCTAAAGATGGACACCAGCTCCACTCGGTTTCTGAAACTCCTGCCAACAAACTAACCTCTTGAAAAGGAATAGGCGATCCATCCGCTTTCTTCCCAGCATTTAACTGAAGCGTATTGCGCATGTATTGATAGGTATATCCGTGAATATCACTATTCTGATAGGCCTGATAGCTATTGGGTGGGGCTAACTGCTTTTTACGCTCGTTATCTTTAGGTAGCATATCTAACGCTACAATATCCGCGAGGCCGTCATTATTTATGTCGGCCACATCATTGCCCATGGCGCTTAAGCTTGTATGCTTGAAATATGTTTTGGCCTGATCCGTAAATGTTCCGTCGTGGTTATTGATGTATAGAATATCATCAGATACATAATCATTGGTCACATAGATATCTGGCCAGTTATCTTGATTAATATCACAGATATTTATACCTAAGCCATATCCTTCAATTGTGATCCCAGCCTCCTTGGATACATTTTTAAAAACGGGGTGGGCAGCTCCAGCGACATAATCGTTCCGATAAAGGCGGTCTGTATTTGGATAAGAACCATCTGTTACCTTAGGACGATATAAGGAAGGAAACTGATCAATTACATCAGTTAACACATATAAGTCTAAATCTCCATCGCGATCGTAATCAAAAAATGCAGCATGTTCACTATGGCCTGCATCATTAATACCATATGCTACAGCCATCTCCTTAAAGGTAGGCTTTCCGTCCTTAATACCTTGATTGACAAATAACATGTTTTCGCGGTCTTTGGCGGAAAGTTTCATAGTGGCCGACAAGTAAATATCTAAAAGTCCGTCACCGTTAATATCAACAACGGAAACTCCGGCACACCAGCGACCGGATGTTTCGATGCCCGCTGATTTTGTAATGTCTTCGAATTTAAAATCGCCTTGATTTAAGTAGAGGGTACTAGCGGCTTGATTTCCTGCAAAAAATACATCGAGCTTTCCATCTTGGTTAAAATCCCCCATACCTACACCACTACCATTGTATAAGTATTCATACTTCAAAATATTCAATGTGTCGTTTTCGACAATTTGATTTGAAAAATGAATACCCGTTTCAGAGTCAGATAGGAGCTCAAATGTGGTTTTTTCCTTACATGAAAAAAGGCTAAATGCAATAAAAAGTATGAGGGCAGAAGCTTTGGTATACATAGGTGAATTTTGAAAAGCTAAAATTAAAAAAGGTGAGAACAAGTTCTCACCTTTTTTTAAAATAAACTTAATTGATATGCTTATTTAATAGGGTTTTGTGTTAACACATCAGCACCCTGAATATCAATTTGTACTTGTGGAATCGGTAAGAATCTGTCTTCCTCATTGTAAGCAGCACCACCGAATTTAGTTACTAACCAACGAGCCTCATACTTCAAGTATGCGTTCAACGTCTTGCTAGTAATACCAGGAGTTTGTGCATTCCAACGAACTAGATCGAAGAAACGGTGTCCCTCAGTTGCTAATTCTAACAAACGCTCCATACGTACAATACGGCGTGCATTTGCTTGATCTCCTAACGTAGTATACGTAGAGATTGAATAATTAGCTTCGTTAGCACCTGTTTTCGCATTCTTAACAAATCCAGCTGGATTTGCAGCACGAGAACGAACTTGGTTGATGTAACCTAACGCTGTTGCTAAGCTACCACCTTCGATTTCTGCTTCAGCAGCCATCAACAATACGTCCGCGAAACGGATGATGTTGAAGTTCATTGTCGCATATCCACGTGTCCAAGAAGAACCATCAGTCAATGTATTCTCTTGACGCTTGTAGTAGATGTATTTCTTAGGTGAGTACGGGCCAGCATAAGGCTGAGCACGGATCCAGTTAGCACCTGGATGCTCGATCCAGTCTAAGTATTGGATACCACGACGACCGATTGTGTGGTCATTACGTGGATCTAATGGATCTGTATCTTCTGTAAATGCAGCGGCAGAGTTGATACCGAAGTCATTCTTCACAGCATTCGCTGGAGAGTTGTACTCTGGAGTACCATCAGCCTGCTCGCCTAACAAAGGTAAACCATTGCTAGTACGATACGCATTTGCCATCGAGAATGAAGGCTGGAAGAAACCGCAGCAGTTACCTGGACCATCAGAACCTGTATTGTATGGGTAGTTCAAATCATCGAATCCATTCGCGTTATTCACGTTACCTGTATTCATCGCTGATTGAATTGCAAATACAGCCTCCTCATTGTTGTCATTCTCCGCATTGAAGATTTCAGCAAATCTAGATACTAAGCCATATTTCTTACCATTCGTTGTTCTACCATTCGCAATTACATTCGTAAACATTGAACGTGCATCTGCAAATTTAGCTTGGTAAAGATATGCTTTACCTAAATAAGCACCAGCAGCCCACTTGTTAGCACGACCTGCAGCAGAAGAAGTCTCTGGCAAGTTGTCAAATGCGAATTTGAAATCAGCTTCGATCTTACCCCAGAAATCAGGTGAGTTCTTTACTTTCTCAATTCCCTTACCGTAGTCCATTGTCTCGTCTACGTAAGGTACTGAGTTAAACAAACGCTTCAATTCAAAATAGTAGTGACCACGCAAGAATCTAGCTTCTCCAATAATACGTGTCTTATCTGAAGCAGATAATTCTTTAGATGCATTAGCTAAATTAATTGTAGCATTAGCACGCGCAATACCTTCGTATTTCGCTGCCCATGTAGAGTTCAAGTCTCCATCAGTAGGATCCGTCTCGTAACGTTGCATCGCGTTGATGTTCGAGTAGTCACCCGGGTCAGTTCCCTTGTTACTCTCACCACCACGAATAGAACCCCAAACCCAGTTGTTTGCAGCTGCTAAACGAGAGAAGCCTTTTCCTGCTAACTGAGCATATGTACCAATTAGCGCTCCTTCTACACCAGCCTTTGAAGTTAATTGCGCTTGAGCCAAAGAGCCCGTTGGCAATACTTCCAAAAACTGATCCTTACAAGCGAATGTCAGCATAAATGCTGACGCACTTACTAAACTAATACGCTTTAAAATCTGATAATTTTTCATATTTATAATTATTTAATTGGCTTTCCTTAATTAGAAATTCAAGTTAACTGACGCAGTGAATGAACGCGTAACTGGGTAGTTACCAACGTCAATACCAAAGCTTGTATCAGCAGCTCCACCAACACCTGGATCTAAACCTTGATACTTAGTAAAGGTCAACAAGTTGTTTGCAGATAAAATTACTTTCGCTCCTTTAACACCAATCTTAGAGATAATGTTTTTAGGAACTTTGTAACCTAACGAGATATTTTGAAGACGGATATAATCGCCATCCTCTACGTACCAAGAGTTCTCAGCAGCTGAAGTAGAAATGTTAGATGCTGATTCCCAAATTGGAGCCTCAGCAGCATTTCCTAATGCTGGTGTCCAAGATTGCTTCGCACGAACACCTTTTCCTGATCCTTCAAATGTTCCGTAGAAATCAGTAAACCACTTAGATTGGTTCCAGATTTTGTTACCTGCAGATGCATATAAATACATGTTCAAGTCAAAATCTTTGTATGTCAATCCTACGTTAACACCACCTGTGTATGTTGGCACTGGTGAACCCAAATACGTACGGTCAGCTGGTGTAATTTTACCATCACCGTTCGTATCTTGATAACGGAAACGACCTACTCCTGCACCTGCTTGCGCTGGAGCTGAAGCAACTTCTTCCTTAGATCCAAAGTATCCGATTACCTGGTATCCGTAGAAAGAAGACAATGAACGTCCTACCTCCATACGAATTGGCGTAATTCCACGGAATGAACCACCAACTAAGTTCGTGATACCCGGAGCGAATGCTACGATCTCATTCTTCAAGAATGAATTGTTGAATGTTAATTCGTATTTCAAATCAGATGTGATGTTACCACGGTTGATAATTTGCATATCAATACCTTGGTTACGCATTTTAGCTACGTTCACTGAAGGAGCAGAAGCAGATGGTCCTACAACCGCTGGAAGAGGTACGTTAAATAACAAATCCTCTGTATCTTTTCTCCAGATATCAAATACTACTTCCCACTTACCGTTTAATAAGGTTGCATCGATACCGATGTTAGAGGTTACAGCAGTCTCCCACTTTGCAGCTGGGTTACCGATACGTGAACGGAAATATCCTTCATCAGCACCTGATGATTGACCTTGGATAGGATAAAACGAGTTACCGCGATTAGCTGCATACAACGAGTACTGGTTAGCTGGGTCTACGTTGTTCGAGTTACCCATAGTACCCCAACCACCACGTACTTTCAAGTCTGTGATTGCTGGAATATCACGCATAAACTCCTCTGAAGTTACACGCCATGCAGCAGAAAATGCTGGGAACACACCATAACGATTTAATGAACCGAAACGAGAAGATCCGTCACGACGAACAACTCCTGTGAAGTAATACTTCTCATTAAAGTTGTAATCTAACTTAGAGAATAATGAGTAGAAGTTTACACCATTAAATAAGTTAGAGTTAACTACTGGTGATTGAACTGCGTTCAATGTTACGAAATCTAAGTCCATTGAGAATGGGTTGATACCCGAACCATTGATTGAACGACCACGGCCTGTATTCAATGATTCTAAACCTGCCAACACCTTAACTCCGTGCTTTCTCCACTGATACTTGTAATTAACTGTGTTTGTTAACACCCAAGAAAAAACATATGACGATCCTTCAGAGAATGAGTTTGAAGCCTCTGGCTCAGAATCACCTAAGTAACGGTAGTTGTAGTTTTTAAATGCCGAGTTGTTGTATTGACCACCTAGGCTTGAACGAATTGTCAAATCTTTGATTGGCTCATATTCAACATAAACATTTCCAACTGCATTTGCGTTGAAGTTATTGTCATTTGAGTTGTTTAAAACAATTTGACGAACTGGGTTACGTGGGTTGTTAAAACCTGCTGCCTTAGTAGATGCATATGATCCGAACTCATCAAATACTGGAATAACTGTAGGCATACGGTAAGCAGACAAGATTACTGACTCATCACCTGCAATACCTAAACCATTGTTACCACCTGCTTGACCACGAACTGAACGGTAAGTGAATTGAAGGTTCTCACCAATTTTCACTTTCTTACCTAAGTTAAACTCAGAGTTGAAACGAACAGAATAACGCTTGAAATCATTTTGAATCAAGATACCATCTTGTTGTTGTCCTGATAGACCTAAGTAGAAACGTCCAGTCTCAGTACCACCAGAGAAACCAAGTGAGTGACGCTGTGTAGCACCTAAACGTGTGATTTCATCATACCAGTTTGTTCCTGCTTTGTTAGCCTTAATCAAGAAAACGTTTTCTGGATTAGCAGCACGAGCAGCAGCAATAGCAGACACGTCAGCATTGTTCACACCATTAGCACCATTAGCATGCAAATAGGTAGGAAGTGTAGCTTGCGCTGAAGAACCATATTGTGGGTGGTTGTACTGTGGTGCAGTACCGTTAGCCGCCGCATTGTTACGGTAAGCTACGTGTGTCCAATCTGCTTGCTCTTGTGGAGTCAACATTTTAGGCGCACCTTCAACGTTTGGATCTGTCGCACCATACATACCATTGTATGTGATTTGAAGTGGTTTCTTACCACCTTTTGCACCTTGCTTAGTTGTGTAAACGATTACACCGTTCGCTGCACGAGCACCATAGATAGAAGCCGCCGCCGCATCTTTCAATACGGTTGTTGACTCAATATCATCTGGAGACAAGAAATCTGTTGATCCTACTGGAACCCCATCCACAATGTAAAGAGGCTCGTTACCACCAAAGGCACCGAAACCACGTACACGAATGATTGAGTTTGTTCCTGGCTGACCGTTTGTGATCAAGGTAACCCCTGCCACACGACCTTGCAACATCTGCTCAACGTTACCCGTTGGTGCAATTTGCAAATCGGCCGCCTTAACGATCGAAGCAGCTGCAGTAGACTCTTTCTTGTTAGTTACTGAGTAACCTGTTACGATTACTTCGCTCAATTGACTAACATCTTCATCTAAAACTACTGAGATTGAAGATTGAGAACCTACGTTAACTGTTTTTGTTTTGTAACCTACTGCAGAAATGGTTAACACTGCATTTCCAGATTTAACCGTCACACTAAATGCACCATTGGCATCTGTAGTTGCACCAGTTGTTGTTCCTTTTACAGCAACACTTACTCCAGGGATTCCCTGAGCATCTGTATCCGTCACTTTACCTGATAC
>JACCDK012199278.1_pt1 | contig 32672 bp, 26 predicted proteins | sample 7445871 | NCBI WGS metagenome assembly JACCDK01 (sample SAMN15323436, study PRJNA562643) | freshwater metagenome | isolation source: river surface water | place: USA:Blue River Watershed | collected 2017-08-15 | reverse complement strand
TAGGACCGGCTCACAGCATCCCCGCCTTTTGCGCATAGAAGGCAGCGGTTGGGGCCAGCGCCACATCTATCAACCCGGCTTGACCGGACGCCATATAGGTCAGCGCCTGTGCGGCTGCGTGCAATCCCGTCAGCGGATCAGCCAGCGCGTCGCCCAAGAAAAATGGCGACCCGTCAACCCAGCCGACCAGCCCGCCTGCCGCGGCGCAATCATCGCCAAAGCCTGTCCGCATTGCAGCTGGCCCGGAAAAGCCATGTGCGGTAATCGCAATCCAGATCAGCCCCGGATTTTTCTCAAAACATAATGCCGGTTCGAGACCGAGACGTGCCAGAGCATGTGGGCGGGCGCTGGTGATCAATATCCGCGCGCGTGAAATCATGTCGATCAATGCAGGATCCGACAGCGACATCGCGCGTCGTTGCTTTGCGCCATTCAGCCTGCGGTCAAGTTCAGGGGTCGCATCTCGCGTCGGATCGGGCCGGGCAGGATCTTCAATCTTGATGACGTTCATTCCAGCCTCAGCAAGCAAGCCGCCACATAGCGGCCCTGCCCATAAGGCGGATAGATCAACAACGTCCCTATGGGTCAGGGTGGACGGGACAACACGAAAATCGTCCATTTTTTGCCATGGTGAAGGCGCAGCTTCCCCTATTGCGGCGACGGGCAGACCAAGCAATGTGGCACGCTCGATCAAAGAAGATCTGGGACGTTTTCCGGCCTGACCTACAATTGTGGGCCAGGGATCGCAGCCAAATTCGCATTCAAGCCAAGCGGCAACATCATCTCGGTCCTCCGCCCGCGCCAGATTGACCGCAATCCATCCGTCTGCCGCCTGAACCAACCGACAATGTCGATTGGGGGACCATGAACTGGCAGGCTGCAAGGCCATATCCCGATAGAGCAAGTTTTGGGGGTCAATGCGCACGTGGCGTCCAAATTGCCGCGCCAATTCTGAACAGGCCTCCGCCTCTTTCGCGATAACATTCGCAAGCGCGGCGGGGATCATGTGACGATCCTGCTGATCAGGCCCCAATCCAATGCCAGCGGCGCATTGATACGCTTGCCGGACAGCAGCATCCAGGCGGTGCGGTGGCGGCCAATCGCGCGCGCGACGCTCGCCGTGCCGCCCGCACCCGGGATCAGCCCCATGCGTAATTCCGGAAGCTGAAACCAGGCATCGGCAGTCGCGGTACGACAGGCAGCGGCAGCGCCGACTTCAAGCCCGGACCCAACGCACGCGCGATGCCATTCGACACATGCCCGAGTCCCCAATTGGTCGAGCAGCCGCGCACAATTATGCAAGGTGCGGATCACATGCGCCTGCGCCACATCGGTGGCGTTGCCAAATTCATCCAGTGCGCCGCCCGTCGAAAAGCATTTTCCAGCGCCTTTCAGGCAGAAATCTGGCCGTGTTGGATCATCAAGAACATTAGCGAGCGCCTCATATAGCGCATCCCGCATGGCCGCCGTCATCGCATTTTGCGCCTCCGGATGGTTCAGTGTCACTGTGACCCTGTCGTCCTCGCGCTCTACGCGCACCAGCGGCCCGGCGCTGGACGCTAAGGGCCGCGGGCGGGTTTGTGTCCGCCAATGAGCAAATTCCTGTCCGCCCAACAGGGCGGAATAGGCTAGAGACTCCACATCAAGTGCAGACGAAAATGGCAGATGCTCACCCAGACGCAGCACTCGACAAAGGATGGACGCCGCAATGGGCCAAGTCCGCACAGCATCGGCCAAGTGACGAATATGGGCATCCATATGTTCGGGACGCACCCCGATCCATGGCCGTGGCGCGTCAGGGGCGCTTGTTAACAACAGGTCAAAATCATCTTGGTTGATTTGCGGAAGTGCAGCGTTGCGATCAATCCCAATACAGACCGCCTGAATATCCGGCCTTGGCCGCTGCCACCGGGCGGCGTCGACCAGAAGCACCGGCACATCGCCAAAGGCGGAAAACCGGTCAGCGCCCAGAAAGTCAATTTCCTGCGACGGATAAAGGCTGTCCATAGGCGTATCCCTATACAGGTCGGGCCTAATTGGCCAGTTCCGCCTTCAACACCCGCCGAAGCAATTTGCCCGTTTCATTATAAGGAAGTTCTTTTCGAAAATGCCAGCTTTCCGGGGTCTTGGTTGAGCGTAGCCGCGATTTCACATAGGCCGCAAGGGCGTCAATATCCGGGGTATCGCTGCGTGAAACGATAACGGCGGCAACCTTTTCCCCCCATTGCACACAGGGAAGCCCCAGCACTGCAACATCCGCGACATCCTCATGACCGCGCAACACATCTTCTATTTCGCCCGGCGAGATATTCTCCCCACCCCGCACAATGACATCGTCCAGCCGTCCCTCCACAAAGAGATAGCCATCCGCGTCGCGCCAGCCCGCATCATTGGTCGCAAACCAGCCGTCATCCCCCTTGGCTTTCTTGTGCAAATACTCGCCCGACACCTGATCGCCGCGGACGTAAATTTCACCAGCTTCTTCGGGATCACAGCAGGATCCATCCTCCCGCCTGATTTCCAACTCAAGGCTGGGCAATGGCTGTCCCACGGAACCCAGTCGGCGCCGAACCAACGGATCATCACTGGCCAATGCCGCACGATGATCCTCTGCACCCAGAAGCGAAATTGTCGAACTGGTCTCCGTCAGTCCATAGGCATTGACGAAATCCACATGCGGCAACGCCTTCAGCGCGCGGGCAATGACAGGCTCTGGCATACGTCCGCCGCCATAAGACAGCGCCCGCAATGCGGGCAGCGTCTCACCCGTTTTTGCGAGCACATCCAAAATGCGGTCGAGCATCGTCGGCACAACCATGGCGTGAGTAATCGCCTCTTGAGCGGCCGTTGCGACCCAATGTTCAGCCGTAAAGGCAGGCAGGTACACAATGCGCCGCCCGCTATAGGCAGAGCTCATTGCCGCTGAAATCCCAGCAATATGATAAGGGGGAACACTGACCAGCGCCGCTTCATCCTCGTCCGCGCCCAGAAATTCGACCGTGGACATCACATAGGATGTCAAATTGGCATGCCGCAACACGGCCGCCTTGGGGTCTCCCGTTGTGCCACTGGTGAACAGCAAAACCGCAATGTCATTATCAGCCTCGGCAGGCGGGTCGACATCTTCCGGAACCACCCGCAGAAACCGCGCTTCAACGTCGCTGCGCGTGACGAGCATTGTCCCGTCTATGCCCTCAATGCGGGCAGCCATATCGTCATCGACGATCACAAGCGACGGGGCGGTTCGCGCAATGAGCTTGCGCAATTCGGTATCGGGCAATCTGTAATTGACCGGAATGAAGGGCAATCCCGCCATGCCGCTGGCAAACATCAGCACGGGCAGAACATTTCCATTCAGCCCCACAAACACGATATTCTGAACGCCGGAACTCGACATCCACAGCGCCGCTGCTCTGGCGTTGAGCCGAACAGCGGAAAAATCTAGCCCGTCGGCTTTGGTGCCCAATGCCAGTCGGTCGCCACAAATATCGGCAGTCAGATCAAGAAGAAGCGGCGTTTGCACAGTCGGTATCGATCAATCGGATGCAGGCAGTGGCTTGGCATCTTTCAATTGCAGCGGCCTGCCATCGAAAGAAAGCGACCCTTTACCCGCCTTTGCCCCAAGAACCTCTATGCCGCTGTCAGAGTCGACATAGCGCTTTCCGATCAGAACACCGCCGGAATGGTCGGCATGCACAGCGCCCGCCGCCGCTGGAGAGTTCAGATCAATAACGGCAACGCCGCCGCACTGCAGCTCCCCTGGCTGCTTCGGGGGGCGCACCACGACCATCTGGGCGTCGCATACAGCGCTTTTCCAGCGCGATCCGGGCTTGATATCCACTATGAAAGGCTCCCTTAAAATCCAAGCCCCCATGCAACCATGATCCCATGCAAATCAAGGTCCATGCGGGTTAGGTCATCGTTTATCGCCACTGCGGAAAACGACCGAGGAGCAGATTCGGGAATAGCGCGGGTGCGATATAAGGCGGCATTACTCCAATCTATCGCTCACGGGGCTTTATTCTGTGCCGCGACGGATTACCAAAAAAGACAATATAGGTGCTTTGCTGCAAAAGGGGATTTCCATGACAACACCCAAGCTCGATTGCTCAGATCTGGACAATTACATCGGGAAACCGATGCAGCCTGCGCGCATGGTCGATCCTTTCGCCAATAATGATATTCGCCGCTGGGTGCAGGCAATGCACTATCCAAATCGCTTACATTATGATTCGACCTTTGCGATGCAGAGTCGGCATGGGCAGCTCATCGCGCCACAAAGCTTTCCTGTCACCATGGATGACGGTCATGGGTCTGCTCCAAGCTGCATCGGCCTGATCCCGGATTCACATATGTTATTCGGTGGGGATGAATGGTGGTTTTACGGACCCACAATCAAGGGCGGTGATCGTATCTGGAATGAGCGTATTCCCTTTGATTATACCGTCAAGGATACATCCTCCTTTGGCCCCACCTGTTTCCAGCGCGGCGATAATTTTTATTACAACCAACATGGCGATCTGGTTGCAAAGCAACGATCAACCTCCATCCGCTACGCCCAATCCGCCGGGGAGGCGGCGCAAAGTGGCACCACAGAAGGCCATGATGATCCGGTCTGGACCGATGACGACTTGGAAGAGCTTGAAGTCCGCAAGTATAGCTGGATCAAGATGCTGCATGATTTGGGGCATTCCCCGCGCTATTGGGATGATGTGTTGATCAACACAGCCTTGCCAGAGCGGGTTTTCGGCCCACATAGCATTGTCAGCTTCACCACTGAATGGCGCAGCTACACCTTCACCCAATGGGGGTCCATGCACCGTCGGACTGATCTAAATATGGCGGAACTCGGCTTTACAGGACCGATGGCAGGGCCAGAACAAGACCCAACGGAAGAAGCGAATAACCCGGAAAATACCGATGGCGCCTATATTGGCCCGTCGCGCGGGCATCTTTTCCCACGTTGGGCGCGTTTTATCGGCATGCCCCGCGGTTATGGCTATGGTGCGTCTATGGGCGCATGGGTGACAGATTATTTCGCAGGCTGGGCAAGCGAATGGGGCATGGTGCGTCATTCCACCGCCAATTATCGCAGCCCGGCCCTGACGGGGGACATCACCATTATGACTGGTAATATCTTAGACAAATATGTTGATGAGGATGGACGTCATATGGTGGCGGTTGACTGCCGAATGACCAACCAGCTGGGGTCGGTTCTTGCGACTGCGAAGGCCGAAATCGAACTCATGAAGAAGCCAAGCTAAAGCTATGTTGAACAGCGCCCATTTAATCGCTGCCGCGTCGGAACAGACGGGCTTGTCAGATTTTGGTGACCCCTCTTTTCAAGAAGGTCTCGATGTTCTGGTGAAGGCCCTCAACACAGAGGCTAATCTGACAGAAGCTGCCGCTGGACGTGTTGGGGCAAGCATCGTTGCGACGCTGGCCAACCGGTTGCACGTCGAAGATTATCTCAAACAGCATCCCGAATTGCTCGACGCCCCGATTGAGCAGCCGACTTTTGTTTTTGGCTTGCCCCGCACCGGAACCACTTTGGCCATTAATTTGCTTGCGGCCGATCCGAGCCGGCGTTGCTTTATGCGCTGGGAAGCCTTTGCAACCACCCCTCCCGCAGCAGCGGGGGAATTGCGGAGCGATCCACGTTATCATGCCGAACAAGCGCGGCTTGATATGAGCCTAAAATATGTGCCGCATATTTCGGCAATGCATCATGAAGATGCCGATTCCTCGTGTGAATGTCAGTTCGCAATGTCGCCGACCTTTTGTTCGCAGGTCTATGACTCACAATATCATGTGCCAAGCTATAGCGATTGGTTTCTAAATGCCGATTACCGCCCGGCTTTTCGTTATCATAAGCGGCTGATGCAGGTGCTGCAGCAGCATAATAAAGGCCATTGGACCTTCAAAAATCCATGGCATCCGCTTTATTTGGATGCGCTGACAGAAGTGTATCCCGATGCTCAGCTGGTTATGACGCACCGCGATCCGGCAGATGTCGTGGCATCGGCCTGTTCACTGGTTTATGCCGTTCGCAAGCTCTATAGCGACAATGTCGATCCAAAGGCAGTTGCGGCAGTCTCACTCAAAACCTTTGACGCCATGATCGCACGGACGGCGGCTTTTGAAGCGAAACATGGTGCGGGATCAATTTATCATATTCAATATCGGGACCTGACCTCTGACCCCATCAGTCAAATGCAAAAACTTTACGCCAATTTTGGGGAGACGCTGACAGAGACGGGGCGGCAATCCATGCAGGCGATGCTGGACGCCAACCCTCAGGGCAAGCACGGCAAGCATGACTATCGCCTTGAGGATTATGGTCTGACGCGCGCGTCCGTCTACGATCATTTTGCTGATTATATTGAGCGATTTCAGATCCCCATTAAGGGCTGAAAACTAACCAAGCCGCTCAATTATTGTCTGGGATGCTTCGTCCAATTTCTGGCCGATAATGGCGACGCCGGCGCGATCAACCGCGCCGGAAATGCCCACGGCGACCAAGGCGTGGGTGGGCCGGTGCGCCCCTGTGCGAACGGCCGCTGCAATGACAGTGACGCCAGCAATGTAGTTTCCGGCATCCACGCCATATCCTTGGGCGCGGGTCTGCGCGACTTGTTCCAGCCAGTCCGCATAGCTGGGCGGCTTGTCCCAACGCAGCAAGGCAAAACGGGATTGCAGCTCGTCAGGTGGGTAGCCCCCAAAAGCAGCGATGCAGCGGCCCGTAGCGCTGATCAGGGCCGGAAAACGGCTTCCCACTTGCGCCGATAATTGGAAGTTCGCACCGCCCTGCGCAGTGGCGACCACCACAATATGTTCCAGCCCGACAATCTGGACCGCCAACATCGTCACACCATGATCCCGCGCCAGCCGATCAATCAAAGGTTGTGCGACATCGGCAAACTGGTTCTGCCGCAGCCAGCCGCGCGCAAGCGTCAGCACGCCTGCATCAAGGCTGTAGCGTTTGGTGTCAGGGTTAAAGGAGACCAGTTCCTCCTCAGCCAGTGCGCGGAGGACATAAAGGCACGTTGAGGGAACAAGCCCCAAAGCGCGGGCAATAGCGTTGACGCCAAGGGGCGTCTCGCTCTTTCCCAGCAACCGCAAAATTGCAGCCGCTCGAGCAATGGCAGGGGCTTTACCAGTATTTGTCATTCAATATGTTGAATATCATTCACTATTTACAATGGCAAGTCTTTTATGGCATTCCAAAGCCAAGCCGATTCTTCGCGTGACCTTTGTCAACTTTGGATGTCTGAATGCCGCGTCTCACCGACTACACAAGCTATGCCGATGCGATTGAACACGCCTCAATGGATCGGCTTTGGGAGATGTTCGATGGCAATAAAGATCATCTGAACATCGCGCATGAGGCCATGACCCGTCACGCTGACGGGTCAGGTCGCGCCGCCGTCCGGATCGCCCATGCCGACGGGCATGATGAAATTTTAAGCTTTGACCAGATTTCAGCAGGCGCTGCGCAATTCGCGCATTGGCTTGACGAACAGGGTGTCCAGCCCGGCGACCGGATCGCCTTTATGCTGGAACCGTCCTTGCCCTTCTATGTTTGCCTGTTCGGGGCCATGCAAACGGGGGCAATCTCCGTACCGTTGTTCACTCTCTTCGGCCCGGATGCGCTGAAGTTGCGTATTGGCGATTGCACCCCAGCCATTCTCATCACCAATGCCGAAAAAGCTGATCTGGCCCATGGCTCAGTTGGCGCAGACGGCACACCAAGGGTGGTTGTTGCTGATGATGGTCTGCTGGATATCATTGCCAAATATCCCCGCACGTACACACCCAAAACGCGGGCAGATGACCTCGCCGTATTCCAGTATACCAGCGGGACGACACGCGAACTTCCCGAAGCGGTCAAACATACGCACAAAAGCCTCGTGACACTCATGTTTGCCGCACTCTACGGAACAGGCATCCGCCCGGGGGATGAGTTTTTCTGCCCATCTTCTCCCGCTTGGGGTCATGGACTATGGCACGGCACCCTTGCGCCCCTTGGCCTAGGTGTCACGACGGGAACCTTTGCCGGACGGTTCGACCCTGTTCGCCTGATGCAAGCGCTTGACGATTATGGCATCACCAACATGTCTGCTGCCGCCACGCACTATCGGATGATGAAGAATAGCGGCAAGGGTGCGGACTATCGCTTTCACTTCAAAAAGCTCTCCTACACTGGTGAACCCATCGACCCGGCCACGCTTGAATGGATTGATGGATGTTTCAAAGTCCCTGCCTGCTCCATGTATGGCACAACAGAAATTGGGGTCGTTCTCGTCAACTATCCTGGCGCGGAAGATTTTACGGTAAAGCCCGGCTCACTCGGAAAGGCCATTCCTGGCCAACGGCTTGAAGTGCAACGCCCCGATGGCAAAATCTGTGACCCGCTAGAGGTCGGTGAGCTGATGCTCTGGCGCCGTGGCGGCTGGGTCAGCACAAAAGATCGGGCAATGACGGACGCCGAGGGCTATTTTTACCATAAAGGCCGCGCCGACGATGTCATTATCTCCGCTGGCTGGACCATGTCTGCCGTGGAGATCGAGAATAGCATGCTCAAACATGATTCCGTGCTGGAATGCGCGGTGATCGGCGTGCCCGACGAACAACGCGGTCAGGTGGTGAAGGCCTTCGTGATTGCCAATGTCGAGGGAAGCGATGCCTTAACCAAGGAATTGCAGAATTTCACACGCGAAAAGCTGGCTCAGCACGAATTTCCAAGGCTGATCGAATATGTCAGCGCATTGCCCAAAACCCCAGCGGGCAAAGTCAATCGAAAGCTATTGCGGGATATGGAAGCCGCCAAAATTTCAGTTTAGAACACACAGGAGAAAACAGAGTGTCACAAGCGAAGTTTCCGAAGATCACAGAGGAAGGCCTTGCCGACCTGAGGACGCGCATTGGCGTCAAAATTGAAAACACGGTCGAGCCGTGGAATTACGAAGCCTCGCGCGATGCGATCCGCCATTATGCACATGGCATTGGCGACGATAATCCGCTGTGGTGCGATCCCGAATATGCCGCAAAAACCAAATATGGCACCATCGTCGCGCTCCCCAGCTTTCTCTTCACCACCAGTCGGCTGATTTCGGGCTATTGTGGTGGCCTTTCAGGCGTGCACGCGATGTGGGCTGGGGCCGACTGGACCTGGCATAAGCCAGTGCTGCGCAATGACACCATCCACACACAAGCCTATCTGAAAGATCTGATCGAACATCAGACCAAATTCGCTGGCCGCTCATTTCAGCAAATCTACCATGTCGATTTCTACAATCAGCATGGTGACCTTGTTTGCGAAGCCGAGAGCTGGGTGTTCCGCACCGACCGAGACGAGGCCCGTGAAAAGGGAACAAAATATACCGAGGCGCGTGGTCGTGTCGAACAACTTTCCGATGACGACTTGGCTGAATGGGGCAAGCTTTACGCGAATGAAGAGATCCGCGGGGCAACCCCACGCTATTGGGAAGATGTCCAAGTTGGTGATGAGCTGCCCCGGATGATGAAGGGGCCAATGACGGTCACTGGGTTCATCTGCTATGCACAAGGCTGGGGTGGGCTTTACATCCGCGCGAACAAGCTTGCTTGGAAAATGCAGCAAGCCCATCCAGGACTTGGTATTAAAAACCGCTTCAACGTGCCGGATTGCCCCGAGCGCGTCCATTGGGACGAAGCCTTTGCTTTGGAAGTCGGCGCACCGGGTGCTTATGATTACGGCCCCGAACGCAATAGCTGGCTGACACACCACATCACCAATTGGATTGGCGATGATGGCTTCCTGCACAAAAGCAAATGCCAGATACGGCGCCACAACCCAGATGGCGATGTCATCTTCATTGACGGCAGCGTGATCCGGAAGTTTGAAGAAAACGGCAAAAAATATGTCGAAATTCAACAGCAGGCGACCACACATCGCGGAGAACTGTCCGCCTTTGGCACGGCCATTGCCGAATTGCCGAGCAAGATTGGCTGATCTGTCGATCAAAGCAATCTGAAGGGGCATCCTGTTCCGGCGCAATTGGGCCGGGACGGGATGCCTTTTTCATATGGGCGGGCTTCCCTCCGCTGCGCGCATACATTGTTGACCCTGCGGTTCTGTGGATTAGGCTTGCGGCTCCGGAACTGGCGGGAGATGGATTTTGAACCCCTTTTATAGTGCCATTGGCGTTACCGCGTCTGTCCTCCTGATGTCGTCACAGGCCTCAGCTGACCCGCTGGCGGCCAGTCCCCGATTTAGTATGGATGGCACAGTGGCTGTGCCGGCATTTGACCTTCCCCCTTCTGACTATCTGAGCAGCGAGGCCCGTGCCCAACAGCAAATGCGGGCGCGCTATCCCATTATGCAGACGGTGGATGTCGATCCCGATATCGTAAAGCGGCGGCAATCTCTTGATGCAATGATGGCATCAAGGGTGGCAGAGATGAAGAGACGGTTTCCTGCTGAAGTGTCCGAGCAGATAATTGGCGGCATTCCCACCCGCGTCATCACACCAACCGCCCAACGGCCAGATCCTAAGCGTGTCCTCATCAATTTACATGGTGGAGCATTTAATGTCTGCTGGGACAGTTGTTCGCTCATAGAATCCCTGCCGATTGCGGCCTTGGGCGGCTATAAAGTGATCTCGGTCAATTACCGAATGGCGCCAGAATATGCACATCCCGCAGGTGTTGAGGATGTCGAAACGGTTTATCGTGCGCTGCTAAAAAGCTACAAGGCAAAGCATATTGGCATCTTTGGATGTTCCGCAGGCGGTGCGTTGACCGCCCATAGCGCTGCTTGGTTCCCTAAAAAGGGCCTGCCGCAACCGGGCGCGATTGGTATTTTTGGCGCGGGTGGCACACGGTTTCAAACTGGCGACTCTGCCTATATTGCGGGCTATATCGATGGCTCTTTCCCGCCCCCTTCGAAGACGACGGGCGCCGCAGATCTAACCCGCGGTTATTTTGTCAACGTCGCCGCAAATGACCCCATCGTCTCTCCCGCCATGCATTCCGATGTGATTGGCAAATTCCCGCCATCACTTCTCATCACTGGCACGCGCGCCATGGACTTAAGCCCGGCGATTGTCACCCATTCAGCCCTGCTTCGCGCTGGTGTGTCCTCCACACTTATCGTGGGGGAAGGCATGGGCCATTGCTATATTTATGCGCCCCAATTGCCTGAATCTCAGGATGCCTATGCCGTGATCATCCGGCATTTCCGCAACAATCTTCGCTAATCTCTCGGCAGGAACAAAAAATGGCCGGTGGGAACCCACCGGCCATTTTCATAAGCCCAAATGCTAGGCGCAGATGAAGATTAGAACTTCACGCTGGCGCCAATCTTCACAACCCGGCCCAATGTCCAATTGACGTAGGACGGGTTATTTGTGTTCGCACGACGAACGATTTGTGGCTTTTCATTGGTCACGTTATCCATGGCCAGGCGCAGTGTCACGCCAGTGGCGCCAGACAGTTTTTCCAAGTCAAGCGTCATATTCACGTTCGTTGTGATGAATTCCTTAACCTCCTCAGCAACGCCGAGATAGTTAGTCGCTTCATCCTTAAACTTACCCGAATAGTTCACCGTCACACGGCTCGAAAGCGCGCCACGATCATAGGTGAGATATGTCGCAAGACGCGTCTTGGGTCCACCAATGCCCAGCTCGTCAGACGCAACGCCACCTTTGGTGATGAAGGCCTTTGTCTGACGGTTACCGTTCAATCCCAGTCCAACCTGACCAATTTTGGTCTCTGTCTGGAACGACATATTGAAGTCGATACCTTCAATCTGTGCCGCATTGAGGTTTGTTGTCCGCGTGTCGACGACGAGCGCGATGTTCGATGCGGGCTGCTGAGCCCCCAACGCCGCCCCATTTGTCAATGTCGCAAGCAGAGCCGAATATTGCGACGCCGTGATGTTATATGTGTAGAGATCCGGGTTCGTGGTATAAGTCGACGTCACGGACGGGTTGAGCGATCCCAACGCGTTCTTGACGTCAATAGAATAGTAATTGGCCCCGAAGCGGAAACCATCTGCTGGCGTTGCTTCAAACCCAATTGCCCAAGCATCGGCCGTCTGCGGTTTCAGACCCGGCGACGATCCCTGCAAGACCATCGCGCAGCTCCCCTGACGGCTGGTGTCACGACCCAAGGGGTCATTTGGTCGGCTTGCGGCGGACGTGCTGCCCGGCACATAGATACCACAAGCGAAACGACCTGTTCCGATTGCAATATTATCTATGGCCGTTGGTGCATTGAATGATGTGTTCCAATGGCCGAACAGCTTCAGCCAAGTCGTCGGCTTAAGGGCCAGACCAACACTCGGATTGGTCGTCGACCCAAAATCGCTATAGTCATCATAGCGCACCGAACCCGTAACATCTGCAAAGGAGGTGACGGGGACCAGAACCTCGGCAAAGGCCGATTTGGAATTACGCTTCGCACTCAAATAAGGCAGCGCTGACAAGGATCCAAACGGACCAGCCGTTAGGCGGCTTTCCGCCTTATTTTCCTGAAACTCAACGCCCACGGCCAACTTCACATCGCCGCCCGGCGCTGTGAACAATGTTCCGTCCGCAATGGAACGCAGGGTCATGAGCTGATGCTTCGTATCCTGCAGATTGGCATAATTGGTGATGTCGTTGATCACACTTGCGCTGGCCGCAGCCGCGTTGAGCGGGTTCAGCTGTCCTGCCGTGATGTACGCCTGAGTCTTAACGGAATCGACGCCAGGGAAGGACTGATAATTGGTTGAACGACCGAAATGCAGATTATTGCGTAGCTGCCAGTTGCCGCCCAGCTTCACGGTCACTTCCGGTGAAATGCCCCAAGTTTCAAAGCCGACCTGCGAGGGCGTGTTCACATAGGCGGGATTCACGTCAAAGGAGAAACCTGTCCCCCCCAAAATTGTTGTTGGCGATGTGGCTGGCGCGCCAGCCGTGCCGGGAGCTCCCGACGGGGCGGGTGCTGCCGCGGTGGTGAAGCCACGCGAATAGTTGGCCAATTCCGTGTCGCGCTTCGCCCAATATCCCGTCACGCGCAGATCGACAGTGTCGCTAAGTTCCTGCGACAATGCCCCGAACACATTGGTCCGCTTTTGCTCCGGCGAATAGGATTGAGCGGCCACATTATCGCACGCGGTGCCGATTGGTGTGGTTCTGCCGCCAGCTGCGGGATTGTTCGTCCAACCTGTAAAGACGCCCGGGATAGCCAGATACCGATAGGTGATTTGCGTCCCGACGGCGCTTGGGCATTGAGTGAAGCTGAAGCTGCCAACGCCGGCGGAATTATAGACTGTGCCCGTAGACCAATCTGTATCGCCGTTCAGAACTTCGTTCCGCTTGACATGGCTGGCTGAAATATAGGCGTTACCGCCTTCCCAGCTTGCGCCCGCCGTAATCGCGCCATCCCAATATTTGTAGCTTTCGAGTGTGGTCCCAAAACCATTATTGGCATCAATCTTCACACCCTCAAAGCGCGGCAAAGTGCGGAAGTTTAGAACACCGCCAACCGCATCTGCGCCATAAAGTGAAGAGCCGCCGTCGGTTACAACGTCAATGCGCGACAATACAGCTGCTGGAATGATATCGACGTCAACCGATGCCTGATTAACGCCAACTGGCGCAAAGCGCATGCCATCTGCCAGTACCAAAGTCAGGCCGCCCGATGTCGTATTGGACGAGGGCAGGTTCCGCAGGTTCGGACGGCTGATCGAAATGCCAGCGCCATAGCCACGCGGGTCGCCTTCGAAGCGGCCGTTGAAAGTATTCGCAATTTGCGGGATCAGTCCAAGGAGTTGGTTGGTCGATGCCGCGCCTTTTGCTGCGATATCTTCGGCGCCTACGCTGATGGTTTGAGAGCCGACAACTTCAGTGCCGCGCAACAGTGTCCCGGTGACAACAATTTCACCGCTCTCGACGCTTTCCTGCCCATTATCATCGGATGCAGCATCCTGGGCCGCGGCCGGCAGAGCCCACGAAGCGCACAGCGCCGTTGCAGCAAATAACGACAATTTGAATTGGCTTGTCTTCATGACATCCTCCCTAAAAATCCCCGGCGGACATTCATTATGCCTCGCTTCAGGGAGATTGATAAAATAGTTGCATGGCAAAAGCTATGGCGCCGACCGAGCATCGCCCCCGCGAACTATTCGCATCTGGCGTCGTTAGAAATGCGGAAGTGAACTTGCCCTTTGATCGGCTTCACGTCTCGCAAAAAGTCTTATCCTCCTCGCTGCAGTCGACGCAAAGGCTCTGCCAATATGCCGTCACTGGGCGTGGACATGGGAAAGGCACCTCTGTAATCAGAGGCCATGACAAACTTGTTGGAAGACTTGCTCGATAAAGAGCAAATCCGATGCTGCTTAGCGCGCTTGGCGCGGGGCGAGGACAGGCGTGACGCCGGGTTAATCACATCGTCATATTGGCCCGATTCAGTCACTGACTATGGCGTTTTCAAGGGGTCGTTTGTTGACTATCTTGCTTGGGTTGTGCCGGGATCGGATGCCATCACAAATACGCAGCACCATATCGGCCAAAGCCATATCGAGTTGAATGGTAACAGCGCCAAATCTGAAACGCAGGTTATTTCTTACCATCGCGTCAACTATGGCGATGGGGATGAACATGACTCGGTTATTGGTGGACGCTATCTTGACGTTTTTGAAAAACGCGATGGCGTTTGGCGCATTTCTCATCGAACCATGATCTATGACTGGGTTCAGGATTGGGGTCAGTCAGCCGACTGGTCAACCGGCGTCATGGGCATGCCATTCAGTGCACCACATTATGCCGGAAGCTCGCGTGATGACTGGAGCACCCTTTTCTTCAATGCGGACTGAGGTTCCCTACACCGCGTAGCCAACCGCCCGAGGAGGTGATGGGCTTAACCGCCCTCTGTTCGAGCACTACAGCCCCTCGACGATGAAAGCGCGATAGTCACTTGATCGGACGCGGTGCGGCAAGGCTGCCTGATATTCCGGGCTGTCATACCATGCTCTGGCCGCGTCCATATCTGGGAATTTGAGGATGACGATACCGTCAGGCGCAGCCCCCTCTAACGGCTCAGTCTTGCCATAAACGGAAAGCGGCTGAATGCCATGCGCCAGAAAGGCAGCCACGTTTTCGCTGTTCATCTTTTGATACACGGCCAACCCTTTGGGGTCATGCGGCGGCGCATCACGCAGAAAAATGACATAAGCGGCCATAACATCTTCCCCTAAACAAAATCCGCAAGCGCGCTGGCATCAAAAGGTGTTAACTCCTCCAACCGCCCAGCACGCACTTTAGCGGCCCAATCCGGATCCACAATTAAGGCGCGGCCAACCGCAATAAGATCAAATTCTCGACGTTCCATGCGATCAATCAGCTTGTCTAAGCTCGCCGTTTCGGAACGCTCCCCCGAAAATGTCCCGAAGAAATCGCCGGTCAGCCCGACCGAACCCACACTGATCGTCGCAGCGCCCGTCAGTTTCTTTGCCCATCCGGCAAAGTTAAGGCCATCTTCCCCATCAATCTCGGGAAATTCAGGCTCCCAAAAGCGCCGCTGGGAGCAATGCAGAATATCAACGCCAGCTTCAACCAAGGGCATCAGCCAATCCCGCATCAAATCGGGTGTCTCGGCAAGACGCACACGGTAATCTTGCTGCTTCCATTGGCTCACGCGCAGAATGATCGGATAATCGGGGCCGACCGCTGCGCGCGTTGCTGCAATGATTTCAGCCGCAAAGCGGGATCGATCCTTCAATGTTGCACCGCCATAGGCATCGCCGCGCAAATTCGTCCCCGCCCAGAAAAACTGATCAATCAAATAGCCATGCGCCCCGTGAAATTCGATTGTGTCAAAGCCAAGCCGCTTTGCATCCACAGCAGCCCGGGCAAAGGCCGAAATGGTGTCAGCAATATCTTCTTCACTCATCGCCCTCCCGCGCGGCACCTCAGGCGCGATCAAGCCGGATGGACTTTCTACAGGCGTGTCCGGTTCCCAATTTGTCGTCTGGCTTTTGATTGATGAGGCATGCCAAATTTGCGGACCTATCGCCCCGCCGACCTGATGCACGGCATCCGAAACCGCTTTCCAGCCGTTAAGGGCCGCGCCATGGAAGAAAGGAATACCTGGCTCATTGCGTGACGCTGGCCGATCAACCACTGTCCCCTCGGACAGAATGAGTCCGACTTCTCCTTCTGCCCGACGTCGATAATAATCCACATGGGATGTTGACGGACTGCCGCCTTCGGCAAAGCCCCGCGTCATCGGTGCCATGACGATCCGGTTTTTAAGGTTAAGAGTCTTGAGATAAAACGGCTCAAACAGAATATCGGATGGTCGTGACATGGGAACGGCTCCTCTAACAAATTTCTGCCCAGTTGAAGATGTCACAAGCAGAGGTGCATCTTGCTAAGGATATGAAGATTATGTGCGGTCAAGCAGTGGCTGCTGTCTTTGACCAACTTGGATAAGCTCCCAGCGACATGATGAGCGCGCCACTCATAAGGGACGCAAGGATGCCAAAAATCAGGAAAGGGTCATAAGATCCATAGACATCATAAATCAGCCCTGCGAGCACGGGCCCAAGGCCAGACCCTGCCGCGATGAGACTTGCCATAACGCCAAACATTGCGCCAAAATTGCGAAGCCCACCATAAGCTGAGGTCAAATAACTGGCGACTTGCAATTTCGTCCCCGCAGAATAGCCGTTGATGATCATGGCGAAAACAATGATGGAGGGCGTCAAATCTGGCAAGAGCAACAACCCGAAAGCCACTGTGGTCATACCTAATGTCAACCCGCCGACCCAGCGGACATGATATCGATCTAACAGCCATCCCGTAATCAGCTTGCCCGCAATGCCGGCCACACCCGCTATGCTGGAAAAATAAGCCGCGCTGGTGCGACTTTCACCGGCAGCGCGGAGGATTTCAAACTGGTGGACATTGAGAGCAATGGTCACCACCATCATGATGAACGTTGCCAGAGCGATGCGCCAAAGTGCCGTATTCCGCCAAGCCTCGGCGATCGTGAGACCCGGGGCATCTAGCAATGTCCCTTTGGACCGCTCCCCTGTTCTGACCTGCTTCGCCTTCGCCATGGCATAGCCATCGAAAAAGAAAAACAAGCAGATGGCAAAGGTGAAGGCGCCACCGCCCAGCCCCAAGGCAACCCACGCCCCGCGCCAACCATAGCTGTTGATCAGCCAATCTGTCAGCGGTGGAAAGACAACCTGCGCCGCCGCCGTGCCGGATAATGTCAGCCCAAGTGCCAGCCCACGACCCTCTTGAAACACGCTGGAGATAGCCGCTGTCCACACTGTGGATTTGATCATGACCCCGGCAAAGGCATAGAGGCCCCAGAGCATCATCCACTGAACAGGTGATCCGTTGGCCATGCTGAAACTGGAAATGACTAAGCCGGCAAATACAATGCCGACCAGCGCCATGCCGCGCGTACCCCAACGGTCAATAAGTATCCCAAATATTGGTGACATTAGGAAGGTCAGCAACGCCGTAATTGACGCCCCGGAGGATTGCATCGCTCGGCCCCACCCAAATTCCTGACCCAGCGGCTCCATGAACAGTCCAGTGGTCACAGAAACCATCGCGCTAAAGCCAAATCCGGTCGCTGCAGCAAGGATTAATGGCCAATGCTTGCGAAACTCATCCGCGGCCGAGTCCTTCATTTCTGATGTGCGGATCATATGTGTCCCGACCTATCCCATCGGACTGACCTTTGAGTCATGATCCCATAAAGCGGCATGTTCATGGCCGCAAAACCCAGCCGCCATCGACGTGAATAGTCTGGCCCGTAATCCAAGCCCCGGCATCTGAGCAGAGCAACAAGAGCGTGCCCACCAATTCTTCCGGCGCGCCTCTTGGCCGGCCAGCACAGGTCATCTTTAGGAATTGAATGAACGGAGAGTCATCGGGCACCAACATCTTGCCTGCTTCCGACAAGACGTTGCCCGGCGCGATGGCATTACAGTTAATATTGTCCTTGCCATATTGCTTTGCGAGAGCTGTTGTCAGGCCGACCAAGGCCAATTTGGTGATCCCATAGAGGCTGGACGCTGGAAATGCGCCGCCCGAACTCTGGTTGACAATCCGGCCGCCACCCCTTGCGCGCATGGAAGGCGCCACAGCCCGCGCGCATAGCAAAGCCCCATTGACGTTGACGGCAAAGGCTTTGTTCCAAGCCTCCAGATCGACTGTGTCGAGGCTATCATAGCTGATATCAACCATTAGCGCTGCATTGTTGACGAGAATATCAACGCCGCCAAAAATGGCGCTGGCGGATGCCGCCATGGCCAGCGTCGATGCTTCATCTGACACATCAACCGGCACGGCGGCGGCCTTGCCACCGGCCGCGACAATTTCATCCGCGACGCCTTGCGCACCTTGCGCATTTAGGTCGGCAACAATGACTGATGCGCCCGCTTCTGCCAGTCCCAGTGCATAGGCGCGGCCAATGCTATTGCCCCGTCCACCAGCGCCTGTCACGATAGCCACTTTGCCATCAAGGCGAAATTGATTGAGCGACACAGTCATCCGGCAGTGATCCCTCTGTCCATCTGGATAACCGAACCATGAAAGCCGCGCGCCGCGTCTGAAGCAAGATAGGCAACCATGTTTGCCATGTCGGCCACGTCCACCAAACCTCGGATCGGCCGAAAGCGCGCCAGTAACTCCATATCAGCCGACTCTGGCGGCACGAAACTGGCGCCGATAGGCGTTGACATGCCACCCGGAGAAATCGCGTTTATCCGGATAGGCTGCTTCAGATATTCCATCGCCATCGACTTTGTCATTTGTGCAAGTCCAGCCTTTGTGGCGCAATAAGCGGCAGCATAGGCCTCCCCCATATGGGCAGCGAGCGATGTGACGTTTACAATTGCGCCGTCGCTCTTCAGCAAGTGGGGGATGGCCGCCTGGCTCAGCAGGAATGGCGCGGTCAGATTAACCGCGATGACAAAATTCCAATCCTCAAGCGGCATCTCGTGGCTGTTGGCCAGCTTCAGCACGCCTGCCACATTGCACAGCGCGTCCAAACGTCCAAAGGCCGCAATCGCCGCATCAACACTGGCGGCGCAGTTGCTGGCGAGGCTCAAGTCGGCGCTGTGAACCAGCGCTCGTCTGCCAAGAGCTTCGACCTGCGAAGCCGTCTCCGCCAGGCCTTTTGCCTTGACATCAACAATGCAGACATCCGCACCTGCGGCGGCAAGCGCAATGGCCGTTGCCTGACCCAAGCCTCCGCCCGCACCCGTTACGAGAGCAGCGCGGCCAACCATCGTCGATGGCGCACTCATCAGCGCCCCTCCTGCACGTGTGGCGCGGCCATGTTAACCCAGATGTTCTTCACTCGCAGAAACTCCCTCAAGCCTTCCTCGCCCCCCAATCGGCCATAGCCGCTCTGCTTTACACCACCAAAGGGTGCACAAGGCGTCATGCCTTCGCCAGCACCGTTCACATGAACCATGCCCGCATCCATGGCCGCTGCCATGCGATGCGCCCGCCCCACATTTTGGGTGTGAATATAGGCGCCAAGCCCATAATCAGTGCCATTAGCAAGCGCGATAGCTTCCGCCTCCCCCTCAAAGGGAATGATGGCCAGAACAGGTCCAAAAACCTCCTGCTGGGCAATCTCGGCAGTGTTGGCAACATCAGCAAGAATTGTAACCGGAAGAAAGAAACCTGACGCAAGTTCACCGCCCAATCGTGTGCCGCCACTGATCAGGCGTGCGCCTTCGGCAAGGCTCTTCTCAATTGCGCCCAGCATGCGAGATAAGGCTGCGTTGGAAATCACAGGCCCCATGGCGGTCGCTGGGTCGAGCGGGTCACCAATCTTCACATGCGGCGCCATTGCGCCGATCATCTGCACAAAAGCGTCATAGATTGGTCGCTCTACAAGAAGCCTTGTGCCATTGACGCATCCTTGCCCGTTTGCGCTGATTGCACCAGATAAGCCGCGCCGCGCTGCATCAGCCAAATCCGCATCGGCGAACACGATCACCGCAGATTTGCCGCCAAGTTCAAGCCCGCACGGCTTGAGCGTCTGTGCTGCATTGGCAAGCACATGTTTTGCGGTCGCCCCAGATCCAACGAATTGAATCTTATCAATGGCTGGATGTGCGACCATCGCCTCACCCACATCGGCACCGCCCATCACGACATTGAAAACCCCTGCTGGAAATCCAGCTTCGATGAAGAGCTCACCCATACGCAGCACAGAATAGGGCGCAATATCGGGGGCCTTGACGACCAGACAATTTCCAGCCGCCAAAGCCGGCGCAATCACCATGGTAAGGGCAAAAAGCGGGCCATTCCAGGGAAGGATCGCCCCAATGACGCCATATGGTTCCATCGCCACATAATCATGCGCCGGGCCACCCCATGTGCTCACTGTGCGCCCGGAAATCTTGTCCGCCCAGCCACCAAAATAGCGAAATTTTTGCGCGGCATCGGCAACAATATAGGGCGCGGTCATGACAACATTGCCATTTTCCACTGCCGCAAGATGCGACAGCCTTTGCATATCCGCCTCGATGAGAGCCGCCAGCTTGAACATGAGGTCGCGACGCTTGTCACCCGACAGAGCGCGCCAAGCAGGAAACGCAGAGCGCGCGGCAGCAACTGCACTGTTTACATCGGCAGCAGTGGACAGGCGGACCTCGCCCGTCGGATCGCCCGTCGCTGGATAGATATGGGGTATGAATGCCCCTGCGCCCTGGGCCGATCTGCCCCCAATAATCACGGAAGCGGATGGAAACAGTCTTTGATCCGGCGCCAGCAAAGCCATGGCCTCTCCAATCTTTTGCATTCTATATCAAATTAATTCCCGGCTTAGAGGGATAGTTTGCCTGCGCCCTGTCACATCGCAGTCACGATGGGCTGCGCCTCTTCCTGCTTGCGTTACCGCAGTGGCGATTTCAGACGAAACAGCCAGCTTTGAGGTGGATTCATTGCCAAGGCGGATTAGAAACGATCGTGAATAGTTCGTATCTGGAGCCCCGATGACCTGCCAGCCAACCAAAATACAGCCGCCAGAAGCGATCGACTTTGCCGCTTTGCGGGAAAAATATCGAATCGAGAAAGAAAAGCGGCTGCGCAAAGAAGGGCAGGCCCAATATCAACGCCCCTCAGGAGACTTTGTCCCGGATTATGCGGTCGACCCCTATAAGGCCGTGGCCCCGCGCGACCCGGTGGATGAGGAGATTGACGTTCTGGTTCTGGGTGCCGGATGGGGCGGTATTAAAGCAAGCTATTATCTGACCAAAGAAGGCGTCACCAACTTTCGTAATGTCGATACTGCAGGTGATTTTGGCGGCGTATGGTATTGGAACCAGTATCCGGGCGTTCAGTGTGATAATGACGCCTATTGCTATCTTCCCTTGCTGGAAGAAATGGGGTTCATGCCGTCCAAGAAATTTGCCGACGGCGCAGAAATTCAGGCCTATGCTAAATCCATTGCGGAACGATTTGAGTTTGCAGACAAGGCCTTGTTCCATACCCAGGTGACCAGCGTAAAATGGGATGAGACGATCAAACGCTGGCGGATCGGAACCAATCGCGGCGATAATATTAAGGCCCGGTTTGTCATTGTCGCATCTGGTGTGCTGAACATGCCCAAACTTCCCGCCGTGAAGGGTATCGAGACATTCCGGGGAAAGATCTTCCACACATCGCGCTGGGATTATGGCTATACGGGCGGCGCCTATGGCAATCCAGTATTGGATAAGCTCGCGGACAAGCGCGTCGCCATTGTTGGCACTGGTGCCACGGCAATTCAGGCCGTACCTCAACTCGGCAAATATGCACGTCATCTCTACGTCATCCAGCGCACACCTTCTACAGTGGATGAGCGTCCTAATCCACCGACGGATCCTGAATGGGCAAAATCACTTCAGCCTGGATGGCAGAAGGAACGCATGGCCAATTTCCATCGTGGCGCGCAGGAAGTCTTCCAGCCCGGTGAGCAAGACCTGATCTGCGACATCTGGACCGAGATCAACCGCAACCTATCCGCAGAACTTGCCGGGTTGGGCCGGGAAGTGTCTATGGAGGAGTTTATGGCAAAGCGCGAGGAAATGGATTTTCGCGTCATGGAGAGACTGCGCGCACGCTGCGACGAGCTGGTAAAAGATCCAGCAACAGCTGAAGCTCTCAAGCCATATTATTATCATCTGTGCAAACGGCCGCTTTCAAGCAACGACTATTACCCGACTTTCAACCAGCCCAATGTCACATTGATTGATGTTTCGGAGACGCAGGGCCTTCAAGAGATGACCGAAAAAGGCTTCGTGGCCAATGGTCAGGAATATGAGATTGATTGCATGATTTTCGCCAGCGGTTTTGAGGTCACGTCGGACCTTGAGCGACGCTGGAGCATCGGCGCCTTTGAGGGCCGCGATGGGCTATCCATTTACGACCATTGGCGTGAAGGTCCAAAGACCTTGCATGGTATAACCACCCATGGGTTCCCCAACATGGGTTTCATCGGATATATTCAGGGCGGCATTAACTCATCAGTGACCGAGCATTTCGGGCGTCAAGCTGCACATGCCGCTTGGATTTTTGCGGAAGCTATGCGCCGGGGTTTTTCAACCGTAGAGGCCAGCCAAGACGCGCAAGACAATTATGTGAAAACCTATAATGAAATAAAAATGGATGTCTCCGAAATTCAGTCCCGCTGCCCGCCAGGCTATTTTAATAATGAAGGGGAAACCAATCCCAAATGGGCCTTATTCCCAGGCTGGGGCTATGGCTGGGATCATTTTGAAGCGATGCTCGCTGCATGGCGCGACAAGGGCGACATGGACGGGATGGTGCTGACCCAATAAGGAAATGGCGACAAACAACATGTCCAAGAGCCCCAATATTAGCGCCCAGGACCTCGATGAGGAGACTGCGGTCACCTATGGCACCGAAGCCTTTCTTTCGGCGGATTATGCCAAGGCTGAAAAGGAAAAACTATGGCCTCGGGTCTGGCAAATGGCTGGGCGTGAGGAAGACATCCCCAATGTCGGGGATTATTTTACATATGATATTTGTGATGACTCAATCATCATCATCCGAACCGCTCCCGACACAATAAAAGCCTTTTACAATGTCTGCGCACATCGCGGACGGCAGTTAATAGACGTTCCGAACGATAAGAACGGCGTACGTGGAAATGCCCGGACCTTTGTGTGTGGCTTTCATGGTTGGACTTATGACACCAACGGGCGGAATATCTATATTCTGGACGAGGATGATTGGCATGGCGCGATCAATCCTGATTGCACATCACTGACATCTGTGCGCGTCGATTGCTGGGGCGGGTTCATTTATATCGACCAGCGGGAGGAAGAAGCAGAAAGTCTCCAAGAGTTTTTAGGGGATGCCGGACGCATATTGTCTCATTTCGAGTTTGAGAAAATGCGCTATAAATGGCGGCAGTGGTGCATTTACCCTGCGAACTGGAAAACCTCAATTGAGGCGTTCATGGAGCCCTATCACACCACAGCGACACATCACCAACTCACCGCTTTTGCCGAGTTTTATGCCTATTCGAAGCAATATGGCCTGCATTCTGTATCCGGTTTCGATCAACGAAAATCCGCAGAAACAACGGCTCAGGGCGGGTCTGTCAGCAGAGCCGGCAAGGGGGCAGATCCACGCATCTCGACCTATGAACTTGCCTATGAAAATTATACGACCATCAACTATGCTGCCTCAACCGATACATTGATCAACGCCGCTCGGCGTCTGAAGGATGAGGTGCCGGAAGGCGCAAGCATTGGTGAAGTAATGGCGCATTGGATGGCATCGGCCAAAGCAGATGACGCCGCGCGCGGCGTTATTTGGCCGGAAATCCCGCCGGAAATCATGGCTGAAGCAGGGCTCGCTTGGACGCTATTCCCCAATCAGAATATTCTGCAAGGCGTGACCTTCGCGCTCGGCTATCGCGCGCGTCCCTATGGCAATGATCCGGATATGTGCATTTTCGAAGCCTATGCTCTTGAACGCTACCCTGAGGGGGAAGAGCCAAAAACCGAATGGGTCTTGGCTGAGCCTAATGAAGAAAATTGGGGCAAGGTCCTCGCGCAGGATTTTGCCAATATGAAGTGGGTGCATAAAGGAATGAAGTCACGCGGCTTCAAAGGCGCGCTTCCCAACCCGCATCAGGAGCAGAAAATCATCAATGCGCATCGCAATCTGGCAGAGTTTATGGGGCGCGGCGCTCCAGAACGGTTACGATGAACCCATCCTCCCCGCGATAAACTGGCCATCGGTCAATTTTGCCGTTGCCGCCTCTTACAAACGGCGGCAGTCGCTCTTGATCTATATTAACTTTGCCCGGATGCGGGCGCTGGCAAACCAAGGCAATTCAACATGAGCTATGACGACCCGAAACCAGTAACCGCCACCTCCGACCTGAAGGTGAAAAAGGGCGGGACCCCCGTCTATAAGCGCATTCTGGATTTGTTTGAAGCCGAAGGAATTAAGACATTGTTCGGCATTCCCGATCCGAACTTTGTTCACCTCTGCCTTGAAGCGGAAGCGCGCGGGTGGACCGTGGTCTCTCCACATCATGAAGCAGCAGCTGGCTTTATGGCCGAAGCCGCGTCCCGGATAACGGGCAAGCCCGCATTATGCTTTGGCACACTTGGCCCGGGGCTGGCAAATATGATGCCCGCCATTCAGTGCTGCAAGGTTGAGAATTCACCGGTCATCTTCCTCGGTGGACAGCGCGCGCGCGTGACCGAGCGCCGCGTCCGTCGCGGCCGTATCCAGTTTGTCCGCCAGGAGCCGATGATCGAAGATAGTGTCAAATATTCGGGCGCCATCGAATATGCTGACCAAACCGACGAAGTGATCCGCGAAGCCATTCGCGTTGCCATGTCTGGCACGCCTGGCCCGACCTATGTTGAGTATCCTAGCCACGTCATTCTCGAAGAACTCGACGTTCCCGAAGTTCTGCCACCGCATCGCTATCGCCTGACCAATCAAGGCGCCGATGGTGACCGGATTGCAGAGGCTGCAGACCTGATCTTAAAGGCCAAAAACCCCATCCTGCTGGTCGGCCACGCGGTGCACACCACCAAGTCGGGCGAAGCGGTCAAGGAACTTGCGCTGAAGATGAACTGTCCGGTGATCCAGACCTCTGGCGGCACCAGCTATATCAAGGGGATTGAAGACCGCACATTCCAATATGTTTTTTCCGATGCTTCAATCGAAGCTGTGGAAGCATCGGATTGCGTTGTTGCTCTGGCAACCGAGCTTGGGGAGCCGGTGCACTTTGGTCGTTGGCGACACTGGTATGCTGGCGAAGCCAATCGTAAGTGGATCTACGTTCAGCAAGACCCGACCGCGATCGGCGTGAACCGTCCAATTGATGTGCCCTTGGTGGGTGATGTGCGCGCCGTTGTGCCGCAACTGACTCGCGCTCTTGGCGCTGGCCGTCCAGCGGGCGAAGACCTCGCAAAGTTCATGCGCGATGGGCAGGCTGAATTGGACCAACTCGCGGCTGAATCGCTGACAAAAAGCGATGGCACCGGAAATGTGCAGATTCATACGTCCCGCTTCATTGTCGAAGCGACCAAGGCGTTCCCCAAGGACGGCATCATGATCCGTGATGGCGGCGCTTCGGTGGTCTTTGGCTGGACATACAATCAGTGCAAGCCGAACGACGTGATCTGGAACCAGAATTACGGCCATATCGGGACTGGCCTGCCATATGCCACCGGCGCAATGCTGGCCGACATTGCTGAAACGGGTGTGACCCGCCCCGGCATGCTCATCACATCGGACAGCTCATTCCTGTTCCACATTGCCGAGTTGGAAGTGGCCGTACGTCGCAACCTGCCGCTGGTGTGTGTCGTGGCGGTTGACTTCCAATGGGGCCTTGAAGTCGGCGTTTACAAGCGCACCTTTGGCCAAGGCACTGCCGAAACCGGCACGCATTGGAGCAACAAGGTGCGCATGGACAAGATTGCCGAGGGCCTGGGCGCTTATGGCGAATATGTGGAAACAGCCGATCAAATTGGGCCGGCCATTGCGCGCGCCTATGCCAGAGGTGGCCCAGCTGTCATCCATGTCGCGATCGACCCGAAAGCCAATTCGGAAGAAATGCCAAAATATGACAGGTTCCGCACCTGGTATGCGGAAGGAACGCAATAAGCTGAACCCCTCCCCTTGCGGAGGGGTTTCGCCCTGAGAGAGGACCGGACATGCGCGATACAACCCGCTTCTACATTGACGGCAAATGGGTTGAACCCGTTTCGCCGAAAACAGCAGACGTCATTAATCCGGCAACAGAGCAAGTCTCAGGCGCGATTTCGCTCGGCTCAGCAGACGATGTCAATAAGGCGGTCGCAGCGGCGCGGCGCGCCTTTGAAAGCTGGTCGCGCACCAGCGTAAAAGAGCGGCTCGATCTGCTTCGAGCCATTCAGGCAGAATATACTGCGCGCCTGCAGGATCTTGGCGAAGCCGTGACCGAAGAAATGGGTGCGCCACTCTCGCTCGGATGCGGATTTCAAGCGGGCCTTGGTGCTGGCCATTTGCAAACCGCAATTGAAGTCTTGGAGCAATTCAAATTTGAAGAGCAACGGGGGCAAACCCTGATCCTGCGGGAACCAATTGGCGTTTGTGGATTGATAACCCCCTGGAACTGGCCGCTCAATCAAGTGACGGTCAAGGTTTTTCCGGCACTGGCAACGGGGTGCACATCGGTCTTAAAGCCGCCTCAACTCGCACCCTATTCGGCCCAAATTCTGGCGGAAATCATGCACAAGGCAGGCACGCCTGCGGGTGTGTTCAACATGATCCAAGGGCAAGGCAGCGTTATTGGCAGTGCTCTTTCCAAGCATCCTGACGTCGATATGATCAGTTTCACTGGCTCAGAACCTGTCGGCATTCAGATCAGCAAGGATGCCGCTGATACAGTTAAGCGGGTTGGCTTGGAACTCGGTGGTAAAAGCGCCTGGATCATCCTTGACGATGCAGACTTGGCTGTGAATGTCGCCGCAGCGACCAGTGGCATGATGGTCAATTCCGGCCAAACCTGTTCAGCAGGATCGCGTCTTTTGGTCCCCAATTCCCGAATGGAGGAAGCCGTGGCGGCAGCCAAGGCAGCCGCGGATGCCGTGACAGTCGGCGATCCATTGAGCGATGTTGCCATGGGTCCAGTCGTTTCCAAATCCCAATGGAACATTATCCAAGACTATATCCAGAAAGGACTGGATGAAGGCGCGACCCTGATTTCCGGAGGGTTGGGCCGTCCAACAGGCCTTGATCGCGGGTATTTTGTAAAGCCGACAGTTTTCGGCTGCACAAATGATGCGGTCATTGCGCGTGAAGAAATTTTCGGGCCCGTTCTTGTTATGATCGGATATGATGATCTCGATCATGCGGTTGCAATCGCCAATGACAGCGACTTTGGCCTCGGCGGCTATGTCAGCGGGCGGGACAAGGATGTCGCCATCTCCCTTGCGCGGCAAATGCGCACGGGGGCAATCTGGATCAATGGTGGCTTTGATTTCCATGCGCCTTTTGGCGGTTACAAACATTCTGGCAACGGCCGCGAATGGGGCGAATATGGGTTCCATGAATATTTGGAGGTAAAGTCGATCATGGTGGGCGGCTAACCCCTGATAAAACCGAGAGACAATCAGACTGCTGGGACGGCGGAAATAAAGGAATCGCAACGATGACAGTCATGGCAAGTCGATATTCAGGCCCCGCCCTAGAGCACGTTGCCGAAGGATGGACAATCTCCCGGTTGACGCCGCCCAGTCGCCTGTCTGGCGCAAACGGTATCCGCTCTGGCGCAGATGGCAGGATCTATATCGCCTCTGTGCCATCCAGCAGTGTCAGCGCAATCAACCCGGATACGGGCGACATCGAAATCATCAGTCCTTTAGGTGGTGATATTGTGGCGCCAGATGATCTCGTCTTTGATGAGGCTGGCAATCTATATCTTACAGAAATCACTTTGGGCCGCGTCTCCATGCGCGATCCCAAGGGGCGCGTATCGGTGATCTATGGCGATATGCCCGTTGCCAATCCGATTACTTACCATCAAGGGCGCCTCATCGCGGGCGAATGTCGGATGGACGCCCGGATCATGGAAATTGACCGGAACGGAAATGCACCGCGCCTTATCAAAGACGCGATTCCAATGGCCAATGCATTCGACGTGGGTCCAGATGGCAGGCTTTATGCGCCCATCATGGGCACCAATGAGATTTGGGCAATCGACATCGCGACGGGCGCGCATGAAGTTGTTGCCGGTGATCTCGGCGTCCCGGACTCGGTCAAATTTGACAGCAAGGGGCGCATTGTCACGACGCAGGTTGCAACGGGTGATGTCCTGCGAATTGATGTCCAGAGCGGTCAAAGAGAGACGCTCGCCAATCTTGGGCCGGGCCTGGATAATGTCGCGCTCATCGGCGATCGTATCTTTATCTCTAGCATCAACGGATCGCTCACCGAAATTTTGGAGCCGGGCAAGGTCCGCCCGCTGGTTCAACGCGGGCTGCAATGGCCATTGGGTCTGGCCGTCGATGCATCGGGGACGGTTTTTGTCTGCGACGGTGTCTATGGCTATCATCTTCGCCCAGATGCAGATGGCTCTATCGATGCGTTGCAGTTGGTTGGCATGGTCTTTTGGCCAGGCTGTCCGGGCTATATGCGCGGTGTCGTTGCCAGCGCCATTCCTGGTGAGTGGATCATTACGACCGGGCTTGGGAGCATTGCCCGCTATCGCCCCGCGGCTGGCGAAAGTGACTTTATTGGCCATGGCTATGATCAGTTGATGGGTGTTGCCACAACGGCCAGCGGTGGCATTATCTTCGCTGAATATGGCACAGGCAAGGTTCTCATTGCCGATGGCGGCACGGTAGAAGCGCTTGCGACCGGTCTCGACAAGCCCATGGGCGTCGCCCTTATTGACGATCATATCTATATCACAGAGGCGGGAGCGGGCCGCATCCGCATGGTTCGCGAAGGTGGCGCATCAGAGATAGTGGTCGATGGTTTGGGGCGGCCTGAAGGCCTGTGCGCTTTGGGAGGAATGCTGTACGCCGTCGACACGGATATGAAGACATTATTGGCCGTCAATCCTCAAACTGGGGATGTGACGGTCATTGCGCGCAACCTGCCCATAGGGGCGCCCCTGGGTGTCATTCCCAAATTCCTGGGGCCAATTGGTGACATGTCGGGTCCAATGGTCAACTTTGCAGGACTGGCTGCTGGAGAGGATGGAACGCTGTACATTGCCGCGGATGCCGAAGGCAGTGTTTTGGCCGCCCGACTGAGCTTCTAAAAGATATAAGACCAAAAAGAAGCGACGCTTGGCGATCTGGTCGCCAAGCGTCGCATAACTTTTGCAACAGGATCGCAGGACGGCTCTAAATCGGCAAGTTGTAGAGCCGCACCGCATTATCCTGCAGCACCTTTTTCTTCGTGGCAAAATCATAGCCGCCAAGGACGTCCACAATATGCGCCTGCACCCCAGGATAAAGGGATGTTGGATGTGGGAAATCCGTTTCGAACATCACATTATCGACGCCAATAGTTTCAAGAAGCAGTTTCGGGCCCACTTTTTCGAACCAGAAAGTGCAGAAGAAATGCTCCCGGAAATATTGCCAAGGCCGCTTGTTCAATAGCCCTTTCTTGCTGGGCAGCATTTCATCAAACTGATGCTCAAGTGCCTCAATGGCAAATGGCAGCCAACCCATGCCGCTTTCGATCAAGCCGATCTTGAGCTTGGGGTGACGGTCCAAGCGACCAGAAACCATCCAATTGCCGAGTGTTGCCGCATTGCCAATGGAGAACATTGTTGCGACGACCGAGAGCGTTTGCTCAAAGCCAAAGCCTTCCCATGTCAGTGTATTGGGATCGACTGCGCTGTTGAGGTGAAAGTTGATCGGGGCGCCCGTTTCTTCACAAATTTCGAGGAAGGGAGTCCAATAATCGTGCAAAAAGCTCGGGACGCCAACGCGCTCTGGCGTGTCGGGAAGAACAAAACCGCGAATGCCGCCGTCAATGCATCGACGGGCCTCGCGCTCCATTTCCTTCTTATCCCAAAATGGCAAATGCCCCATGTTGAAGATGCGATTGCCGGAATCTTCCATATATTCCATCGACGCATCATTATAAATCTTCACGATATTCAAGGCGAGATCTGGGTCACCCAGGCTCATCAGCGACCCGGCCTGTGTGACGCCCGAATTCTGATAACAAATCTGGGCATAAACACCCATATCGTCCATCGCCTGCAGCCGTTCCTTCATCAGATGGCCGCCGGGATGCGCCTGCTCTAGCTTTGGAAATGCAAGCCGGCCGAGCAGTTTATTATTATCTGCGCGGATGACATTGCCACCCATAGACCCGAAATTGCGATCCCCGACATACCAGCGTTCTACGCCGTCATTGTCGAGCTTCACATAAGGCACCTTGTCCTTATACTTGGCAGGGGCGCGACTGGTAAACAGGTCCGGGGCTTCTGTGATATGCGTGTCGGTATCGACAATCTTGATTCCGGCAAGAGAGGGATCAAGCCCGCCTGATTGCGCGGCATAATCCACCTCACGCACCACGCCGCCATCTGTATAGCCCTCGGCGGACCAATATTTGCGGGCGTTTTCAGCAATACTCTGTTTGTTGGCTTCAACCATGACACATCTCCGCGTTTTCTTTGAGCTTGGTTTTCGCAGGGATGGCGCGGCGGGGCAACTGGGCGCCATCATTATCGTGGTGGCGGTGAAGCCGCTATTTGGGATCAGTCCAGACCGAATTCAGCACCCGAGGAGAGAGATATTTGGTTTTCGTCCAGCCCCCGTCAACGGTGATCGTCTGGCCGTTGATCATTTCCCCGCCCGGGGAACATAAAAAGGCAATGGTGCTCGCAATATCGCCCACTTCGCCCAGCCGAGGATAGGGTGTGGTTTCAACATTGACGCGTTTAAATGTTTCATCCTCAAACCGATGGCGGACCATGTCGGTCATGGTGACCCCCGGCGCGACGCAATTCGACCGAATACCGCGCGGACCATATTCACAGGCCATATGTTCAGTCAGCGATTTGAGGCCGCCTTTGGCTGCTGAATAAGCACCGCCGCGTTTGCCCCCAATCATCGCAAAGGTAGATGTGACATTGACCACGCCCGACCCTGCTTGCATGTGCGGGATGGCTTCGCGGCACAACCGGAACGGAGCACGCAGCATGACATTCAAAAACTCGTCAAGCATCGCATCGTCGGTTTCATCAAGCGGCTTGGGGCTACCAAGTCCGGCATTGTTAATCAGAAAATCGATGCGACCAAACCGAGCCAGCGCTAGTTCGACAATGGCGCGTGGGGCATCGTCGGCCGCAATATCGACAGCGATTATGGCCAGTCGCGCAGGGTCAGAAATCGCCTCTTCCAGCGTTGCCAGCTTCGATGCACTGCGCCCGACGCCAACAATAGCCATGCCCTGGCTATAGAGCATCCGCGCTGTTTCAAGGCCGATGCCACTTCCCGCGCCGGTGATAATTGCAACTTGCATGGTCAAACATCTCCCAGATGTGTTTCAACGTCGATCACCGCATGAAAGCGGGATTTGGCGCGATCGATAAATTCAAGCTCATCGGCGATCACATCGTCTGGCATCGCATCGTTACGCAGCGTTGCCATAATCGCGTCGACAGGCGCGCGGGCGGTGAACCATAATTCAGTGATCACATCAAATTCCGGCTCAGCCATGCCGTCGACTGGTTCAAGATAGCGCCGCACATATCGCGTGGCCCCGCGCATATAGCGCATGCACAACGGGACATGTTTTGTCTCATAATATTCGCGAAATGCGCCGACCGAAATATCCGGTCGGCGCTTCATAAACAGTAAAAGCTTATGCACTTCCGACTGTGGATCAGAAGTCATAGTCGATGATCTTACCGTCGAAATTACCGCCAAGCGTGTGCGTGGCAGCCGCCAGCTTGTCGGCTGGCTTTCCTTCGAGATGGCCGTCAATGATCCGATTATAATTGCTGATCAACCCTTCGATGGTGCTCGACAAGCGCATGAAATCAAATCCCTGCGCGTGAAGTCCCTTTTGCTGGATCGGAATGTTTGAATAATCCTGCCGCGGAATCGGCGGGAATTCCTGACTATCGTAAGGCAAGAAGGTCGGCTGCATCACAGGTGCGGGCTCTTCGCCCGGTGCAAAATGCGTCAAGGACCAGATTTCAAAAATACAGGTTTCTGGGCCAGTCGGGCGGATTCGATAGGCCGATGTGCTGGTGAAGAACGGCAGAAGGAAATAATGCGGGAACAGAAATTCCACCGCACTCAACGGATCGGATACGGCCAAAGCGTTGAGATCAGGAACATTTTCGCCGCGCGCCGTCAATTGCTCGTGGATCTGGTGCTGAACAATGCCAAACCATGTCATCAGCGCCTGCTGCGGGTCTTCGGGCAACGGAACATCGGCCAGTTGCCGCGCAATGGCGACTTCCTTTTCATGCACCATGCCAGCCATGCCCTCGCTCAACAGACCGAGATGGTGGATCTGGGCTTTGATGTTATCTGCGATCGACATATTGGGGTTCATCGGCACGCCAATGCCGCCAGTGTCCATGCCATACATTGAGTTGTATAACATCGGCGCCGCCTGCTGCAGCTGCGGGTGTGTGCGCATCACATGATAGCCTTCCAT
>JACCDK010902051.1_pt1 | contig 32709 bp, 31 predicted proteins | sample 7445871 | NCBI WGS metagenome assembly JACCDK01 (sample SAMN15323436, study PRJNA562643) | freshwater metagenome | isolation source: river surface water | place: USA:Blue River Watershed | collected 2017-08-15 | reverse complement strand
CATTTGATTTTTAATGTATTGGTGTTGCATTTCTCAGGAAGATTGTTCAATACCTATTTTACGGATAAGCAATTATTTGGCGTATATCTACTTGGAGGTATTTTTTCTGGATTGACCTTTATTGTATTGTATTTTGTATTGGGGAAAGTTTCCTTATTGGTGGGTGCAAGTGGCGCTATTATGGCGCTATTGATGGCAACTGCAACCTACGCACCATTTATGTTGTTGCGTATTCCTTTAGTGGGTATTTTGAAGCTATGGCATATTACTTTTCTTATTTTATTACTGGATTTGATTCAATTGCCGCTTGAAAATATGGGTGGTCATTTGGCGCATTTTGGTGGGGCACTTTTTGGATTCATGTATATAAAATTGTTGCAAAGAGGAGTTGACCTTACCAAACCGATTTCGTTATTTTTGGATGGTTTGATAACCCTATTTAACCCAAAACCCAAAACGCCTTTTCGTAAAGTACATCGAAATACCGAAAAAAAATCGGTACATTCGTCTGGTCAAAACAAAGACATGACCCAAAAACAAATTGACGAAATTTTAGATAAAATTAGCCAATCTGGTTATGATTGTTTGACAAAGGAGGAAAAAGAATTTTTATTTAAAGCTGGAAAATAAATACAATGCAGCAACAAAGTTGGTGGTCCAAATTAATATTTTATTTGAATATAGTTTTTACTGTAGCTACTTTTGTTGCCTATACGTTGCCTTTTTTAGCTCCCAAAGCTTTTCCCTTTTTAAGTGTGTTAACACTAGTTCTTCCTTTTTTCTTGATGGTTAATTTTTTGTTTTTTCTGTATTGGTTATTGCAGTTAAAACGCCAAATGCTGTTGTCTGGAATACTATTGTTGTTGGGAATTTCCTTTTTAAATCGTTTTTATAAATTTTCTGAAACCAATTTACCAGAAGACCCAACCGATATTAAATTAATGAGTTACAACGTTCGTTTGTTTAATTTGTATGAATGGTTGCCCAATGATGATGTGCCGTTTCAAATATCTAATTTGTTACTCGACGAACAGCCCGATATATTGTGTTTACAGGATTATTCACCTAACGAGGATGTCAATGTAAATATGTTTAAGTATAAATTGGTAAAACTAGAAGGAGATCGGTTAAAATTTGGTCAAGCCATTTATTCTAAGTTTCGAATTGTTAATTCGGGGGAAATAGAATTTCCCAATTCCTACAACAGTGTAATTTATGCAGACATAGTAAAAGGAAAAGATACCCTACGTGTTTACAGCATGCATTTGGAATCGATTAAAATTAGCGCCGATATTAATCAGGAAATGGATGAAAAGCGTTCCAAATTTATTTTTAATAATATCAGTAAGGCTTTCAGTCAGCAACAAAACCAGTCCGAGTTAATCAAAGAGCATTGTGCTTCTTGTCATTATCCAAAAATCATCTGCGGCGATATGAATAATAGTGCATTTTCCTATGTATATCGCACTATTAAAGGCGATTTAAAAGATGCCTTTGAAGAAGCTGGAACAGGATTTGGTAAATCATATAATTACAAATATTATCCCGCAAGAATTGATTATATTTTTGTCGAAAATTCTATTGAAGTAAAACAATTTACGTCGTTGGATTATTTCATTCAAAGTGATCATTTTCCACAATTGGCTCGTTTGAAAATTAACCCAACAACCAATTTATAGCGCTTGGTTTTTCAAATAGGCTACAGCATACCTTCCTTCATTAAACAATAAGTCCAAAATGCTTAAATTGTTTAAAAATCCATGTTTTTCTTCAAATACTTGGGTGTAGGTTTCTATTTGAGTGGCGTCTTTTTTCCCATTTATTAAAGGTCTTGCATCGGTAAATGCAGTAGCCTCATGGAAATATTCAATAGTTTTATGAGGTGTAATTGTTACTCCTAAGCTATCGTTTACCAAATCAAAAATTTCTAAATTCAAATCCATTAAGAAATCATGTTTCTTCTCAAAGATAGGTCGAATATCATCTTCAAAATATTCAAAGAACGGTGAAGTTCGATACGCTGCTTCTAAAGATTTGAAATGATTTTTTTGCCAAGCAAAGTCGTTTTCAATGCGAACATCCTTATATTTTTGATGTTTTTCTGGACTGTGCTTAATTGGTACGTTGAGTAATTGAATGCCATTCGGACTGTAAATATACATTCGGTTTCTGTTCGTTTGTTTTTGAAAATTGTCTTCCATTTCAAAAGTAACCGTGTCCGCCTGAACCAGTGCGATATAATGACTAATCGAAGGAAAATAACTTGGATGTATGAGGAGGTTCTTCATGATTATTTCTATAAAAACATAAATTTCACTAATTAGCATAAATTAAGCCAATTAGTGAAATTTAAATGGGTATGAATTAAGCTTCTTCGTCTTTCTTCTTTTTCTTGTTTCTATAATAATCAAAGGCAAAATACCCCGCTAAAGCCAATAAGAAATATTTAAAATATGATTGTGGTTGACCTGTTCCGCTAACAGTTGTGAATAAGCGATCCCAACGAATGCTCCAGTTTTTTAAGCCATCATTGATGCCATCAATACTCATCCAAATGAATATGGGTTTTCCAACAATGTGATCGGCTGGCACAAATCCCCAATAGCGAGAGTCTAAGGAGTTGTGGCGGTTATCTCCCATCATCCAATAATAATCTTGCTCAAAAGTGTAGGAAGTGGCCACTTTTCCATCAATTCTGATTTCGTTTCCAGTTACTATTAAATCTTTCCCCTCATATTCACTAATGATTTTCTTATAGAACGGAAGTGTTTCTTTTGAAAGCGGTACGGATTTTCCTGCTTCAGGAATATAGATTGGACCCAAGTTGTCAACATTCCAGTTTTTAGTGCCTGGAAAAATGGCAGGGTCTGTTTCTTTGTGGATGATCCGCTCTACTTTTGTGATTCCAGGGATGTTTTTGATCCGCTCTACCGATTCTTGTGGTAAAGCACTAAATAGCAATGTATCATTAGCAATTTGTCCAAATGCATCGGTAATGTGAAGTTCTTGTTTGATGTAATCCAAATTTACTTGGGTTTTTCCGTCCCAAGCTACTTTGTAAGAATATTGTGGTTTAGCTCGCTCAGGTAGAATGGATTCTTTGCCATTAATATAGACAACCCCGTTTTTAATTTCAATTTTATCACCAGGAATAGCCGTACAACGTTTTACATAATTTGTTTTTTTGTCGATTGGCTTGTCATAACGTTTGTCGGCAGCTTTGTACATATGAAACAACGTGTCGGTTGGCCAGTTGAAAACGACAATATCGTTGCGCTCTATTTTTTGAAACGCAGGAAATCTAAAATAGGGGAGTTGCGGTGTTTCTGTATACGATTTTATTTTGATAATAGGTAAGGTGTCGTGAACCATAGGAGCGGCTACAGGGGTCATAGGTGTTCTTGCGCCATAATGAAATTTACTTACAAAAAGAAAATCACCTACCAATAACGATTTTTCTAAGGAAGACGTTGGAATAGTAAAGGGTTGTATGAAATATGTATGCACCAAAGTAGCTACAACAATAGCAAAAGAAAGCGATCCTAGCGTATCCATTGTTTTGTTCGGTGCTTTTAAGTCGCGTTTTTCATGATAAGTAACTTCTTGTGTGTAATTAACATAGGCAATATAAAGTCCTAATGTAAAGACACCAAGTAACATATCTAATGTCGATTTTTTTCCAAAGGTTCTCAGTGTTTCGATCCAAATAATCGGAAATAAAAACAAATTGATTACCGGAATAAAAAGCAGTAGTACCCAATATTTTGGTCGGTTGATGATTTGCATCAATACAATTCCGTTATACACTGGAACAAAAGCTTCCCATGCTTTTCTACCTGCTTTTACATACAATTTCCAAGTGCACATTCCGTGAAGGATTTGTGCCAATGCGATTAAAAGTAACCAACCTGTTATTTCCATTTCAATATCGTTTAATTGTTAAATTTCTATTTTTTTGATGTTATCCTTTTAAGCCTAATACGTCTTTCATCGTATAGACTCCTTTTTTACCCACCAGCCATTCGGCAGCAATTACAGCTCCAAAGGCAAAACCTTCTCTGCTATTAGCGGTATGTTTGATTTCGATTTGATCAACTTCGCTATCATAAAAAACACTATGTGTTCCAGGAACGTTCTCAATTCGTTTGGCTTCAATATGAATTTCATTACGAATAGGCGTTTCCAGTGTCCAATTGTTGTAATCACTATTTTTGATAATTCCTTCTGCTAAGGTGATGGCAGTTCCACTTGGAGCATCAAGCTTTTGTGTGTGATGAATTTCCTCCATGGAAGCAGTGTATTGTTTCAAGTTGGCCATCATTTTAGCTAAATAAGCATTCAATTCAAAAAACACATTTACGCCCAAACTAAAGTTGGATCCATAAATAAAGCTGCCATTATGCGCCATACACAAATCGGTCATTTCTTGATAGCGTGTTAGCCAACCAGTAGTACCTGATATTACAGGGATTCCATGTTGAAAACAGGCCGAAATATTTTCAACTGCACTGCTAGGGATACTAAAATCTATAGCTACGTCTGCCGAACTTAATCCTTCAAATGAAGTGTTTTTGTCTTTTCGTAACACAATTTCATGTCCGCGCTCTAAAGCTATTTTTTCAATAACTTTTCCCATTTTTCCGTAACCTAAAAGTGCTATTCTCATTTGGTGTTAGTTGCGATATTACAATAATGTTACTTAATTATTTGTTAAAAATGATACGATAACGTTACGCCATAATTGTATTTAAAATCCAAATCATTTTGATTTAAATTGGGTTGTAATGACAAATTATCATTAACATTGAATTGCATCAAATGCGCATCAACATTAGCATCAACAATATTTAATATATAAATTACTCCCGTTATTAATGCCGATAAATCTCGATTTCTTTGGTGGAATTTTTGCCCACGAATAACCCAGTCATTACTTTTTCCACTATAAATAGGATGATTTGGATCAGCGGTACCGGCCAATCGCCTTTTGTATTCATCGCGATACAAATGGTATTTGTCATGGTTCCATGTATACGAATACATACCTAAGCCAAGTCCGATATATACAATCGGAATTTTCCAATATTTTTTATTATACGCTTGTCCTAATCCTGGGAATACAGCCGAAAAAAAAGCAGCTTTTGCAGGTGCATTCGGATTAATTACAATTCGCGTTGTGTCGGCAGGACGCAATGAAATTTCTTTCTGTGCCCTTCCATACAATGGAAACAATACTAGGGTAAATAGTAGTATGTAATGTAATTTTTTCACTAGGTGTGAATTAATTTTAAGATGCGATTAAAGTCTTCTTCAGAGTGAAAGGGAATTGTAATTTTTCCTTTCCCATTACCAGCTACTTTCACCTCAACTTTGGTTCCAAAATAGGTAGCTATCGCTTTTTTCTCGGTTTCTTTAATATCAAAAGACGTTCCTTTGCTCGATTGCGTAGTTTTAGGTTTTAAGCTGTTTTGGTAACTTTTAACCAAGGCTTCGGTTTCTCTAACGGATAGATTTTGCGTTACTACTTTGTGATAGATGTCGCTTTGAACATCTTGGTTTTCAATATTGATTAATGCTCTCCCATGACCCATAGAAATAAAACCGTCTCGCATTCCAGTTTGAATGATGGGATCCAATTTTAATAAGCGTAAATAATTGGCTATTGTAGAACGTTTTTTACCGACACGCTCACTCAATTCTTCTTGTGTTAGATTGATTTCTTCAATCAATCGTTGGTAGGAAATGGCAACTTCAATCGGATCTAAATCATGGCGTTGTATGTTTTCAACCAATGCCATAACTAAAGACTCGTTGTCATTAGCTAGGCGAATGTATGCAGGTATCGTTTTTAATCCAATGAGTTTAGAAGCGCGCAAACGGCGTTCCCCTGAAATCAATTGGAAAGTATTGTATTCTAATTTTCTAACTGTAATGGGTTGAATTACGCCTAATTCTTTAATCGATTTGGCTAATTCTTGTAATGTGTCTTCGTTGAAATTAGTTCTGGGCTGAAACGGATTAATTTCAATAGCATCTATATCTAATTCAATAATATTTCCTACTACTTTATCAGCATTTTTATCCGAAGCCGATTTGATGTCGTTTTCTGGATCTCTCAATAAAGCTGATAATCCTCTTCCTAAGGCTTGTTTTTTTACCGCTTTTGTCATCTTTCTATTATTGATTTTTTTTAATGATTTCTTCTGCTAAATTTAAATAATTTGAGGCACCTTTACTGGTGGCGTCATAATTAATAATGCTTTCACCAAAACTTGGAGCTTCACTTAATTTAACATTTCTATGAATTATGGTGTCAAATACCATGTTGTTAAAATGCTTCTGTACTTCATCTACAACTTGGTTTGACAATCGTAAATGCGAATTGTACATGGTCAACAACAATCCTTCAATATCCAAACCAGGGTTGTGGATTTTTTGGACACTTTTAATAGTGTTTAATAATTTTCCCAATCCTTCTAAAGCAAAATATTCACATTGTATGGGAATTACTACACTATCGGCAGCAGTTAATGCATTCAACGTTAGCAAACCAAGGGAAGGCGCACAATCAATGATGATGTAATCGTATTGGTCTTTGATGCTATCTAAGGCTTGCTTCAGCATGTATTCACGATTCTCTTTATCCACCAATTCGATCTCGATGGCTACTAAATCAATATGGGCTGGAATAACCGATACATTTGGGGCCGAACTTGCAACTGTTGCTTCTTCAGGTGTGGCACTGTGCTCTAAAACTTGATAAGATCCAATTTCAACACCTTCCACGTCAATTCCTAAACCCGAACTAGCATTGGCTTGAGGGTCGGCATCAATTAAAAGCACTTTTTTTTCTAAAACACCAAGTGAAGCTGCTAAGTTAACAGAGGTTGTTGTTTTACCTACTCCACCTTTTTGATTGGCTATTGCAATGATTTTACCCATTTGATAATTAAAAAATTTAAGTCGTAAAAATACAATTATTTATGGTTTTTTCAAGGCAATTTTGTTAACAATGGGTTAAAGTTGTACGAGCTTCTTGTAATGCCCACAAAATAGGATTTTTCGGGTTTATTTTCGCTTAGTGGGGTTTGTAGATAATAGAAAAAACACGAAAATTATTCGTGTTTTTTCTATTATTAATCTCTCTTAGGAGTGTTTTTTTTAATGCGTTTGTCTTCCTTTTTTTCTTTTGCGGTTTTCAAAGGTTCTTTCTTTGCCGTTTTTTTTGCGTCTTGACTTTTTGCCATAAGGTTTAGTTTTTCGTAAATATAGCATAAAAGGCTATGCCGAAAAGGTTTGATCCCGTTTATTTTTTGGAAACCAAAGGAATTTGATTAATCTTCCAATAAAACTTCTAAAATACTTATGGCAGCTTCACTAATTTTTGTTCCAGGTCCAAAAACAGCAACGGCTCCAGCGTCAAATAAAAATTGGTAGTCTTGTGCGGGGATTACGCCTCCCACTATAACCATAATATCTTCACGACCATATTTTTTAAGCGCATCAATAACCTGAGGAACTAAGGTTTTGTGTCCTGCTGCTAAAGAGGATACACCTAGTATATGGACGTCGTTTTCAACAGCTTGTTTTGCAGCTTCTTGTGGCGTTTGAAACAACGGTCCAATATCAACGTCAAATCCGACATCGGCATATCCCGTTGCGACTACTTTCGCTCCGCGATCGTGACCGTCTTGTCCCATTTTTGCAATCATTATACGAGGACGACGTCCCTCTTTCTTTGCAAAGGCATCGGCTAATTGTTTTGCTTTTTCAAAACTTTCATCGTTTTTAATTGCTGCACTATACACGCCACTTACTGATTTAATTTGTGCTTTATATCTTCCAAAAACAACTTCTAGTGCATCACTTATTTCTCCTAATGTTGCTCTACTTCTCGCTGCTTCAACGGCTAAAGATAATAAATTTTCTGAATTGTTTTTTCCATGCAAATGGGCAGCAGCACATTCGGTTAATTTTTTCAAACAGGCAGTTACTTTTGCATTATCACGAGTCGCTTTAATTTGTTCCAATCGTTCGATTTGTTGTTTGCGTACCATTTCGTTGTCCACATCCAGAATTTGTAGTGGATCTTCTTTTTCTAAACGGTATTTGTTTACGCCAACAATGATGTCCTGACTGCTATCAATTCGAGCTTGTTTACGAGCAGCAGCTTCTTCAATGCGCAGTTTTGGAATGCCTGCTTCGATGGCTTTGGTCATTCCGCCTAATTGTTCTACTTCTTCGATTAAAGTCCAAGCTTTTTCGGCAATTTCAGCTGTTAAACGTTCAACATAATAACTCCCAGCCCAAGGATCTACCGTTTTGCAAATTTTGGTTTCCTCTTGTAAAAAAATTTGGGTATTGCGTGCAATTCGCGCCGAAAAATCAGTGGGTAAAGCAATCGCTTCGTCCAAAGCATTGGTATGTAGCGATTGAGTCCCTCCAAAGGCAGCAGCAGCTGCTTCTATAGTAGTTCGTGCTATGTTATTAAACGGATCTTGCTCGGTTAAACTCCAACCCGAGGTTTGACAATGCGTTCGTAAAGCTAATGATTTATCATCTTTAGGGTTGAAAGGTTTCAATAATTTTGCCCAAAGCATTCGGCCGGCACGCATTTTGGCAATTTCCATGAAGTGATTCATGCCAATGGCCCAGAAAAAGGAAAGACGAGGCGCAAAAGTATCAATATCCATCCCAGCTGCTAATCCCGTGCGAATGTATTCCAATCCGTCTGCTAAAGTATATGCCAATTCAATATCAGCAGTAGCTCCTGCTTCTTGCATGTGGTAGCCCGAAATCGAAATGGAATTGAATTTCGGCATGTTTTTACTCGTATATTCAAAAATATCGGCAATAATTTTCATCGAAGGCGTTGGCGGATAAATGTAGGTATTTCGCACCATGAATTCCTTCAAAATATCGTTCTGAATCGTTCCAGACAATAGGTTAGGTGCAACACCTTGTTCTTCTGCAGCTACAATATAAAAGGCCATAATAGGTAAAACGGCACCGTTCATGGTCATCGAAACCGACATTTCGTCCAATGGAATTTGATCGAAAAGTACTTTCATATCTTCTACCGAGTCAATGGCAACACCAGCTTTTCCAACGTCACCGACCACTCTTTCATGATCAGAATCGTAGCCTCTGTGGGTGGCTAAATCAAAAGCAACAGAGAGTCCTTTTTGTCCAGCGGCTAAATTTCTTCTGTAAAAAGCATTGCTTTCTTCTGCAGTAGAAAATCCCGCGTATTGACGGATGGTCCAGGGTCTACGTACATACATCGTAGCGTAGGGTCCGCGAAGATTGGGTGCAAATCCAGCGCCAAAACCTAGGTGTTCTAAATCGGAAATAGCTTCTTTAGAGTAGGTAGGTTGTAACGTGATGTTTTCGGCGGTAGTAAATGAGTTTGGAGTTTGTTTCTCCAGTTCGCATGCGCTTGTGTGGAGTTTCGAGTTTTGTGAAACTTCTAACTGCTGACTTCTGACTTCTACCTTTAAATGTTGTATATCTTTTCTCATGATTATGGCTCTTGAGATAATCGTTCTTGTTCTGTTTTTTCTGCCAAACGTTTTTCTATAATCGGTGTGATTAAGGTTTTTCTAGCATTTTGTTTTACAAAAGGATACAATTCCAAGTCGTTTTTCATTTGGTCGTTTTTGTTGGGATACTTGTTTGTTCCCAATAATATTTCTTTTCCTGAATCGAAAAGTTCTTGTTCTTTTTGTGCACTTTCGTTGATTTTTCTTTGGATAGTTCCATCGATTAATTGTGAAATCAATCCTCCATTTTTTTCAATATCCTTGAATAATTCCAATGCTTTTTCTGCCAATTGCTCCGTTACAGTTTCAATATAGTAAGCCCCATCGGCTGGGTTGGTTACTTTGTCAAAATAACTCTCATGTTTTAAAATGAGTAATTGATTTCGAGCAATACGATCGCCAAACTCATTGTCTTTGTGGTATAAGGCATCATAGGGTAAATTGGCAACAGCATTTGCGCCTCCTAGTATGGCCGACATACATTCTGTAGTCGTGCGCAACATATTTACGTTGTAATCGTATAGTGTTTTGTTGCGTTTTGTTGGTGTTGCGATGATATGACAATCAAAATTATGATTGTATTCTGATGCTAATGTGTTGCATAAAATTCGTAACGCTCTCAATTTAGCGATTTCGAAAAAGTAATTGGTTCCCACAGCAACTTCAATTGTAATGGGTTGATTGATGGCTGGAATTCTATTGAAATATTCGTTGGCATGCGCTAAAGTATATGCCAATTGTTGTACGATATTAGCACCTGCATTTTGATAAATTCCGCTAGCGATAGTTAAAAATGGAACCGAAGAATTGGCAGCAATTTTTGCTAATTTTTCAAAGTCTTTTTCAAGGTTTTCATACCAATTTCCTTCTTTTGCCAATTGTCCTATAGGGTCAATTAGAAGGAAAATATTCGCGTTTGTTTTGGTAATAAAAGTGTTGATTTTATTTGCGAAATCGATAGAGAGAAAAGGCAAATGAAAATAATATATTGTCTTTTCTAAAGGAAGTCCCAGCATCAATTCTTCAATCGAAATTAAATCATTTTCCAATGTAAACCGGATGCTTTCAGCACCTCTTTGGAGTGTGTTTAGTGCTCGAGCATTTGATTTTTGAATATCGTGCACAAATATGTTTTGAAGAATGGAAAAAGGCTTTTCAGGAGCAACCGTTGCCATCATTGAGGTAGTTTCATCGAAATGATAAAACGGTTTTACTTTAATTCCTTCCGGACTTTCCCAAACAAGCGTTTCATTGTAATCGGCGCCTTTGAGTTCAAATTGAATTTGCTGTTTCCACTGTTTTGTGGAAATTGGTTCAAATTCGGTAAATAAATTAGTAGTAGACACGATGGAGTTCTTTAATTAGTACTGTTTGCTTTTTCTGCTTTTTTATCGTCTTCATATTCAATGATGTAAATGTCTTCATTTTCGCGCTTCATATAATATTTTTCGCGCGCGAATTTTTCTACTCGATCATTGTTTTTGAGGTGCTTGATGTTGGCACTATCTTTTTTTATTTCAGCTTTATAATAGTCTATGTTATCTTCAATTTCATCAATTTCTTGATTTAAAACACGGTGTTCTAAGTAGGAATAATTATCCAAAAACAACATCCAAATTATAAAAAAAAGAAGCACTAATATATAGCGGTTGGCAATCATTTTGAGAAACGGATAGTTAGCGATAAGATGCTTCAATTTATTCATTATACCAGTCTTTGATTAATAACGGCACGCACCACGTCGATAGCAACTGTATTGTATTTGTCGTTAGGGATGATGATATCGGCAAACGCTTTTGTAGGTTCGATAAATTGTTCATGCATTGGTTTTAGCGTTGTTTGGTAGCGGTTCAATACTTCTTCCATATCCCGACCTCGTTCTGCAATATCACGTTTTAAACGACGAATGAGTCGCTCATCGGAATCGGCGTGAACATATATTTTGATATCAAATAAATCTCTCAATTCAGGGTTGGTTAATATCAATATGCCTTCTACAATCATAACTTTACGCGGATGCGTAACTACTTTATCATCGGTTCTGTCATGTGTTACAAAGGAATAAACAGGTTGATCTATGGTTTTACCTGCTTTTAAATCTATCAAATGAGAAACTAGTAATTCAAAATCAATTGCTCTAGGGTGATCAAAATTAATTTTTGTACGTTCTTCATACGATAAATGATGGGTTTCTTTATAGTATGAATCTTGTGAAATAATTCCGACTTCCGTTGCGGGTAACTCATTCATAATTTGGTGCACCACTGTGGTTTTTCCACTACCAGTACCTCCGGCAATTCCAATAATAAGCATAAATGATATCGTATTGATTGTTTTAGCAAAAATAGAAATAATATTCTATGTGTATTTTGTTTTGATAAGAAAGTTTTGGTAATTAGTACTAAATAAGTAGGGGTAGTTTGCCGTTCAAATGAATAGAAACCGGTATAAATTTACAGTAATTCATTGCTAAACAAATTTAAAAATAAAAACATAATGATTTATTTGGCAAAATAGATTTTAATAGTATATTTGCAACCTCATTTACGGGGTGTAGCGTAGCCCGGTTATCGCGCCTGCTTTGGGAGCAGGAGGCCGCAGGTTCGAATCCTGCCACCCCGACAAAAAACCTTCTTGTATTCAAGGAGGTTTTTTTATTGTCAAAATTTATACGATTATCAAAAAATCTAATTCAATTTTAAGAAATAATTTTAATTAAAAACTTACATTTGCTACTCTTTAAAGAATACTATTATGTCAGATACAATTGAAAAAGTAAAATGTTTAATCATAGGCTCGGGTCCGGCAGGTTATACTGCAGCTATTTATGCGGCTAGAGCAAATATGAATCCCGTTTTATATCAAGGAACACAACCTGGAGGGCAATTGACCACCACAAATGAAGTAGAAAATTTTCCGGGCTATCCTGATGGGATTACGGGACCCGAAATGATGGTGCAATTACAAGCTCAAGCCCAACGTTTTGGTTCAGATGTGCGTGACGGATGGGTAACTAAAGTAGATTTTTCAGGATCAATTCATAAGGTTTGGATAAATGATACGAAAGAAATTCATGCTGAAACCATCATTATATCAACGGGAGCATCGGCCAAATATTTAGGATTAGAATCGGAACAGCATTACTTGAAATTAGGAGGTGGGGTTTCTGCTTGTGCGGTTTGCGATGGATTTTTCTACAGAAATCAAGAAGTTGTAATTGTAGGAGCAGGTGATAGCGCTTGTGAAGAGGCACATTATCTTTCTAAATTATGTAAAAAAGTTACGATGTTAGTTCGTAGTGATAAATTTAGAGCCTCAAAAATTATGGCGGAACGTGTTCAAAAAACAGAAAATATTGAAATATTAATGAACACTGAAACCGATGAGGTATTAGGAGATGGGCAAGTGGTAACGGGTGTTCGTGCTAAAAACAGAACAACAGGTGTATTGACTGAGATACCGGCTACCGGTTTCTTCGTAGCTATTGGTCACAAACCCAATACCGATATTTTTGCCGAATATATTTCATTGGATGAGACAGGTTACATTGTTAATGTTCCAGGTAGTTCAACAACCAATGTTCCGGGTGTATTTGTAGCCGGTGATGCTGCAGATCATGTCTATCGTCAGGCTATTACAGCTGCAGGAACAGGATGTATGGCAGCATTAGATGCCGAGCGTTATATTGCTTCTAAAGAATAATATACTCGTAGAAATAAAACTAAAAAAAATCCGGCAGTTGTTGTCGGATTTTTTTTAGTTTTATTTTCCTCTTTTCTGAAGAGTCGCGTTGTTTGTAAATTTTTTAATCGTAATTTTTGGTTCGCCCCAAAGCTCAATTTCGGATTTTCCAGCTGAAGCTATTGCAATTGCGATACTACTATTGATTTCACATTTTGCTGAACCATCAGCTTCTAATTCTACCGTCCCTAATACTAATTTTGGAGCGGTTAACTGACTTGAGTTGTCTAATCTCATTTTAGCATTTGTAGCAGTTCCTTCAATTAATGCGGCACTTTTTTGATACATATCTATTTTGCATTCTGTTGAAGCGATTAGAGCCTTTAAACGACTGTTTTTGCTCAATTCTAAATTTGTGCTTTCTGATTTTACATTAATTTCTGCTTCAGCTTTATCGTCTAGCATCAATGCGAAATAATTTGATTTAACATTTAAGAACGACTTCGAATTGTGATAATTTTTAACAATAATTTTTTCAAGTTCAATTGCTGCAAGTGCTTTTATTTCCACATCATTTCGAGCCGTAATTAGTTGTAAGTCATTTGAATAATTGATGCGAATAGCAAATTTTTTATAAGCTGTAGGCTCTTTTAAAGCATTGATTTTTAAAGCATTTCCGGAAACTTCATAATTGATTATTTCGTGTAAATTGTCGTCGGCTTCAATTTCTATGGAAGGTTTGTCTCCTTTTACTAAAAATATTTCAAAATTATCGCCTACTTCGATGGTTTCAAAATTGGGAATTTCTTTGATGGCTATGGTTACGATTTTAGAACCTTTAATTTTTTCTTTCTTTTGTCCAAAAGAAAGTGATGTTACAACAAGAGCAACAAGTAATAAAGCGATTTTTTTTGACATTTTTTGCGGTATATTAATAAAGCAAATATAAAAAAAACATCGGTAAATATACCGATGTTTTCATTTTGTATTTAAAAGATAGATGCTATCAATTGGGTAATAAAGGTAAATACAAATTCGATAATTTGAATAACTAGTTTTATCATAGGGTTGAATTTAGTTTTTTATCTGATTTGAATGTGTAAAATTAGTTTTTTCTTTTTTTAGGGGTGTTAATGATATGCTAATTATTTGTTAAATTAGCATGAAAATGAAGTAGTTACCTTTTTAATTTTCAGCAACACTGCCGCCCGAGCTTTCTGTTTTTATAAGCGTTTTAGGGGTTTGATAATACGCAATAGAACTCCCGCTTGAAGCCGTTCCTTTTAATTTAATTATGGGTTTTACTTTTGTAAAACTTCCACTAGATGCATCGGCAACAATTTCATTAGCGGCTAATTCTTCAGCATCGATTTCGCTCCCGCTTGAAGATGAGGTTTCTGCATGAAGTGCTTTTCCAGAAACGGTGAGGTGGCTTCCGCTAGACGCATCACAACTTACTTTTTCATATTCTATGACAGCTTCAATTTCCCCACCACTACTGGTATTCAAAGCGATAGTTGTGCCTTTTAATGTGTTTTTAGTATGTATGGATGATCCACTAGAAGCTTCCAAACTACTAATAGAAGGCATTTTTAGATTGATATTTATAGGAGATTGTGTATTGATATTGCCTTTAACTTTGATATACAAAGTGCCATTTTCTACTTTTGTTGTGATGTACTGTTGAATGTTGTCATCTGTTTCCACTTCAATAGAAGCAGTCGATTCTTGTGCTACGATAACAGTTACTCCTGAGTCAGAAACTACACCGGTAAAAGGTGCTTCACTATTTCTTTTTTCTTTTGTAATGTTTCCACTGCCTTTAATTCCGGTATATTGCTCATTACACGACAGTAATGAAATGCTAGTAAATAGTACTAGTAGTTTAAATGTATTTTTCATATTATTTTTTTGTTTTACGTTCCGTTTTTATTTGCGCCTCTTCAATTGCAATTGTTTCCATTATTTTTTTCTTTACCAACACCCCATTTTCGTCATAAATAATAGTTGCTGTGGAATCATTTTCAATTTGATCGGACACTACATCGTCGTGTTCGTTTTCAGAAATTGGGCAATTCAAACATTTCACCTTGCCAGTTTCTACTCTATAGATGTAATCCGATGAACTATAATGAAGATTAAAATAATTATTGTCTGAAAAATCAAAATTATTAAAGTTTTTATCGGTTTTGAAAAGTGTTCCTTTTGGAAGATACAAATACAATGCAACCTCTTGTCCTCTAAATTTATTTTCTACTGCTGTAACTAAATAATTGTCTAATTGCAATACATTACCCTCAAATTTAAAATTGTATTTGATTTTTTCAGCTCTTTTTCGAGCGTCTTCAGCCGATTTACCTTTGGCCAATTTTTCAACTTGAAGATAGGCAACTGGCGCATCAGTTTCCATAATTTCTATAGAAATAGTATTAGAATAAATTACTTCTTTATTGTTTTCGTCTTGTGTAATTCTAAAATCTGTTTCTTGATAAATGTTTTTTGAATAGAAATCATTGTTTTTAAACTTAATGAGTAAAGTGTCAGTTGGAGATACCATTAATTCTTGTTTTTCAACTGTTTTTCCTTCAAAAGCCAATTGAGTTGCTTCGTTTACACCTAATGAAATAGAAATTGCCAATGTAATAATCCAAGTAGCCAGTAATGTGTATTTTGCAATGTTTCCAATGGATCGTAAGTTATTTATCAATAGTTTTAATCCTAATATAAGCAAGAAGAAAAACGGTATACCAAAAACAAAAAGCACTAGAATTCCTTGAGCCCACATTGGTGTTTCTAAACCAATTGGCGTTTTAATATGATTTAGAATGAAATTTTCGGGCATGTTTGTCGAAAAAATCATAAAAATACCGGTAATGCAAATTGCTACAAGTGAAATAGAGCTAAATAAAACTATGATGCCACCTATCAATTTTGTGAAGGCACTAAACAATAGTGAAAAAAAGTTTCCCAAAGCATTTCCTGTTTTATTGATCCCTTGTCTTGTGTTTTCAGCTATTTTTTGATGATCAATGGAATCAATTTTATCCGAAATAGTATCAAAACCTTCTTTTACTTTACGTTCGATATTTGAAATTGTAATTTCCTCACCTTTCATTTCTAGTTTTTGTGATGTGGTTTGGGCTTCAGGAATAATTATCATTAATATAAGATAGATTAATATGGGACTTCCAAAGCCTGCAACTACTATGATTACAAAAAGCAAGCGAATCCAAACGGGGTCAATAGTAAAGTAATGCCCAAACCCAGAAGCAACTCCACCGATAATGCTGTTTTGCTTATCTCGGTATAATTTTTTTGCTTTTGAAGAAATGCTATAATCAATAGGTTGTGCAGTTGCGGTTTCTTCGTCAATTTTATAATCTTCTGGCTGCCCCATAACTGCAATAACGGCATCAATTTCTACTAGGCCAATTACTTGTCTGTCGTTTTGGATGCGTTCATGAAATAATTCGGCAATGCGACCTTCAATATCTTTCATGATTTCTTCTCTACCATCCGGTGAAAGAGAACGTTTTACCGCATCAAAATAACGCGATAATTTTTGATAGGCATCTTCATCAATGTGGAAGAACATTCCTCCTAAATTTATACTTATTGTTTTATTCATGACCCTTAATTTTGACTTGTTATTATATTTACAGCATCGGCTAATTCTCGCCATGTGCCATTTAATTCTTGTAAAAATTCTTTTCCTTCATCGGTTAATCCATAGTATTTTCTTGGTGGACCCGATGACGATTCTTCCCAACGATAGGTTAATAAACCATCGTTTTTGAGTCGTGTTAATAAAGGATAGACCGTGCCTTCTACGACTAGTAATTTCGCATTTTTTAACGTGTCTAGAATTTCAGAAGTGTAGGCATCTTTTTCTTTTAATACCGATAAGATGCAAAATTCTAAAACGCCTTTACGCATTTGCGCTTTTGTGTTTTCAATATTCATGCTTCAATTGTTTATTGTTTTGTTTCAAGGATCATGTAGAACTTTTTTGAGTGCTAAATACATAACCTATTAATTTCTTATACAAAGATAAGTCTAATGAAAGGTATTGTGTTACGCATAGTACTATTATTTAACAAAAAATTAACATTTATAACTTTTTGAATCGAAGCTTACTATTTTGTATCTTTACTCCTTAATCAAACCATACATGAAGTTTACACCTGCAAAACTGAATCTTTTTTTATTTTTGAAATTACCAGCAGCATTTTGGTCTGGGGTTCGTGTTAGATCGATTTCAAATTCGCTTTGTGAGGTAGCGGTCAAACACCGTTGGATCAATCAAAATCCATTTCAATCCATGTATTTTGCGGTGCAAGCTATGGCAGGCGAATTATCAACGGGGGCATTAGTAATGTTGCATATCAAAGCAAGTGGGCATAATATTTCCATGCTGGTTGCACAAAACAAAAGCGTATTTACCAAAAAAGCGACGGGGAAAATTACCTTTGTATGTACACAAGGTAATGCAATTCAAGAAGCAATCCAAACTGCTATTCTTACCAAGGAAGGGCAAACCATTTGGTTAACATCAATTGGAAAAAATGCAAATGGCGAACAAGTTTCTGAAATGCAATTTGAATGGACATTGAAAGTAAGATCCTAAAAACCAACATGAAACTATTCCTAAACATACGTTAATTTCTTTCATACCTTATCAATTGATTGTAACTTTGAGAAAAAGCAAATAAAATGACTATTTTAGTTACAGGTGCGACGGGTTTAATTGGTCAAGAATTAGTGGGCTTGTTGTTGCAAAATGGGCATACGGTCCATTATTTATCCACTTCAAAATATAAATTGGTCTCTAATGCCAACTATAAAGGTTTTTATTGGAATCCCAAAACTAACGAAATTGATTTTGCAGCATTTACGGATGTAGAAACGATTGTTCATTTAGCTGGGGCAAGTGTAGCTAAAAGATGGACGGCGGACTATAAAGAAGAGATTGTTCAAAGTCGTGTACTCTCTACACAGTTATTATACAAAACCCTCCAACAAATACCACATAAGGTTACACAAATTGTTGCCGCATCTGCAGTAGGTATTTATCCCAATAGTCTGAACGCTATTTATCATGAAGCAGACCTCGATATTGATGATTCTTTTCTTGGAAATGTTGTCAAACGTTGGGAAAATGAAGTCAGTCAGTTTGAAAAACTAGAGATGATGGTAACAAAAATTAGAATAGGTCTTGTGCTTGCAAAAAATGGCGGCGCCTTGCAAGAAATGGCAAAGCCAATTCGATTAGGGTTAGGGGCTGCATTTGGCTCGGGAAACCAATACCAATCTTGGATTCATATTCACGATTTAGCCGCCATTTTTTATTTTGTGATCCAGAAGCAGTTGGCGGGTGTGTTTAACGGTGTTTCACCCTATCCAGTTACCAATGAAGACCTAACGAAAGCCATAGCAAAGACACTTGAAAAACCTTTGTTTCTTCCAAATGTTCCCCAGTTTGTTATGAAATTAATTTTGGGTGAAATGCATGAAATGCTATTTTCAAGTCAAAATGTAAGCAGTAGAAAATTATTAGATGAAAATTTCCAATTTAAGTATGCATCTCTAGACAAAGCGCTTTTGGAACTATTGAAATAAGCTTTTCGATTTATTTTTACTGACAATTTGACATTTTCAAACATTTGGCAATACATTTGCAATTCCATTTACCAAAGTAAAAATGTTTAAAAAAATATTCAAAAATATGAGTCAGGAAAGTACTGAAAACATCGAAAAGGAGAACATTAATGAAGAAAATGTTTCAGAAAATCAAGGAATTCCAACCCCTGAATTATCCCCAGAAGAACAATTACAAGAAGAATTGAACAACGAAAAAGATAAATTTTTGCGTCTTTTTGCTGAATTTGAAAATTATAAAAGAAGAACTGCTAAAGAGCGAATTGATTTATTTAAAACCGCAAATCAAGAAGTTTTACAAGCGATGCTTCCGGTTTTAGATGATTTTGATAGAGCATGGGCACAGGTTTCTAAATCAGATGACCAAGCTTTGGTTACAGGTGTTCAATTGATACACGATAAACTTAGAGTTACTTTAGTTTCAAAAGGATTAGAAGAAGTTGAAGTGAAAGCTGGCGATGTTTTTGATGCTGATTTTGCTGAAGCAATTACTCAAATTCCTGCTCCAAACGATAAATTAAAAGGTAAAATCGTTGATGTAATTGAAAAAGGATACAAATTAGGAGATAAAATTATTCGTTTTCCAAAAGTGGTAATCGGACAATAATTTTATTTTAGTAGCGCCATTCAACGCGTTTCAATCATTATTATATTATTTAAATGAAAAAAGATTTTTACGAAATATTAGGTATCTCCAAAAATGCATCAGCTGATGAAATTAAGAAAGCGTATCGCAAGAAAGCCATAGAATTTCATCCCGATAAAAACCCTGGAAATAAAGAGGCAGAAGAAAAATTCAAGGAAGCAGCCGAAGCCTATGAAGTATTGAGCGATCCAAATAAAAAATCAAAATATGATCAATATGGTCATCAAGCTTTTGATGGTGGCGGTTTTGGTGGTGGTCATCACATGAACATGGATGATATTTTTAGTCAATTTGGAGATATATTTGGTGGTGCTTTTGGAGGCGGTGGTTTTTCTGGATTTGGCGGTGGCGGCGGGCAACGTCGTGTAAAAGGAAGTAACTTACGCATCAAAGTAAAATTGACATTAGAAGAGATTGCCAATGGTGTAGAGAAGAAAGTGAAGGTAAAACGAAAAGTTCAAGCCAAAGGCGTAACATATCGTACATGTCCTACTTGTAATGGTTCGGGTCAAATCATGAAAATTGCCAATACCATTTTAGGGAGAATGCAAACGGCTACTACTTGTCACATTTGTAGTGGTTCGGGTCAAATTTTAGATCAAAAACCAGCCGGAGCAGACGCACAAGGGATGTTGTTAGATGATGATACGGTTTCTATCAAAATTCCAGCGGGTGTTGTTGATGGCATGCAACTAAAAGTAGCAAATAAAGGTAACGAAGCACCTGGAAGCAATAGTATACCTGGCGATTTGATAGTAGCCATTGAAGAAATAGAGCATGAATTATTAAAACGAGAAGGTGAAAATCTTCATTACGACTTATATATTAGTGTAGCGGAAGCAGCCCTTGGGGTTTCTAAAGATATTGAAACCGTTTCGGGTAAAGTGCGTATCAAATTAGAGGAAGGCATTCAATCGGGTAAGATTTTGCGATTAAAAGGCAAAGGAATTCCAAGTTTAAATTCTTATGGAAACGGAGATTTACTCGTTCATGTAAATGTTTGGACGCCTAAAAATTTGAATAACGAACAAAAACAGTTTTTTGAAAGAATGTTAACCGATGAGAATTTTATTCCAAAGCCTGAAAAATCGGATAAGTCTTTTTTTGAAAAAGTAAAAGATATGTTTTCATAATTGACCCCATATTATAGAAACAATGTGCTCTATATTAACCTGAGAACAATTTCTACGAATTACTATAAAACCCCATCCATTTGTAATAATGGGTGGGTTTTTTTGTAACAATAATGTAGTTGCGACTACTAATGATAGTATAAAAATTACAAAATTATGGGCACTATTTTAGAAGTACAAAATGTAGTGAAGCAGTATGGCGATTATACCGCGTTGAATAACGTATCATTACAGGTTCCTTCCGGAAGTATTTACGGACTTTTAGGACCTAATGGCGCAGGGAAAACCTCTCTAATTCGCATCATCAACCAAATTACCATGCCCGATAGCGGTTCGGTTTTACTAGATGGTGAACCATTAAAACCCGATCATGTTAAATATATTGGCTACATGCCCGAAGAACGTGGGTTGTACAAAACGATGAAAGTAGGGGAGCAGTGTTTGTATTTGGCCCAACTCAAAGGAATGCCTCTTTCTGAAGCAAAAAAACAATTGAAATATTGGTTTGAAAAATTTCAAATTGAAGGTTGGTGGGATAAAAAAATCCAAGAATTATCTAAAGGAATGGCGCAAAAAATCCAGTTTATTGTGACCATTTTGCACGAACCCAAATTGTTAATTCTAGACGAGCCTTTTTCGGGTTTTGATCCTGTAAATGCGAATTTAATCAAGGACGAAATCATTGAATTGAACAAAAAAGGAACGTCAATTATTTTTTCTACGCATCGCATGGAGTCGGTGGAAGAAATGTGTGATTATATTGCGTTGATCCATAAATCCAATAAATTAATCGAAGGCAAACTAGAAGATGTAAAGCGTCAATTCCGTTCCAATACTTTTCAAGTGGGTATCATGACAAAGGATGTAGAAGGATTAATGGTGCAATTGACTCAAAAGTTTACAATTGGTACCACTCATTTTAAATCGTTAAATGAAGATTTAAAACTGGAAGTACAATTGGGAGAACATGCCTCCAATGAATTGCTTTCTATCTTAACTGCTTATGGGCAAGTAACCCATTTTGTAGAAAAAATACCGAGTGTAAACGATATATTTATTCAAACAGTAAGTAATTAATTATGAGCATACTATCCTTAATCGTAAAAAGAGAATTTATTGCCAAAGTACGCAATAAATCGTTCATTGTAATGACTTTTTTAAGCCCATTATTATTTGTGGGTATGGCGTTGTTGGTAGCATTTTTATCGACGATGAATAAAGATTCGGTAACGCAAATTGCACTACATGATGAAGCGGGTTTATTGAAAAAAGAGTTTAAAAGTGATACGTTTACTCAGTATACCGATTTGTCTTCAATGCCTTTACAAACTGCAAAAGATACGGCTTTGGCTAGCTACGAAGGATTGATTTATATTCCTAAAGTAGCTAAAGTTCAAGAGTTAAAAGAAAAAGTAGTATACATCTCAGAAGATAGTCCGAGTTTAGAATTCATCAGTGATGTAGAAGAAGTGATTGATTCAGTCATCACTCAAGATAATTTAAAAGAATTGGGTTTTGATGCTCAAAAAATAGAGGCGGCTAAAGCCAATGCTGCTTTACAATTGGCAAAATTTTCTGGAGAAGAAAGTTTGAAAGGCCTGAACGAGATTAAAGTTGCTATTGGTGGACTTTTTGGATATTTAATCATGATGTTTATAGTGATTTATGGCAACTTTGTGATGCGCAGTGTCATTGAAGAAAAGACATCTCGAATTATTGAAATCATCATTTCATCGGTAAAACCCTATCAATTAATGATGGGAAAAATTATTGGGAACTCCCTTGCGGGTATCTTGCAGTTTCTCATTTGGGCCATTGTGGGTACTTTATTGTTTTTTATTGCGTCAACATTTTTCGGAATGCAGATGGGTGCCAACACAAGTGTTTCGCCGGAAATGATGGAAGCAGCAACCGCAAACGTTGATAAAATGGGAAAATTACAAATGTATATTAATGAAATTTCAAACCTTCCTTTAGCTACATTACTACTTTCTTTTATTGTATATTTTATAGGGGGTTATTTTTTATACAGTTCATTATATGCTGCTATTGGGGCAGCCGTAGATTCAGAAACCGATTCACAACAATTTTTATTACCGATTATAATGCCTTTAATTTTAGGGGTGTATATCGGATTTTTTACTGTAATTAATGATCCTCATGGTACGGTTGCAACGGTTTTTTCCATTATTCCGTTTACATCGCCAATTGTTATGATGATGCGTATTCCATTTGGGGTGCCATGGTGGCAATTAGGGCTCTCTATCGTTTTATTGTTTGGAACGTTTATCTTTGTGGTTTGGTTTGCGGCTAAAATCTACCGAGTAGGTATATTAATGTACGGCAAAAAACCAACGTGGAAAGAACTATACAAATGGTTAAAATATTAAAACCGCTAAACTTATAAAGGGCTGTCAATACCCCTTTAGCTTTAGCTTTGAATCAATTGCCTGAAAAAATGAGTAAAATACTAATCATAGAAGACGAAGCTGCCATCCGAAGAGTATTGACAAAAATACTTTCCGAAGAAAATGTTTCGTATCAAGTAGATGAGGCCGAAGATGGATTTCATGGTGTTGAAAAAGTCAAAAGTGAAGACTATGATTTGATTTTGTGTGATATTAAAATGCCAAAAATGGACGGTGTTGAGGTATTAGAAGCTGTAAAAAAAATCAAACCTGAAATTCCAATAGTGATGATTTCTGGTCATGGAGATTTAGAAACTGCCATTAATACCATGCGATTAGGGGCTTTTGATTATATCTCAAAACCCCCCGATTTGAATCGATTGTTGAATACGGTTCGCAATGCACTAGATCGAAAACAATTGGTTGTAGAGAACAAAATTCTGAAAAAGAAAGTCTCTAAAAACTATGAAATGATTGGCAATAGCGATGCAATCAATCATATTAAATCCATGATTGAAAAAGTAGCTCCAACCGACGCGAGAGTTTTAATCACAGGACCCAATGGAACTGGAAAAGAATTAGTCGCCCATCAATTGCACGAGAAAAGCGAGCGTTCTGCTGCGCCAATCATTGAGGTAAATTGTGCAGCCATTCCTTCTGAATTGATTGAAAGCGAATTATTTGGTCATGTGAAAGGTGCTTTTACCTCTGCCGTTAAAGATCGAGCAGGAAAATTTGAAGCCGCAGATGGCGGAACCATTTTCTTGGATGAAATTGGCGACATGAGTTTGTCAGCGCAAGCAAAGGTATTGCGTGCGTTGCAAGAAAATGTAATTCAACGGGTAGGGGCTGACAAAGATATTAAAGTGAATGTACGCGTGGTCGCAGCTACCAATAAAGATTTAAAAAAAGAAATTGAAGCCGGACTATTTAGAGAAGATTTATACCATCGATTAGCGGTGATCTTAATTAAAGTTCCGGCATTAAATGATCGAAGAGAAGATATTCCAGAGTTGATTACACATTTTGCCTCTAAAATTGCATTGGAACATGGAACAGCTCAAAAGAACTTTTCTGAAGCAGCCCTTCAATTATTACAAGAATACGATTGGACTGGAAATGTTCGCGAGTTACGAAATGTTGTAGAACGATTGATAATATTAGGAGGTACTGAAATTTCAGAACAAGACGTACAACTATTCGCGAGTAAATAAATTTAGAAAAAGGTAAAAAGTAGTGTAGTACCCATTACCATTTGGCTTTACCATAAAAAAAATGCAATTAAAAAAATGCAATTAAAAAAAATACATCCTAGTCTTCAAAATGCCTTGATCGAACATGAACTAATCGAGGCTAATGACATGCAACAAGAAACGTTTTCTACCATCAAGAGTGGGGTAGATGCTGTGATACAGTCGCCAAAAAAGAGTGGAAAAACGACAACTATTTTGCTGAACGTTATTCAGCGAATGGAAAAACCTGTAGGTGAAAGTACGCGCGCCTTAGTCTTGGTGCAAGACAAAGAAAAAGTATTGGAAGCAATGGAAATTTTCAAGAAAATGAATCATTATACCCAATTGCGTGTTTTTGGCGTGCATGAAAAAGGAGATATGGATTATGATAAAAACCAAATTTCATTAGGAATGGATGTTTTAATTGGAACCCCCATCCGTATCAATGAAATGTTTTCATCGGCAGGTTTCAATATGAATACAATTAAAATGTTTGTGGTCGATGATGTTGAAGAAATGTTGCGCAAAAGAGAAGACTCAATTATTCAGCGCCTTTCGATGAGTGCCGAAAAGACACAACGCTTGTTTTTTTGTTCGCAAATTACAGAGCGAGTAGAAATATTGGCTGATCGAATAATGATCGAACCGCTATTTTTTGAAATGGAAGATTAAATTAAGATAAGTATGGGAATAATGAAGGTTTTTTCGGGGAGTGAAATTCTAGCCGACACATTGAAATTAAAAATTGAAGAAGTAGGCGTTGAAGTTGTTAAAAAAGACAATTTACAATCGGCTCGATTGGCTGGTTTTGGGAGTACTGATTTGGCGGTTGAGCTTTTTGTTGATGAACGTTATTATGGGAAAATAAGTCCCGTATTAGAAGAATTTAGAATGAGTTTATAGACTTACAAATTATAAAAAAAGCTCCTGAAAATACAGGAGCTTTTTAGTTTATTGTACTTGGTCTAAACCTCTTTTTTTAACGAGTGGTGCTACGTTGGGTTCTGCACCTCTAAATAATTTATAAAGTACCATTGGGTCTTCCGTTCCCCCTTTTTCTAATATATTTTTTCGAAACGAAAGAGCTTTTTCAGGATTGAATAAACTCGATGTTTTAAAAACTTCAAAGGCATCAGTGTCTAACACACCAGACCAAATGTAACTATAGTATCCAGCAGAATATCCTCCGGCAAATATATGGTTAAAATAGGTGCTTCGATATCTTGGAATAATAGTAGCAGGTAATTTGATATTAGCCATAACTTCTTTTTCAAAAGTTTCAGCATTTGTTTGAATAGCAGATTTTTGGGTATGGTATGCCATATCTAAAAGCGAAGCTGCTAAATATTCTGTTGTGATAAAACCTTGGTCAAAAGTGCCTGCTTTTTGCATTTTTTCTATTAAATCATCTGGAATAATGGTTCCGGTATTGTAATGTTTGGCATACATTTTTAATACTTCAGGTTCTGCAGCCCAGTTTTCCATAATTTGTGAAGGCAATTCTACAAAATCTCTAGGAACACTAGTACCGGCTAAACTTTCATACGTAACATTCGATAACAAACCGTGTAAAGCGTGTCCAAATTCGTGAAAGAAAGTACTTACTTCATCAAAAGTTAGTAAAGCTGGAGCATTTTCAGTGGGCTTTGTAAAATTACATACGATAGAAACTACGGGTGCTATTCTATTTCCGTTTTCCATTTTTTGATTGCGGTAGGAAGTCATCCAAGCCCCTCCTCTTTTTGATGCTCTTGGGTGAAAATCCATATACATAATTCCAATATGGGTGCCATCAGCTTCAGTTACCTCCCATACTGTCACATCATTATGGTATTTAGGAACATCATTCAAAGGTTTGAACTGCAATCCATATAATTTTTTACAAACTGTAAATATACCTTCTCTTGTTTTTTCAATACTAAAATAAGGTTTCATTTCTTGTTCGTCTAAATTGAAGCGCTCTTTTCTTATTTTTTCGGTATAATACCTCCAATCATAAGGCATTACGGCAGACTCAATACCGTCCTTTTTCATTAATTTTTCAATATCTGAGGCTTCTTTTGCAGCCATTTTCAATGCAGGTACCCATAAATCGTTTAGTAATTTAGTGGCCGTTTCTGGATTTTTAGCCATAGATTTTTCTAATACATAGTCGGCATGAGAAGTATATCCAAGCAATCGTGCTTTCTCTCCTCTTAAATTGGCTATTTTTATGGCCAATGCGTTGTTGTCCATTTCATTACCATTATTGGCACGCATTTGATAAGCATTCCATATTTCTTCACGTAATTTTCTATTTGAACTGTACTGTAGAAAGGGCATGACGCTAGAGTTAGATAAGGTAAAAACCCATTTGCCCTCCTTTCCTCTTGCTTTGGCATCTGCTGCTGCAGATTCAATTAGGGCTGGAGGTAATCCAATTAAATCACTTTTATTTGAGATAACTAATTCATAAGCATTCGTTTCAGCGAGTATATTTTGACCATATTTTAATGTAGTAACAGCCATCTCTGCATTAATTTCTCTCAATCGGATCTTAGATTTTTCAGATAAGTTGGCACCACTGCGCACAAAATTTTTATATAAATTTTCTAAAATTTTTGTTTGCTCTTTTGTTAAATTTAGATTTTTCTGGTTATCCCATACTGTTTTTACTCTTTGAAACAACATTTCATTTAGATTAATGTTGTCAGTATGAGCCGATAATTTTGGTGCAATTTCTTTAGCAATAGTTTGAATTTCTTCATTGGTATTTGCGCTATTTAAATTGTAAAAAACGGTACTCACCTTAGCTAATAATTTCCCCGAATTTTCCATGGCTAAAATGGTATTTTCAAAGGTTGGTTTTTCTTTATTTGTAAGTATAGCGTTAATTTCAGATTCCTGTTGTTTAATCCCTTCAATAAGCGCAGGCTTAAAATGTTCATTCTTTATCAAGTGAAAGGGGGGTACTTGATAAGGCGTTGAATAGGCTTCAAAAAATGGATTCATAATAGTATTGTTTTTATCCTGTGCGTGAACAGAAGTCGCAATCGTAATTGCGGAAAATAAAAGAATAGATTTAATCTGCATGAGTTAGAAATTTAAATGTAAAAATATAAGTTTTAAGCTTTGCTACCAAAACTTAAGGTTGTTTTGTGAAATCTTTACGTTGACTTCACATATCTGAATTTATAATCTATCTTTGCACCTTTCAAATTTTTAGTAAAAAGACTTTAGCTTTTTACTTTTTAACCATTTACTTTAAAAATGATTACAGTTAACGACATAGCCGTAGAATTTGGCGGAACAACCCTTTTTAGCGATGTAACCTTTGCCATCAATGAAAATGATAAAATTGCCTTAATGGGTAAAAATGGAGCTGGAAAATCAACATTATTGAAAATTGTTGCGGGTCATAGTAAACCAACTCGCGGGGTCATATCGGCGCCAAGTGATGCTGTTATTGCCTATTTGCCTCAGCATTTGCTTACTTCTGACGACTGTACGGTGATGGAAGAAACATCAAAAGCGTTTGCGGAGGTATTGGATATGAAAAAAGAAATTGATACCATCAATGAGCAATTGACGATTCGTACCGATTATGAAAGTGATGAATACATGAAATTGATCGAACGCGTTTCGGAGTTGTCGGAAAAATTCTATTCAATAGAAGAAATAAATTACGAAGCCGAAGTTGAAAAAGTATTGAAAGGTTTAGGCTTTGAAAGAGAAGATTTTACTAGACAAACATCTGAATTTTCTGGAGGTTGGAGAATGCGTATCGAATTGGCAAAAATCTTGTTGAAAAAACCAGATTTAATTTTGCTTGATGAGCCTACCAATCACATGGACATTGAAAGTATTCAGTGGTTAGAGGAGTTTTTGATCAATCAAGCTAAAGCGGTAATGGTAATTTCCCACGATAAGACCTTTGTCGATAATATAACCAATCGTACTATTGAAGTTACTATGGGACGCATTTATGATTACAAGGCGGTGTATTCGGAATATTTAGAATTGCGTAAAGATCGAAGAATTCACCAGCAAAAAGCATACGATGAGCAGCAGAAATTCATAGCAGAAAACCAAGCATTTATCGATCGTTTTAGAGGAACTTTCTCAAAAACAGAATCAGTACAATCGCGAGTGAAAATGTTGGAAAAAATTGTTCCTATTGAAGTGGACGAAGTCGATACGTCAGCATTAAAATTAAAATTTCCACCTTCTCCTCGTTCCGGACAATATCCAGTGGTGGTTGAAGGTTTGTCAAAATCATATGGTGATCATGTGGTTTTCAAAGAGGCCAATATGGTCATCGAACGCGGTCAAAAAGTGGCGCTAGTGGGTAAAAACGGTGAAGGAAAATCAACCATGATTAAGGCTATTATGGGCGAAATTGATTTTGAAGGGAAATTAGAAGTAGGGCATAATGCCCAAATTGGCTATTTTGCTCAAAATCAAGCGTCGTTATTGGATGGTGAACTGACTATTTTTGAAACTATCGATCAAATTGCCGTGGGTGATGTGCGTACAAAAATTAAAGATTTATTGGGTGCTTTCATGTTTAAAGGCGATGATATTCAAAAGAAAGTAAAGGTGCTTTCTGGGGGCGAAAAAACGCGTTTAGCCATGATTAAATTGTTGTTAGAGCCTGTAAATGTGTTGATTCTGGATGAGCCTACCAATCACTTGGATATGAAAACCAAAGACATCATTAAAGATGCTTTACGCGATTTTGACGGTACCTTATTATTGGTGTCACACGATCGGGATTTCTTAGATGGTTTGGCACAAAAAGTTTTCGAGTTTGGACACAAACGGGTAAAAGAACATTTCGAAGATATCAAAGGTTTCTTAGCCCATAAAAAAATGGAATCTTTGAAAGAAATTGAGAAATAATTAGGTTATTTTAATACCGTTAGTTTATAAATTTTAGCTTCCAAACTTTCTGTATCGTTGTCTTCACAAAGCAAAAATTCAAATTCAGTTGCCGTTTCATTATAGCGCGTGATGCCTTCAAATTTTTGATGGTCAGATAAAAGATGCACTTCAAGGATTTCAAATGATGGCGCATGCATGATGCCTAAAATACTTCCTAGAACCACTCCGTCTTCATATGTGGAATCTGTTTTTTCGGCACTAGCCAGAAAATAAATGGTCTCTCCAATTAATATTGCATCGGTAAATGTAGTTTCAATACCATCTAAAGTTGGCAGGCTAATGGGTATAAAACGGATGGGTATTTCCTGTTGATTGGGGATGATAAAAATTCCATTGGTACTATTTTTTGCATTTCCTCTTTGAAAAAGCAACATGGTTTCGTGTGCATAAATGGCTCCTTCTATATTCAATTGCTCATCGGATAAAGATCCCACGTGTTTTAATTTATGGTATAATGCACTTAAATCTTGAGTTTGTAAGGCATCGTTTTCCAGGTGTAAAGTAAACATGCTATTGCGTTGAGGAGTTGATCCTGATCCCAATAAAAGCAGTTGATTCCCATGTTGTGTAATACTTTCTAAATCGGGTTTTTCTGCTTTTACTATATTTTCTTTAGCATTTGGCACCAGAGGTAGTTTGAGTAAGATTTCTTTTTCAAGATCGTATTGGTATAAAAAATAACTTGAATCCGAAATAATGAACAAGACTTTTTGAATATACAACAAACCCGATGGTGCTGCGATACCTTTAATTGTAAAAAGGGGATTGAGATTGATTTTTTTCATATTTTTACCAAAGAAATACGATGGGTTTTTAAAGGGTATAAAAATAGTATTTTTTCACGAAAATTTGGTTTAAGTTTACAACAGATGGTAGCATGTAATATGTGCTGCTGAAATAATTAAGATTGATGAAAATATATACAAAGACAGGAGATTCAGGAACAACGGCATTATTTGGAGGAACACGGGTATCTAAGCACCATATTCGAATTGAAAGTTATGGCACAGTGGATGAATTAAATTCGCATATTGGCTTAATTCGTGATCAAGATATAAATGATTCTTATAAAGAAGTTTTGATTGAAGTTCAAGACCGATTATTTACAGTAGGGGCTATTTTAGCAACTCCCCCTGAGAAAGAAAAATTAAAAAACGGACAATCTCGACTTCAAAATTTAGGAATCATTCCTTCAGATATAGAATATCTTGAAAAAGAAATTGACCAAATGGAAGAAGCTTTACCGCCCATGACGCATTTTGTGTTGCCTGGTGGACATACGACTGTGTCATATTGTCATATTGCACGTTGTGTTTGTAGAAGAGCAGAACGTTTAGCCGTTCATTTAAATGACATGGAACCTACAGACGAGATGGTTATTACCTATTTAAACCGACTTTCTGACTATCTTTTTGTCTTGGCACGAAAGTTGTCTAATGACTTGAAAGCTGATGAAGTAAAATGGATTCCGAGAAAGTAAAAAGCGATCAAAAAGGGTTGTTTTTTCGGTTCAAAAATTCAAAAAACAGCAATTAAAATGAACGTTCTTAAATTTTAATAAAAAAAGTAAAAAAAAACTTGACTTTTTAAGTAATAAATTTATTTTTGCATAAACTTAAATCGATAAAAAGATGTATTGGACATTAGAATTAGCATCCTACTTAAGTGATGCGCCTTGGCCAGCAACCAAAGATGAACTTATCGACTATGCTATTAGAACTGGAGCTCCATTAGAAGTAGTGGAAAACTTACAGTCTATAGAGGACGAAGGAGAAATCTATGAATCAATGGAAGAGATTTGGCCAGATTATCCTACTGACGAAGATTATCTTTGGAATGAGGACGAATATTAAAAAATAAATACACACAACAGAATTAAGTCTCTTCACTGAGGCTTTTTTTTTGGTTATATTTGCAAACCATTAGAAAATAATAATTATGAGTATCATAAATTCTATACTGAAAGCTTTTGTAGGAGATAAATCGGAGAAAGATGTAAAAGCGATTCAACCTTTAATTATAAAAGTGAAATCTTTTGAGAGTGCTTTACAAGCGTTATCTCACGATGCTTTGCGTGCTAAAACAGCCGACTTTAAAGCCAAAATTCAACAAGCTCGAGCCGAAAAAGACGCCAAAATTGTTGCCTTGAGACAAGAAGCTGAACAAACACAAGATATCGACGCACGTGAAGATTTGTATGCGGAAATTGATACAATCGAAAAGGAAGCATATGAGATTTCCGAAAAAGTATTGAACGAAATTCTTCCAGAAGCATTTGCAGTTGTAAAAGAAACTGCTCGTCGATTCAAAGAAAATGCTACCATAACGGTTACTGCAACACCTAAAGATCGCGAATTATCGGCATTAAAATCTTATATTACTATTGCGGGTGATAGTGCAACATGGGCGAATTCTTGGGACGCTGCAGGTAAAGCCATCACCTGGGATATGATTCATTATGATGTGCAGTTGATTGGGGGTGTAGTGTTACACCAAGGGAAAATTGCTGAAATGCAAACAGGTGAAGGAAAAACATTAGTAGCTACCCTGCCTTTATATTTAAATGCTTTGACTGGTAATGGCGTACATTTGGTAACAGTAAATGACTACTTAGCCAAACGTGATAGTACGTGGAAAGCCCCTCTTTTTGAATTTCACGGGATGACTGTAGATTGTATCGACAATCACCAACCCAATTCACCCGAAAGAAGAAAAGCATACGAAGCCGATATTACCTACGGAACCAATAATGAATTTGGTTTTGATTACTTGCGTGATAATATGGCGCATGCCCCTGAAGATTTAGTACAACGCAAACATAATTATGCCATAGTTGATGAAGTTGACTCGGTTTTAGTTGATGACGCAAGAACTCCTTTGATTATTTCAGGTCCGGTACCTCAAGGTGATCGCCATGAATTTAACGAATTAAAGCCAAAAGTTGATAACCTAGTTACTTTACAACGTAAAGTTGCTACCGATTGTTTGACGGAAGCAAAACGTTTGTTTAAAGAAGGTAACAGTAAAGAAGCCGGATTCAATTTGTTGCGTTCCTACAGAGCTTTACCGAAAAGTAAAGCATTGATTAAATTCTTGTCGGAAGAAGGCGTAAAACAATTGCTTCAAAAAACGGAGAATCAATACATGCAAGATAACAACCGAGAAATGCCAAAAATTGATGAGGCCTTGTATTTTGTTATCGAAGAAAAAAACAACCAAGTAGAACTTACTGATAATGGTATTCAATATCTTTCTCAAGACACCGATGCCAGTTTCTTTGTATTACCTGATATTGGAACTGAGATTGCTCAAATTGAAAAAGAAAACCTTACAACTGAAGCAGAAGCGGAACGAAAAGAAGAATTATTTAAAGATTTTTCGATCAAATCGGAACGTATTCATACCTTAACACAGTTGCTTAAAGCGTATACTTTATTTGAAAAAGATACAGAATACGTGATCATGGACAATAAAGTTATGATTGTT
>JACCDK010168577.1_pt1 | contig 32751 bp, 31 predicted proteins | sample 7445871 | NCBI WGS metagenome assembly JACCDK01 (sample SAMN15323436, study PRJNA562643) | freshwater metagenome | isolation source: river surface water | place: USA:Blue River Watershed | collected 2017-08-15 | reverse complement strand
GGATGGCTTCGCCGCTTGATCCCTTGCTGCAACGCCGTCTCAGCCAACTTTCTTCCCCTGGGCGTTCCGCCCAGTCCTCGCGAAGCAAGAACGCCGTCTGCGCCAACTTTCTTCCCCTGGGTCTGCGACCCATTCCTCGCGAGACAAGAAAGCCGTCTGGTCGTCGTCCTCTACTCGCGTTCCGGTCCTGCGGATGCAGCGGGCACAAGCCCCTGCCTTTAACCAGCCATCGAGGCCGCGATGGGCGCGGGTTCGACCAACTTGAAGGAATGCATCATGGCCAACATCGGAACTTTCACCAAGACCGGCAACGAATACAAGGGCGAGATCGTCACCATGTCGGTGCAGCAGAAGAACGTCCGCATCGTCCCCGAAGCCAGCGACAACGAGAACGCGCCGTCGCACCGGGTTTTCGTCGGCCGCGCGGAAATCGGCGCCGCCTGGACCAAGACCTCGAACGAAGGCCGCGACTATCTCTCGGTCAAGCTCGACGATCCCAGCTTCACCGCCCCGATCTTCGCCAACCTGTTCGACGACGAAGACGGCAAGTCCTACAACCTGATCTGGTCGCGCGCGCGCCGCACCAACGGCGACTGACCGCCAAGCCAGCCCCGTCCGGCACCTGCCGGGCGGGGCTTAGGCATGTTCATGCCTCGCTTCCGGCAGGCGGATCGGCGAGAAGGTCCGCAGGTTTCACCCGCAGCGCTTGAGCAGTCTCATAGATGGAAAGGAGCGTTGCATTCTGGCCGCCGCGCTCGATCATGCTGACATAGGCCCGGTCGACACCCATGCGCTCGGCAACCGCCTCCTGGCTCAACCCAGCGGCAACACGATAATAGCGCACGTTCGCGCCGAACAACTTACGGATATCCATCCGTAGCTTAGAAACGGTTCGCGTATCTCCGTGCTACGTATTATAATACTCGAAAAAGTGCCGCGATCCTTACTGGTTGCGCTCTCAAGGCGAAGTCAGCTTATGCACCTGCTCGAACATCACCCTTCCGAACCGGGCATAACCCGAGTTTTCACCATTTTGTAGGGAGTTCGTGCTATAAGTAACGGCATGCAAATCGAGTCGAAGCAAAGGCTCGGCCCATGACGATACTGCCATTCGAGGACCGCGCGCCTGCCGATGATCGCATCACGGCTTATGATGAGCGCCATTTTATCACGTATTTACGGATACTTGACGCCGCAGCGGAAGGCGCCGACTGGTCCGAAGTCGCCGCCGTCGTGTTTGGCCTGGATGCCGCAGCCGAACCGGACCGCGCGCGGCAGGTCCATGACAGCCATCTGGCCCGCGCCCGCTGGTTGACAGAGCAGGGCTATAAGCATCTTATTGATAAATCGCGAGAAGGATGACTCGCCGGCCGTCAATGCGGGTATTACGTAAGTAGGTCTCTCGATTTACTACAACCGCTTGCATAATCATCCGCAGCATTGGTTACTTGTGGCTTATCTATAGCAATCAAAGACTTGATGCTTGGCCTTTTCGCCTGTGCCTTGCAGGGGTCTTTATGTCCGGTGGTTCGTCTTGGCGGTCACCATCGACCGCAGATCAGTATCGAGACCATGACTATGCGGATTTCGCGCAGGAATTCCTGAATCGCAACGCCGAATATCGTCGGGACCATGCAGACACGCTGGCCCGCATCGCCGAGCATCCCCAGACCGAGGAGGAAGAACAGGAGGGCCTGTCCCGGCGATGGGGCTTGAGCTTTCCCCACAGACCCGCAGGCAAACCCGCGCGAAACGCCCGCGCTCTGGTCGCCCACCGCCGCGCCTGACGTCGTGATCATCGAAGCCGAGGATCCAGGACAGGCGTTCCCCCTTCCATCTGGATCCAAACTGCTGGTTGACATCGCCAACGGCAAGGAAAGGCATATCGTCGCCGCGCACGGCACCGCACGGCTTCGCCTGTGCGTGCGCCATGCGCCATCCCGGCCCATCCCGACCTACGCGATCCCCTGCGATGCAGCTTGCGTCTTGCGGCTCGCCGCCGCTTCCTGCTTGCAGCGGGTGATGCACGGCGGTCGCATCGCGGTCGGTCGGACAGCGCTTCCCACCCCCAATCAACGCGTGCGCTACACCGGACTGCTCCGCGTCCATGACGCGCTGGAGGCCGGCGCCTCCTCGCGCGACATCGCCTTCGGTCTCGTTTTCCCGAACCATCATCCGCTTGCCGGGGCGGTATGGAAGGGTTCGGGCGAAAGGCGGCAGGCAATCCGGCTGATCGCCGATGCTCGCCGGCTTATCGCGACCGGATATAGAAGGCTGCTCCTCCATCGCTGATCGCGCTCGGCAGGGGTGACAATTTCGCACCCGCTCATTCTGTCACTCCCTCTGCTCACCTCTGCTTCGCCAAAGCTCGCGAACCTCAGCGACAGCCCGCTGCCGCTGCCATCTTTCGCCGGAGCATTGCCATGGATGCCAGACCCACGCCCGTCACCGCCCGTTTCTTGCGGACGCCCGATGCCGCCGTGCATCTCGGGTTGTCGGCTCGAACGCTCGAGAAGCACCGCTGCTTCGGCACCGGCCCGGTCTATCGCAAGCTTGGTGGACGGATCGTCTATTCGGTCACCGACCTCGATGCCTGGGCCGAACAGGGCCTGCGCCGTTCGACCAGCGACCCGGGCAAGGGGATTGTCCATCCTGCCAAGCGGCTCGACGGCTACACTCCGCCGGTGCGGCGCTGAGCGAACCCATGCGTCGCATGTCCGCCTTTCCCGCCAGCGCGCAGCAGCTCGACCTGTTCGTCAGTCACGGCGGCAACATCGCTGCCCGTGATGCGCAGGACCTGATGGCCTGGCCGTTTTTCAGCCTCGCCAAATCGAAACGGGTGCGCCCGATCGACTTCCGGATGGGCGAGGTCTCGATCCTGGTCGAGGCAACCGCCGAACACGGCATGGCCACGATCTGGGACGCCGATGTTCTGATCTGGGTCGCGAGCCAGATCGTCGAGGCGCGCGACTTGGGCCGCCCGACCTCGCGGCTGATCGCCGCGACGCCTCACGAGATTCTTGCGTTCACGCGTCGTGGGACCGGCAAGGCGAGCTACGAACGGCTCAAAGCCGGGCTCGACCGGCTGCAATCGACGACGATTGCGACTTCGATCCGCCAGCGCGATGCGCGGCGGCGGCACCGCTTCAGCTGGATCAATGAGTGGAAGGAACGGCTAGATGGCTCGGGCCGCGCGCTCGGGATCGAGATGATCGTGCCCGACTGGTTCTACGAGGGCGTGATCGACCAGGCGCTCGTGCTGACCATTGACCCAAACTATTTCGCGCTGACCGGGGGGCTCGAACGCTGGCTCTACCGGCTCGTGCGCAAGCATGGCGGCAAGCAGAAGGGTGGCTGGAGCTTCGACTTTCAGCACCTGCATTTGAAGTCCGGCGCGCTCTCGCCGCCCAAACGCTTCGCCTTCGAGCTGCGCGACATCGTGCGGCGGCAGGCGCTCCCCGGATACCAACTCACCATCGAACATGCGCTCGGCCGGGAGCGGCTCAACTTCGTCGCGCTTCCCGTCGATCCGTTCGACGCGGCCATGCGGCGCGTCGCTCTCAGCCCTGTGGATATGTCGTGATGCAACACAGACTATCAGGAACCGCCGCACTCGGACGATCAGGAACCCAAAGTTCGGACTATCGGGAACCGAAATGGCCTTCAAACCCTCAGAAAACTGCGCCGCATTTCGCCCTTAACTATCCTAACAAAGAATCCTTCGGATTCTTGCTAACGCAGCCGCACCTGTGGACGGACGGCGCTGCGCCGCCGCACAGGCCAGCTGAGACAAGGTTGAGCGATGGGCCACAGCGGACCCATGTCACGCTCGTCTGGCGTGAAGGCAGCCAAGAAGACTGGCTCAAGTTCGGCAAGCCTGTCGCCGAGAAAATCATCGACCGCCGTCAGCGCGTCGAAAGCTACGCGGCAGGCCAAGTGTTCGGTTTGGTGCGCTGGGCTGCCAACGATTACGGCACGATCCGCTCGACGCTCGACGTGGTGCGCGCCGTCGGAGCGCACCAGCCCTGCACCCCGATAGCGCAGGTCGATCCTGGTGGCGAGCTGCTGCTCTCCGTCCGGGGTTGGCCCAAGGTCAGCCAGGTCTTCCGTCTGATCGACGCGATCGAGGCATCGGGCATCGACCCTTGCGAGGTCGCACCCGATCACTGGCGGCACATCCACAATCGCATGGCGGGGCGCGAACGCCCACGCGGCTACAGCCTCGCGCGTCACTGCGCTTGGCTCCAGCGCAAGGCACTGCTCCCATGATGCGGGGACGGTTCATCCTCGCTGGTATCGTCGCTGCCGCTACCCTCGCGACGCTGACCGTGCCGGTCTCGCGTTACGCGGTGTGGAATGCGACAGCCTCGGTCCCGACCGGGCTCTACGCCATCCGCGGCAAGGCGAGCCTGCACGTCGGCGAGCGCGTCGCCATCGAGCCGCCTCCGCCGCTGCGCCGCCTGCTCGCCGAACGGCACTACCTGCCGACTGGCGTTCCGCTGCTGAAACGCATCGCCGCCGTCAGCGGCCAGCGCGTCTGCCGCTTCGCGCATGGCGTGACGATCGACGGCGCATATGTCGGCGCGGCGCGCGCCCGTGACCGGCTCGGACGCCCGCTCCCAGTCTGGGCGGGCTGCCACGTTCTCAAATCCGGCGAGCTGTTCGTGATGAACCCGTCCGCGCCCGACAGCTTCGACGGCCGCTATTTCGGCGTGCTGCGCCTCGCCGATGTGATCGGCCGCGCGACGCCCGTCTGGACCGATGAAGCGGGCGATGGCGACCACGAATGGTTCGCCGATCCGCGCGCAACTCTACCCACCAGTTCAACAACCGAAGGAGACTGAACGATGAAGATTGGCTATTTCGTGAGCGGTGACGACGGCTTTGCCGGACATATCACGACGCTGACGCTCGACATTGGCGTGGTGCTGCTACCCGCAGAACCGTCCGACAACGAGAACGCACCCGACTTCCGGGTAATAGCCGGCGACGGCGATGAAGCGCGCGAGATCGGTGCGGGCTGGAAGCGCACCGGCGAGAAGGCCGGCGACTATGTCGCGCTCCAGATCGACGATCCCGCGTTCGTCCAGCCGCTGCGCGCCAACCTGTTCCACGACGATGGCACCGGCCATGTCCTGGTCTGGTCGCGCCCGTCCCGGCACGACAAGGCGGACTGAGCCGGTGCGCTGGAATCGGTTGGGCTTTGCCGCGTTCCTCGCCGCTGCCCTGTTCGGCTGTGCGCCTGCCTTCGGGCAGGCCGCTGCCGAACAGGCGCAGCCGCGCACCGTCGCCGTGGAACGCCACGTCGCCGAAGCCTCGCAACGCTTCGGCATTCCCGAAGGCTGGATCTACGCCGTGATGCGCACCGAGAGCGCGGGCCGGATCGGCGCGGTCTCGTCTGCCGGGGCGATGGGGCTGATGCAGCTGATGCCCGGAACCTGGGCGCGCCAGCGCGCTCGTTTCGGCCTTGGCGCTGACCCGTTCGACCCGCGCGACAATATCATGGCGGGCACGTCTTACCTCCGCGAAATGTACGACAGCTACGGCACCACCGGCATGCTCGCGGCCTACAATGCCGGACCAGGGCGTTACGAACAGTGGCGGGATCACGGTCGTCCGCTTCCCGCCGAGACCCGCGCCTATGTCGCCAAGATCGCGCCGATGTTGCAATCGGACGGCGCGGCAACCGTCGTTGCCAGCGCATCGTCCGTGCCGCCGGTTCGCATCAGATGGACACAGGGTCAGCTGTTTGCCGTGCGCGGAGATGCAGCGGCAGACGCATCCGGCAGCTTCGCAGCCGCCGCGCCGCCGACCTCCATTCCCGCTTCGACCACTCCCCTGAACGGCCTCTTCGCGCCCGTCTCGAGGAGCCGTCCGCAGTGATCGCCCGTTCGATACCAAATCGCGTCATGGGGTCGATTGGCGTGGGGAAGTGCGGAAGGGCAGCGGGAGAAGGAACAGGTTCAGGAAGATGGCAAGATAAAAGCGGAGCCAGCCGCCGGGGTGTGGGAGTGCGGATTTGCGTGGTTTTCACAGCCAGTCGCCTGGTACCCCGACTGGCTCCTTTCACAAGAATTCGCGCAATTCCGCCGTGCGCAGAGCCAGCCGCCAATCCGCACTGCAGCCGCCCATGAGCGACGACGACTTCGAGATCAAACCGGGGCGCATCCGTGACCGCGTCTCTGGTCAGCGCAAGGCTCGCACCCTCAAAGCCCAGCTTCGCGCCTTGTCCAACCGTGCCGGACACATTGGTCGATCCGGCTGTTCAGGTTCTAAGGGCGGCACTGGCCGACTGGCGCGAGGCCGGATTGCCAGCCTGCGGGCAACCACACGCGCCAGCCATCGCCGCGTCATCGTCAAGGCGCGCGTCGTGCGGCACCGGGGACCGCGGTTCGCCGCAGCGCCGCTTGCCCAGCACCTGACCTATCTCAAACGCGACGGCGTTACCCGGGACGGGAAAGAGGCCGAACTGTTCGGTGCCGATCCCGAACCGGTCGACGGCAAGCTCTTCGCCGAACGCTGCGCCGATGACCGGCATCACTTCCGGTTCATCGTCTCGCCCGAAGATGCCGGCGAGCTTGCCGACGTCCGGGTATTCACGCGCGAACTGCTGACGGATATGGAAAAGGATCTCGGCACCCGGCTCGACTGGATGGAAGTCGATCACTGGAACACCGACAATCCCCACATCCACATCCTGGTCAGAGGCATGGCCGACGATGGCCGCGACCTGGTAATCGACAACGACTACATCCGCGAAGGGATCCGCAGTCGCGCGGAAGCGCGCGTTTCGCTTGAGCTCGGACCGCGCAGTGAACGCGAGGTCGAACGAGCCATCATGCGCGAGATTGATGCCGATAGCTGGACCAGCCTCGATCGCCGTCTCCAGCGGATGGCCGACGAACTGGATGGCGTGGTCGACCTTCGCCTCGATCCGCAACGGACTGCAAACCCCGGTAACCAGCATCTCATCGGCCGCGCCACCAAGCTCGAGCGCATGGAACTTGCCGACAGGATCGCGCCCGGGTGTTGGCGGCTCAAGCCGGGGCTCGAACAATCGCTCCGCGAGCTGGCGGTCAGAGGCGACATGATCAAGACGATGCACCGGGCGATGACCGGCCAAGGCCTTGCTGCGGAGACCGGACGGTTCGCCATGCATGATGGAGCTGCGCCGGAGCCGGTGATCGGCCGACTGGTCGAGCGCGGGCTTCACAACGAGTTGACCGGCGAGGCCTATGCCGTGATCGATGGTGCCGACGGTCGCGTCCATCACCATAAGTTCAGTGACATCGACCTGACTGGCGATGCCACGCCCGGTGCGATCGTCGAGCTCCGGACCTGGACCGACCGGCGCGGCCGCGAGCAAACCTCGCTCTGGACCCATTCCGATCTCGATCTAGTCGGTCAGCAGACTGCGCGGGGATCGACATGGCTCGACAAGCAGCTTGTCGCTTCCGAACCGCTGGCGCTCGGTGCCGGGTTCGGCGTCGAGATCGACGCAGCCAAGACCCGGCGACTGGAGTATCTCGAAGCCGAGGGTCTCGCGAAACGGCAAGGCAACCGCTTCGTGCTGTCCCGCAATTTGCTCGGAACGCTGCGCGACCGCGACCTGGCCGAGGCAGGGGCCGCGCTTTCCCGCGAGCACAACCTGCCCTATCGTCAGGGCAAGCCGAGCGGCGAGGTGTCGGGCGTCTATCGGGGGCGCGTCCAGCTCGCATCGGGGCGCTTTGCGATGATCGACGACGGCCTCGGCTTTTCGCTCGTTCCCTGGTCGAAGCAGCTCGACCGGCACCTGAGGCAATATGTCAGCGGCGCTTCGCGATCGGATGGCGGGATCGAGTGGACGCTTGGCCGCTCGCGTGGGATTGAAATCTAGGATGTCGTTTTGCGACAAGTTTTTGGCCATTGCTGGCCAGCGGCGAAAACTCTGGAAGCTGCCGTTTGTTGTGTTACATGGCGCTGGGAATGGGCGGAAAAATTATCATACTCAATGGGACCTCTAGCAGCGGAAAAACGAGCATCGCGAGATCATTGCAGGAGAAGTGGCCTAGCCCGCTTCTATATCTGGGCCTTGATACAGCTATAGGAATGCTTCCCTTTTCCTACACAGGAGATGGCTTTCGAGCCAAAGAAGGGTATCGCCTTGAGGTATCCCATTTCGGTGAACAACCAGTCGTCACCTATTCGCTCGGCCCACATGCAAGGTTCTTAAACAGAAATTTAGCAGCTATGGCAGACAAGTTCTCGTCGGAAGGTTATGACGTCGTCATCGATCACGTTATTACCGATGATGCGACACTCGTTGATCTTGCAGACCAGCTTCACGAACGATGTGCCTTTTTCGTCGGAGTCCATTGCGACAGACACGTCGCGGCTCAAAGGGAGCGACTGCGTGGCGACAGAATGATTGGACTAGTTGAAGGCCAATCGCGAAGTGTCCACGCCGGGTTGAGACCATATGACTTGGTGGTGAACAGCTCTGACACGCCTTCGGACGATCTGGCAGATTCGATACTTTGCTTCGTCAAATGCAATGCTCCCAAAGCCCTAAAGCAGATCAGCGTTGATTCCCAACTCGGGATTTGAACGTCTGTTTTCCTTAATCTTGCCCCGTTAGCAGACAGTCAGCTCCCCCCGACAAACCCGCCATCGCAAGTCAAAGTTCGCCAGAGCGCGATGACGACTGGACCGCGCTTGTCCGACTAATCGTTAGCGCTCCATGCTGGCGCTATGTCCGCTGCGAAGATCCTCTGGGGCCAGGTGCTGGCCGTGTTCCTGATCATCCTGATCAGCGTCTGGAGCGCAACTCAGTGGACGGCCTCCGCACTCGGCTACCAGCCTGAGCTGGGTTCGCCCTGGTTCTCGGCGTTCGGTCATCCGGTCTACCGGCCCTATGACCTCTTCTGGTGGTGGTTTTCTTACGATGCCTATGCGCCGCAGATCTTCGACAAGGGTGGGATGATCGCGACATCGGGCGGCTTCGTCGCGATCTTGGTCGCGATCGCCATGTCGGTCTGGCGCGGCCGCGAGAACCGCAATGCCAATACCTACGGGACCGCGCGCTGGGCAACCCGCGAGGACATCCGCAAGGCCGGTCTGTTTGCCGACAGCGGAGTGGTACTCGGCCAGTTCAACAACAACTATCTGCGGCATGACGGTGCCGAGCATGTCCTGTGCTTCGCGCCAACCCGTTCGGGCAAGGGCGTCGGCCTCGTCATCCCGAGCCTGCTCACCTGGCCGGGCACCGCCATCGTCCACGACATCAAGGGCGAAAACTGGGACATCACCGCGGGCTTCCGCAGCACGTTCAGCCGCACCCTGCGCTTCGATCCGACCAGCCTCGAATCCGCTGCCTATAACCCGCTGCTCGAGGTGCGCCGCGGCATCAATGAAGTGCGCGATGTCCAGAACATCGCTGATATCCTGGTCGATCCCGAAGGCAGCCTCGAAAAGCGCAACCATTGGGAAAAGACCAGCCACGCCTTATTGGTTGGTGCGATCCTCCATGTCCTCTATGCAGGAGGCGACAAGTCGCTCGCGGGCGTCGCCGCCTTCCTCTCCAACCCGAATGAGACGATCGAGAACACGCTCTATGCGATGATGGACACCCCGCATTTGGGCGAGGCCGGACCACATCCGGTAGTCGCAAGTGCCGCGCGCGAATTGCTCAACAAGTCCGATAATGAGCGTTCGGGCGTGCTTTCGACCGCGATGTCGTTCCTCGGCCTTTACCGAGACCCTGTGATCGCCAAGGTCACCAGCCATTCCGATTGGCGGATCGCCGATCTCGTCGAGGGACCTCCGGCTTCGCTCTACCTAGTGGTTCCGCCCTCTGACATCAGCCGGACCAAGCCGCTGATCCGGCTGATCCTCAACCAGATCGGCCGCCGCCTCACCGAAGAGTTCGATCCCAAAACCAAGCGCCAGCGCGTTCTGCTGATGCTCGACGAGTTCCCGGCATTGGGCAGGCTAGACTTCTTTGAAAGCGCGCTCGCCTTCATGGCGGGCTACGGGCTGAAGGCCTTCCTGATTGCCCAATCACTCAATCAGATCGAGCGCGCCTACGGCCAAAACAACGCGATCCTCGACAACTGCCATGTCCGCGTGGCCTTTGCGACCAACGACGAGCGCACCGCTAAGCGCGTGTCGGAATCGCTGGGGACAACAACCGAGCAGCGCTCGATGAAGAACTATGCCGGGCATCGTCTATCACCTTGGCTCGGCCACCTGATGATCTCGCGTTCGGAAACAGCGCGGGCGCTTCTCACCCCTGGCGAGGTTCTGCAACTGCCCGAGACCGATGAGGTCGTGCTGATGTCCGGCGCCCCTCCGATCAAGGCGAAGAAGGCGCGCTACTACAAGGATCGCCGGCTTCAGGCCCGTGTGGTCAAGGCACCCGCCAGTTGCGGCCAATCGAAGACTCCCCGCTCGCCCGAAGACTGGAGTGCGCTTCCCCCGATCGAAGCCGACCCAGACTTGGTCGCAGAACATCGGCGCAAGCTCGATTCCGCCAATGGCGGATTGCGGCGCGAACCGGAATTGCCCGAGCACGTCGAGGTCATTGCCAAGCCGAAGGCGCCGACGGCCGAGTTCGAGTTTTCCGACGTCGTTGGTGTGGAAGACGATCAGGCCGCCGCCAATAGCGAACGGACTCGCCGGACAATGGAGCGCAGCGCAAGACAAGCCTCGCTCGATCTGGGTGACGGGATCGACATGTGAAGCTCAAACGCACCTTCCGCTTACCTCCCGACGTGATCGACCAGCTTGCCGAGTTCGCATCGCGCAGGCGGGTGGGCCAGCCCGACATCGTCGAGGCCGCGCTTCGCTCGTTCATGTCGCCTGACAATCCGGAGCAACTCGAAGCCGCGCTCAGCCGTCGTCTCGATCGCATCGATCGGCGCATTGCCGCGCTGGATCAACAGGCTGAGATCACGACCGAGGCCCTGGCTCTGTTCGTAAGGTTCTGGCTCACCGCCAACCCGCCGCTCCCGGACAGCGCGCTGGCGGCTGCGCAGGCGCAGGGGAAGGAGCGGTATGACGGTTTTGTCGAGGCTCTTGCGCGCAGATTGGAAGGGCGATCTAGGTTAGGAGATTTTCGGGGTTAATGGCGATGACCGCTAACTTTCCAGACTCTAATGCGAGCGATTATGTTTTATCGCCACTGCGCTTCGTTTAGAAGGATTGACTATTGAAGGTGAATCAACGCCGAGTTGTGATCACGTCAACCATAGGTCATCTGGGCCAAAATAGGTTATGTCGACCTTATTGGCCTCAGCGCTCACCTGGGTTCGCAACAATCCTTGATGCGCTGGATTGAGCACTGCCTGCAGCTCGCCCATCACGCTTCCGTCGGCCGCTGCAACCAACCGCTGGCCATCGAGCACCTTGAGACGCAACGCTGAGCCGGCCACCGGCACGATACCGTCACTCCATTTCACCCACGCCCAATAGCGGCGCTCGGACCAGGTCCGCTTCTCAACAGGGATGAAGCCGGCGACAAACTCCCTCCACAGCGCCTTCGTCTCGGCCGTAGGCCAGTCGGCAAGTTGATCGAATGCCCGCACCACGTCGCTACCCAACCAAGCCTGAAGCTCACCCAGTGTCGTAAAGGTCGCTCCCGTATCGGTAACCGCCTTGATCGCGGCCAGACGCGAGGTGAAGCCTGCCTGGATTAGGATCGCGGCTGACCGGTTTACCGTGCCCGTTTCGACCGCAGCCACGGCCAATCCAAGTTCGAAATCGTCAAGTGCGAAATCGCCGATCGCATCGCCGTTCGCGATGCCGCGCACCCGAATAGCCTCCATCGCCCACGGCAAACGATAAACCAGCCCACCCTCGACGAATTGAAGCGTCGCCGAAGCGTCGCCGGCTCCCAGTTGCGCCAATGACTGGCCAAACAACCATGCCCGCAGAATGTCACGCCAGTTGTCAGGAAGAACATCCGGCGTGAATGGGAAAATTGGGAACACAAGCTCCGCAAGGCTGGCAATCGCCTGAATAGCTGCTTCCACATCGGGCTCTTGCAGGGCCGCGTTTGCCGTCACCAATAGGTCATTCGCCTGTGCGGCGATCGCATCAAGCGCATGGCCGGTGCCCAGCCCGACACCCGCGAGGAAATAGCCGCGTCGCTGTTGCGCGGTCGAATTCGCCCACACGACCCGGCTGCGACCGATCAACCCCGCACGCAGCGCCACCTGCGCTCCCTCGCCGCGGCGATTCAGCCGTCGCGACCACAGCGAAGATTGCAAGATGGTGTCGAGAGCTTCGGCGATGCCGTCATCAGGCACCTCGGCATCACCGAGCAAGGCCAGGATAGCGGTGTCCAATGAGGCGACATAGCCATCCCATGCCCGGCGTTCCCTCTCCGCGTCTTCGGGACTTTCACCGGCTACTGCCGGGAAATTCCAAGCCTCGGTCTGATTGAGAACATACTCCGTGAGATCGGGTAACGTGCGCCTGACCTGCGCCTGCATACGCAGAAGCAACGTCAGAACCAGCCGCAGCAGACCGCTTTCCATTTCGCGCGATGTGACGTCCGCGATCAACCCTTCCCACTGGGCAGTGCGATATTCGAGCTGGTCGAAAATCGGATAGAGGACGAGCCCCTCGACATCGACATAGGCACGACCTGCCCGGCCCACGACATTCTTGAACTCGGCAGCCTCGATCCTCGCGCGGTTGCGGTAAAGCGAATGGATGATGACCGCAGTCGCGGAAAGATTGAGCCCCTGCGCCAAAGTGGGGGAAGAGATCGTGACCTTCAGTACGCCTTCGCGAAGGAGCCGCTCGACCTCCTTGCGATACGCCGTCGGAAGAGCGCCGTGATGGATGGCGACGCCAAGCTTCAGGCATTCGAGTATCGGATGGGCAGCACCGAGCCACTCCGCTCCTAACACGAGCGCCGTCTCGAGCACCGCCGGCTCTACGGTCAACAGGCTTCTCAACGCGCCTCTACGGTGCAGGTCGATGATCCGACCGGCGAAGGGTTCGACGTGCTTGCGAACCGGGCAGAACACCAGCACTGATTGACCATCGTCGACGAGCCGCCACGCCGTCGCCAGGCAAAGCTCCCCGAGATCTTTGGGAAACGGCGTCGTCCGCCGACCGACCGGCGGAACGAAACTCGTCAGATAGCGCGGTACAAACGGGCGCTCGTCACCCACGCGCAGGTTGAGGCGAGCGGAGTTACCATGCCACAGAACCTCGCCATATCGCAGTCGCGTCGGACGCCAGTCATTCTTGATCAGACCGCCTGGCTGATCACGCCGCAGCCAGCATGCGAAGTCGTCGAGTTGATCGCCGTCCGGCAATATCGCCGACAGGCAAACGATGCGCCGATCGGCGGCGTCGGCCCGCTTCAGAAGCCTCTGAATCTGGACCTCGTAGCGAACTTCGCGTTCGCTCAACCCGATCATGTGGCCTTCGTCGAAGATCAGCAGCCCGACGTCGTCGAGCAATGTCGGATCATTGCGCAGCGCAAAATCGAGCTTTTCCGGGGTCGCAACGACGATATTGCGCGTGCGGATCGCATCCTCATCGACGTCGCTAACACCGGTACTCCCATACAGCGCAGAGATTGTCTTACCCAGCGGGCCGAAGGTTCGTTGGAGAGTGATTTCGGTTTGCGCGGACAGGGCGCGAAGCGGCGTGACAAATACGATCCGCTTACCCCCGGCCAGGCATCGCAGGATGCATAGTTCCGCGATGCGCGTCTTTCCTGCGCTCGTCGGCAAGGACACGACGAGATCGTCGGTTTGGTTCACGCTTCGCGCGGCCGCATCGATCTGCGAAGGCCATAGCTCGAGTTCCGCCTTCCGCCGGCTGTGCAGGACAGCAAGAAACAATGTCCTGAGCCCCGGCCATGCCGGCGCATCCCCGCCGGCCGGCACGATCGGCAATCGATCGTGAAAGCTGCAGTCCCAAAGGTCCGAAAGCAGGTGGATTGCGAGCCGGTTGATCCACCATTGGGGAACAAGGTTCAATTCTTCGCTGGCCGCTACATTTTCGGTGAGCTCCGCAATTGCCGCATCGACAAGGGCACGTTCCCCCCGTTCGAGTGCCACAAGGAACATCGCGATCGCGCCGAAGAAGCGGTCGGTGAGCACGGTATCGACCGCGTCGAAGACAAAGCCCGGATCGTCTCCCTCGGGTCGCCCCAGCAATTCCTCAACAAGCAACTGATTCTCAAGCGAGGCGGTGATCGTGCGGTCTGATCCGGCGCCGCTCAACCGAAATGCCAGAACCATGGTTTCCAGCTCGTCCAGGTCCCGAAGCATCAGGAGCGCAAGCGCTCGCTCGGATCGCGAGAAATTCGCATCGGCAATCACATGGGTGAGAAGCGAATAGGCCCGTGCGGAAAGGCGCGCCAAATGATAGCTGGCCGCAGCCACCACGAAATGGAAACTACGGTCGCTTCCCCCGCGTGGCCCGCGAGCGATCACGGCCTCGATCGCGGTCGCACATTGCTCGAACGCCGTACGCGCCCGAACACGATCGCCGCCTTTGTCGCGCAGTCGGATGCCCATCTCCAGGAGTGCATACCCATAGCCGAGCAGGTCATTGCTAAGCTGCGGCGTAAAGGCAGGTGCCTCCGGCGGAAGGATGCCATCCCGCCAAACCATGGCCCGCGCCTGACCCCGTGCAATGAGACGGTTTCTGAATCCGGGAACGGTCGCCGCATCAATATCGGCCTCGATCGCCTCAACCGTGGTTGGCATCGGCAATCACCCGGTCATACACGTCGGCGATGAAGGCGCCGTGGGCGTCGATCCGCACTCCAACGTAGTTCTGCGGGTATCCGCCAGCATAGCCTTGAAGGTTCGCACGCAGGATATTGCCAGGATGGTTTCCGGAGAAAGTGAAGAGGAGGTGGGAGACGGTGTGCGGAGCTATACCATGCTTCAACAATGCGTCGTCGATAGCATCGGCCAGCGCGTCCTCGCCAGCCTCCATCAATCGTGCGGAGATGAACTCGAGCGCATGTGCGGAGGGTAAGCCAGCCTCCTTGTCCAGTCCCTCCCGCGCCTCTGTAACGACCCCGCCCGCCAAAGCCGCACGGCTCTTCGCCTCGGTCTTGAGAAAGTGAAGTCGCCCGGTCGCTTGATCACGCATCAGGCCGATCACGTCGTCACCGCGCATCGCCATGTTGCGATGGTCCTTCCACCGCAGGCGTTTGATCGGCACATCATAGGGCGTTTCGCTGGCAATATATTCGGTCGCGAGGATCTCACCGAGATCGCCAGACCGGATCGATTTGGTTGTCGGCAGCTTGTTTTCGATGAACGCCGCTGCTTCCGGGCGGCCAAGCCGGCGCAGGATGCGAGCGACTTGTTCCTCGGCTGCATAGTGCTCAGGTACAATCGCGGCCACTGCGTCACGCCCATCCGAGATGTTTTCCGGGCGTGAAGTTTTGATGCTCAGTTCATGAGTTCCGACGCTCTCTCTTGCCGTGTCGCACCAAATTGGAAAATCAATCATGCGCTGCCCTCTCAGATCTGTATCACAGCTTGATCAGGCCAATGCGGCTTTCTGACGAAATGTTGCGCTGACGCCCGGATATCCCCGCTCGAGTCTGGAGCCAGTCTTAGGAGCACATGATGCAACTCTCCCTTTGACGAAGACAACCAGTCGGCAAAGACTTTTGCTCTCCAATCAACCGAATCACTGTAGGAGAGCCCCAACGTCCAAGGCTTTCTTTGCACAAACAACGGCAGCACGTCGCAAAGGCTTGCACATGCGCCTGCGGCTATGTCTGGTATCGCAGCAAAATCTTCCCCCCAGTCCGGTAATGCCTCATGTTGTGTTGTCATAAATGTCTGATCCGCAGATGCCTGCCGTCTAGACAGACCGAAAGTGAGGTATGTTGTCAGTCGTGCAAAACGCTCTCGCTTTTCAAAACTATCCAAAGTTTCGTCATGATCGCTGATCCAAAGAGATGGCTGATCTTCGCGCCGAAGGCCGGTCACTATCATCGCCACGAACAGCGCGAGGCGATAAATTTTCTCAATGCTGTTTGGTGTGGCATTGGTTACGAAGCAATCGTCGAGTGCAGTTGCTAGCGCTACGGGTCCGCCATCGATCAGACTGCGTATTTTGTTGTCGATCATAACCGTAATGATGTTGCCGCGCATTGCGCCGCACGTTTCCAAAAAATGAGGATAGGCCCTTCGGCGGAGTGGCTCGCGGAGCTGCTTAAAAGAAAGACGCCGACCATCGGGAAGCCACCTGCGACGAAAATCATCGCGCAGCGGGAGCCAATCCTGCAGATAGTTTGATGTAGTAACTACGAACGAATAGACGTCGTGGGTTGAACTACGATGTTGCCCTGAATAATCGCTTGCTAGAATCTGAAGCCCAGTATCGACACGTGTAAATAAGGTTGGAGTTCGCCTTTCAGCCGCAACGATCGCGTCATTGAGAAGATTGACATAACCTGCTTCTGGCACATCGAAACTGTTCCAAACGCTCATTTGAATGTGTCTTCGACCATCAGCTTTTCAACTTCGGTTCGACGAGATTGATCTCAAAAACGAACTCTGAACCGGAACGCGCACGATATCTTTTGGAGACAGGTTTACGGCACGGAGACGCGGCTTGCCGTCGGGTGTAAACACTTCGACCTCACGCAAGTCGTCCCGCAATAGCCTAACCGCTTCAGCGACCAAGCTCAGAGTAAGAGGTGTTTCGTTACAACGCGCAGCAAACAGGGATTGAATCGTGACCGGCTCACCCAGTCTAACTGCGTCATCATGAAAGAGGCGGGGTAGTTGCTCGACGGCAGCATTCACGGAATCCGTTTTGGCGTCCGACCCAAAGTTGAATTCAAAACTCCGTTGATTAAGATCAATCGATGGGTCGAAGCCCAACGCATTAAAGCCTGCCTTACCTGGATGGACAAAGGTGTTTTGCAGCTCCCAATGGAGTTGCGCCATCTCATCTCGCGCACGACAGTGTTTGGAAAGGTGGACCAGCCAATATGACCGGTGACTTTCCGGTGATCTGATAAAAAATGGCGTATAATAATCTCCGCCGGTATTTTTGAGGATGTGTTTATACAAAAATCCTTGGATTACTGCTCTTTGCCCCTCTTCGGTTTTCATCGCCGAAAGTGCCTCTCCGAGTGAAGGGTCGAGCTCGATCGCTTGGCCACTTCTCATGCGTGACGTTTCCGAGGTCAGATAATCGATCAAACTATCTACGGAGAATGTGATTATTACCTCTGGATTTTTGAGTTGTTCAAAAATCCGACGGATCGTGCTGAAGGCGACTGCGCTCCACCCGTACTGATCGAGAAAGAACAGCGCACGCTGACTTGATCCTTTGGCGCGAATGGCCTGGATAACGCCTTCAGCGCGGTTCTCGAAGTTATCCGTTGCCAGATGAATGGACTGCCCAATTTCGGTCGAAAATTCCGACTGCGCTAACTGATCGTGCAGGAAGTCGATGTGAGCCTTCTTGCGATCAACAAAAAAATAGTCGGCGCGCACCGTGAAGCCATGTTGGCGCGCCAAGGCTAACCGTGCTTCTGCTGCCCGAACAGCGCGCACAAGCAGCATAGGTGAACCTGGTACTGTGTCGCCCGCAAACTGGTAAAGCCCACCGCCGCAAAAGCCATCAACAATTGTAAGATTCAGCTCTCGTTTAGCCAGGAAAGGCGACAGGATTTCAATGTAGCGTTCAGTATAACGTTGGAAAACCTGATGTTTTGCTAAGCTGTGAGCGCCAAGCACGGGTGGATCACCACCCAATTTCCAGCCATAGTGCTTTTTAGCCATCCGCCCCCCAAACCCCGCTTACACAGCGATCATGCTGGTGGGCATATTGTCCCAAGTACGCCCCCTGTATTCTCGACCGTTCGCCTTTTTTGAACGGCGCTTGTTGTCCTTTCCCCAAGCGCCCCATTGTTTGAAGAAGAATGCGCTATCGTATTTTTCGCATTGATCATGAATCTCATCAATCCAAACTTCCCGGATGGGCCGGGCTGCCCTTCCGCTCTCGCCCCCCACAATAGCCCAATGAATATCTGTGAGATCCACCTGCCCTACTGGCGCAATCAGCGGTTCAAACGAGATAAAGCGGATTGCTGCTGGAACGGCACGCAAGTGGTCAATCCGATCCGCGACCTCAGCACTTTCAACGCTCGTCCCAAGCCAAACGTTTGGCAAAACTTCACCCACATTTTCAGCGACGAACTGTCGCATCCGTTCAGGGCGTTTCGTCAATATCTGATAATGGTGTTGAGGTGTCGTTTTCATCACTTCCCAAACATCGGTGATGAACGATGTGCTGACATTTTCGTGAAATAGATCGCTCATCGAGTTTACGAATATCTTTCTGGGTTTCCTCCATCGCGCTGGAATATCCAAAGCAGCTCGATCCTCGCGGATCTTACCGACCCAAACGGAGCGCTTCCCACTCTTGCGGGTCAACCCGGCGTACTTGGCCACGCCCATCGCTTCCAGCCGCCGTGCCATCTCCATCGCATAGCAATTGGTGCAACCTGCTGACATCACCGAACAGCCGGCGACAGGATTCCACGTTGAGTCAGTCCATTCGATTTGGGTTTCAGCCATGGAGGAGTTCTAGCTAGATTTCATGTGCTTGTCTTCTCTTCTAATCGACTGTTTGATCACCACCCGCTCAGCAGTCAGATTGACCCCGTTTATGCTGCGGTAGGCAGCTAAACCAATCGCTGCCTACTGCCTCCGAGCCCGGAAAAGGCGGACTGTCGCCACTGTCCACAACGACTGCCGATACGCCAACTTTTCTGCCATTTCGCCACACTACGCTGACCGCAACAACCTGTTGCGTTTGCCCATTCTGATGCCTCTTTGATCTGCCTCGCGAGCGCAGCCGGTGGTCGGTTGCCTCATCTGAACGGGGTATCCCATGAGCGTCATTCTTATCAGGTCCGAAGCATCGTCGCGAGGCGCGCGCATGCTGCGTACGGCGCTCGGGCCGGAGATCGCTGCATGGCTTGAAGACGCCTCGGTCATCGAGGTCATGCTCAATCCAGACGGGCGGCTGTGGATCGACCGACTGGGAGCCGGGATTGCCGAAACGGGGAGCGGTATGTCCGCTGCCGATGGCGAGCGGATCATCCGGCTGGTGGCGCACCATGTCGGGGCCGAGGTTCATGCAAAGGCGCCGCGGGTCTCGGCGGAGCTTCCCGATACGGGGGAGCGGTTCGAGGGACTGTTGCCTCCGGTCGTCGCCGCGCCGAGTTTCGCGATCCGCAAGCCTGCCGTCGCAGTGTTCTCGCTCGCCGATTATGTCGCGGCGGAGATCATGTCGGGGTGGCAAGCCGAGGCACTGATTGCCGCCGTTGCCGACCGCAAGAACATCCTGGTCGCTGGTGGCACCTCGTCCGGCAAGACCACCCTTACCAATGCGCTGCTCGCCGAGGTTGCAAAGACCGACGACCGGGTGGTCCTGATCGAGGACACGCGCGAGTTGCAATGCGCCGCGCCCAACCTTGTGTCGCTGCGCACCAAGGATGGCGTTGCGACCCTCTCCGACCTGGTTCGCTCCGCTCTGCGACTGCGGCCTGACCGCATCCCCATCGGCGAGGTGCGCGGTGCAGAGGCGCTCGACCTCTTGAAGGCCTGGGGCACCGGCCATCCCGGCGGGGTCGGGACCATCCACGCCGGATCCGCACTCGGCACGCTGCGGCGGATGGAGCAGCTGATCCAGGAAAGCGTGGTCACCGTGCCGCGTGCGCTCATTGCCGAGACCATCGACGTCATCGCCGTGCTGGTCCGCGACGGCACCGGGCGGCGGCTTGCCGAACTCGCCCAGGTCACCGGGCTGGATAGCCACGGCGACTACCACATCCTTCCCATCACCCCCCAAGCCAAAGGAGTCTCTTCGTGATCCAGACCATTTCCCGCGCGCGTGCCCGCCTGTCCGCTGCCATGCTCGGCGGCTTCGTTGCCCTTTCCGTCACATCGCCCGCCCATGCGGCGGGCTCGTCGATGCCGTGGGAAGCGCCGCTGCAGTCGATTCTGGAATCGATCCAGGGTCCGGTCGCCAAGATCGTCGCGGTCATGATCATCATCGCCACTGGCCTCGCGCTGGCCTTCGGCGACACCTCAGGCGGCGCGCGGCGGATGATCCAGATCGTGTTTGGCCTGTCGATCGCCTTCGCTGCTTCATCCTTCTTCCTGTCGTTCTTCTCGTTCGGCGGCGGAGCGCTGGTCTGATGGAGGCCGCGCCGCCCGAGACCGTCCCCGGCTACGTGGTGCCAGTTCACCGGGCGCTGACCGAGCATATCCTGCTCGGCGGTGCACCGCGGGGCCTAGCGATCGCCAATGCGACGCTGGCCGCGGCGATCGGGCTTGGTCTGCGGCTGTGGATCGCCGGCGTCGTGATCTTCGCGCTCGGCCACATGGTCTCGGTCTGGGCGGCGCGGCGCGATCCCCAATTCGTCGATGTCGCGCGGCGGCATCTGCGCTTACCCACTTACTTGAGGGTCTGAGGCCATGCTCTCGCTTCGCGAATACAGGAACAAGGCCGACCGGCTCGCCGACTTCCTGCCTTGGGCGGCATTGGTCGCGCCGGGCGTAGTGCTCAACAAGGACGGCAGCTTCCAGCGCTCGGCCCGTTTTCGCGGCCCCGATCTCGACAGCGCGACGCCCGCAGAGCTGATTGCCACGACAGCGCGGCTCAACAGCGCGCTGCGCCGCCTGGGATCGGGCTGGGCGATCTTCGTCGAGGCCGTGCGCCGTCTGGCGCAGGACTATCCCGACAGCGACTTTCCCGATCCGGCGTCCATGCTGGTAGAACGCGAACGCGCCGCACAGTTCGCCGAAGAAGGCGCGCATTTCGAGAGCGGCTACTATCTGACCTTGCTGTGGATGCCGCCCGCCGAAGACGCGGCCCGCGCCGAAAGCTGGCTCTACGAAGGCAAGGCCGAGAAAGGGATCAATCCCAAGGAGCTGCTCGATCTCTTCATCGACCGCACCGACCGGTTGCTGCGCTTGGTCGAAGGATTTTTCCCTGAAGTCGCCTGGCTCGATGACAGCCAAACGCTGACCTACCTGCACAGCTGCATCTCAACCCGCAGCCACCGGGTTCGGGTTCCGGAAACCCCAATGCACCTCGACGCGCTGCTCGCTGACGAGCCGCTCACCGGCGGACTCGAACCCCGCCTTGGCCGCGCGCATCTGCGCACGCTGACCGTGGTCGGCTTTCCCAGTTCGACCTTCCCAGGCCTGCTCGATGAACTCAACCGGCTCGCCTTCGCCTATCGCTGGTCGACCCGCGCGGTGATGCTCGACAAGACCGACGCGACCAAACTGACCGCGAAGATCCGGCGGCAATGGTTCGCCAAACGCAAGTCGGTCGCTGCGATCCTCAAGGAGGTGATGACCAACGAGGCATCGACGCTGCTCGACAGCGATGCCTCGAACAAGACCGCCGATGCCGATGCAGCGCTGCAGGAGCTTGGCGCCGATCATGTGGGGCAAGCCTATGTCACCGCGACCGTCACGGTGTGGGACGAGGATGCGAGCCTAGCGGCGGAAAAGCTGCGCCAGGTCGAGAAAGTGATCCAGGGCCGCGATTTCACCGTGATCGTCGAGGGCATGAACGGGGTCGAGGCCTGGCTTGGCTCGCTCCCCGGCCATGTCTACGCCAATGTCCGGCAGCCCCCGATCTCGACGCTCAATCTCGCCCATATGATCCCGCTCTCAGCGGTGTGGGCCGGGCCGGAACGGGACGATCACTTTGCGGCGCCGCCGCTCTTCTATGCGCGGACCGAGGGCTCGACCCCTTTCCGCTTCTCACTCCATGTCGGCGATGTCGGCCATATGCTGATCGTCGGGCCGACTGGGGCGGGCAAGTCGGTGCTGCTTGCGCTGATGGCGCTGCAGTTCCGGCGCTATGATCGGGCTCAGGTTTTCGCCTTCGATTTCGGCGGTTCGATCCGCGCCGCCGCGCTCGCCTGCGGCGGCGATTGGCAGGATCTCGGAACCAGCCTCTCCGATGACAGTGCGGGCGCGGTGCAGTTGCAGCCGCTGGCACGGATCGACGAACCCGCCGAACGCAATTGGGCGGCCGAATGGCTTCAGGCGATCCTGACATCGGAAGGCGTGACGGTCGATCCGGTGACCAAGGAGCATCTGTGGTCGGCGCTGACCTCGCTCGCCACTGCCCCGGTTCCCGAGCGGACACTGACCGGCCTCGCAGTGCTGCTCCAGTCGCAGGCACTCAAGCAGGCGCTGGCACCCTATTGCATCGGCGGGCCCTTCGGACGGCTGCTCGATGCCGAAGTCGAGCATCTGGGCGAAGCCAGCTTCCAGGCCTTTGAGACCGAGGGGTTGACCGGCTCGGCGGCGGCACCCGCCGTGCTGTCCTACCTGTTCCACCGCATCGAAGGCCGGCTCGACGGCTCGCCGACCATGATCATCATCGATGAGGGCTGGCTGGTGCTCGACAGCCCGGCCTTTGCTGCACAGCTGCGCGAATGGCTTAAGACGCTGCGCAAGAAGAATGCGAGCGTGGTGTTTGCCACCCAGAGCCTGGCCGATATCGAGACGTCGGCGATTGCGCCCGCCATTATCGAAAGCTGCCCAACCCGAATCTTCCTGCCGAATGAGCGCGCGGTCGAGCCGCAGATTCTGTCGATCTATCGCAGGTTCGGGCTCAACGACCGCCAGATCGAGATCATCGCCCGCGCAACCCCGAAGCGCGACTATTACTGCCAGTCGGCGCGCGGCAACCGCCTGTTCGAACTGGGCCTCGGCGAAGTCGCGCTCGCCTTCACCGCCACTTCCTCGAAGGCCGACCAACTGACGATCGGCGAGATCACCGAAGCACACGGCACCGCCGACTTCGCTGGCCGCTGGCTGCGCCAACGCGGCCTCGATTGGGCTGCAGACATGCTGCCGTCTCCCGTTCCCCCCGCCCAATTGGGCCAACCCAAGGAGTAATGCCCATGAAGTCCCCCCGCATCCGCGATTTCTTCGCAGCCGGTGCTGCAGTGCTGTCGATGACCGTCACCGCGCTAGTCCCAGTGCCGGCCAACGCCCAGATTGGCGGCATCGTCCACGACCCGCGCAATTACGCGCAGAATATCCTGACGGCAGCGCGCACGCTCGAGCAGATCAACAATCAGATCCGCATGCTCCAGAACCAGGCGACCTCGCTGATCAACGAAGCGCGCAATCTGCAAAGCCTGCCGATGACGATGCTCGAACCGCTCCAGCAGCAGATGCGGCAGACTCAGCAGCTGCTCGCCCGTGCGCAGGGCATTGCCTATGACGTCCAGCAGATCGAGCGGGACTTTGCCCGCCAGTACAAGGATGTCGATCTGACCGGCAGCCAGCGCGCCATGGTCCAGGGTGCCGAGGAACGCTGGAAGAACAGCGTTGCTGCGTTCGAGGATGCGTTGAAGGTCCAGGCCGGTGCAGTCATCAACATCGAAGGTGCGCGCAGCGCGGTGCAGACGATAGTCACCGCCAGCCAGTCGGCGACCGGCGCATTGCAGGCCGCGCAGGCCGGGAACCAGTTGCTGGCGCTTCAGTCGCAGCAGCTCGCCGACCTGACCGCTACGGTGGCAGCGCTCGGCCGCGCGCAGTCGCTCGATGCCGCCAATGCCGCAGCGGCGAAAGCGCAGGCGCGCGAGCAACTCCGCCGCTTCCTCGCGCCGGGGCGCGGCTATGTGCCCACCACCGCCCAGATGTTCCGGAACTGAGGCGATGGATACCAAGCTCTTCGCGCGGATCGGAGCCGGGGCCTTCGTCGCCATCGCACTGACCATGTCCGTGCTTCAGCTGCGCGAAGAGCGTCCCGAACCGCTGCCGGAAGTGATCACGGTGTTCGAGCCCGATGGCGATCCGCTCCCAGCCCAGCTGCGCTCCTATTCAGCGATGGGTGAACTCGCGCTGTCTTCGCCCGACTGCCGCGCGGCTTGGGCCGAGAAGCGGCGGCGGTTCCTCGGGCAACAGGGCGAAGCGAGCGAACCTGCCAGCGACCCCGCCGTCGATTCGAATTCGGCGCCAACTCCGGCTCCCTCTTCCGCACCCCAACCAGCAAAGGGCCTCTGACATGGGTGGCACCGGCGTCGTCGACCGCTTCCTCGACATCTTCTCTCGCTACATCGACAGCGGATTCGGTCTGCTATCGGGCGAGGTCGCATTCATCGCGACCACCCTGATCGTGATCGATGTGACGCTCGCCGCGCTCTTCTGGTCCTGGGGCGAGGCCGACGATGTGCTGGCGCGCCTGGTCAAGAAGACACTGTTCGTCGGGATCTTCGCCTACATTATCGGCAACTGGAACAACCTCGCGCGGATCGTCTTCGAGAGCTTTGCCGGGCTGGGGCTCAAGGCGAGCGGCACGGGGTTCACCGCTGCTGAGCTGTTGCAACCTGGCCGTGTCGCGCAGGTCGGCATGGATGCCGCGCAACCGATGCTGACCGCGATCTCCGACCTGATGGGCTTCGTCAGCTTCTTCGAGAACTTTCTCCAAATCGTCATTCTGCTGCTCGCCTGGGCTATCGTCATCATCGCCTTCTTCATTCTGGCGATCCAGCTGTTCGTGACCCTGATCGAGTTCAAGCTGACGACGCTCTGCGGATTCGTGCTCATCCCGTTCGGCCTGTTCGGCAAGACCGCGTTCATGGCCGAACGCGTGCTCGGCAATGTTGTGTCGTCGGGCATCAAGGTGCTGGTGCTCGCGGTGATCGTCGGCATCGGCTCGACCATATTCACCGAGTTCACCAGCGCGATCGGGCCTGAACCCACCATCGAGGACGCGCTTTCGGTTGTGCTGGCCAGCCTGTCGCTCCTCGGACTCGGCATCTTCGGTCCCGGCATTGCCAATGGCATCGTCTCGGGCGGGCCGCAGTTGGGAGCAGGTGCCGCCGCCGGAACCGCGCTCCTCGCAGGCGGTGCTGCGGCGGGTGCGGTCGCCGGTGCGCGGATGGCGGGCGGCGCGGTCGCATCGGCAGCGTCCAATGTCGCGTACGGCACGTCGCGCGCCGCGGGCGGTGCGACCATGGCCTATGCGCTGGGCTCGGCAGGCAAGTCGGGTGCCGCCGCAGTCGGTTCCGGCATGGCCGCAGTCGGCGATGCCGCAGTGGGCGCTGCGACCTCGCCGCTGCGCAAGGCGGGCGACGGCATGAAGCAGTCGTTCCGCGAAGGCAGCCGCGCCGCGATCACCAACACCGGCGGCACGATTACGAGTCCTGGTGGTGGTTTGGGACCCAACACGCCACCCAAGCCGCCTGCCGATGAGGGCCAGGGCCAGCCCGCTTGGGCCAAGGCGCTGAAGGACCGGCAGACCATTGCACACGGCGCGACGATCGCTGCCCACACCCTCAAGTCCGGCGACAGCCATGGCGGCGGGGCTTCCATCGACACCTCCGAAAAGGACTGACGCATGTTCCGACGACCCTCGATCCGCTATGGCAAGACCCCCGAACCCGAAACGCCGTACCAACGCGCCGCGCAAGTATGGGATGACCGGATCGGCTCCGCCCGTGTCCAGGCGCGCAGCTGGCGGCTCGCCTTTTTTGGCGCGCTTGGCCTTTCGACCTGCCTTACCGCCGGGATCATCTGGCAAGGCGCACGCGGGACAATTGTTCCCTGGGTTGTCCAGGTTGATAAGCTCGGCGAGGCCCAGGCCGTCGCCCCCGCCGATGCCGGGTTCACGCCTTCGGATCCGCAGATCGCGTTCCATTTGGCTCGATTTATCGAGCAGGTCCGCGCCGTGCCCGACGATCCCATCGTCGTCCGACAGAGCTGGCTGCGCGCCTACGATTTCGCCACCGACAAGGGCGCGCTCGCGCTCAACGATTATGCCCGGACCAATGATCCCTTCGCCCTGATCGGCCGCGAACAGGTCGGAGTGGACGTGACCAGCGTTATCCGCGCCTCGCCGACGAGCTTTCGTGTCGCCTGGGTCGAGCGCCGCTACCGCGATGGCAGTCTTGCCGAGACGAGCCGCTGGACCGCGATCCTGACCATCGTCGTCCAGACCCCACGCACTCCCGATGCCCTGCGCAAGAACCCGCTTGGCATATTCGTCAACGCCATCAACTGGTCGAAGGAACTTGGATCATGATCCGTACATTTTTTGCGACGAACCGCCGCGTCGCCGCCGCCGTACTTGCCGCAAGCGCGGCGCTTGCTTCACCTACGCAGGCCCAGGAACAGAAAACGCACCAGCCTGCTGCGCCTGCGATCCCCTACGAGGTAGCGCAGGCGCCCCATTCGGAACCAGCGGTCGTGGCGATCCCTGTGCCGCTCCCGCTTCCCGGTCAGCTCAAAGCGCTTCCGCAGCGCCTCCCTCCCCACGCTGCGGGCCGCTCCCGCCCGTCCCAGAGTCGCCCCACTCTGCAGGACAGGGTGGGAGCGGCGATGGAGGCGGCACGCATTCAGCCCGAGCGCACCGGATTCATCAATGCGATCCAGGTCTTTCCCTATACCGAAGGCGCGCTCTACCAGATCTACGCCAAGCCGGGGCAGGTGACCGATATTGCGTTGCAGGAAGGCGAGCAACTGGTCGGCTCCGGTCCGGTTGCAGCCGGCGACACGGTGCGCTGGATGATCGGCGATACGGTCAGCGGGATCGGACCTACCGCACGGGTTCACATTCTGGTGAAACCCATCCGCCCGGACATCGCCACCAACCTCGTGATCAATACCGACCGGCGGACCTACCATCTAGAACTGCGCGCCAACCCGTCGGTCTATATGGCGTCGGTTTCCTGGACCTACCCGCAGGACCAGCTGATCGCGCTGCGGCATGCGCGCGCCGAAGCCGAACGCGCGGCACCGGTGGCCGCAGGCATGGACCTGTCACTGCTCAACTTCCGCTATGCGATCGAAGGCGACCGGCCCGAGTGGCGACCGCTGCGCGCCTTCGACGACGGCGTGCGGGTGTTCATCGAGTTCCCCGAGAGCATTGCGCAGGGCGAATTGCCACCGCTGTTTGTGATCGGCGCTAAGGATGAGGCCGAGTTGGTGAATTACCGGGTATCGGGCCGCTACATAATCGTCGACCGGCTATTCGTCCGTGCCGAGCTGCGGCTCGGTGGGCGCAAGGGTCAGCAGACGGTGGGGATCGTCAGTACCAGGAATGGCTCGGGCCGTCGGGGGCGGGCATGAACGGCGAGAACAAGGACGAACGCCCTGAGGCGCCACCCGTCGATCCCGAAAACGCCGTCAAGCTACGGGGCGATCCGCCGCGCGTGATGCGCCTGTCGCGCAAAGCCATCGGCATTGCTTCTGCCTGCGGCTTCGCGCTGGTCGGCGGCGCGCTGATCTATGCGCTTCAGCCTGCTGCCCAAAAGGGGGCGGAAGAGCTCTACAACACCGATGGCGTTGCGGTGGCCGACAATCTCTCGGGAGCACCCAAGGATTACGGCCAAGTCCCCAAGCTCGGCCCGCCACTACCCGGCGATCTTGGTAAGCCGATCCTCGATGCACAGCGACGCGGAGACGTTGCTGCTCTGCCACCGATCAGCGCGCAGCCGACAGCGCCTACAATCAATCCTGCGGCCACTGCCGCTGACGCAGCGCGTCAGCGTGCCGAGCAGGAACGCGAGGCCGCACGCGGCAGTCGCCTGTTCTTCGGCGGGGGATCGCCAGCGAGCGGTGTTGCGGCAGGGTTGGCAGGCCTTCCACCCGCTGCTGATGGCGGAGCGGCCGCCCCCGCTGCGGCGGCGCAGACCGAAGCGGGCCGCAAGCAGGCATTCCTCGAACGGTCTAGTGATCGGCACACGGTTTCAAGCGAGCGGCTGACCGGGCTAGCTTCCCCTTCGATTCTTCAAGCTGGCTCGGTCATTCCGGCAGCACTGATCACCGGCATCCGCTCAGACCTGCCCGGGCTTGTGACCGCGCAGGTCACCCAGAACGTCTATGACAGCCCGACGGGTCGCATCTTGCTTGTCCCGCAAGGCTCGCGGCTAATTGGCGACTATGATGCCGATGTCGCATTCGGGCAGAGCCGGGTGCTCCTCGCCTGGAACCGGCTGATCCTCCCCGATGGCCGTTCGATCGTGCTCGAACGCCAGCCTGCTTCTGACTCCCGCGGATTTGCCGGTCTGCAAGACGGTACCGACTACCATTGGGGCGGCGTGTTCAAGGCAGCTTTGGTCTCGACATTGCTCGGTGCGGGTTCCGAGCTCGGCTCGGGCGACGATGGCAATCTTGCTCGCGTGTTCCGTCGAGGAACGCAAGACAGCATCAATCGCGCCGGTGAGCAGATCGTGTCGCGCGAACTCAATGTCCGACCGACCCTGAACATCCGGCCCGGTTTTCCCGTGCGGGTGCTGGTGACGCGCGACCTGGTACTGGGAGGTCGACAATGACCCGGTTGAAGCTCGCCGATCTGGCCAATGAGAAGCCCGTGCGCCTGACTGTCGATGTGTCGGCGCGGCTGCACCGTGACCTGCTGGCCTATGCGGCGGCGCTGAACGGTGGGGATGCCAAGGGTGCGCCCACACCCGAGCGGCTGATCCCGCCGATGATCGAGCGCTTCATCGCGACCGACCGCAGCTTCGCCAAGGCGCGTCGGTCAGCTCAGCCAGGATAGCGTTGCTCGACCAGTTTGAAGAAGTGCTTGAGCGCCGGGTTCTCGTTGCCTTCGCGCCAGTAGAGCGCGAAATCGAGCCGGGCGAGGCTACCGGCATCGTAGATCTCCCGAAAATGGAGATCGGGCCAGACAACGCCTTGCGATGCCTCGGTCGCAATCGACACGAAGCGCTTGGCCGTGATCATGCTAAGCACGCTTTCAAGACCGGTGTCCTGGTAGATGATGTTCGGGCGATAGCCCTGCTCGGTGAGCTTGGCCGACAGCAGGTTGCCGAGGATCGGGCCAAGACCGCCGCTTGGCACCACGAATATCTCGCGGCGCAGATCCTGCCAGTAGATCCGCTCTTCATGCAGCAGCCGGTTGTCTTCGAGCATCACCAGCATCAGTTGCTCGGACCACAGCCTGCGCGATTTGACCCCAGCTTCCTCGAGCCCAATCGGGGCGATCACGGCGTCAACAGTATGCTCCTGCAAGCCATGGAGCAGCTTCTCCGGGCCCGCCTCGATCCCGTCGAACTGCACATCGGGAAAGCGGGTCAGGTAGTCGGTAAAGACATGTTTGAGATTGCCCGACATCAGCGACGAGCAATAGCCGACCGCGATCCGGCCCTGCATGCCATAGCTGACATTGCGCGCCGTAGTTTGCAGGTTGTCGATGTCGGTGACAATGCGGCGGGCCTGTTCGATTACCACCCGGCCATTCTCGGTCGGCTCGGCGCCGCGCGTAGTGCGATCGAACAGTTTGACCCCGAGCTGCTCTTCGAGTTGGTGCACTCTGCGGCTGAGCGTGATCTGCTTGACGTTGAGCGAGGCTGCAGCCCGGGAAAAGCTCTGCGCGTCAGCTGTAGCAACGGCGTAACGGAGCTGGCGGATCTCGATCATTGACAGTCCATCACTCTAGAAGTTCAGCCCGACTGCATTTGCTCATTGCGAAACAAAGTAGGTTTTGGGCTCGGTATAGGCCATCAGTCCCTCAATGCCGTTCTCAACCCCCAGGCCGGATTGCTTGTGGCCGGCGAATGCCACGAAGGGGCTGAGCGCGAGTGCCTCGTTGATCCATACGTTGCCGGTGTCCATCCGCTCGGCCAGCTTCAGGGCCACATCGATGTCCCGCGACCAGATGGTTCCGGCCAGCCCCATGTCGCTGTCGTTGACCTTGGCGATGACGTCATCGACGTCGCTGAACCGGATCAAAGGAAGGATCGGACCGAACTGCTCTTCCTGAACGATCCGGCTTTCCTGCGGGGGATTGTCGACGAGGGTCAGCGGGAGGAAATAGCCTGCCCCGGTGGGTGCCTCGCCCTGGATCATCGCGAAGCCGTTCGCCACGCAGTCGGCCACGAGATCGTTCAGCCGGTCGAACTGTGGCCGGTTCTGGATAGGGCCATGGGTGCTGCCGAACTCGCTGCCATCGCCTACCTTTGCGGAAACAACCAGCCGGGCAAGAGCATCGCGAAACTCATCGTAGATCGCGTCGTGAACATAGGCACGCTTGGTCGCGATGCAGATCTGCCCGCTATTGGCGAAGGCCGAGCGAAAGACTTTCTCCGCGGTCACTTCGATGGAGACATCGGGCATGACGATCGCCGCATCGTTTCCGCCAAGTTCCAGCGTCAGACGCTTCAGGCTCGACGCAGCGGCGGCCATGACGCGCTTTCCGGTCGCCGTGGAGCCGGTGAAGCTGACCTTGTCGAAGCCGGGGTGCGCGGTCATCAGCGGCCCCAGTGCATCGCCGCCAGTGATGATGTCGAGCACGCCTGCAGGCACGAAGTCGCGCACCAGTTCGCCAATGCGCAGCACGGTCATCGGCGTGAACGGCGAAGGCTTCAGCACCATGGTATTGCCGGCCAGCAGAGCCGGCCCGATCTTGAATGCCGAAAGCGCGACCGGAAAGTTCCAGGGCGAGATTGCCGCAACCACGCCGATCGGAACATAGCGGGTGCTGTGCTTGCGCCCGGGCTCCGTCTCAGTTTCGCGGTCGGGCAGGGTGAGTGTCGCTGTCGAACGCAGCCAATGCGCCGAAGTCATGATCTCGGTCATGGCCTGATCCGCAGGCTTTCCCTGCTCGCGGGTGAGCATGGCTGATAGTTCTGCCGCATTTAGGGCAATAGTCTCACCGATCTTGCTGACAATCGCAGCTCGTTCGGCCCACGGAGTCTGACGCCAGGCGGCAAAAGCTGATCGAGCTGCGGCCACGGCAGCATCCAGCGCGGCTTCATCGGCGTCAGGCACAGTCGCAAAGACCGCGCCGGTTGCCGGGTTGCGGACCTCAAGCAAGTTGGGGGTGGTAACGGGCTTTCCACCGATGGTCATTGTTAGCTTTGACTCTGACATCAGCGATCGTACCTTTGTGGTTTGTTCGTGCACGCTGGTAGCGCGCTGTTGCAACTGGCTGCCACCATCGCTGATGCCAATAAAAACGAGGGAGAAGCCGGTTCCCCGACTCCCCCCACTGCAAGTTTTCGCCTGTCGGTCGGGTGTTGAAGCAGGCGGATTCCAATCTTAGTCAGAACTTGGTCCGCAGGGTTACGCCGTAGGTACGCGGTTCGTCGAAAAAGGTCAGATACGAACGGGCTCCAGCGACGCCGCGAAGTGGAGTGTTGGCCGTTACTGTCCGAGTTATTTCATTCGACAGATTGGTTCCCCAGACTTCAACCGTAAACCGCTTGTCAGGCGTCGTGAACCCAATGCGGGCGTTCACCTTGAAGAAATTCTCCTGGATTGGAAACAAGTCGCCATTCGTGTCCCTCGGCTGGACCTGCACTCGGAAAGAGTCGGAGTATTGCAGATTGACATTGGCAAGGAACCCCCAATCGGATCCTCCCAAAGGACCGTCATATGTAAGCCCGGCAACGCTTGAGAAATTGGGTGACCGAACCAGCTTCGCTCCGCAAAGACGACTGATGGTCGGAACATCGCTCGGGACAATTCCCGCAGTGCAATCCGTTGGATAGCGCGTGTTGAGATACGTTCCGGAGAGATTGAGCGTGACGTGATCAGCCAGCTTGCCGAAGACTTCAGCCTCGACACCCGTCGACTTCACTTTGCCAACATTGAACGTGCGGAACTGCAGCCCGTTGAATTCAAGCTGTTGGAAGCCGGTAATGTCCATATGGAACAGGGCCACATTTACATTCATCCTGCCTAGGGACGCCTTGACGCCCAATTCGTAAGCATCGACTTTTTCAGATTCGAAACGCGGATCGGTATATTGCGGCGCAGCCCCGGTGGTGAGTACTGCAGCCGAATTGCTCAGGATGGCTGCTGTTGGGTCCAGATTGAACCCGCCTGATTTGAACCCATGGCTGAAGCTTCCGTACACCAGCGTGTCTGCGTTGGGCTTGTAAGAAAGCTGCGCGGTGTAGGTCAGCGCATCATCCTTGAAGGTGTTCGAGAATTCTCGCGGAAGCGGCAGGAAACGACTGGCCAAGCCTCCACCCAATCCGGCGGGCGCAGCAATGGTAACCGGGGTTGCCGTGTTGAAGCAATTGAGGCCCTGGAGACCCCCTCTGACCGCTGCAGGCAAGAAGTTATACGCGCCCGTCAGGAGTCCGCTTACGACTGCCTGACACGCGCCGTTGTTTCCTTGAAGTTGACGGAAGCTGCCATCCTTTGTTTCGTTCACATAGCGAGCGCCCAGTGTGACACTGAGCTTGTCCGTGAGTTCGAAGACATTGTGAGTGAAGATGGAGTACGTCTTACCGTGCTGGTTGAACTGGTTCGAAGCGTTTGCGCCCGCAGCATTGACAGGGACCCCTCCATTTCCGAGAGCCGTGAAAGCAAAGAGCGGATTTGGGCCAAGCGCGGTTCCAAAATTGAAAGCGCTGGCAGCAGCCTGAAAGTGTGTACCCAGGGTCGCTGTAGCCGTGCTTACGATCTTTTCGTCACCGAAAAATCCGCCAACCAGCCAATCCAGCTTTCCATCGAATGCATCACCCTGAAGACGCAATTCGTGCGTGGTTGACTTGATGCGATCGCCGGTCGGAGGCTGACCAGGAAGACTCGACTCTCCGCCCGCTCCTTGGGTGAACACTCTCAGTCCGACGAAGTCTGTTTCGGCCGTAGAAGTCGAGTCGTAATCCCTGTACGAGCCGATATAGGTCAATTTGACACCACCAAAGTCATACTTCAGTTCGCCTGAAAATCCCCACTGCTCGGCGCCATTGAAAAACTGACCGCCGTTAGATCGAAGATTGCGCAGGGCAGAGGG
>JACCDK010466730.1_pt1 | contig 32783 bp, 28 predicted proteins | sample 7445871 | NCBI WGS metagenome assembly JACCDK01 (sample SAMN15323436, study PRJNA562643) | freshwater metagenome | isolation source: river surface water | place: USA:Blue River Watershed | collected 2017-08-15 | reverse complement strand
GATCTCAAAGGCCGATAATGGAGCTGAAACCAATGATAAAGATTATGTGTTTTTGTATTTTATCATGAATTATCTCCCCAAAGGCTTATTAGGCTTGCTTTTAGCAGTAATAATTAGTGCAGCTATGTCATCAAGTGCTTCCGGATTGAACTCTCTAGCGGCAACAACTGCTATTGATTTATACAAACGTAATGTTAAAGTGCATTCTGAAAAACATTATGTGGTCGCCACACAATATTTCACCTTGTTTTGGGGGATAATAGCCATTGGTTTTGCTTGTGTAAGCTCGCTGTTTGAAAACTTAATCCAATTGGTAAATATTATTGGATCAATTTTCTATGGAACCGTTTTGGGTATCTTTTTGATTGGTTTTTATGTGCGCTACATCAAAGGCAAAGCCGTGTTTTATGGAGGCATCATCAGTCAGACTATTGTAATACTAATTTTCTTGAAGTATATTTTCTTTGAATCTAATGAAAATGAAAAATTAGGCTATTTATGGTTAAATCTTATTGGCGTGCTTCTAACAATTCTAATATCGTTACTCCTGCAAAAAACAAGTAACTCCAAAGCATAAAAAAAAGCGTTTCAAAATGAAACGCTTTTTTTTATGCTTTGGAGAATATCCAATTATTTAGACCATTCAGCTATACTGTCTTTGTTCATCTTTTCATAATCACCATTACCCGCTTTAACAGCTAAATCTAAAGATTCTTTTGCAGTAGCTATAGCACCTTTCTTGTCACCCAATTTGGCTTGAATCAAAGATTTCAAACGCAAATACCAATAGGGAGTCGCAGCGTTTTTTGGTGTTAAACTTACCGCCGTATTTACCCAAATTAAGGCTTTATTCAAATCATTATTGGTTTGATAAAAATACTGTGCAGCAGCAAAATAATCTCCAGCTGCCGGACCAGCTAATGTTTTTTCTATACTTTTCATGGCCGCCTCTTGAGTAGGAACCGTAAATGGAATAGTAACCAATGTTCGCTCCCAAGATAGCTCGATTACACCAGCATCAATTGTTAAATTATTTAAAAATATTGAAAAAGACTCCACCGATTTTATCGTTGTTTCAGGCTTAACTGTAACTTTTAGAGCAACCTTTGCTTCATTCCATTCTTCTGGTAATCCCCAATTATTCGTTTCGGTATAAAAAATAATATCCCAACTATCTGCTTTTGGAGTAGTATACAAAGCATATTTGCCTTTTTTTAGTTCTTTACCTGCAATTTTCACATCTTCACTAAACGAAATTGTGGTATTTGCATTAGCACCCGTTCTCCAATTTTTACCAAAAGGAACTAAGTCTCCATAAACCGTTCTCCCTTTTGCACTTGGTCTAGAGTATTCAATTTGAATATTGGTCAATCCAACTACTTGATCAATCTTTGCCATCGGACTTGCCTGAGGCGTTTTAACTTGTGCTTCCACATAAAAATTAGCAAACAAAAGTGCTAATAACATACAAATTTTTTTCATGGTTTATTTTTTTAGATTGTCAAAATTACAAATTGTATTGCTACCAAATGTTAATAATTGCTTAAATCCTAAATTTTGTTTAATCTTTTATTTTAATTATTAAACAATTTTATACCTTTACAGCAAATTAAATTTAAAATGAAAATTTACCGTTTACATACAAAACAAAACTTACCCATTAGCCTACAAGAAGCATGGGATTTATTATCGGATCCAAAAAATTTACAAAAAATCACACCCGAATATATGGGTTTTAAAATACTTTCTGGAGCTGATCGGCCCATGTTTCCCGGCCAAATTATTCAGTACATCGTAACACCTGTTTTAGGAATACCCACAAAATGGGTTACAGAAATTACACATGTTGTAGACAAACAGTATTTTGTAGACGAACAACGTTTTGGCCCCTATGCGTTATGGCACCACAAACATTTTATCAAAGAGATACCAGGTGGCGTAGAAATGGAAGATATTGTTGATTATAAAGTTCCAATGGGAATCATCGGGCAATTGGTTCATCCATTCCTTGTTCGCCCAAAATTGAATGAGATTTTTGAATATAGAAGAAAAAAATTAATCGAACTATTTGGTGAATTTAAAGGATAAATTTATGAAAAATATACTACTTATTGGCGGTTCTTATGGTATTGGATTAGCTATAACAAAAGAACTTCAACATAACAATAACATTTTTATTGCTTCTAGAAGTAATGAAAACTTAGCTGGATTACAGGTTACGCACCTTCCGTTTGATGCAGCAACTGATACGATAGATGTTACTAAATTACCAGCTGTACTTGATGGTCTGGTGTATTGTCCAGGAAGTATTAATTTACGCCCTTTTAAAGGACTTAAAATTGAAGCTTTTGAAGCCGATTTGCAAATCAATTTTATCAGTTTAGTGAAAGTAATTCAAACCGTTTTGCCCCATTTAACTGCATCTGAACAAGCAAGTGTTGTATTATTTAGTAGTGTTGCTGCAACCATGGGAATGCCTTTTCACACGAGTGTTGCTGCCTCTAAAGGTGCTATTGAAGGATTTGCAAAAGCATTAGCAGCTGAATATGCACCCAAGATTAGAGTCAATGTTATTGCACCTTCGTTAACCGATACGCCTCTAGCTGATAAATTCTTGAACAACGAAACAAAACAAGAAAAATCAGCAGAACGCCATCCGTTAAAACGTTTTGGTAAACCCGAAGATAGTGCGCAAATGGCAAGCTTTTTATTGAGCGACAACAGTTCCTGGATTTCGGGACAAGTCTTTCATGTGGATGGCGGAATGTCGACTTTATTGGTAAACGGATAAAACTTCTTGAAAATTGAAACAACAATCAAATGAACATTTTTTGGTTTAGACGCGACTTACGATTAGAGGATAATACGGCCCTTTTTCATGCTTTAAACAGCTCGGAAGAAGTATTGCCCATTTTTATTTTTGACACATCGATTTTATCACAACTTCCAAAAGATGATGCCCGTGTTACCTTTATTCAAGAGCAATTGCAAAAAATCCAGGCGGAATTAAATCAAACGGAAAAATCATTAGCCGTTTTTCATGGAAATCCTACAGCAATATTTACAAAATTACTTTCTGAAAATAAAATTACTGCGGTATACACAAACCATGATTACGAACCCTATGCGCGCAAGCGAGACAAAGAACTAAATCAATTATTTGTATCCCATGGAATTTCATTTTTAACTTCTAAAGATCAGGTTATTTTTGAAAAAAGTGAGGTAGTAAAAGACGATGGAAGTCCGTATGTAGTGTTTACGCCCTATTCCAAAAAATGGAAAGAAAATTTCAAAAAAATTCAATTATTTCATTATCCCTCGGAAGAAAAATTACACAACATCACAAAACACTCCTACCCTTTTCTTTCATTGACCGATATTGGTTTTGAAAAATCAGTGTTAGAAGTAACACCCTACAATGTTTCTGAATCTTTAATCCAAAATTACGAAGCTACTCGAAATTTTCCTGCCATAAACAAGACATCTTATTTAGGAATATACTTACGTTTTGGTGTGGTCTCCATTCGAAAGATAATAGCCAAAGCGATAGCCGAAAAAAATGAAACGTTTTGGAACGAATTGATTTGGCGTGAATTTTTCATGCAAATTTTATGGCATTTCCCACATACTAAACAGGCGAGCTTTAGATCAAAATATGACGCAATTCAATGGGACAATAACGAAGAATTGTTTGAAAAATGGTGCCAAGGCAAGACAGGATATCCTTTTGTAGATGCGGGCATGCGGGAACTAAATGCAACTGGTCACATGCACAATCGTGTTCGAATGATTGTCGCTAGTTTTCTTTGCAAGCATTTGTTAATCGATTGGCGATGGGGAGAAACATACTTTGCTCAAAAACTCCTAGATTATGAAATGGCAAGCAATGTTGGAAATTGGCAATGGGCAGCAGGCTCGGGAGTAGATGCCGCTCCTTATTTTCGTATTTTCAATCCGAGTGAGCAAATCAAAAAGTTTGACAAAGACTTACACTACATCAAAAAATGGATTCCCGAACTGGAAACATTTTCTTACCCACAACCGATCGTGGATCACAAATATGCCCGAGAGCGGTGTTTGAAAACGTATAAAGAAGCCGTAGGATAAAGCCCCGTGTTAAATTAAAAAGAAACACAAGAAAAACTATAATATGAAAGTGGTTTGGTTCAAGAGGGATTTGCGTTTGCACGATCATGAAGCCATACATGAAGCCCTATCTGCTTCGGGTAAAACCCTTTTGCTTTATATTTTTGAACCTGCACTACTGCACGACTACCATTACAGTCAGCGCCATTTTGATTTTATCAAACAATCACTAGAAGCACTACAAAACGAATTGCAAAAATACCATACTCAAATATTAATAGTTCAGGGAGACGCTACGGAAATATTTGAGAAACTATCCCAAAAAATTAACATCGCTTCCGTATATTCTCATCAAGAAACGGGTATTAAATTAACACATGAGCGAGATATCAAAGTAGCTGATTTCTTTCGCACTAAAGGAATTATTTGGAAAGAGTTCATTACAAATGGTGTAATTCGTGGTCGAAAAAACAGAAAAAATTGGAAAGAAGACTGGTATGACTATATGGATAAAGATTGCTTGCCTTTTCTTCCCAATTTAAGAAGTTTTGTTAAATACAAAGAAATTGAAGAATTGGAACAGCATTTTAATGTTCCTTCTCTTAAAACGATTCATGATCCCAATATTCAAAAAGGTGGTTTTCCAACTGCCCTACGTTATATGCATTCTTTTTTTCATGAGCGGGTACAAAATTACAGCCAACACATTTCTAAACCCGAACTAGGGAGAAAAGGATGCAGTCGGTTATCTCCCTATATTGCTTGGGGAAACTTATCGATACGTGAAGTATATACCAAAGCTTGGGAAATTCACCAACAAGGAAAATTCAAACGCCAAATTTCAAATTTTGCTTCTCGATTGCGTTGGCAAGCCCATTTTATTCAAAAATTTGAGATGGAAAGTTCGATGGAATTTATAGCTGTAAATAAAGGATATCGCCAATTAAACCAAAGTGTAAATGAAACGTATCACAAAGCTTGGATAACAGGTAAAACAGGCGTTCCGCTGGTTGATGCTTGCATGCGCTGCTTGAATTCAACAGGCTATTTAAACTTTAGAATGCGCGCTTTAGTGGTTTCATTTTATACCCACCACTTGTTCCAACCTTGGCAAAATTGTAGTCCGCATTTGGCACAACAGTTCTTGGATTTTGAACCCGGTATACATTACCCCCAAATACAAATGCAGGCGGGTGTTACGGGCATCAATACATTACGCGTGTACAATCCTGTAAAAAACTCCTATGAACACGATGCGGAAGGGGTATTTATAAAAAAATGGGTACCCGAATTAACTCAAATTCCAGCCGAATTTATTCACGAACCCTGGAAACTAACGCCAATAGAACAAATGCTTTATGCTTTTGAAATTGGTCGTGATTACCCTTATCCCATTGTAAATTTAGAAGAAGCCCGAAAGTACTCAAGTGATTTCTTTTGGTCGATGCGCAAAGAAGATGCTGTAAAAAAAGACAGTAAAAGAATCGTTGAAAAACATACGTTTCAGGATACCGAATTGAATTAATTTAATACCCGAACACGCTCAAAGTTTAATTCATTAAAGTGTCGAACGATCCTATTTGCGTTTGATAAATCTTGATCTTTAGAATGAAAACTATCGTAGCCCACACAAAAAATACCAGCTGCAACTGCCGCTTGAATTCCGTTTGCGCTATCTTCAATAACTATGCAATTTTCTTTTGGCGCGTTTGATAATCCAGCTGCATGTTCAAAAATAGCCGGATGGGGTTTTGATTTTGGAAAATCTTCACCGGATACGATATGAGTAAAATATTGGTGTAAATTAAAACGTGTAAAAACGCGGTGTATAGTCACATTTGATGCCGATGAAGCCACAATCAATTGCATGCCGTTGTGGTGTAAATCTTTAATAAGCGCTTCTACTCCATCTATCAAATACAAATCTTCTTTGAGATCAAAGGCTTCATTAAATAATTGTCTTTTGCGCAAAATTAATTGTTCTACATCTTCCGTTAAATTAAATTGCGTTTTTAATTTTTGAAAAATATTTCGAGTTGAATTACCTGTAAACGAACGATATAATGCATCCGAAACCTCAATATTCAATTCTTTAAAGTGTTGGTAATAGGCAAAATGGTGCACCGGTTCGGTATCTACAATTACGCCATCCATATCAAAAATAACAGTTTGTATCATAAGGTTGGTTTAATTTTTCATACAATAAGAATGATTTGGAATTTAGAATTCAAATTCTTTTCCATCATCGGCCAAAAATACATTTTCAAAAATTGTTTGAGCTTCCACTTTAAAGGGTTCTATCGAACCGTAACGGGTTGAATAGTGTCCAAGGATCAGATTTTTTACTGCTGCCAACTTTGCAATTTGAGCTGCTTCTTTGGCAGTAGCATGTTTTGTTCTTTCGGTATAATGTGCTTCTGAATCTAAAAAAGTGGCTTCATGATACAAAACATCAACCCCTTTTATCAATGGAATAATAGACGTATCAAATAGCGTATCACTACAAAAAGCATAACTTTTAACAGGATCTGGCGGCAAAGAAAGCAATTCGTTTGCAATTACTTCCCCAGAATCCAATGTAACATTGCCACCTGCTTTTATTTTATCGAAATAACATTTTTCAATTTTATACTGCGCCACAGCTTCTATATTCAAATGGCGTCTTCCTGGTTTTTCTTGAAACAAAAATCCGTTGGTATATATACGATGATTGAGTGGAATGGATTTTACAACTACTGTATCATCTTCATAAACTACCTCACTGTCTAGAGACACTAATTCATGGAAATATAAATTATAACCCGTATATGAGCCTGAAGCACGCAATTGCAACAAAATGATTTCCTTAATTCCTTTCGGACCATATACGTGCAAATCATTCTCGCGATTGAGCAACATGAAAGTCGAAATTAATCCAATCAAACCATAGAAATGATCGCCGTGTAAATGGGAAATAAAAATATGATTGATGCGAGAAAATTTTATTTTATGTTTACGAAGTTGCACTTGAGTTCCTTCCCCACAGTCAATTAGAAACAAATGATTTTTCATTTCTAAGACTTGTGAAGTCGGATTGGTTATGGTTCGTGGAGTGGCTGCATAACAACCGAGTATGTGTAGTTTCAATTTATTCTGGTATTGGGTGATGGGTTTTGGGTAATGGGTAAAAAACTTCTAACTCCCATCCTCCAACTCCCAACTAAATTAAAATCCTAAATCGCGCTCAATTTCATCCATTTCAATCATATCGTGTGCTTCAAGAAGGGAAGGAACCACAGCAAATAAATTGGGAACTTTATTAAAGTCAACTGAATCCATAACAATAATCAATGACTTTTTTCCTTTTTTATGCATTTTAACCAATTCCTTACAGTGATCCAAATCGGCAATTGTTAACGACGCATTATGTGAAAGATCTAAAATAATATTTTGATGTTGAAACACGTGATATTCATTTACGATCTTAGCTACAAAAGCTTCCACATCATTTTGAGTGTCTTTAATAATAGTCGTATGTCCTTTTTGATCCACTTTCATAATTCGTTTTTTGAATTGGTTCTGTTTAATTTTTTATCTTACTGGCTAACAAATAGATAACTGCCATTCGGACAGCAACTCCATTCTCTACCTGGTTTAAAATGACAGACTGACCTGAATCGGCTACTTCAGAAGTGATTTCTACACCTCTATTAATCGGTCCGGGATGCATGATTACAATTTCTTTATTTAACGAATCCAACAACTCTTTTGTTACTCCATATTGTTGCGTATATTCTCGAGTTGAAGGAAAATAACTTACATCTAATCGCTCGTTTTGGACGCGAAGCATATTAGCTACATCGCACCATTCTAGTGCTTTACGCAAATTTGATTCAACCGATACTCCAAGTGACTCGATGTGTTTTGGAAGCAAGGTTTTTGGACCACATACTTTCACTTCTGCTCCTTGCATTTGTAAGGCAAAAATATTCGATAAAGCTACTCTAGAGTGTAAAATATCGCCAACAATTACAACTTTTTTACCCCCTACATCACCTAGCTTTTCTCGGATGGTATAACTATCCAATAGCGCTTGAGTTGGGTGTTCGTGAGCACCATCACCTGCATTTACAATACTTGCTTTTACGTTTTGAGATAAAAAATGTGCTGCACCCGGGCTACTGTGTCGCATAACCACCATATCAACCTTCATTGATAAGATATTATTTACCGTATCGATCAAGGTTTCCCCTTTTTTAACCGAAGACTGAGCTGCAGAAAAACTAATAACATCTGCTGACAATCGTTTTTGGGCCAATTCAAAAGACAATTTGGTACGCGTACTGTTTTCAAAGAAAATATTGGCAATAGTTACATCGCGCAAAGACGGTACTTTTTTGATGGGACGATTGATGACCTCTTTAAACTGATCAGCGGTCTCAAAGATCAAATCAATATCTTGTTTCGTAATTTGTTTTATTCCGATTAAATGATTTACTGATAATTCTTTCATTGTTTGGATATTCTGATTGTTCGGATATTCTGATTTTCTGATGTATTCATTTCGGATGTCTGAAAATCCGAAAATCTGTATTCTATGATATTATTTTGTTACCAGATAAACGGCGTCTTCTCCATCGTTTTCTAGCCATTTTACCCATACTTTTTCGTTATTAATCACATCTACCTGACGGCCTCTATAATCAGGCTGAATAGGCAAATGTCTACTGAATCTTCGATCGATCAATGTCAGCAATTCTACTTCCGATGGCCTTCCAAATGACTGGATAGCTGTTAGTGCTGCATTAATACTTCTTCCTGTAAATAAGACATCATCAATAAAGACCACTTTTTTATTCTCGACTAAAAAATCGATCTGGGTTTTATTCGCTTCCAATGGCTTTTCACTCCTTCTAAAGTCGTCACGAAAAAACGTAATATCTAAAAAACCCAATTGAATTTCAGCTATATTGTATTCTGATTCTAAAATTTGCTTGATGCGTTCTGCTAAAAATCTACCTCTTGGTTGCAAACCAATTAGTATCGTATTTGAGAAATCGAGATGATTTTCAATCAGCTGACAAGCTAATCGATGCAAGATAATGTGTACTTCTTTTGAAGTGAGCAAAACTTTTTGACTCATAATATGTTGTTTGTACAAATTTAGAATTTATATTTCTAATAGCAATCCCAATGCAAAAAAAATCCCGAAACTAAAAATAGAAACGGGATGAGTAGTTAAGAATACATTTTTTGTCTTAATTCTTTAATTTTAGCATCTTCTAGATATTCATCAAATGTCATGTATCGGTCAATAGCGCCATTAGGTGTTAATTCCAATATTCGATTTCCTACCGTTTGAGCAAATTCATGGTCATGTGTAGTGAACAAAACCGAGCCTTTAAAATTATTCAATGAATTATTGAAGGCAGTAATCGATTCCAAATCCAGGTGATTGGTGGGTTCGTCTAACATTAATACGTTGGCACGAATCATCATCATTCGCGACAGCATACATCTAACTTTTTCACCTCCCGACAATACATTGCATTTTTTTAAGGCTTCTTCCCCTGAGAAAATCATTTTACCTAAAAATCCACGAACATATACTTCATCGCGCTCTTCTTCGGTTTTTACCCATTGACGCAACCAATCTACTAAATTCAAATCTATTCCATCGAAATATTCGTGATTATCAACTGGTAAATACGATTGAGTAGTTGTAATTCCCCAATCAAATGTTCCTGCATCGGCAGTCATCTTATTGTTCAAAATTTCATAAAATGCTGTCGTGGCTCTTGAATCTTTTGAAAAAACGACTATTTTATCGCCTTTTGCCATGTTCAAATCTACGTTTTTAAACAAGGTTTCTCCATCAACAGAAGCTGCTAAGTTTTGGACATTTAATATTTGATCACCCGCTTCACGCTCTGTATCAAAAATAATTGCAGGATATCGTCTACTAGAAGGTTTAATCTCATCCAAGTTTAATTTTTCAATCATCTTCTTACGGGATGTCGCTTGTTTTGATTTGGCTACATTGGCACTAAAACGTCTAATGAACTCTTCCAACTCGGCTTTTTTCTCTTCAGCTTTCTTGTTTTGCTGTGCTTTTTGACGCGCGGCTAATTGTGAAGACTCGTACCAAAAAGTATAGTTTCCAGAGTAATGGGTGATTTTTCCAAAGTCAATATCCGAAACGTGCGTACAAACAGCATCTAAAAAGTGACGGTCGTGCGACACCACTAAAACAGTATTTTCATAATTGGCTAAGAAATTTTCCAACCAACCAATGGTTTCGAAATCCAAATCATTCGTTGGCTCATCCATAATCAATACATCTGGATTGCCAAATAAAGCCTGTGCCAACAAAACGCGAACTTTAAGCTTTCCATCCATTTCACTCATCAAAGTGTAATGATACTCTGCTCCGATTTCTAAGTTTGATAACATGGTAGCCGCATCACTTTCTGCATTCCAGCCGTTCATTTCATCAAATTGCAATTGCAATTCACCTATTCTATTCGCATTTTCATCCGTATAATCCGCATATAAAGCATCCATTTCTGTTTTCACAGCATGTAAAACTTTATTCCCCATCAAAACCGTTTCTAGTACTGTAAATTCATCAAATAAATTGTGATTTTGATTCAATACAGACATGCGCTTTCCAGGTTCCAAAATTACCCTACCAGAAGTTGGATCCATCTCCCCTGCAATGATTTTCATGAACGTCGATTTTCCGGCACCATTAGCACCAATGATACCATAGCAATTGCCTTGCGTAAAAGTGGTGTTTACCTCATCGAATAAGATGCGTTTACCAAATTGAACCGATAAATTTGAAACTGTTAACATTTTTGTATTTTTATAAAACTGTTGCAAAAGTAGTAAAAATAGTAGATTTTTGAATCCTTTATTTGTATTTAATATGGGATTATTTTAACTGAATGTTAACAAGTAGGTTAAAATATAACCAATACATTTGTTTTCGAAATTCATAATCTATTGCATGATTAAAAATTACATTACGCACACCACACTCTTATATGTCTTGCTTATTGGCTGTTTCACTTCTTGTAAAAAGGAATTTGAAGCAGACGATTATGGAGCCTATTTTGGCGGTGAAGTGCAAAACCCACAATCCAACTACGTCGTTTTTATGAAAGATAATGAGGTGATTGACACCATTTATCTAGATAAAAACAACCGTTTCATGCATAAATTCGATTCGTTAGCCCCGGGTTTGTACACCTTTAAACACGATCCGGAATACCAATACGTTTATTTTGATAAAAACGATAGTTTAATGGTGCGATTGAATGCGATTGATTTTGACAATTCTATAGTATTCTGTGGTCGTGGTGATGAAAAAAATAATTTTCTCATGGAAATGTACCTAAAAAACGAAGAAGACAAAGCAACCATGTACAGTGTTTTTGATCGTGATGTTCCTTCTTTTCTTAAGAATATAGATTCCAGTTTTGCCATTAGAAAATCATTTTATTTAAAACGTAAAGCCGAAATTGGATGGGATGCTACTTTTGATTCCCTAGCTAAAGCAAGCTTGGATTTTCATCACATAACAAAAAAAGAAATTTACCCTTACGCCCATCAGTTTAGAAATGGAAAAAACATAAGAAAAGCGTTACCTGCCAATTATTATGCACATCGAAAAAAAGTCAACTATGAATCTACTGAATTGACAAATTATTCTCCTTTTATTAAGTATGTGAGCATGATGCTAAACAACATGGCTTATGAAAAAAATAAAGGAAATCTTACCGAGAATTCGATTGAAAACAATATTGAAAAATTAAACCTTACAAATCAACTCATCAAAAACGAGAAAACTAGAAATGTAGTACTCAATAATGTTGCGTTAATGTACTTGTTGGAAGATCAAAACATGTACAACAATACCAAATTCATAGAACGCTATTTAGAATTATCAACTGATGCTGCCCTCGAAAAAGAAATACGAACCATTTACACGGCAGTACAAAATTTAAAAGTTGGCAATTCTTTACCTAAAATTGATTTGGTAAACGCTAAAAATGAACTTGTAAACTTAAATACACTTGTTACCAAACCTACAGTACTTTATTTTTGGACCACTCACGCCGAATCACATATGGCTATTGCGCACCAAAAAATAAATGCTTTACAAAAAGCGCATCCCAATTACAATTTCATTGCAATCAATATTGACGACACACAATCTAATTGGCTTGAGGCATTGAAAAAATATGAACTTAACACTCCCTTTGAATTGCATGCGACAAATTTTGAAGCCATTCGAAACAAGTGGGTCATTACTAAAATTCACCGCATCATCATCCTAAACGCCGATGGCACCATTAAAAATGGTTTTACGAATTTGTTTGATGTGAACTTTGAAAACCAGCTATAATAAAAAAAAGCGTTCCAAATGGAACGCTTTTTTAACGTATACAAATATGCTTTATTTATTCCCTTTTTCGTAATCGGCTATAAATTGTGCAATACCGATATCGGTTAATGGATGTTTCAACAATCCTGTGATAGAAGATAACGGTCCGGTCATTACATCAGCACCAATTTTAGCACAATTGATGACGTGCATGGTATGACGCACTGAAGCTGCCAAAATTTGTGTTTCAAATCCGTAGTTATCATAAATTTGACGAATTTCATCAATTAAATTTAAACCATCTGTAGACACATCATCTAATCTACCTAAAAAGGGCGAACAATAAGTAGCTCCCGCTTTTGCAGCTAATAAAGCTTGACCCGCAGAAAAAATTAAGGTTACATTGGTTTTAATTCCCTTATCAGAGAAATACTTACAAGCTTTAACACCTTCTTTAGTCATGGGTAATTTCACCACAATTTGCTCATGCAAATCTGCTAATTCTTCCCCTTCTCTAATCATGCCTTCTAAATCCATTGCATTTACTTCAGCACTTACATCTCCGTCAACAATATTACAAATAGCTACATAGTGCTTCAGGATATTATCTTTACCCGTAATACCTTCTTTGGCCATTAACGACGGATTAGTGGTTACACCGTCTAAAATACCTAGTTCTTGTGCTTCTTTAATTTGCTCTAAATTAGCAGTGTCAATAAAAAATTTCATCTTGATTAATTTAATGTGTTGTATGTTGTTTGAATTGCAAAAGTAAGAAATAGGATCAGAATACCATAAAAAAACCGCCCCAAAAATGGAGCGGCTAACCAAAAACTAAAAATTGAACTGTACTTACTCTTTTGTAGTTGACTTAACAGCTAAGTTATAGATAACCAATCCAAATCCGATTTTGTTGATGGCATCAGCAATGTTGTACGCAACGTCAACACTTCCTTTACCAAGAAAATCCGTGTACCATCCGTCTGTTCCTAACATATATCCTAATGGATAGATAGCCCAACCTACTAATACGAACCAACATAAAATTTTGTGAGATGCCAAAACATTTCCACCGGCTGCTGCAGCCAATTTAGAAGCTTCACCTAACCAGATTTCATAAACGATTACGAAATAAGCTAAACCTGAAATTAATCCCCAAAATGCTGCTTGATCGCTAAAAATAGTTTCACCAAAATAACCAGTTACTAACATTACTATTGAAAGGAAAATCATTTTCCACAATAGGTTTTGTTTCGCTCCAGCCACTTTAAGAATCAAATAAAACTCTAAACACATCAATGGCACAGTTAATACCCAGTCAACATATCTAAAGAACGTTGGTGATTCTTGGAACGCATTCCAATAATCACGCATGTAAAAATAATGTACCGCAGCAATAAAAGTAATCAAACCTGATACCAATACTGAAGTACGCCACTTTTTATCAAATTGATTCAATGATAAAAAGAAAAATGCTGAAGCAGCCATCATAGCCATGCTTCCAATAAAAAAGGTAAAACCCACATAATCATTAGGTAACATTTTTGTTACACTAGATGAAAGAAACATTAAATTTGTCATAATAATATAGTTTAAATTAGTTTGTTTAAGTAAATTTATAAAAAATTAAACAGAATAAAAAAATTTTTGTTGGTTTTTTTTAAAAAAAAATTAAACAAAAATGATAAAATAAAATAAAAAATGAGTAAAATATCAATCATAACAAGCTTTGCGGGACTTTGGCTAACTTCTTATTTATCAGATACAAACCAATTAATTTTTGGTTTTTTATTGATTTTTACCTTCGGAATTTTACATGGAGCGAATGATTTGGTCTTAATTCATCAAATCGAAAACACTAAAAAGACAACTTTTGTCAAAATTATTGTTTCTTATCTCGTAATTGTTATAAGTTCTGTCGTATTATTTACAGTATTGCCACTTTTTGCATTAATTATGTTTATTCTTGTAAGTGGTTATCATTTTGGAGAACAGCATTGGGCATCGCTTATAGTAGCTAAAACCTACCTTCGAAAAGTATTCGAACTTATTTATGGCTTATTCATACTTGCAGTCCTATTATATATGAATGCAGCGGAAGCTGGTAAAATAATTTTTGAAATTACGGGTATACTGCTACCTCATTCCTTTTTTATGTACTCAACAGCGGTGATTAGTATACTATTAGTAATGACTACTTATTTCATGACACGAGAACACACTGATTTTAAAAAGAATATTGTAGAGCAATTATTTTATTTAGTAGTCCTTATGGTTATTTTTAAAAGCTCCACTTTGATTTGGGGTTTCACCATCTACTTTATTTTTTGGCACAGTATTCCCTCTCTTAATGACCAAATTGTTTTCTTATATGGAAAATACAGCCTTACACATTTTAAAAAGTATATAAAAACGGCTTTTGGATATTGGATACTATCCATATTGGGTATTACAATATTGTATGTTTTGGCAAAAGATCTTATTATTTTTGATGCTTTATTTTTCTCTTTTTTAGCTTCAATTACCTTCCCTCATGCCATTGTAATATTAAAAATGTTTAAAAAGTAAACTTACAACTTATAATGACGCATTAACATTTTTTCATAGATCACATCTGGCAAAATGCGTTTTAGAACAATTGAAAATTTTTGCATAAAAACACCCACTTTATAATGTATTTTAGGATGTTTCGTATTGATAATGGCGTAAATCGCTTCCGCCATCTCATTAGGATTGCTGCCGCTATTTACATGTAAATTCATCTCTTTTAGGGTATTACTGTAGGGTATTTCATATGCCGAGCCTTTTACAACTGGAGCATGAAACCTACCCGCAGCAATATTTGTAGCAAAATCACCTGGGGCTACATTCGTAATTTGAACACCAAAAGATCTCACTTCCATACGCAGGGCTTCCGTAATCAATTCTAACGCCCCTTTTGAAGCCGAGTAAATTCCTCTATAAGGCAAACCCATATACCCCGCAATGGAGGTAATATTAATAATTAATCCTGATTTTTGCGCACGCATTTGAGGCAATACAGCTTTCATTACTTCAATAGGACCAAATAAATTCGTCTCAAAATTATTTCGAATTTCTTCAGTTGGAATTTCTTCAATTGGTCCCGTAATACCCACTCCTGCATTATTAATTACTACGTCAATTTGTCCCTCGATTTGAATGATCTGTGCCATACAATCCAGAATGCTTTGCTTGTGGCGCACATCCAATTTCAATAATGGAAATACAGATTGGGCAACGGCATCCGGATTTCTACTGGTACCATATACCTGAAAACCTTTGTGATGCAAAAATTCGCCAATAGATTTACCAATACCCGATGAAGCACCTGTAATGAAAACAACTTTTTTCATGTTGAACGATTAAGATACGAAGATAAGAAACTTTTAGGCATAAAAAAATCTCCCTAAGGAGATCCAAAAAAATGGCAAGCGACCTACATCGCACCGCTACAACCACATACCTTTGCTGTGTTCCCACCCTGGAGGAGTCTGCAGGAGCTGGTCGTGTAGGACTTGCCGCTGCAAATATACAATCTTTTTATATTTTTACAAGAGGAATTGTGTGTATAAAAAATCATTGTATATTTACACTAATAAATATCTGTAACATGTTAAATGGTAAGCTATTCGCTATCATCCTTTTAGGTGTAATTGCTTTAGGTTGTAAAGAAGATGAAAACGAATTAAAAAAAATATTTTCAATCGAAAATCCTTCGATTAAACCAATACTTAAATTAGAGGAAAGTATCGATTTAATCCTTCAAAATAAAGAAAATAAAGCAATTGATTCGGTTGTCTATACTATTAATGATACGAAAATTGGTACTGCGAAAGGAAACCAAAAGTTACCGTTTGCACTCAGTAAATTAAAATTAGGCAATCAAACCCTTAAAGCTAGCGTATATTTTGAAGGCAAAAGTATTGCCATTGAAACCAGCTTTTCAATATATGCGAGTCGTGAACCTCAACTATTAAATTTTACCATTGTAAACACCTATCCACATGATAATAAAGCCTATACGCAAGGTTTTGAGTTTTATAATGGAATTTTACTAGAAGGAACAGGACAATACAGCGAATCGACTTTACGAAAAACGGATTCTAAAACTGGCAAAGTAATCCAACAAATCAAATTAGAAGACAACTATTTTGGGGAAGGTATAACGGTTTTAAACGGAAAAATATACCAATTAACTTGGAAAGAAAAAACGGGATTTGTTTATGATGCCAACACATTGGTATTAGAAAAAAAATTCACCTTTGAAACCGATGGCTGGGGACTTACAAATGATGGTACTAATTTATACATGAGTGACGGTTCAGAAAAAATTTACAGAATTGATCCAACTACCTTTAAAGTCATCGATAGTATTAATGTGTATACAGCTGGTTCTAGAATTGAAGCTATTAATGAAATGGAATGGATCAATGGAAAAATTTGGGCCAACATTTATCAAAAAGATGTCATAGCAGTAATCGATCCGAAGACTGGAACTGTAGAAAATATTATCAATTGCGTTGCATTGAAAGGGAAAGTAACACAACATCCCGAACTTGATTACTTCAATGGAATTGCCTACAACCCAAACACCAAAACCTATTTTGTAACGGGTAAAAATTGGGATAAAACCTTTGAATTAAAAATAGATTAATTGGTTAATTGACCAACTGATCTACAATTTTCGCCACAGGTAAAATTGCTTTGGTATTTTCAATACTTGGTCCAGCTACCCATACCGTTTTATAAGTTACTTGTGTAGCAGCTTTCTCTGTTGCTTTCATACCAATGTAGAAACGAATCATTTTAACCCATTTTTTCAAAGTTTTATTCTGATTCAACAGGGTTTCTAATCGTGTTTGTTTTGTGCCAACTTTTTGCACATAGGGCGTATTAATAACTGTACACGGCGTTCCCGAAATGCGTTCGGTCATCACGATGTCTTTTGCTTTATAATCTACACACGCCTGTTTGTACTCTTGAGAAACTCCAGATTCGATGGAAGCAATAAACGGACTTCCTACAGAAACGCCAACTGCACCGTAGTTTAGCATACTGTCTAAATCGGCCTTGCATCCTACTCCACCAGCCGAAATCACAGGTAATGAAGTGTGCTCGTTAATCGTTTTAATTAAAGTTTCGGGATCTAAATTTCCACGATGTCCACCTGCCAAATTATTTACGGCAATAATAGCATCAGCTCCCAATTGCTCCACTTTTTGAGCAAATGCCAAATCGGTTACATCACAAAATACTTTAATTCCTACTTTATGTGCTTCTCGGATGGTTTCTTCAGGTGAACCCAACGAAGTTATAATAAAATCTACACCTTCTTCACACAATACCCGAAGTTGTTCTTTGTACTTTACATTGGACTTGTTGACAATTAAATTGTAACCAAAACTACCACCCGACACTTTTGACGCTTTTAATGTTCGAATAGACGCTTGTAACTCCGTTAAAGTGCGATAATTTAAAGCAGGAATACATCCGGCAATACCACTTTTCATTCCTTCAATCACCATTTGAGTATTGGATACTAAAAACATTGGAGCCATGATTACCGGATGGGTAATCTGCAGCAGTGAAGTAAGGGATTGTTTTTCCATTTTCTGATGAATTTCAGATCAAATATACTAAAAAATAGGGTAATTAATTGTTGAGAAATATAAATTGTAGCTACCCCATCATCAAATCATAATTATTTCTTAAAATGTAACACAACTTCAAAATTTAAAATAAATTTGAATACAAACTAACATATACACTAATGATAAAAAAACTAACCGTATTTAGTTGTCTTTTAGCACTGCTAATTTCAACCGATGTCATGGCGCAAAAAAAGCCAAGTGACAAGAAAAAACCCAATACCGATGCTCCTGCTCCAGATGCAAAAAAACCAGATGCAAAAAAAGAGCCCAAACCGTATAAAAAAGTAATTGACTCTACGGCTGTTACCCAAAAAGGGCTAATTGATGTGCACAAAGTGGCTGAAAAATACTTGTTTGAAATTTCTGATTCTTTGATTGGAAAAGAAATTATGACCATTACTCGATATTCTAAAACACCTGCTGGTGGTGGAATTTTTGGTGGAGAGGAAATTAATCGTCAAGTAGTGCGTTTTGAAAAAGGACAAAACCACACCATCATCCTTAGATCCATTACTTATGTAATTACAACGCCTGATGAAGACAAACCAATAACACAATCTGTTAAAAACTCGAGTGCCGATCCAATTATTGGTATTTATGATATTTTAGCCTATAAAAAAGACGCTACAGGTAAAAACATCCTAGCGAGTGTTATTGATATGACTCCTGCTTTTGAATCGGATACACAGATATTTTCGTTAAATTCCGTTAACAAACAAATGTTAAGTATCCAAGCGTTTCAAAAGGATAAATCATTTATTCAATTTGTAAAAAGCTTTCCTATAAATACTGAAGTAAGATCTACAAAAACTTTTTCAACAGTAGCGCCACAAATTTCAAGAACCCCAACACCTAAGGTTGGCGTTGACTTTCCTGCTGGTTTAGATGCTGGTGTAGTAACTATGGAAATAAACACTTCATTTATTTTACTACCCGAAAACCCAATGCGAAAAAGAGCATTTGATAAAAGAGTAGGATATTTTGCAAATGGGTATGATGTTTTTGAAGAAGATTCACAAAAAGCTGACACCGAAATTTTTGCTGTTAGATGGCGTTTAGAACCAAAAAACCAAGAAGATGCTGAAAAACAAAAAAGAGGCGAACTTATTGAACCGAAAAAGCCAATTGTTTATTATTTAGATCCGGCTACCCCAGACAAATGGAAACCATTTATAAAACAAGGTATTGATGACTGGCAAGAAGCTTTCGAATTTGCAGGTTGGAAAAATGCAATTCGCGGGGAATATTGGCCAGAAAACGATCCAACCATGAGTTTAGAAGATGCTCGTTTTTCGGTATTGCGCTATTTTGCAGCTGAAATTCAAAATGCATATGGTCCAAATGTTCACGATCCTCGAACAGGTGAAATTATGGAAAGTCATATTGGTTGGTACCATAACATTATGAGTTTATTACGTGATTGGTACTTAATTCAAACGGCTGCAGTAGATCCTCAAGCAAGAAATAAAAAATTTGATGATAAGTTAATGGGCGAATTAATTCGTTTTGTAGCGGCTCACGAAGTAGGTCATACACTTGGTTTACGTCATAATATGGGAGCCAGCAATGCCACTCCAGTAGAAATGTTACGAAATCCTGAATTCCAAAAGAAAAACGGACATACTTCTTCTATTATGGATTATGCGCGTTTCAATTATGTAGCACAACCTGAAGATAATGTGAAAGATTTATTTCCAAGAATTGGAGATTATGACAAATGGGCTATCAAATGGGGATATTCCTATTTCAATGGAGCTAAAGATGATAAAGAAGAAAAAGCTTTATTAAATGAGATGACCAAAGATGCCTATAAAAATCGTCGCTTGTGGTTTGGTACAGAGACCAATCCATATGACCCTAGATATCAAACTGAAGATCTTGGCGATAATGCAATGAAAGCTTCAAATTATGGAATTAAAAATTTAAAGCGAATTCTTCCAAATTTAATTGAATGGAGCAAAGAGAGTGGTGAAGATTATGAAGAATTAAATGGTTTATACAATTCGTTAACTGGACAATTTAGACGCTATATGGGTCATGTTACAAAAAATGTGGGGGGTATTTATGAAACTCCAAAAACCTATGACATGTCCGGTAATATTTATGAAGTTGTACCATCGGCAATTCAAAATGAAGCCGTAGCTTTTTTAAACGAACAATTGTTTAAAACACCAAAATGGTTGTTAAACCAAAACATATTAGCTAAAATCAAACCAGAAAATGGTGTCGAAGCTATAAAATCAATTCAAGATGGAACATTATCTAGTTTGTTGGCTGGAGATCGATTGGTTCGTTTATTAGAAACTTCTACGCAACAAAAAAACAATTATTCAGTAGATGAATTAATGAGTGATTTACGTAGTGGTATTTTTTCTGAAATAAAAACAAATGCTCCAATCGATATTTTCAGAAGAAATTTACAAAAACTATTCGTTTCTAAATTAATAGAAACAATGGCTACCGACAAAAACAACACGACAACTTTTAGTGGTAGAAGAATTGTATTAGTTGACACTGATATCCCATCTATCGCTCGTGGTCATTTGATCGAATTGAAAAGTCAATTAAGAATTGCCGCAATCAATACACCGGATCGTTTGACACGATTCCACCTTAATGATTTAGTGGCTCGTATTGAAAATGCTATGAAACCAAAATAAGGTTTGAAATTCAATTTAAAAGGGGAAAGTGTAACGACTCTCCCCTTTTTTATTGCTAAACAATTTAGGCTGTTGTACAACCACTAGTATGGAGAACAATATTATAGTTGTTTGGTTGAAAACCAACACGTGCCACTAAGGCAAAAATTCAAGCCGAATAGAGCGTATTAAATAAAAAAGCCGAATCAAAATATGATTCGGCTTTTTATAGCTATGTAGTTACATCTTTATTTCACTTCTTCAAAATCTACATCTTGTGTTTGATCTCCAGAAGCATTTGCTTGAGGTTCTGCTTGAGAAGCTCCACCTTGCTCTTGTGATTTATACATTTCTTCTGTAGCTGTTTTCCAAGCGGCATTAACGTTATCTAACCCTTTTTGAATAGCGTCTAAATCTTGTGTTTCATGACCCATTTTCAATTCAGTTAACGCATACTCAATAGCTGTTTTATGATCAGCAGTTAATTTATCCCCTAATTCTTTCAATTGACTTTCTGTTTGGAAAATCATTGAATCAGCTTCGTTTAACTTATCTGCTTTTTCTTTAGCTAATTTATCAGCTTCAGCGTTTAATTCTGCATCTTTTTTCATTTTTTCAATTTCTTCTGGTGTTAAACCTGAAGAAGCTTCGATACGAATGTCATGCGATTTACCCGTTCCTTTATCAGTAGCCGATACTTTGATAATACCATTGGCATCAATATCAAAAGTTACTTCAATTTGAGGAACACCTCTTGGTGCAGGTGGAATTCCGTCTAAATGGAAACGACCAATTGTTTTGTTATCATTTGCCATTGGTCTTTCTCCTTGAATAACATGGATTTCTACCGATGGTTGATTATCTGCTGCTGTTGAGAAAACTTGTGATTTTCTTGTTGGAATAGTAGTATTCGACTCAATTAATTTAGTCATTACACTTCCCATTGTTTCGATTCCTAATGAAAGTGGTGTTACGTCTAATAATAATACGTCTTTAACTTCACCCGTTAAAACCCCACCTTGAATTGCCGCTCCAATAGCAACTACTTCATCAGGATTTACGCCTTTTGATGGTTTTTTACCGAAGAATTTCTCTACTTGTTCTTGAATTACAGGAATACGAGTAGAACCTCCCACTAAAATTACTTCGTCGATATCAGAAACCGATAAACCAGCGTCTTTTAAAGCTTTAGCAACCGGTTCCATAGAACGTTTTACTAATGTTTCGGCTAATTGTTCAAATTTTGCTCTGGTTAAGGTTTGTACCAAGTGTTTTGGTCCAGAAGCAGTAGCGGTTACATACGGTAAATTAATTTCGGTTTGAGCAGATGCTGATAACTCAATTTTAGCTTTTTCAGCTGCTTCTTTCAAACGCTGTAAGGCCATTGGATCTTTTCTCAAATCAACACCTTCAGTAGTATTAAATTCGTTAGCCAACCAATCAATAATTACTTGGTCAAAATCATCTCCACCTAAATGTGTATCTCCATTGGTAGATAATACCTCAAAAACACCGTCTCCTAATTCTAAGACAGAAATATCAAATGTACCTCCACCTAAATCGTACACAGCAATTTTTTGATCTTTACCTTGTTTGTCTAATCCATACGCTAAAGCTGCTGCAGTTGGCTCGTTAATGATACGCATTACTTTTAAACCTGCAATTTCACCTGCCTCTTTAGTAGCTTGACGTTGTGCATCATTAAAGTATGCAGGAACAGTAATAACTGCTTCTGTTACCGAATGTCCTAAATAGTCTTCAGCTGTTTTCTTCATTTTTTGAAGCGTCATTGCAGACAATTCTTGTGGTGTGTATAAACGACCATCGATATCTACACGTGGTGTATCGTTGTCTCCTTTTACCACTTTGTAAGCAACTGTAGAAGCTTCTTTTGCACTTTCAGTATACTTATTCCCCATAAAACGTTTTACCGAAGCAATGGTTTTTGTTGGGTTAGTTACTGCTTGTCTTTTTGCCGGATCTCCAACTTTAATTTCACCACCTTCAACAAAAGCGATTACAGACGGTGTCGTTCTTTTTCCTTCTGCGTTTGCAATTACAACAGGTTCTCCACCTTCCATAACAGCCACACAAGAGTTGGTTGTTCCTAAGTCGATTCCAATAATTTTACTCATTTTTATACTTGTTAAATTTTAAATTTCATTTTAAACTCATCCCATCTATTTCAAGGATTGTGCCAGTAGAAAAAATAGAGAAAATTGACATAAAAACAAAAAAAATACGACAAAAATACTGACAACATGACATAGTGCCAACTGAAATAGATATTACAGATAACTAATTATCCAAAAACAAAATGAAGCTATTTTTAAGATAATCTCAAAATAGCATACCTTTTTTACGAATTCCTCATTATATTTGTGATTCAATTGTTTAGTATGGAATGTATATCGGTTTTTGATATGTTAAAAATTGGTGTCGGACCCTCAAGTTCTCACACCCTTGGACCTTGGCGTGCTGCCGAACAATTTTTACAGGAATTGCGCAAACGCAATCTAATAGACCAAGTTATTGGTGTAAAAGTAGATTTATATGGCTCGCTATCCTTAACTGGAAAAGGGCATGCCACAGATTTAGCCCTCATGCTTGGTTTGAGTGGCGCAGATCCAGAATACATCCCCGTTGAAAGTATTGATGTGATTATTTCAGCGATAAAAAATAAAAAAGAAATTTTCTTAGGCAATGAAATCCTAATTCCGTTTTGTTCGGATACGGATATTGTTTTCAATCGGAATTTTTTACCTTTTCATGCAAACGGTATGACATTTACAGCGACAACAGATACAGAGACTTACTCCGAGACGTATTATTCTATAGGTGGTGGTTTTGTTGTCAAAGAACAAGAAGACCATCAAAAAGAAGCGCTATTACATACTTTCCCTTTTCCAACCGAAAAAGCTGATGAATTATTAAACTACTGCCGTGTTGAAAATAAAAAAATCTCAGAAATTGTTTTTGAGAATGAAAAAACAATGCGAAGTGAGACAGAAATTCATGACGAGTTACTCCGCATTTGGGATACCATGTTGGAATGCATGTACATTGGTTGCCACTCGGAAGGAATTCTTCCTGGGGGATTAAATGTAAAGCGTCGCGCCTATGATATGCATAAAAACCTTATCGGGGTTTTACCCTATGAAGATCCGTATTCATGGCTACAAATCATTCGACAAACAGAGGTTAAATTTCGACAAATTTTAAAATGGGTGAGTTGTTTTGCCTTAGCTGTTAACGAAGTAAATGCCTCATTAGGACGTGTGGTTACTGCACCTACGAATGGAAGTGCTGGGGTTATTCCAGCCGTATTGATGTATTATTTGGTGATTGAAAATCATGAAGCTGGAGAAGAAGAAATCAAGCAATTTTTATTAGTAGCTGGAGAAATAGGTGCTATCTTTAAAAAGGGTGCTACCATTTCGGCAGCAATGGGTGGATGCCAAGCAGAAATTGGTGTATCGAGTGCCATGGCTGCAGCCGCTTTGTGCGAATTAATGGGTGGTACTCCTGCTCAAGTTGCCATGGCTGCTGAAATCGCGATGGAACACCATTTGGGGTTAACTTGTGACCCAATTGGAGGATTGGTTCAAATTCCTTGTATTGAACGCAATACCATGGGAGCAATCAAGGCAATTAATGCCGCCGAACTCGCCTTAGAAACCGATGCATTGCATGCCAAAGTACCTCTCGATAAGGTAATTGATACCATGTGGCAAACAGCAAAAGACATGAATGTCAAATATAAAGAAACCTCTGAAGGTGGCTTAGCCGTGGCGGTAAATATGGCGGATTGTTAAAAAAAATTTCTTAGGCTATTCCCCATTTTTAATATGAAGTTTTCGTTTCAGGACTAAGTCGGTCACCGGATGGAAAATCAAAGGAATCTCTTCGACAACTACATCACTTTTATCGAGACCAAATGCTTTTTCATCGGAAACACCCAATCCTTTTAAACTAAAATAGCTATTCAATAAGAAACCTTCTTTGAATGCAAATTCGTTTTCAAAAGAAATAAATTTCTCCAATACCACGAATTTAAAATCAGGCTCTGCATTGTATTTAGAAGATCCGTCAGGTCTAATGTGTAGATCCAACTCTTTATTTTCTACTAAATCCTTTATAATATTTTTGAAATACAATTCTACTTTGGGCTGCACTCTAAAACCTGCATTGATATTGACTTTAATTACTTTATCATTGATCAATTCAATAACTTCATAATCTAAGGTAAAAGGCTCTTCCGTTCTATTGATGTGTAAAAACCAATATACATCGGCACGTTTAGGTTTTTTAGCAAAAATAGATTTCATGATCTTCTCCTCTATCTCTGATATTTTATCCGCTTTTGTGAGATACACCAAATGGGTAGCATATTTTGTGTAGGTAGTATCGTTGGATAAATCAACCAATAAATCTCTATAATTGCTTAAAGGAACGTATTTGGTGAATTTATTATTCAATTGTCTTCCGAAGAAAATAATATACATGACTATAAAAAACAATCCCGAAATAATCAACGTAACAAAACCACCTTCCGGAAATTTTTTCATATTAGCAATAAAGAAAGAAATTTCAATAAAAGCGAATAGTAAGAAGATGACCCAAATAATATATTTGTTGAAACGCAAACGATAATACAAATAATACATCAGCAACAAAGTAGTCATCATCATGGCTAGCGTGATTGCCAAACCGTAGGCGGCTTCCATATGAGTAGAGTTTTTAAAGTATAAAATCATCCCTACACATCCTGCCCAAAGAATTAAATTTACAGAAGGAATATAGATTTGCCCCTTATTATTCGTTGGATTTTTCAACGTAACTCTAGGCCAAAAATTCAAGGAAATCGCCTCATTGATTAACGTAAACGAACCGCTGATTAATGCTTGAGAAGCTATAATTGCAGCCATAGTAGCAATCGCGATTCCAAAAAGTAAGAACCAATCGGGCATAATTTTGAAGAATGGATTTCTACCCGCTAAGAAGTTATTTTGCTCCGACATCAACCAAGCTCCTTGCCCTAAATAGTTGGTCACCAAACAAATCTTAACCATTACCCAAGTTATTCGAATGTTGTTCTTACCACAATGTCCTAAATCGGAGTATAAGGCTTCAGCACCAGTTGTACATAAAAACACGGCACCTAACAGCCAAAATCCATGTGGATACTCAACCAATAAACGGTAAGCATACATTGGATTCAATGCTTTTAAAATTTCAGGGTGATGAATTATTTGAGAAAAACCAAGTACAAACAACATGGAAAACCAAATCACCATAGCCGGACCAAAAAAGAAGCCTACTTTTTGAGTTCCAAAACGTTGGAATAAGAAAATACCCGTTAAAATAGCAATTACGATTGGAATGGTAGGGATATCGGGAATGACCACTTCCAAACCTTCAACGGCAGAAGCTACCGAAATAGGCGGTGTAATAATACCATCGGCTAATAAAGTCGCGGCACCTAAAATTGTAGGGATTACTAATCTTCCTTTACCAAATCGCTTCACAAGTGCATATAACGAAAAAACGCCTCCTTCCCCATGGTTATCAGCGTTTAAAGTTAAAATTATGTATTTAAAAGTGGTTTGAAAAGTCAAGGTCCAAAAAACACATGAAATTCCTCCATATACTAATAATTCAGATATAGCTCGTTTGTCAACAATGGCTTTCATTACATACAAGGGACTCGTTCCGATGTCTCCATATATGATTCCTAAGGCTACTAATAAGGTGGCTGCTGTAACTTTTTGTGTGGTTGAATGTCCCATAGAATTGGAAAATAATTTGCAAACTGTTTGTCTAGAATACGCTCATATAAAAGTTCACAAAAAAATTAATGAATTAATTCTATGGAGCTGATACCAATTGTTGTATTCAAATTTTCGACTGCAAATATACTGAGAGTTTAGATATTAAGTCTTTTTTTTGAAATTTATTTTTTCCTACGGGTATCGATCAAATGGATGATTTGCCATTTGCCATTGTCGTTATACAATGTAAACGAATTGGCACCCCTGTGGCTGAATTTTTCATTAATATAAAACTCATATGGAGTCCATACGTGTGCTAAATTGCCATCCAAGGCCACTTTATATTCTAGAATACGCTCTTCAAATTTCATGTTTTGAGGAATACTGGCAATCGATTTTAAAAAGTCGGGATACGATTGATTTTCCAGTACATTCCCTTCTTTTGTATTGGCTATGGTTTGCAAAATAATCTCAGAATGACAAAGCTCTTTTAACCCCACAGTGTCTTTAGCATGAAACGCAATAAAAAAATCTTCAACTAATTTTTGAGGTTGGTTTTCTTGTGCAAGTAGTGGAAGTTGAAACGTAATTAATAGTACAAATAGTAAATTCTTCATGAATTGGTTTTTATTATACATTATAAAAGTTATTTTTGTTACATCAAAAATAGCATAAAATGTCGACAGCAAAAAAAGATTACAAAAGGATTACTACAAAATCACTTATTGATATGAAAATGAATGGAGAAAAAATCTCCATGCTTACGGCCTATGATTTTACAATGGCTAAAATTGTTGACAGCGCCGGTGTCGATGTTATTTTAGTAGGCGATTCTGCGAGTAATGTTATGGCTGGACACGAAACCACCCTACCGATTACATTGGATCAAATGATTTATCACGCATCAAGTGTGGTTAGAGCTTGTGAACGTGCATTAGTGGTGGTAGATTTGCCTTTCGGCAGCTACCAATCGGATCCAAAAGAAGCGTTGCGGTCCTCGATCCGAATTATGAAAGAAAGTGGCGGTCATGCGGTAAAATTAGAAGGCGGAAGCGAAATAAAGGATTCGATCAAAAAAATATTGAATGCGGGTATTCCAGTTATGGGTCACCTGGGTTTAACACCACAATCGATTTATAAATTTGGTACCTACACGGTTCGTGCCAAAGAAGATGCTGAAGCAGAAAAATTACTAGAAGACGCTAAAATGTTAGAAAAATTAGGGTGTTTTGCCTTGGTTTTAGAAAAAATTCCGGCTCATCTTGCTGAAAAAGTAGCACAAAGCATTTCAATTCCTGTAATCGGAATTGGCGCCGGAGGTGGTGTTGATGGTCAAGTATTGGTACTACACGATATGATTGGAATGACCCACGAATTTAGTCCGCGCTTCTTACGCCGTTACATGAATTTATTTGAAGAAATGTCTTCAGCTATTGGTCAATATGTTTCGGATGTAAAATCGAAAGATTTTCCAAATGCCAACGAGCAATATTAATTGAAAACACTCCAATAACGACTGAAAAATAGTATATTTTGGTAGAAAAAATTGTTTCCAATGCATCAAATTTAGACATCATTTACGAAGACAATCATTTGATTGTCATCAATAAACGTGTAGGTGATATCGTTCAAGGAGATAGTACGGGTGACAAACCCCTTTCGGAAGTTGTAAAAGAATACATTAAGAAAAAATACGATAAACCGGGTGAGGTATATTTGGGGGTAGTACATCGATTGGATCGGCCCACAACCGGAATTGTCTTATTTGCTAAAACATCAAAGGCACTAACGCGATTGAACGAAGCCTTTAAAAATAGAGCCACACAAAAAACCTATTGGGCTGTAATTAAAAACACTCCCCCAAGAGAAAAAGATACACTGGTTCATTTTTTAAAACGTAATTCAAAAAACAATACATCCAAAGCACATAGCAAAGAAGTGCCAGAAAGCAAACAAGCCAGTTTATCGTATCATATCATTAAAAAATTAGACCATTATTTTGTTTTAGAGATTGATCTTCACACCGGTAGACATCATCAAATTAGAGCACAATTACAAGCCATTGGTTGTCCCATTAAGGGTGATTTAAAATATGGTTTTGACCGAAGTAACCCAAACGGAGGTATCCATTTGCATGCACAAAAATTAATACTTGCACATCCTGTCACAAAAGAAATACATACTTTTATGGCAAAACCGCCCAAAGATGCCGTTTGGGATGCACTATAAATACAACTGTTATGAAAAACACTATTGATCAAAAAGCAAAACAAGGGTATTCCTTAGAATTGGGAAAACTTATCGATGAGAGTTTTGCAACCTTTAAAAAAACATTTTTAGTCTCCGGATTAGGGATGCTTATTGTTTCTGTTATTATGGTTCTTTTTTATGTGGGACTATTGGGGTCTTTTTTCGGATTTTCCAACATTAGTAAAACTTTATTATCGATTGAAACTTTAGCCAAAGAGCCTAATTTCATCATTGGAAGCGGCATTGTTTCCATGTTTGTGAGTGCTTTATTTGCTCCGTTTACTGCAGGGTTTATTCACTTAAATCATTTGTCACATACTCAAAAATCATTTAGTATCGATAATCTATTTGACTTTTATAAAGAACCGTATTACAAACAAATTTTTCTTGGTTATTTGATAATTGGTGGAATAACAGCTCTTTTTACTACGGTACTCAGCTTATTGGGCTATGAGAAAATAAACACTTTTGTACAAATCATCGTTAGTCTGGCAACACTATTTACTATACCATTAATCATATATGGAAAGCTCAACTATACAGAAGCGCTATCAAAAAGTATCCAATTGTATGCAAAACAACCCTTAATCATCTTAGTAGCCATGCTGATTGCCGTAATTGGAATGCTCTTGGGTATTTTTATTTTATGTATTGGAATTATTTTTACCGTTCCCTATTTATACGCGATGCACTATACCTTGTACGCACAAGCTGTTGGATTTGAAGAAACAACAAATGTTTCAGAAAATCAATCCGAATAAAGTATACTAATTACACATAATAAGGAAATATTTAGTATTTAATCAGGATATTTTTATAGAATTAAAAATTTAAGCCGTGCAATTGCATAATTCGTAATTCGTAGGTCATTAACATTAATTTAAGGTAGATTCACCCGTATGTGAGCCTACCTTTTTTTAATTTTGACAACTTAAATAATAAAAAATGAAGGTAGGAATAGATGCCATTCAATTTGATGTTCCAAAATTGTATTTGCCCATACCCACATTGGCAACAAAAAGAAATATTGAACCGGATAAACTCACAAAAGGTTTGGGTTTACAAAAGATGAGTGTTTTAGATGTCTCACAAGATGTAATTACACTAGGGGCCAATGCCTTATTGAAATTAATTCAGAAAGAACAACTGCAGCTGGATGAAATCGCCAAAATCTATGTGGGAACAGAAAGTGGGGTCGACAATTCAAAACCTGTTGCTTCCTACATCATTGAATTAATTGAAAACGAATTAGGAACCAAAGCATTTCAACATTGTGATGTAGTGGATTTGACATTTGCCTGTATTGGTGCCGTGGATGCCCTACAAAGCTGTGTCGATTACATCCGATTACATCCTACAAAAAAAGCCATTGTCATAGCGACTGATTTTGCAAAATATGATTTGAATTCCACCGGAGAATACACACAGGGAGCTGGTGCAATAGCAATGCTCATTACTGCCGACCCAAGAATAATTGCCCTGTCAAAGGAAACAGGTGTGGCCACATCGGGTGTTTTTGATTTTTTTAAACCCAAACAAATACTTCAAAAATCCACGATCACTGGAAATGACACTAATGAAAATTGGTTTGATGTATTAGAAACTGAAATCACTCTTGTAAAAGACCAACCGGTTTTTGACGGACACTATTCAAACTCGTGTTACATAGATCGAATTACAGAGGCATATCAGCATTATAAAAATGAAAGCCAACAAACAGGAACGCTTTTTAATGAATGGTCGTTGCTTTTTATGCACCTACCCTATTGCTTTCAAGGTAGACGTACATTTATTGAAATATATGCACAAGAAAATCAGGATTTACTTGCCCAAGCAGCTGGAGAAAATACCAATGAAAAAATAAAAGCATTAGCAAAATCTCAAGCCTATCAAGAAATAGTAGCTGAAAAGTTATATCCTGCCGAAATTGCCTCTGGAGCTGTAGGCAATATTTACACGGGTTCTATTTTCTTAGGCATGTTATCCGCATTGTATTATACGGCGACTACTAAGAAGCCCTTAAGTTCAAACAAAGTTGGATTTATTGCTTATGGCAGTGGTTCCAAATCAAAAGTTTTTGAAGGTACCCTACAATCCAATTGGGAATCACAAATTAGCAAAGCTAGACTTTTTGAAGCATTAGAATTGCGCACGGCTATAGATTTTGAAACCTACGAAAAATTGCACAAAAAAGAATTGAAAACAGCCGTATTAAAGCCACAAAATGAATTCATTTTAAGCGCAATTGAGACCGAAAATCCGGTTCGTAAAGGTGCTCGATATTATAGTTATATCAAATAATTACTTTCCAAATAAAAATTGAAACGGAATATGCAAGCGTTTTTGCCACGCCATTTCAGAATGATTTTCTCCTTCAAATTTTTGGGTCATCCAATTTTGGTCATCAAATCCTTTCTGTTGCATGATTTGATCCACTTCTTTTTGTAGCGGTTCGTATAAGGCATCTAATGTTGCGGTACCATAATCAAAATAAAGTTTGTGGTTTTTGGGATCGGGTAACTTTATTTTCAAATACTGGTAAAAAGCTATTGGAATAGGATTTTTATCAACCTGGAAAATACCCGGCCAATGCGTAGATAAACAAGCTGCCCCACCAAATACTTCAGGGTATTCACAAATAGCATACATCGAAATCAAACCACCCATACTGCTCCCGGCAATAAAAGTATGTCCTTTGTCTTTGTATACTGCATATTTTTTATCGATTAAGGGTTTCAATTCTTGCACTATGAACTTCAAATAGTTATCAGAACTTACGCGACCATTAAATAACTTTACTCCAGCCGATCGTTCTAAATTATAGATTGAATCTTGTTGCTTTTGCGTTAGCATTTCAAAAGGCTTTTGTGGAAAATAATCAAAATGACGTGTTTCGCCACCATTCCAAATACCCACAACAATTACGTCTTTTATTTGTTGAGCCGTTTTTAGTTTTGCCATTACTTCATCGACTTCCCATGCTTGTTTGTTCCATGTTTGTTCGGCGTCATATAACATTTGGCCATCATGCATATACAACACAGCATATTTTTTTGATGTTGAATAATCGGATGGCAACCAAACATCAATATTTCGGGAGGTTACAAATTTTGATGCAAAATTTTCAATACGTTCTACTGAACCCGATGTGACTTTCGGTAATTCTTGAGCAAAAAGCACTTGCGTAAAAAGTGCAACAATACAATACAGTTTTTTCATACAATAATAATTATCCCAACCACCCTTCTCTATCCAAACTGCGGTACTGAATAGCCTCAGCAACATGATGACTTTGAATGGTGACTGCAGTTTCTAAATCGGCAATCGTGCGCGCTACTTTTAAAATGCGATCGTAGGCTCTAGCCGACAAATTTAATCGTTCCATTGCTGTTTTTAATAAATGCAAGGAATCGTCGTCTAAAATACAAAATTCTCTAATTAATTTACTACTCATTTGCGCATTATAATGAATGCTCGCAAAATTTTCAAATCGAACTGTCTGAATTGCACGAGCATGAGTAACCCTTTGTCGAATAGCTACACTGCTTTCTGCCTTCTGTGTTTCGGTCAATTTTTCAAAAGGAACGGGAGTAACTTCGATATGAATATCAATACGATCCAACAAAGGGCCGGATATCTTACTCAAATACCGCTGCATTTCCATAGGCGAACTCGTCACCGGTGCATTAGGGTCGTTAAAATACCCGCCAGGACTCGGATTCATACTCGCGACTAACATAAAGGAGGAAGGATAGGTAATCGTAAATTTGGCCCGTGAAATTGTAACTTCACGATCTTCTAAAGGCTGCCGCATCACTTCCAATACTTCGCGTTTGAATTCGGGCAATTCATCTAAGAACAATACCCCATTGTGGGCCAATGAAATTTCACCCGGTTGGGGATAACTACCACCACCGACTAAACTAACGCTTGAGGCAGTATGATGCGGACTTCTATATGGCCGTTGTGCCATCAATCCAACGTCTTTTGTTTT
>JACCDK011625265.1_pt1 | contig 32810 bp, 28 predicted proteins | sample 7445871 | NCBI WGS metagenome assembly JACCDK01 (sample SAMN15323436, study PRJNA562643) | freshwater metagenome | isolation source: river surface water | place: USA:Blue River Watershed | collected 2017-08-15 | reverse complement strand
CTCAAAGCGTATTCATATACAGATTTTCTAGTACCACCTATATGAATTACGCCTTTGAAATCCGAAACTACGATATTTTTAATCTTTTTAGCTATAACTGAGGCAGATTCTCTAGAAGTGAACTGATCTGTAAAAGCAGCTTTATAAGGGAAAATATCGGGCCCAAATGACAATCTAATAATCACATAGTTGTCCAACATTTGAACAGCACACTCCCCTCCTAGTTTTGACCAAGCATATTTATTTTGAGGTAAAAGCTCATCCCCCTCTTTATACATACCTTTTTCTCCAGCAAATACATAATCTGTTGAAATATATACCAGACGGATATTTCTTTTATAACAAGCAGCCGCTAATAAAGATGTTCCAATAACATTAGACTGAATGGCTTGAGCAATATCTTCAGTAATCTTTGGTGGAGAAATCATAGCAGCACAATGTAATATGCTTGTAATACTTGGATGCTTGTCTAAAAAAGCATCCATTTGTGCAGCATTAGACAAATCAAAATCGGCTCTTGTAGCACCAATCGCTTCAGGAATTAATGAAAGAACTGCTGAGCCTAATTTACCTGCAGCCCCTGTAATTAAAATTGAACAAATCATTAAATAGTAATGTTTCTAGAATCTTCTCTATCTAACCATTGCTTTACAGATAAACCATTGATGTCTTTTGAAGTAGCTATAAAGCTGTCTTTTAAATCTGCAAATAGATTTTTTAATTTAGGATCACAAATACTCCAATCAATATCTTCAGCAAAAGGTGATATACCTGCTTCACATTCTCTATTATAAGAACCTGAGCAAAAATACTCAATATAGGAATCTTCTAAAAAAAAATTACCATGTGCACAACCTTCAGGTACCCAGATCCAACTATTGGTAACATCTGTAGAATTAGCTGGCATATTAAAAGCCATTATTTTACCTTGAGTTGGTGAGTCATATCTCAAATCTAATATCAAGTCAACCATATGACCAGATATGGTTCTTACCAATTTTCCCATAAGTGGATTCCATTGAAAATGCAACCCTCTTAGAACGTTACGACGCGAAAAACTGGAATTTGTTTGTACAACGCCTTCAGAAAAAAAGTTTAACCCGTTATCATTAAAATCCGAAATCCTGTACGATTCAGTAAAGAAGCCACGCTTGTCTATAAAATGTTCATAATTAATTAATTTTACATCTTTAATCTGAAAATCTGTTATTTTTTTGATTATCATTGAATTGATTTTTAAATTATGCTATTTAATATATTCTAAAATAGATATAGACATTTTACTATTTATATTAGATCTTTTAAATTTTTCAATAAATTTTAATCTTGGATAAATTTCATGTGGTTTATAATTATTTAAATAATTTACCACTTCTTCTTCATTACAAGGATTGAAAACAAAGCTATTATCAACTTCTTCTTGAATAAATTTGGCTGCATAACCAGAAACACCAGCAATAATTGGTTTATTAATCGTTGCTAACTCAAATATTTTTGAAGGTAATACTTTTTTAAAAGCATTATAATCATTTAAATGTAGAAACAAGAAATCTGCTGAATTATAAAGTTCAATTAACTCGTTTCTATTAATTGGATCTTGGATTATAACGTTGTTTACATTTAATTTTTTTATTTCATTTTTTAATAAATTTTTATTTCCTCCATCTCCAATAATTAAAAAATTATAATTTTTTTCAATTCTTTTGGCAACTTGCGGAATTATACGATGCAAACCTTGTCCTTCGCCAATATTACCGGCGTAAATTATTAATTTTTTATTAGTATTATTATAATTTAACTTATTTAAATTTAAATGAAGAAACTCATCATCTATTCCATTGGTGTAATAAGTTATATTTTTTGATTTGAACTTATCAAAATATTCTTTAAACCCAAAAGAAATTAAATTAATATGCTTAGCGTAGGTAAATACCTTAAACTCTATTTTCTTTAGAAAATACATTAAAATATTACTTAATATCGGCAGCTTAATAACATCATTAATAGTATCGATGAAAATGTCTCGAATATCTAAATATAAAATTGAATTATATTTTTTTGCAATTTTATAACCAAGATAAGCAGTAAATAACCTACTTGATGACGCAAAAACTAAACTATTACTTTTCTGTTTATTTAAACATATTACTGATTTGTAATATTTGTAAAATGACAAAATTTGATCAAAGAATCCATTCTTATGATTAGGTATTAGTATTCTATTAATTATTATATTATCATATTCTTCATAAGTTAAAGCACTTTGATTAAATGAACTATATCTATTAGGATAGGTTGTATAAATTTCAATAATACAATTTTTGTCTTTAGCCTTTGAAGCTAATTCCTGTGCAAGGCTAGAGTTGCGAAAAGATCCTGCGGATAAATCTGGTTTAAAATAAAATGATAAATAAACAATTCTTTTCATATTAAATGATATCTAATTTAAACTTGAATGTAAATGGAGAAGTAAGTTTTATTTCAAGGCATTTATTATTTTTACTTACACCAAATTGATCGTGATATTTTGTATTAATTAATTGAAAAACAATTTCTTTTGGTAAAAAGAATCTAGCAAGATTAAAGTTATCTTTTTTAATTATATATCCATTATTTGAATTTACTATAATTATATCTGGATGAAAATAATATCTAATAATTACTTTATTTTTCATTCCAGAAACTTCGTCTGTAATAATTAAAGTTTTACTATTTATTACCCATTGCCTTTTATGAATTGGAGAATTTTTCAAAAATCTATAGCCATTATGACAAGCACTTACGGAAATAAAATTATCTAAATCTTTGTTATGAAGAAATTTAATATCAAATGGGAACGCTCTTCTACCTACTCTAAAGCTAGACCATATTTCAGATGAATTTTCACTATCAATTTCAACTGTGCTATGAGCTTTTGTGCTTCTTTGATAAATACGTTCTTTTGATAATGCATATTCACTAATTCCGGAATTTACAATTACTCTATGTTCTTTGATTGCTAATTCAAAAGATAAAGTGTCGGCATGTGCATGAGCAGGGAGGTAATCAGGTCCAACTTTTCCAATATCTGCAATTAAATGTAAATCGTGATTTTTTGTTACAAAAAAACCACTGTTAACATGATGCTTCAGGAAATTTTTATCAAAATTAATTAATGAGATACCTAAATTATTTGAATAATTAATCAATTCATTAAAATTCGGTGCAATATTGTTAGTAGAATCATTGAAATTTGATAATTCTAAATTTTCGTATTTCATTGTATACAACCAATTCATGCCCAACAAAAACTTATTTTTAATTTTAATGCTAAGATCAAATAATTGTAGATTTTTTGTTATAAAGTACAAATCAAGCAGATCTTCCATTGCAATAGAATGGTACATTGGACTTAACTCGAAATGTGCCCCATCTCTCAAAAACTGCTCGTCTAATTCATTATTAATTATATTTAGTGCCTTTTTTAAAATAATTGAATCTTGTTTTAATTGGAAAAAGTAACTTGCAAATAATAGTGCTTTTGCATTTGTAAATAAATGGTTGCCTAAAATATGAAATTCGATATTTTTTGAAAGATAATTAACCTGATTCCAGAGATTTAATTTTGCATTATTGGATAAACAATCGGTTATTAAATTCCATTTAATCCAATTTATTATTCTTATTGATGTTGGATAAGGTTCCCATGCGGTAGAATTTATATTTTTATTGTTATCAATCCAATTATTGATAAACAATATTTGTTTATTTAGAAATTGTGAATTCCTTGATTCTTGAAGTAGAAAATCAAAATAATGTAAATTATATCGCCATAATTTTGAAATACTTGGATTATCCCAACCTACTATATTTAAATCATAAATTTCATTTAAAAAAATGAAATCTTTATAATCATCTGTTATATAATTTTTGCAAATAAAAATATTTTTATCTAATTTTTCAGTAACTGATGGATAAAAATGAAATTTTTTGAATTTCTTTGGAAACTTATATAATAATCTCCAGTATAATTGACTTAATTTTAAATACTTTATAGTTCGAATTATTCGAAATAAATTATAAATCAAAATTAATATTTTTTATTATATTAATTATTCTTTCTGCTGATTTCCCATCCCATAACTCTGGAATATTTCCTTTTTTCCAATTGCCGGAAAAAAGTTTAGTAAAAGCTGGTTTTAACGATTTTAAATCTGTTCCTATTAACTCATTTGTACCAATAAAAACAGTTTCAGGTCTTTCAGTATTATCTCTTAAGGTCATACATGGAATACCCATGACAGTAGTTTCTTCGGTTATGCCTCCTGAATCAGTTATAACTGCTTTTGAATTTTCTACTAAATAATTAAATTCTAAATAACTAAGCGGTTCTATAGTGTATAATCTCTCATGTATAAGATTAATATTGGATAATTTTATCTTTGTTCTAGGATGAACAGGGAAAATTATTTTTAAATCATTGGAATTTAGGATAATTTCTAAGAGTAGATTTTTTAAATTATTCTCATTATCTACATTTGCCGGTCTATGTAATGTAATGATTATATATTTCTTTTTAGAAAGATTTAATTTGTCCCAAATAATAGGTTTTTTGAAGTTACTTCTATGTTTAATTAGAGTATCTATCATTGTATTACCAACAAAAAATATTTGATTACCATTAATTCCAGACTTGATTAAATTTAATCCAGCCTCTTTTGTTGTAGTAAAAAAATAATTTGTAATTGAGTCTGTAACTATTCTATTCACTTCTTCAGGCATTGTCCAGTCACCTGATCTTATTCCCGCTTCAATATGAGCAATTGGAATATTCATTTTCCTTGAAACAATTGAACAAGCCATTGTAGAGTTAACATCTCCTACAACTAAACATAAATTAGGTTTAGATGTTAGTAATAATTTTTCATAACCAATCATTATTGAAGATGTTTGCTCTGCTTGAGTTCCACCACCTGCTCCGAGATTATAATCCGGCTTTGGTATATTTAATTCTTCAAAAAAACTATCACTCATGTTTTTGTCATAATGTTGTCCAGTATGAATTAAACGAAATGTTATATTGCTTCCATTTTCTTGTGCTTTTTTTATGGCATCGATAATTGGAGAAATTTTCATGAAATTAGGACGAGCTCCAGCAATTAAATCTATTATCAAAAGATTATATTTTAAAGATTTTTAATTTATGTTTTGCCAAGTTCCGGATTCTAAACTTTTAATCGCAGCTATGCTAGTTTTTGTAGTATTTATTATATCATCTATTGGAATAATTTGATTACCTCCATTTTGAATTGATTCGATCAATGAATTGAATTGAATTTGATGTCCTTTATCTTGACGTGAATTAATTGAATTAAAATTTTTAAAACCATAACCAGTTAGCTTTGTCCAATTGTCTAGTATAATTGTTTTTTCTTGATAAAATATTTCAATTTTTTCTTTAGAATATTGTTTTGATCCATTGGAAAAATAATTAATAACAGCATTTGTGCCATTTTCGTATTTCATCAATATGCTTACATTATCTGTATTTTTTTTGGGATTAACCCCCATTGAATTCATGCAAACAGATTTAACTTTTGATCCAGTAAAATATGTAACTAAATCTATAAAATGACAAGCTTCCCCTATTATTCTTCCACCACCAATATTAATATCTTGTACCCAAGAATTTTCATTAATAAAACCAGCATTTATTGTTACTGAAATATTCATTTGAATACTTTCTGCACTCAGTAATTTTTTAATTTGCAAAGAAAATGGCGCAAATCTTCGATTATATCCAACTGTTAAAATTTTTCCAGAATTTATATACTCTTTTAAAATCAAATTCGTTTCTTCTAAATTTAAAGCTAAAGGTTTTTCTATAAAAACATTTTTTCCAGCCTTTAGGGCTTTAATTGCTAAACTAGCATGTGAATTGTGCCTTGTTGTAATTATTACTAAATCAACTTCATCATCTTTAAATATAAAATCATTATCAGTTATAGAATTAAATATTTTGTATTTCTTTGCTAAAATTGTACTTGTTAATCCACTTGAACTAGAGATATATTTAATTATTGATTTTGTGTTTTTTAAACATGGTAAAATTACTCCAGATGTAAAATTTCCTGCACCAATAATACCAATTGTCCCTTTTGTTGGCATAATTTTATTTGGTATTATGGGAATAATTCGATCAGAATATTCAGAATGCGTAGGATATTTAAATAAACTTGCTATAATATTATTATTATTAATATTACTATAGATTTTTTCAAATTCTTCTAAATCAACTTCTTCACTTATCAGAGAATTGACATTAATTTTTTTCTCAGAAATTGCATTAATAATTGATTCAAAATTTCTTTTCTCGGTCCATCTTACAAAGCCAATTGGGTAATCTTGTCCTTGTTGTTCATATTTATCATCATATCTACCTGGTCCATATGAACATGAGACTTGAAAAATTAATTCTTTTTCATAAAAATCAGCCCTATTTATTTCTAAACCTACCACTCCGACCAAAATGATTTTGCCTCTTTGTCTCGACATCTTTGCAGATTGAGAAATTATATCGTTACTTTTACTTGAAGCAGTAATTATGACAGCATCAGCTCCTACAGAATTTGTTTCATTAATTACATAATTAATTGGATCAATTCCAACTGAAGGATTTATAGCATTTATTCCTAAATTTTTTGCTATTGAAATCTTTTTATCATCAAAATCAAAACCAATTACCTTACAACCATTTGCTTTGAGAATTTGTATGGTTATTAAACCAATTAAACCTAATCCAATAACAACTACAGTTTCTCCAAAAGAGGGATTCGCCAATCTAATACCTTGCAAACCAATTGAACCAATAACGGTAAATGTTGCCTCATTGTCAGAAACATTGTCTGGTATTTTGATGACTAAATTTTTTGGAACACTCACAAATTCTGCGTGTGGTCCGTTGGATGCCACCCGATCTCCAATAGCAAATTCATTAACACCGGGACCAATGTCAACTATAGTTCCTACATTACAATAACCTAAAGGTATAGGTTTATTCAATTTATTAAAAACAGAATTAATCGTTGGCTTTAATCCATCTGTTTTAATTTTATTAAAAACTTCATTAACTCTCTCTGGTTGTTTTAGTGCTTTTTGTAATAGATTTGATTTGCCAAAATCTATTAACATGCGTTCTGTTCCAATTGAAACTAAACTTCTAGTTGTCTTTATAAGAATATGTCCAGGCTTTAAAATTGGCAAAGGCACCTCTTCTAATTTTGTCTCTCCGTTATTTAATGATTGAATAATTTGTTTCAAAATAAGTTATTTTAAATTTAATATATTGCGAAAATTTGCAACTCTTTTTTCAAATGAAAATTCATGATTTGCCCTTGCAAATGCATTTTTTCTCATTTGAGATCTTTGATTTATACATAAACTAGTATAGTTAATTAAACAATCTAAAATATGTTTAGAACTAATTTCATTTATAATATATCCTGTATTACCAGTAACTTCACAACTTGCACCATATCTTGAAATTAAGACAGGACAACCATATGACATTGCTTCTAAGCTTGCGTTTCCAAAGCCCTCCATAAAAGATGGCGAAATCAATAAATCTGAATCTTGATATAGTTTAATTTTTTCACCTTCCGTTACATTAATTTTGAAAATAATATACTTTTCAATTTCTAAATTTTTAATATAGTGTTTAATTTCATTTAAAAAACCTCCATCTTTCCCTGCAATAGTTAAAGTTGCATGACAAGTATTTAATTTTAAAAGAGAATAAAATGCATCAATTAAATGAAATAATCCTTTTCTTTTAACTTGAGAAGCTGTTAACCAACTAAAATATAAAAAATTAAAATCATTGGGGTTATTGATATTTTGGTAATTATTAACAATTTCATTCTTTTTGTAGTTAAAAGATAGAGATGAATATAGTATAATTGGATTATTGACATTTAAATGAGACGTTATTGATAAAAATTGATCTTTTGAAATAAATAAGTTATAGGTTGCAAATTTTAAAGAAATTTTATTAGAAATTTTATATAAAAAAGATCTTTTATAAAAATCCGGGGCTCCTGAATAATCAAACATATGAATTGCTCCGGTACAAAAAACAATTCTACCAAATAATCTAGAAAATAATACTATCGGTAATGAAGAGTGCCACCACCAACAAAATATGTCCGAGTTTTTTTCTTTGAAAAATAATAGTATAAAATTAAAATAACTGTTGCATATGAAAACATTTTTATAAAAACTTTTTAACATGACTATATCATTATTGTAATATTCCCAATCTCTAATATAGTCTAAATCAACTTTTGCAAAAAAAATTATATTTTTCTTTAACATGCTACTATAATATATTATTTTTTTGCTATTATTAGCATAAATAATCCTGAATTTGGTAGAATCAATTTTATAAATTTCCTAGGAAAAATTAATCTTGCTAAATTAAGAATTATACCTTGATGTCTTTGTCCAGCCTTGGATTCTAATAAATCACTATGCGTTAAAATAGTGTTGATTTTTACATCTTTGAATTCTTTAAAAAGTTTTTTTGCTTCTCTTACTGAATAAGCTTTAGTCCCAGGACTTTCAAGATAATTCGAATATATTTCAGTTAAAGTAGTAAATGGTTTTAATTTAAACAAGGCATATCTGATCCATAACATATAACCTACTATACTGTATTTAGAATAAATCATAATACGGGCTTCTCCATCCTTTCTTAGTACTCTAAAAATTTCAGAAATAGCTTTACTAGTATCTGGTGAATGATGTATAACACCCCATGAGTATACCATATCAAAAGAATCATTATTAAAGCTTAAATTTTCGGCATCATCAACTAACAAATTTGAATTTAGATTATAAATCTGAAACCTTTTTTTTGTATATTGTATTGCTCTATCTGTTAAATCAATTCCTGTTAAAATTGCTCCATTTTCAGCAAATTTTTGATGATCAGAACCTAATCCTACTCCAATTTCTAAAATATCTTTCCCAATTGTATTTTTAAAATTTGCAAATTCTGGAATATATGGTTCTAGGTAATACCTCATTGATGATTGATTATTATAAGCATCTTTTTCAGTAGATCCTTGTAAGTATAAATCTTCACCGCAAGATGAAGCATTCCAAAATTCTTTAACAGCATTTTTATTGGACATATTAATTTATTTTTTAAACTGATTTAACCAAGATTCGATAGATAGGATTGCTAAAAATGTATATGAACCATCAAATAAATCATTATTTGAATCTTTTACAAACTTTTCAATTTTATTATAATCAAAAACATCATTTTTTTTATTATTTTCTTTAAATAAATCATTATTTAAATAAAAATTAAAATCTTTTTTTATCCAAAATCTTAAAGGAGAACCGAAGCCTGTTTTTTCTCTGTAGATCACTTCTTTAGGTAAATATTTTTCAGCAACTTTTTTAAGTAAATATTTAACTTCTACATTTTTCATTTTATATTGAACTGGCAATGAATTAGCAAATTCTAATAACTCTATATCTAAAAATGGAACTCTTATCTCAATTCCTTCAGACATTCCCATTTTATCTGTATAGTTCAAATTATGATGTGGGAGAAATGTCGTTTGTTCAACAAATAATAATTTATTTAATAATTTATATTTTAAAGGAAGGTTTTGAATTATTGACTTAAAAAAATGTATTGGTTTATTATAGGAATTTATCTTTTTAATTGAATTTTTAGTAAATAAATCGTAAATGTTTCTTTCATCAATCCAACAATAGTATGAGGCAAGTCTTTCATTTTTTGTCAATATGAAAGAATTAATCAATTTCTTTAATCTTCTTAAAGTTGGATTTCTAAATTTAAATAAACGAATTATATAGTTCAAAAATTTTAATAAAAATTGTGGTATATATGTTATAAATGTCTCAATTTGTAGGGCTTGATGTCTTCTATACCCTGAAAATAGATCATCACCACCTACACCTCCGATTAGTACTTTAAATCCTAATTTTTTTGCCATTTTTGAAATATTTCTTACATGTATAGTAGCCGGATCCGCTTGCGGTTCATCAAGATGCCAAATAATATTGTCTAAATCTTTTAAAATATTCGAGTCTGTGTCAATAACATTTAATTTAATTCCCAAATGTTTTGCAACAATTTTTGCATAATATTCATCATCGGAAAATCCTTCATTCAACATGCTTTTTCCTGAAGAAATAGTAAAACATTGTATATTTTCAAAGCCCAATAAATTTGTAGCAATGGCAACCAGTAAACTCGAATCTAATCCGCCTGAAAGGAAAAATCCTATAGGAACATCACTTAGTAATTGTCTTTTAACAGATTGTATTAATAAATAATCTAACTTCTCAATTAATTCGTTTTCATTATATTTAATTAAATTTTCATTAAAATTTATTTCATAATATTTAGTTATTTTACATTCTCTAGTATTTATGTTATAATTACCACAATGACCAGGTAATAATTTTTTAATCTTAGAAAATGGAGTTAAATCATTAGGTGTATATAAATTTTGTAAATAGAATAATAAAGCATTGTAATCTATATCTTTGTTAATATAATCATGATCATTAAATGTTTTTAATTCAGAAGAAAAGCAAAAATTATGATTATCTAAATAAAAATAAAATGGCTTTACGCCAACTTGATCTCTAGCAAAAAATATATTATTTGTAGTTAAATTTAGAATTGCAAAAGCAAAAATTCCATTTAACTTAATTAAAAATTTATCTCCCCAATGAATATAAGCATTTAGTAATGTTTCAGTGTCTGTATTTGAATTAAACTTATAACCAAAATTAATTAAATCATTTCTAATGTCTTGATGATTATAAATCTCGCCATTGAATACAATACAATATTTATTATCATTCGAAAACATAGGTTGATGGCCATTTTTAGTTAGATCTAATATAGACAATCTAGTATGACCCAAACTAATATTATTATGTCTAAAAAAACCATGACTATCCGGCCCTCTATGACTAATACTTTGTAAATCTTTTTCAAGAAAAGTTATATTATCACCAACAGATCCTAAAATTCCACACATTATTCGTTTATTTTTAAAATTTCAGTCAGTTTAAAATCAAATTTCAAAACTTTCACATTGATATCATCTACTAAATTTCTCAGATTATCAATTTTAGTTTGATCAATTTTATAAGATGAAATAATTAATGTTTTGATATTATTTTTGATAAAAATATCATTGATATTTGTTGTTATTGGGTTCAGTATTTTTATACTATTTAAATAGCTATTATTCTTAAGTATATCATCATCAATAAAATACAAAGGAAACATATTATACTTAAGATTATTCATCAATTCTTTACTTATTAAAACCCCGCTTTTACCAGCACCATAAATTATAACATGATTTCTATTTTGCCTTAATCTTGAAAAAGATTCATTTATCAATTTATAAGAAATTCTTGTAAAAAGAAGAAAATTAAACGATAATATCATGTCTATAAATAAAATTTCAATTTGCAATTGTCTTTGAAATGTCAAAATATAAAATATAAAACATATTATAATATTGAAAAAAGCAATTTTGAAGATATCTATAGTCGCAGTAAATTTCCAAGAAATTTTATAAAATTTAAAAAGATTTGAAATGATAACTTTAATAATAATGTATAAAAATAAATCACTTCTTAAAAAATGTATATTAAAAGTGTTAGTAATAATTAAAAAAACAAAAACAAAAGAAACAGTATCAAAAAAATTAACAATGATGAATTTTTTATTAACTAAAATTTTAAAAAATAATGAACTTTGCTTGAAATTTGTAGATATGCCTCGAATATTTTTATAGGCCATATTTTCATCATCTGACGAGTATACTTTTAGATCACTTAGAATATAACCTAAAAATATAGTTAAAAAAAATAAAAAAAATATTAAAAAATATAACATTGATGTATTGATATTTATCAACATCAAAAGAGACAAAAGATTCCATGAAAAAGTTAAAAAATAAATCAATTGAACAGCTTTAACTTCATCAAAACCCCAAAAAACTAATCTATGTGAAATATGATCTTTTCCTCCTATATAAATTTTTCTTCCCGATATTGTTCTTCTCACAATAACCAATATAACGTCTAATAAAAAAGGTGCTGATATAAAAATTGGCAATAAAAAATAATTAAAATCATACTTTATAATATTTTGATTTAATAAATTTAACGAAAGTGCTGAAACTGAAAATCCTAGCGTAAGACTTCCACAATCACCCATAAAAATTTTCGCAGGTTTATAATTATAATATAAAAATGATAAAGTGCTTCCAGTTATAATAAAAGAAATAAGTGCAAGAGGTTTATTTGATAAAAAAATAAAACTAAAACCAAGAAATAAAGATGTAATTATAATTATTCCAGATAATAATCCATCCATATTGTCTAATAAATTTGCAGAATTTGTAATTAATAAAATCCAGAAAATTGATACAAAATAATTTAAAAATTTATAATCAAAAATAGGTATTAAATAATTAGATGTTATAACAAAAAATGATGCTATTAATATTTGTAAAAAAAATTTTGATTTAGAATTTAATTCATAAATATCATCTACAAATCCAAGGACAAAAAAAAGAAAAAGGGAAAATAAAAATGCAAAATCGTAATTTATTTTAAAATATAATCGAGAAAATAATAAAGATAAAATTAAACTTGAAAATATAGTTAATCCTCCAAAAAGTGCTGTTGTTGTCTTATGCCATCTATCAGATCTAGGTTCTACACTCCACCCATATTTTATTGCATATTTGATCAAAATTGGTGTAGTGAAAAAATTCAATACGAAAGCTAAAATAAAGAGTAAAATAAAAATCATGTTATATTTTATTGTTAAATCTTAAAATTCTTGAAATTCCATCATCTAAACTAATTAGATCTCTGTTTAGAATTTCTCTCATTTTTGTGTTATCTGGCAGGCGTCTAGTCATATCACCCTCAAGCAATGGCGGTAAATGAACTATCTTTGAGTTTGATTTACATATATCAATTGTTAATTGAGCTAGCTGAAGAACACTTGTTTCATTTGTATTTCCTATGTTCAGCGTTAAATCGTTACACAAATCATTTTCAAAAATTTTAATTACAGTATCAATATTGTCGTCAATATAGCAAAATGTTCTAGTTTGGCTTCCGTCACCATGAATACAAATATTAGAATTCGTTAAACATTGATTTATAAATTTAGAAACTACAAAATCAATACTTTGATTTGGTCCATACGTATTGAAAAATCTAAAAATTGTGTAATTCAAACCAAATTCTCTATAAAATGATCTGAAATATGCCTCACCAAGATTTTTAACTATCGCATAAGGTAATTTAGCATTTAATGGTGTTGTATTTTCATTCTGAGGAAATTGAAATGGTTCACCATAAACTTCAGACGAGGAAGAATAAAATACTTTTTTTACTCGAGTATTCTTTGATAAGTATAAAATATTTTTAATTCCTTCAATATCATTTAATACTAGTAATGGATTTAAGATTGTTCTCGTTACGCCAACTAAAGCTGCATAATGAAATACATAATCAAAATTGTGAGATAACATGACAGCAGATATATCATTATAATCATTAACGTCACATTTTATAAATTCCAAATTATTAAAATTTGAAATTGTTAAATTTGAAATTTTTCCAGTAATCAAATTATCAACAACAGTTATATTATAATTAATATTTTCTGATAGTTTTTTTGCTAATTCACTACCAACATTTCCAGCTCCACCAGTAATTAGAATTTTAATTTTCGAATTTGACATATTTTCCATGTTTATTTAAAAGTAAGATTATTTTATTTAAATCATATAATTGAAGTTTACTGTGCATCGGCAAATTTATGATATAATCAGAAACCTTGTTACTATTTTTTACATTTTCTAAATTGAGATTAAAAAAATTGTAATTTAAATTTATAGATGATAATGGCGAATTGAACCAAGATCCTAGTTCATAGCCATTTAATTTAAAAATTTGAATTAATTCAAATTTATTAGCAACGAATATTGGGAATCTAACTAAAAAATTAGAATGATAAACACCAGTGGGAATTTGAAATTTAGAAGATATATTATTGATATAAAAATTGTAAATGAATTTATTTTTATCTTTAAAGATATTTTCTCTCATCAATTGTGATGAAATAAATTTTTCTAAAAAAAATGGCATTTTATTTAAGTAATCAGTTGGCATGCGTAAATTATATTCAATATCTAAAGTTGATTTTCTAAAAAATTTTGATTTGTATAAAATAAATAACATATATCTCGTAATTGGATATAAGTTATCATTATATAAGAAATAATTGGTTATTAATTGTATAAACAATTGTATTTTATTTATAAGTCTTACTTCTTTAATTACTAAATTAAGTTTTAAATTAGATTTAGTAATTAATACACCACCTCTTACTGCATTAATAGCTTTAGAAATTTCAAAAGAAAATACTGAAGCATCGCCATAACTTCCAAGTAATTTTCCATTATATTCAGAAAAAAGCGCCAATGAACAATCTTCTATAATATATATATCATGTATTCTACAAAATTTAATAATTTCTTCATCAATTACACTTATACCGAAAGTGTGTTGCAAAATAATGGCTTTAACATTGGAAAAATCAGTTTTAAAAAAAATCTCTTTATCTATGGACAGTGTTTGAATACTGATATCAATATATTTAGGTATTAGTCCTGCATATATGACAGCTGCGGGTACAACCTCACATGTAAAACCGCAAACTATAACTTCCGAATGTGGTTTGAAATTCAAAGATTTTAAAAGAAAATATATAGCAGATCTTGCACTCATTAATTTATAAACATTGGCACAATTATAATTCTGTTCAAAATAATTACTTAAATTAAGATTATTAGATTTTATCCTAAACATGGACATATAATCTTTAGCTTCAGGTGATTTAAAATACAGATTCTTATAGTACCACATTACAAAGACATATTATATTTAAAATAAATCATGACAAATGAAAACCCAAAAACCGTATAAGTTTGAGTTAAATTAGAATTAAAAAAACAATCAAATAAAAAAATTGCTATAAGGGTAAATATATATTTATTTTTTAAAAATTTAATTTTTAAAAACGACGTATAATTTAACAAAAAATTAAATATAGCTAATGGAAAACCAAAAGTGATTAATTGGCCAAGAAAATAGTTATGAGCATATGTGTTTTCACCAACACCCCATAGAATAATTTTAGGCTGACTAATTAAGAATAAATTCTCCTCCCATGTATTTTCTCTGGTAGTATATGAATCAGTATCAAAAATTCTCTCTAAAAATTCAAGATTTTGAAAGTTAAATTGGAAAAAAAAAATTAATATAATAATGAATAAAATAAACCATTTAATTAATCTCGGAAAAAAAATTAAATAAATAAAAATAGTGCCGAATAATGCAATTTTTCTTAATAAAAGAATTTGTAAAAAAATTATTAAAATGTTTGAGAAAATAAAGAATTTATGATTAATTAATTTTTTATTATTTTGATAAATTAAAAGTAAAAGTATACAATTTAAAAATAAAGGAAATGACAATAATGATTGATAAAATTTTATACTATAAAAATTTTCAATAATAAAAGATCTAATTAAAATTAAATTTAACCCGCTATTATAAATAGCAAACAATAAATTTCCAAAAATCAAAAAAACAAAAAAAAATAAAACTCTAGATATAAGTGAATTCGTAAAAAGATTTTTTGAATTATTGAAAACTGTTAAAAATAGAAAAGGTTGTAAAGCTTGAAAAGTCAAAATACTTCTGTCAAAAGAAAAGAATACATTAATGAAAATATAAAATAATAAAAAAATAAATGGTAAAAAATTATTCTTGATATTCTTAAATGATAAAAAGAATAAAACAAAAAAGGAGAAATGAAATGGGATACCATTTGATTCAAAAAAACTCTCAGGCAGACTTACACTTAATCCATTTACCATTAAAAATAATGGTAAAAAACTAAAAGTTAAAATCAAAAATAAATAAAAATTAGACCTTTTGATTTCCATTGAAAAATTCTTTAATTGTATTACATATATATACTATTTCATTCTTTTTTAAACCAACGAAAGTAGGTAAGTTTAAACCTCTATTTGAAAGAAAATTTGCATTATCGTTATTTACAGAAGTATTTTGATACATTGGAAGATTAGATAAAGGTTCAAAAAATGGCCTTACTTCAATCCCTTTATTATTAAGATATGACATTAAGTTATCACGCGAAATTTTCTCATCTTGAAGGACAATTGATGTTAACCAATTTACTGTAATTGAACCACTTTTAACAGGATTAAATATAAGATTCAAATCCTTTAATTCATTCCTATAAATATTTAATATATTTTCTCTTTCTTCTATGAAAAAATTAATTTGCTCTAATTGCGCACATGCAATTGATGCTTGCAAATTAGTCATTCTATAGTTGTACCCAACTTTTGGATGCCAAAATTTTCTTTTTTGATCCATTGCGTGATCACGTAAAAATTTAGCTTCATTCGCAATTTCATCATTATTTGTAAGAATACATCCGCCTTCACCAGATGTAATTATTTTATTAGCAAAAAAACTGAAAGTAGAAACATTACCAAACGCTCCTAATTTTTTCGCATTAAATGTTGCTCCATGAGCTTCTGCTACATCTTCAATGATTAACAAATTATATTCATTTGCGATTTCATTTATTTTTTCCATGTTTACAGGGAACCCATAAATATGAACCGGCATTATTGCTTTTGTACGTGACGTAATTTTATCTTTGATTTTATCAACATCTAGACTCCAATCATTTAAATTTATTTCACTTATAATTGGTTTAGCACCTGAATGTACTATTCCATTTGCAGAAGCAACAAATGTTAAATCTGGTAATATAACTTCATCATTTTTACCAAGACCTAATGCTAATAGTGCTAAATGTATTGCCACTGTTCCATTGGCTGTAGTTATACAATGTTTCGTTCCAATATAATTAGAAAATTCTTCTTCAAATTTATTTAAAAAATAGCCTTTTGATGAAATCCAACCTGAACTTAAAGCTTCGTTTAAGTACTTTTTTTCTAAATCTCCTAAAAATGGTTTTGAAATAGGAATCATTTTATTAGTTTTATTTTTGTAAAAATGAAAGTGAAATCACTAGAATTAGGAAGGAAATTTTTAAATTTAATTTTACTATAAAATTTAAAAATATAAAAATTGAACATTCCTAAAATAAAATAACTTATTGAAATTAATATGGCGGAAGAATATAAAGTTATTTTATCTTTTAAAAAGAAGAACAAAATAAATAAAGAAATATTAAAAAATATTAAATTTTTCAAAATAAAATTATTTCTACCATTTGTCATAAAAAATTGATTACTAATAGTGCTTAATGAATATAATATATAACCAGGAAAAATTATTAATAATAAATGTGAAACTTTCAAATATTCTATTCCATATATTTGAATTATAAAAAAATTTAAAAAAGGGGCTGTCAAAAAAAATAAAAATACTAAAACAATAAAACTTACTCTTATAGATTTTATAATAATATTTATATTGAAATTATTGTCATTAGAAGATGAAAGTTTTGGAAATAAAACTACATTAATTGAATCAGGTACTTTATTGATTAATAAAATACGATCCAACGAAATTGAAAGAAAAGAGTAATTAGATTTACTTAAAAAATTGGGTAGGACTGATTTAAAAAAAATAGAATTTAATTGTGTCAATGTCCCAATTAAATATACATTTTTAGTATAAGAAAACATTTTTTTTAATAAGGAATGATCGATTTTAAATTGGGTAAATTTAAAATTATTTAATTTTTTTATTCCATATAATAAAGCAATTAAAATTGCAATGCTATTAACATTAAAAATCGTTATGATAGATAATGAATTTGTAAAATAACAAATAATTATTAATAAAAGAAAAAGTAAAGTTTTTATTAATAACATTGAATTGAAAACATTTATATTTCCAAGTTTAATATGATAATAAGAATAATTAGTATAGAAAAAACTTGCTAAAACTTGTAAAAATATAATAGTAACATTTGTGTAAATATTACCAGACAAATTCCATCTATTAAAAAGAAAAGATGAAAAAAATATAAAAATAAAAAGAAACAATAATAAAGAGAAGCAAGTCACAATATTTATTGTACTTATATATTTTACTTCATTTTTCTTATCATCTCTGTTTCCAAAATAAACATACGCAATTTCAAATTTAAATCTAAAAATTGTATCTGCAATTAATGTAATTAAAATTAAAATGAAATACTCTGCTAATGCCTTAGGACCTAAAGTTCGAGCTAATAGTATAGATATAAAAAAATTAACAATAAATAAAATCAGGTCTCTAAATAGTACAGATACTGATTGTTTTGTAATTGACATTTTAAATATTAGTAAAAATAAACGATTTACCAAAAGTTGAATAATTTTTCCAGTTTTCAACTTTGAAATTATTGTTATTTTGTAAAAATTCAATGAATGCTTTGTTTTCACCTTTATTTTGACCAGGTGCAAAACAATACCAATCGTCAAATAAGATTACTGTTCCGATATCAATTAATGGTTTAATGAACTCTAAAACTTCCACGGTAGAAGAATATAAATCAACATCTATATGTACAACACCAATTTTAGGTAATCTTTTTTGCAAATCTTTCGTTAATGAATCACAATAAAAACCTTTAATAATATTAATATCATTAAGTTTATAGCCGGTATTATTTTTAATAATTTCTTTAAATTCTCTTACTGAAGTAGAAAATTCACCTTTTTTAAATATGCCATCATTTGAAATTACCGTTTCTGGAAGACCTTCAAAAGAATCAAATGCATAAAATTGCATATTTGGAAGTTTTAAATAATTTGAATGATTTATTGCAGCAGAGAAAGTTCTACCTGAATGACATCCAAATTCGAAATATGTTTGATTTAATTCAGCGACTCTAATATAATTTATAGATTCTAACAAATGAGTGAATTTTAATTTTTCATCAGAAAAAGAATAAATTAAATGTGAATTGTATAATTTTCGTTTTAAAAGAAAATAATAAATTTTTTTAAAGCCAAATTTGATTAGATTTTTTTTGATTTTTTTTAACATTTTATGATTTTTAATTTAAATGGAATTCATCCCAATCTTCAATATTGTAAGCATCAGGTTGAATAATAGTATTACAAATATGGTCAAGAAATTTATTTTTCCCAATTTCTAAATCAGTATGATCTGAAATATTGTAACCTTTAAAATTATCTGCATAAGCTTTTTTTGTTAAATTCCATGGAATCAAATTTTTAACAAAATAAAAATATGCAAATAATTTTATTTCTTCTATATCAATATGTGACTCCCCCTTTTTTGAATTAAATATTGTTTTTATATATTCAATTCGATTTACTGGATTGATAACTGAATTTAAATATGAATAAGGAGCTTTTCCTGTAACTATAATTGGAATATTATTGAATAACATCTCAATACCTACTGTGCCATTGTAAACTATGCCTAAATCAATAAATTCAAACAAATCATAAGTTTTAATTTTTAATTTAGGATCAATAATAAAAATATTTTTTGGTAAATGCTTGAAGTGATCTAAAATAAATTGAATTACACCTTTCTTTGAGGGAGTAGTATCAAAAACTTCGACTGGATGTGGTTTAATGTATAAGTTAATATTGGGATTTTCTTGAATGATTTTAATTGTATCAATTACCCAATCTATAACTCCTTTATATAGTTTTGATGAATCACTTATGCCGACATCCCAGAATAAATTTGTAAACAAAAATATATTTTTTTTACTACTATCAATATTAAGAATTTTGCTTAAATCCTGTTTTTCTGAGTTGAATACGTCACTTTTTTTAAAAATTTCAGAATTCCCTTTAAATCTACTAGAAAGAAAATCATTCAATAAATCATTTTCATTTGTATTTAAGTTAAATTTATTTCTTTTTGAAATCCATTTTTCAAAACGTGAATTTGAATTATATAAATCAATTCTGTTAAGTACAATTTTATTAAAGTCGAATGTAGATAAGGATATTATATTTGTTTGAATTTTATATTTTTTTGCCATTAAGAAATATGGCTCCCAACAGCTGTAAACATTCATATTATTTAAAACTATGTTTGGCTTCCATTTATTGAAAAATATTTTTGCAAATTCAAAATTTATTAAAGTTGTTAGTATTTGGTCGTATCTAACTTTTGATGCAATTGAATTATTTGGAATATTTCCATAAAAATATCTCAACACAGAATCATCTATTATTTTTGAAATATTAAAGTCGTCGTAATAAATCTTATCTTTTAGAACTGTTAAACTATTTGCAATTTTTTTTAAATCATTTAATTTTTTTTTATCAATAAAATCTTCGATTTTAACTAATTTTAAATTAAAATATGGTAATATTTTTTTTGAATTATATCTACATTCAAGGCATGGATCAATGTTATTTGTATTTGAATTTTTAATTTCACAAGCTGTTAAAAATTGATTACATACTAAAATAACTACATCTATACCTCTTTTTTCAAGTGCTTTAGCTAAAATTAAGATTTGAAATGTTTGATAATGATTTGTTTCAATTAATGGTATGAAAATTTTTTTATTTGAAATATTTTCTTCTTTAATAAATGAAATATTTTTTAATTTTTTTTCTATAAAAAAATTAAACTTGAAAAATAAATGCAAGTATCTTATAAGCCAAATTTTAGAAAAATATTTTCTTAACATTTTTTATCTTTTTTTAATTATAGTATCTTAAAATAATCTTTAATTTTACTAAATTATATCCCATGTAACAGGAGTGCCGGCCAAAATATCAGATTTAACTTTTTTACCTAGAATTTCATCAAAATATTTTGTTGCAATACCCAATGCTGGTCTAAAGGATTTAATATCATCTTGAGAAATTGTTTCTCCTTTTTTAATATCTCTCACAAAATATAAAGATCTTTTAAAAAATAAACTCTTATTTTCTGATGATTGTATTTCAATTGATTTATTTCCTAAAGAAAGAAAAGCTTTTTTTACTTCTTCTACTAGATTTTTAAATTCTGTTGGTTCTAAAGAAAATGCAGAATCAACACCGCCCTCGCTTCTTTTTATTGTTAAATGTTTTTCTATAACTCGAGCACCTAATGCAGTTGCTGCAATAGGAACACCAATTCCCATAGTATGGTCAGAAATACCAACATTAATATTAAATATTTCACTCATATAAGGAATTGAATTAATATTAGAGTGTTCTGGTGATGCAGGATAATTACTAGTACACTTAAGTAAAATAATATCATTACAACCTAAATTTCTTAAATATCTAATAGATTCATCTATGTCAGATAGATTAGAAGCTCCAGTTGAAATTATTATTGGTTTGCCAGTTTTTGCTACTTTATTTAATAAGATTTGATCAGTATTTTCAAATGAGGCAATTTTATAAGCAGGTACATTTAAATTTTCTAAAAAATCAACTGAAGTTAAATCAAAAGGACTACTAAATGCTAGAAGGCCTTTCTTTTTTGCAAAATCAAAAATTTCTTTATGCCATTCCCAAGGCGTATGAGCCTCTGTATACAAATCATGTAAGTTTTTACCATTCCATAAGGAATTAGAATCATTAATTTGTACTGAACTTTTTAATGTGATTGTATCTGCAGTATATGTTTGCAATTTTATTGCATTAACACCCGCAAAAGCAGCTGCTTCTACAATTTCTAGAGCTTTATTGAGTGATTTATTATGATTGCCGCTCATTTCAGCAATTATAAATGGTGTGTGTTTATCACCAATTAGACAATTACCAATTTGTATATCTTTCTTCATATTTTAATTTTAATTCGATAGCTTTTATTTTGTTTATAAATAGATATTTTTGGAAAATAAAATTATTCTTAATAAATAGATTATAAGAACTTATATTATCAAATTTAACATATGCAATAATATCAAATTTAAAAAAATTCCAAAATTCATTGCACCCTTTATTTAATATAATGGACCCATATCCCAAACCTCTAAATTTTTTTTCAATTGCAATTGAAATAATAGCATAATTGTTTTTAATCTCAAATCTTATTTGTCCAATAAAAGAATTTTCATTTCTTAAAGTATATAATTTATCATTTGTTGAATTTAATTTATTGTGATACCATTTAATATGGGTTTGATAATCAATGAGTTCTTGATTAAAAGAGACATTCCTTACATCTAGGTCATTTGCTAATTTAAAGAAATTATTGCAATCATCTATATTTGCTTCATGTAAAACTAAATTCTGCATTTATTGAAAATATTTAAAAGATTATCACTAGAACTATTGCCAAAATATTGTAATTGGTTCTTAATTAAAAGATCGCCTTGGTTAATACTTCTTTTTATACTATTAAATATGATTTTTTGATTTACTTTATTTAGATCATTAATTGAAATAGCACATTTTCTATATTTTAAATTATCTAATAATATTTTTTGATTTTCCGTCATATATCCACAGATAAGGGGAATATTTATAGAACACATTTCTAATGCAATTGTACTTGATGTAGTTATAGCTAAATTGGAGTTTAAGGCTAGATTTATTATTTCTTGCTCATTAAAATTATAACAATATTTAATTTTAAATTTCAGATTTAAATTTTTAACATTATTAATTAAATTTTTAGAAGTTGTAATTATATTTATGGTATCAAAAAGATTTATATCAATACAATATTTTATAATTTTCAAAGTGATATTATTGGGATCAGATGATCCCATACAAATTATTAATGATTTTTTATTAAAACTATTAGGATTTCTTTCTCTGTTCTTTTGCTGGAACTTTTTTCTAATTAATAAATAGTCAAACCCATAAAAGTACTTTCTTGGAAACTTTTTTTTTCTCTGCTCAAGTGAATGGTTAATTATGTAATCACAATATTTATATTTTACACCAAAGTCATCAATTATTATAATTTTTCTTACACTATTTTTCAAAGATTCAAAGTCCTTAAAGTTATAATCATCTATAATAACTATATCATTTTTATTAACTAAATTATTAATATTTTTTTTAATTACAGGCTTAATAATTTTAATACCTTCCTCTTTAATTTTATTCTCTACTAATTTGTTTTCGATATTTGAATAAAAAATTAAATTGAAATTTTTTATTAAAATTTGTGATAACGAAATCATTCTTGAGACATGACCTTGACCTATTATTGGATTCTCATTAACGATAATAAAAATTCTATTTTTCAAACTTATTTCTTTCATTTAAAAGAAAAACAGCTTTCGCCATTACTAAATCTTCATAATTATCAATATCAATTGCAGATTTCCAAGGGATTGGAAATAATTTAAAATTCTTTCCATAGAATGTTTTCTCTTCAAGTAAATTTTTTGTTTTAGCTATCCATATTGCACCTGTTGGACAAAATAACATTTCGAGATCTTGTGATCTTTTCTTTAATGCGTCAGGAAATAATGGTATTGTATTTTCATCATTAAGTTTAAATGCCCACCAAGGATTCATCCATCCAAATTCAAAACAACTTAATTGAAAATTAATATTTTTTTCTAAGAAATTATTATATGAGTTAGCAATATCAATTGAACTTCGAATAGGACAATTTGGCATTAGATGAACAACATTTTCATACTCTTCGTTACACCTAAATTTTATTTTTTCTAATGTGTCGCAAATAACAGAACTTACTGGAGATAAATCGTCAAAATAGTTATCTCTTAAAAAGGGGATTTCGGCACCTGCTTTTTTTGCTATTTCAGCAATCTGGATACTTTCTGTACTAACGATTACTTTATCAAATAAATTTGAATTAATTGCCGCGTCAATTGTCCAAGAAATTAATGGTTTCCCAAAAAAATCTATTATATTTTTATTTGGGATTCTTTTAGATCCACCTCTAGCGCAAATTATTGCAATTGTTTTTTTTACCATATAGTATAACCTCCGTCTATTATTAAATTATGCCCATTAATGTAATTATTTGATAATAAAAAAAGTATTGGTGATGATACATCTTCTAAAGTTAACATTTTATTTATAGGTGTTAAACTTGAGTATTTTTTCTCAAATGCCTTTGTAGCTCTACCAGATACACCCCCGTAAGATACAGTATTTACGATGATATTTTTTTCGGCAAATCTTACTGCTAACTCTTTTGTTAAATGTATTAAAGCGGCCTTAGAAACTCCATATTGTATTGGGGAACTATTGTATTTATCTAAATATAAATTAAAATTTGGAGGTACGATCCCATAAATAGAACTTATATTAATTACTTTTTTTAAAAAATTATTATTACTATGATATATTGATAAAGAATAAGGTACAACTACGTTTAAATTTAATTCTCTTTGAAAAAAATCGATACTTGTAACACCATTTTTAACTTTCAAGTTATTTATATTTCTTACATTATTAATAATTACTGAAGGTGGGATATTATTTTTGTAAAATTTTTCAAAATTTTTTAAATAATTTTTACTCTCAAAATCAATTTGAATTCCTTTGACAAATGATTTCGATTTTTCATATTTTTTTTCAATTTCCTTAATATTCTTTATACTTCTAGATGTAAAATACAAATTATAATTAGAGTTATGTAAATCATTAATAATTTTCAATCCGATTAATCCTGTTCCTCCAGTTATTAAGATAATTTCATTTTTCATGAAGCTAATTCGATAATGTTAATAATATTCATGGTTTGTTGTCTAGATATTAAATTCCTTTTTATCTGTATTTGTTTTATAAAATAAAATAGCGATTTTTTAAAAGCATCAAATGGATTATTGAATTTTTTAGTTATTGTTTTGTTTTCCCCTTTAATTGTTATTTTAATATCAGACTTTACGTCACCTAATGTTTGTATATTTAATTTAATATTATTTTGCAAATGTAGTAAAAGTGAAACAGTATTGCCTCGCTTCTTTAAAACAGGATTATTAAACGAAAATATATCTATCCCAGGAAGTAAAGATAAAGGTTCGATTAGGTGGATTGCATATTTATTCCAACTTTTTGGACTAGACGCATGAATACTTATAATTTTTCCTAAAGATTTTATTTCACTTTTTGAAAACAATAATTCTTTGGCAAATCTTAATGCACTACATGTATAAATTTGATAATCATACTTTTGTAAAGTAATTAATTTCTCTGCTATTCTAGTATTTGTTGCAAATGGTTTGTCTATATAAACAGGAATGCCATTTTGAAGAAAAATTTTTGCATTTTTTAAATGGTTTTTAGAATCATCACGAGCAAGTAATATTGCATCAACATGCCCAATCATTTCCTCAGGTTTGTAACAAATATTGTCTATATAACATGATTTTGCAATCGAAATTGACCTTTTTTTTGATTGTGTCCATATATGTGTTACAATTGTATTTTTTAATTTTGCTTTCGGAAAATTTTCTAGCTCTAAATATTCTAAAATATTGGGGTAATCGCTTTTTGATAATTCTTGCTTATTATAACCATTAAAAATTGCAGACCAAGAATATGGATGTCCATTTCCCCCTGAGTAACCAATTATACCTAGTTTAATTAATTTGCTATTAAGTCTTTCCATTGACTGGGTATAATTATATTATCTTCAAATTTTTCAAATTTTGGTAATTGTGTAAAATTTGATATTTGCAAATCAGAGATTAATTCTAAAAGTTGTATTTTGGAATTAACTCCAAAAACAACATGATCTATAAATTTTTTTTCCAACACAAAATTTAACAAAGTTGCAGGTAGGTTATTTTTTTCATTTGAAAATTTTGACAAATATTTTTTAAATATAGAGTATTTATTATTTATCTTATTTATATCTATAAAAAATAGACCTTGTAAAAAAGGAGATCTTGCATAAACCTTAATATTTTGTTTTTTCAAAGTTTTAGAAATATTTTCAAATCGTCTGTCTAAAAAATTATACGGTAGTTGCACTATATCTGGATAATACCCTTTTTGTAGAAGCATTTCTAACTCATCTAAAGTATTTACAGAAAATCCAATATTTTGAATCACACTTTGCGATTTCTTTTCATTTAAATAATTCCAAAAAAAATCATTTTCTATAATTTCTTTAGGCCGATGCGCCATAAATGAATAGATTGTTTTTACATTTAAATTACTTAAGGAAGAGTCAAGAGATTGTTTTAAGTTTCCTATTTTATTATTACTTATAAATTTTGTTGTTATCTTAAAATCGTGAATTTTTAATTTTCCTAGCATTTTTTCTGAATCCCCATATGCAGATGCCGTATCAAGTTGATTTATTTTATATCTTCTACATAAATTCAAAATGTCTGATGCTTCAGATATTTGTGTTTTACCTAAATTATTTGAAATTCCATAATCAAGTCCAAATTGAACAGTGCCAAGCACTAGTTTATTTGTTTTACTGGTAAAATTCATTTATAGAATCTATTACAAATTTTTGTTCTTTTATAGATAAGGTTGGATAAATTGGTAAACTTAAGCAATGTTTATAATATTTTTCACATAATGGCAAATCACCTTGCTTATTACCAATATTTTGATAATATGGCATCATATGGACTGGAAAATAATGCACTTGTGTATAAATTCCCCTTTTTTTCAAAAAATTGTAAAGACCAAGTCTATTTTTAATTTCAATGATATACAAATGATAGGAATGACCATGCTCGAAATTAGAAAATTTCAAAATGTTTTTATTTAGTAAAAACGCTTCATCATATCTTTTTACAATTCTGATTCTTTTATTCAAATTTGCAAGTGCATTTTTTAACTGACTTGATCCTAAAGCGGCTTGTATATCACAAATTCTATAATTATATCCTAATTCTTGCATTTCCATATACCAGCCTGGGTATTCTGTATTTAAGTGAGATTTACCTTCTCCAATTGCAGTTTCTATTGAATTAATATAATTATTGCTATTTCTTTCAATTCCATGTGACCTTAATTTTAAAACTTTTTGATATAATTTAATACTATTTGTAGTCAATATCCCACCTTCTCCTGTAGTTAAATGTTTTACTGGATGAAATGAAAAAATTGTAAACTCACTGTATTTTGAATTCCCGATTTTTTGTTTTTTAGAATTTTTATCATAAAAATATGCACCTGGGGCATGGCAAGCATCTTCGATAATCCACATTGAATTCTTTGTAGTTATACTTTTTAATTTTTCCATGTTAACAGGCCTACCTGCAAAATGAACCGGAATTATGCCAGAAAAAAAACCTTTAGGCTTTGAATTAATTAACTCATTTACTTTTTTTAGATCAATTAAATAAGTTTTGGGGTCAATATCAACAAACCAAACAGTTCCACCTAAATATTTAATACAGTTTGCTGTTGCTGAAAAAGTCAAAGATGTGGTAATTACATTTGTACCTTTTTTTACAGCTAATGCGATACATGCTAAATGTAATGCAGCAGTTCCATTTGAAACTGCAATTGAATGTTTTGAATTAACATATTTCGAAAATTTAGTTTCAAAATCCAAAACCGAAGGGCCCTGAGTTAAAAAATCAGATTTTAAAACTTTTACAACAGCAGAGATGTCGCTATTAGTTATTGTCTGTTTGCCATATGGGATTATTTTCATGGTTTGAATTTTTTATCTACATGTTCTACAATTAATTCTCTTATTTTTTCAATTGAAAGCCATTCAGAATTATCTGCTGAATTATATTTAAACCCAATTTGTACTTTTATAGCATTGTATTTCTTTATAAATTCTATTATATCCCACTTTGGATTATTTGGAAGGACTGCATAATATTTTCCAATATCATATGTATTATATGAATCAGATGCTGTTATCATTTCTTCATGTACCTTTTCTCCAGGTCTAATTCCAATTATTTTTAATTCTAATTCAGGGGCAATTGCTTTAGCCATATCTGTTACTTTATAAGAGGGTATTTTTGGGACAAATAGCTCACCGCCATAACCATTTTCTAATGCAAACAGAACCATTTCAACACCTTCAGACAATGATATATTAAATCTAGTCATTTCTGGATCCGTAATTGGCAAGTAACCCAACTCTCTTTTACTTAAAAAAAATGGAATTACTGATCCATTTGACCCCATCACGTTTCCATATCTAACTACCATAAATTTTATTATACCTTCACCTTTAATATTATTGGCAGCTATAAATAATTTATCTGATGTTAATTTAGTAGCTCCATATAAATTGATTGGGGCGCAAGCCTTATCTGTTGACAATGCAACAACTTTTTGAACATTTGTTTCGATTGAAGCCCTAATTACATTTTCAGCTCCACCAATATTCGTTTTTACACATTCGTCTGGATTATACTCCGCAATGTGTACATGTTTCATTGCTGCTGTGTGTATTATATAATCAACATCTTTGCAAGCCCTTTTTAATCTCTCATAATCTCGTACGTCACCAATAAAAAATCTAATTTGAGGATATTTATCAATGGGAAACTCATGACTCATTAAAAATTGTTTTTGCTCATCTCTTGAATAGATAATAATTTTTTTTACATTTGGCCACCTACTTAATATAGTTTTAGTAAATTCTTTTCCAAATGATCCGGTTCCTCCTGTTATTAAAATAGTTTTGTCGTTTAAATTTAACATTTGATTGTTTTTATTTTTACTAATTAAAGTCTAATTGTAGTGTCTTTTCTGTCTAGAACAGATTTAATATCGAATAAAATTGAGTCTTTTTCTGCTTTAATTTTACTAAAATCTAAATTCTTAAACTGATCATGGGCTACAGCATGGATTATTACATTATATTTTTTATCAATTTTTTTGATTAAGTTAATATCATATTCATGTTTTACTTCATCATAATCTGCATTCGGATCAAAAATATCAACTTCAAACCCTTCAAAAATCAAATCATTGTACAGGTTAAATACTTTAGTATTTCTAATATCAGGACAATTTTCCTTAAATGTAATTCCTAAAATCAAACAAGTTTTGGTATATAAAGTACTATTTTCTTGAATTTTTGTTTTGATTTTTTCTACTATATACTTAGACATGGACTCATTAACTTCTCTAGCCTTGGATATTAATTCAGCATTAATTCCAGATTTTTTTGCTTTGTGTATCAAATAGTATGGATCTACGCCAATACAATGACCTCCAACTAAACCAGGTTTATATTTAATAAAATTCCATTTTGTACCTGCTGCTTCAATAACATCATTTACATCAATATTTAGTTTCCCGAAAATTTTTGATAATTCATTCACGAAAGCAATATTTAAATCCCTTTGTGCATTTTCAATGACTTTTGCTGCTTCAGCAATTTTAATTGATGGTGCTAAATGAGTCCCGGCTTGAATTATTGATTGATAAAGTTGATTTACATGTTCTGCTGTTTCCGGGGTAGATCCTGATGTTATTTTCTTTATTTTTGTTAAAGTATTTATTTTATCTCCGGGATTTATTCTTTCAGGTGAATAACCACAAAAAAAGTCTTTATTATATTTTAAATTTGAGATACTTTCAATAATTGGAACACAATCATCTTCGACACAACCTGGATAAACGGTTGATTCGTAAATTACAATATCTCCTTTTTTCAATAACGCAGCAACCATATTCGTCGCAGAAAAAATAGGATTTAAGTCTGGCTCGTTATTATCATCAATTGGAGTTGGAACAGTTATAATATAAATATTATAACTTATTATATCCTCTACTTTATCTGTAAAAAACAATCCATTTGAATTATCATTAGATTTTTTATTAACAAAAGTTAATTCTTCGGTTGAAACCTCCAGAGTTTTGTCAATATTATTTTTTAAATCAATAATTCTATTTGAATTAATATCAAAACCAATTGTGTTAAATTTTTTTCCGAATTCCACTGCTAATGGTAATCCTACATATCCTAGTCCAATAATCGCAATTTTACTATTTGTTATACTCATTTTAATATATTTATAATTTTAAATCTGACATTACCATTTCATATACTAAATCATGAAAGCTAATTTTAGGTTTCCAATTAAGTTTATTTTTTGCTTTTTCTGCATCTCCAATTAATAAATCTACTTCAGCAGGCCTAAAATAAGCTGAATCAATTTTTACTACCTCTTTTCCTAATGATAAATTAGAATAAGGTCCTGAATTTGAGTCTACATATCCTACTTCATCTAAACCTGTACCTTTAAATTTAATTATCACTCCAATTACTTCAAATGCTTTAATTATAAATTCTCTAATTGATCTAGTTTCTCCAGTTGCTACTACAAAATCTTCAGCAGTTTCATTTTGCATCATTAGCCACATAGCCTCAATATAATCTTTTGCATGTCCCCAATCTCTTTTAGAATCTAAGTTCCCGAGAAAAATTGCATTTTGTTGGCCTTTTACGATTTTTGAAATAGCTAATGTAATTTTTCTTGTTACAAAATTTTCTCCTCTTAATGGTGATTCATGATTAAATAAAATTCCATTGCATGCAAAAATTTGATAGGACTCCCTATAGTTGACTGTTATCCAATAGGCATATAATTTTGCAACTGCATATGGTGATCTTGGATAAAATGGAGTTTTTTCAGATTGAGGTATTTCTCTTACCATTCCATAAAGCTCAGAAGTAGATGCTTGATAAAATTTGGTTTTCTTAGTTAAGCCTAATAGTCTAATTGCTTCTAAAATTCTCAAGGCGCCAATTCCGTCACAATTTGCCGTGTATTCTGGAGTTTCAAAACTCACATGAACATGACTCATTGCTGCTAAATTATATATTTCATCTGGCTGTACTTCTTGAATAATTCTAATTAAATTAGTACTATCAGTAAGATCACCATAGTGTAAATAAAAATTATTCTTATATTCATGATGATCTTTTATTAGATGATCTATCCTCATTGTATTAAAACTTGATGATCTTCTTTTTATACCATGAACTTCATATCCTTTTTCTATTAAAAAATCTGCAAGGTATGCACCATCTTGACCGGTTATTCCGGTTATTAAAGCTTTTTTCATTTATTTAATTTCTATTTTCTCCTTAAATTTTTTAAAATATTGTATTAGAATTCCAAAAACGACTGTTAACAAAAAACCTATAATAGAGCCAATTAAAGTAGAAATAATTTTAGATGGTTTATCTGAGTATAGTGGTAAAATTGGCTTATCAATTGGTTGAATTAATGGAGTTTCTTTTCTTAAATTAATCTTTGAAATTTCAAGATTTCCTACTAATTGTGTTAATATGGCTGTATTTGCTTGAACATCAATTTGTCTTTTTGATGTAGGTGTTTTTTTTGTATTAAAAGCGGGGTTTAGGTTGTAGACATCATCAGATGACCTTGCTACACCAACTATGGCATTTTCAAGCTCTCTTCTTATTGAATCAGCTTGTTTATTAAGAATTTCGAAGTTTTCTCTCGCTTTTTTACTTTTAATTTCAACATAAAAATTTGAAACAACATCGACCAGATTTTCACACATTAATTTTGAAAATAATTCATCTTTAGATGTAAAATCGATTGTTATGATACTTAATTTTTTATTTTTTTGTTCAACTTTTAGATTATTTTTTAAAACATCTAAATAGACAAGATTTAAAATTGAATCTTGCTCTATAGTCAATTCTTGTTTCTTTAATGCATCAAATTTAATATTACCATACCCTATATTATTTAACAATTGACTATTCAAATAATAATTAATTAATGGAATTTTATTTTTCTCATTTATGTCAATTTCCGTAAGTAAGGTTTTTTGGATAATTTTTCGACTTTTCATCAACTCTATAATATTAGAGCCTGCAAAAAGACCATTGTTTCCTGAGGCCAAATCTATTCCAAGTTGACTTGCCAAACCTGATGCGCCCGATCCAAAATTCATTAATCCACCAGATTGCTTATCCTCTTCAATAGTAAATGTATAAGTTGCTTTATATTCTATTTTTTTAAAAAAGGAATAAGATAAACCTAATAATGCTCCAAATGTTGTTCCAATTATTAGGATTTTTTTAAGCTTATTAATGATATTTAAAAAATAAGTAATTCTTAGATTTAAAGCTTCGAAGTCAATTATTTCATTATTTGGATTCATCTTGTATTTAATTTGAATTATTTTTGTAACAAACTAATAGTTGCCAAAGCTGACACTACTTGAGCTAATACAGTTGTAAACTGAATGACTGTTGTTATGGCTTTATCTTTCTTTGCATCTGTTTCTGGAAGTACTACTTCGGATCCTGGTTTGATTTTTGGATTAATTCTAAATAAACCAAATGTTTTTGTTCTGTTAGATTTTCCATTAGCATAAATTACATAAGCTCTTCCTCTTTTTGCATATTCAGAAATACCGCCAGCAGCACTAATACATTCTCCAATGGTTAATCCATCTCTATAAACTATATTAGTTGGTCTTAATACTCCTCCACTTATTTTCACCCTATTATCCATTTTAGGTATTACTATTTCATCTTTACCTCTTAATACTAAGTCTAATTCAGAGCCAGGATTTTTCATAATATAATTAATATCAATTGCAATTTGATAATAATCTTCATCTAACTCTTTAAACAAAGCATTTAAAGTGTCTTTAAGTTTAATTGTTTTGGATTCAGGGTTTAAATTAATATCTGATGCCGAAGTGATTGCAGTTGCATTTGCTGTATTTAAAATGCTTGCTCTATCTGCTTCTTGCTTTGCTTTAAATTTTCTTGTATAAGCTAATTCAATAGATGTTTTTGTCTCATCAGAT
>JACCDK011528055.1_pt1 | contig 32821 bp, 30 predicted proteins | sample 7445871 | NCBI WGS metagenome assembly JACCDK01 (sample SAMN15323436, study PRJNA562643) | freshwater metagenome | isolation source: river surface water | place: USA:Blue River Watershed | collected 2017-08-15 | reverse complement strand
ATCCCAGAATTCATCCCAACAAAAAGCCGGATCGACATAAGTATCTGATCCGGCTGGGGAATTCTGGTAGGCACGATTGGACTCGAACCAACGACCCCTACCATGTCAAGGTAGTGCTCTAACCAGCTGAGCTACGCGCCTAAAGAAGCGGAATTATAGCCAGATTTACATGAATGCGCCAGTGCAGAGCACCAAGCCACACCACAGCTTTATTTTTTGACATCTCTTTGGTGCAGTATCGAGGTTTATCGGACTAATTGGCTTCACGACCGCCTAACCTCCATAACCCCCTTCACCTCTCGAATAATCGTCAGCGCGCGCTGCAGCTGAGCGGTCGAGGAGATCTCGCCCGTGAATGACATGAACGCCTGGCCCTTGCTGCTGCGCGTCGATACGCCAATGACGTTGATTTTCTCGCGCAAGAAAATATCCGAGATATCCCGCAACAGTCCCTGCCGATCAAGCGCCTGTACAAACACATCCACCGGATACACCGTATCTGCGGGCTGATCGCCCCAGGTGGTTTGCACCATGCGCTCGGGGGCGCGCAAGACCATCTGCGAAAAATTCTTGCAGCTGGTGCGATGAATCGAAATACCTTTGCCACGCGTGATGAAACCCACAATCGGGTCGGGCGGCGCAGGCTTGCAGCAGCTGGCCATTTGCGTGAGCAAGCCGGTGGTACCCAGTACCAGCACACCGGATTTTGCGCCCTGCGTAACGCTCGATGCCTTGCTCTTGCGCGGCTGGACAGCTTCATCCGGATTGACGGCTGCATTGCGGCCGGCCTCATCCGCATGCAACGCCTGCTCGACGAGTCGTAGGCTCAGTCGATCATTGCCAACGGCAAGCAGGAGGTCTTCCAGTTTCTGAAAACCCAGCTTGTGCGCGAGATCGTCGAGATTGGTGGAAGTCTTGCCTTCGCGCTGCAGCGTTTTTTCCAGTGAAGCGCGTCCACGGGCGAGTGTCTCAGCCTCTTCGATTGCATTGAACCATGCTCGAATTTTTGAACGCGTGCGTGGGCTGGCCGTGTAACCCTCCGATAACCAGTCACGCGATGGGCCTGCAAGGCCTGAAGCCGCAGCTTCGCCTTTAGCCGTAATGACTTCTACCGTTTGTCCGTTTTTGAGCGGCGTATTGAGCGGCACCATGACGCCGTCAATTTTTGCGCCACGGCAGCGATGACCGATATCGCTGTGCAGGTAGTACGCAAAATCAATCGACGTCGATCCCTTGGGCAGTTCAATCACTCTGGCCTGCGGTGTCAATACATAGATGCGGTCATTGATGGAGGCCGCCTTGATTTGCTGCACCCACTGGCGGTTGGCGCTGTCAGCATCTTCAGCATCTTCAGTACCGACAACCACATCAACCATTTCGCTTTTCCAGTTGAGCAGTTGTCGCAGCCAGGCGATTTTCTCATCATAGGCTTGGTCTAGCGAAGCTGCGTTGCCCTCCTTGTATCGCCAGTGCGCGGCCACACCATACTCGGCAAATCGGTGCATCTCCTGCGTGCGTATCTGCACTTCCAGCGTTCTTCCATCATCGGCTTCAACCACAGTGTGAAGTGACTTGTAGCCATTGGGCTTGGGGCGCGCAATGTAATCGTCGAATTCCTCGGGAATCGGTATCCAGATGTCATGAACGATAGATAGCACCGTGTAGCAAGTCTTAACGTCATCCACAATCACACGAAATGCGCGTACATCATGCAGACGCGAGAAGTCCAGCGACTTGCCCTGCATCTTGCTCCAGATGCTGTAGATGTGTTTTGGGCGACCGAACACGTCAGCTCGCACGCCATCACGAGCTAGCGCCTCTTTTAATTGATTGATCGACGCATCAACAAAGCTCTCGCGCTCTACCCGTCGCTCTTCAAGCATTTTTGCCACGCGCTTGTAGCTAGCGGGATCAGTAAAGCGAAACGACAAATCCTCCAGCTCCCACTTCAGCTGCCAGATACCCAAACGATTAGCCAGTGGCGCATACAGATCAAAACTTTCTCGCGCATAGCGCAGCGTCGTTTCGTTTTCGAGTTTACGTTCAGCGAAAAAACGCAGCGTGGTCAAACGAGAGGCTAGTCGCACGAGCACCACGCGCATATCGGTGGCCATTGCCAGCGTCATCTTGCGCAGAGTTTCGAGCTGACTTGCGGCTGCATTACCGGTCTTGCCCTCAGTTTGCAGAAAATTGGCGCCTTCATGCAAACGCATCAGCTGTCGTATGCCCGAAACCATATCGGCGATCTCTTTGCCAAAACGCGACTCGATTTGTTCAGCCAACGGTGGATCCAGGGCGACCAGTTCGAACAACATTCCTGCGATACGAGTGTCGGCATCAGTTTTGAGTCCGGCGAGTGTGGCCACTACCCCGGCAGAGAACGCCATCGCATCCTGACCTGTCGGCACGACGCGATTGAGGTAAGCATCGCGTACAAACTCCGTGGCAGCTTTCAGGCGAGCAGCGTCATCGGCGCTTAGGCCTAGCGTTAACTGCTCCTGTCCCGTTGCGACAGCTACCACTGAAACCATGCTCAACCCAACAAAAAGTTTTTTACCAGCGCGATCTGATCATCATGCATGAAGGTCGGCGCGTGCCCTACACCGGGTATCTCGGCCAGCTGGGCGCGTGGTCCTCGTTGCGTCATGGCCTGCGCCGTCTCGCGAGTGAGTAAATCGGATTCACTCCCGCGCACAAGCAAGACAGGCGCGCGAATCGCATCATAGGCCGCCCACAAACCCGCCTCGCTGCGCTTGGTACCTTCTTCGGTGATACCTTCGAAACCCTTGGCGATGGCGGGATCATAGTGACGCCGCCATTTACCGTCGCTACCCTCGCGCAGCACATCGCGTGCCAGCTTGTCCCATTCGGCGTCGCTGTGCGGCCCGAAGGGAGCGCTGACGGTACGAATGTACTCGCGCCCCTGCTCAAAATTGTCAAAGAGGACCTCCTTGGCGATGTAGTCGCCAATCCGCATCAAGGCCGGAAAATTCAGATTAGGCCCGATGTCGTTAAGTACCATCTTTTGTATCGGCGAATCAGGCAGCGCCGCCAGCCCCATGCCTATCAGCCCACCCATGGAGGTACCCACCCAATCCACCTGCGCCACGTCCAGTCGCGCAATCAGCGTCACCATATCGCTCACGTACTGCGGTACGGCGTAGAGACGCGGGTCGCGCAACCGTTCGGAACGCCCTCGCCCCACCACGTCCGGACAAATCACCCGGTAATGTTCGCTGAGTGCTTCAGCGAGCCTATCAAAGTCATCCGAGACCCGTGTCACCCCATGCACGCAAATGAGCACCCGCGGGTTGTGATCGTCACCCCAGGTTTGATAGGCCATCCGGTGCAGGCCGGCGGGTGAAAGGCATTGCACCGTATTGATTCGAGACTGCGTCATCGTTGTGCTTCCTGTCCAGAGTGGGTCACGGGTATACGCATTTTACTGGGCTATGCGCGTACAATCTTCAGGATTTTTAGAGCCTATCTCCTTAGGCCGCTGGCAGCGTTGCACCTCCTTGCCGTACAGGTCGTACTGTCTGCGTCGGCACGCCTTGCCAGCGACCTAACGAGATAGGCTCTTGGTGCTTACATCATTCATCTTTACGAGGCTCATCATGCAGAAACCTCAGCTGTCCGGCAAAACCGCACTGGTCACCGGATCCACCTCAGGCATAGGTCTTGGCATCGCACATGCGCTGGCCGCAGAAGGCGCGAATATTGTTTTCAACGGTTTTGGTGACGCTGCCGAAATTGCCAAACTACAACAAGCCACGGCCAAGGATTATCAGGTCGAGACCCTGTACTGCAATGCCGACATGACCAAGCCCGACGAGATAGCGCAGATGATGCAGGACGCCACCGCGCGGTTTGGCAGTGTCGATATTCTTGTGAATAACGCGGGCATACAACATGTGGCCAATATCGAAGATTTTCCTATAGAGCGCTGGGATGCAGTGATTTCCATCAACCTGACTTCGGCGTTTCACACCACGCGATTGGCATTGCCAAAGATGCGCGAAAAAAATTGGGGGCGCATCATCAATATCGCGTCGGCACACGGTCTGGTCGCCTCTGCCGGCAAATCAGCCTATGTCGCCGCCAAGCACGGCATCGTCGGCCTCACTAAAGTCACCGCACTGGAGACCGCGCAAACCGGCATCACCTGCAATGCGATCTGTCCTGGTTGGGTACTGACACCACTGGTGCAAAAACAAGTTGATGCGAGAGCGGCTGCGCAAGGTATTTCGATAGATCAGGCCAAGCGCGATCTGGTGTCGGAGAAGCAGCCCTCAGGTGAATTCGTGACGACAGACCAACTGGGTGCGCTGGCTGTGTTCATGTGCAGTGATGCGGCGATACAGGTGCGGGGTGTGGCTTGGAATATGGATGGGGGGTGGGTGGCGCAGTGATGGGGGTGAACTCTGAAGGCATCGAAGGGTGATGAAAGACGCTGGATCCCGGCCTGCGCCGGGATCCAGTGTCTTTTGTATGCGAACGGAGACTCTTCACAGAACGCGATAGATTGATGACCAAAGCATCAGGAAAACCAACGAAAATATCTTCAGCAAAGTGAATGGCACAAACCAAAATCTAGCCATCATCACCCAAAAACAATCTCACAGCCCGTATTCGCTTCAAGCTCTTCACGACTCACGCCCGGCGCCATCTCCACCAACTGCAGGCCCTTGTCAGTCACATCAAGCACCGCCAAATCGGTAATGATCCTGTCCACCACACCAACACCCGTCAGTGGCAGTGTGCATTGCGGCAGCAGCTTGTGCGAGACCGAACCATCCTTGGCCTTGGCCACATGCTCCATCAGCACGACCACGCGTTGTACACCAGCGACCAGGTCCATCGCGCCACCCATACCCTTGACCATTTTGCCGGGAATCATCCAGTTCGCCAGATCACCTTGTGCAGAGACTTGCATCGCACCAAGGATTGCAATGTTCACCTTACCGCCGCGAATCATCGCAAACGAATCTGCCGAACTGAAAATCGATGAGCCGGGTAAGGCAGTCACCGTCTGCTTGCCTGCATTGATGAGGTCAGCGTCGACCGCATCTTCGGTGGGAAACGGACCGATGCCCAGCAGGCCATTTTCCGATTGCAGCCATACCTCGATATCAGTCGGTACGTAATTGGCGACCAGCGTCGGCAAGCCAATGCCAAGGTTCACATAAAAACCGTCTTGCAATTCCTGCGCAGCGCGCGCTGCCATTTGTTCGCGTGTCCATGCCATGATGATTTCTCCGCCTTACTTTGCAGTGATCGTGCGTTGTTCAATGCGCTTCTCGGGAGTGGCGTTCACGATAATTCTGTGAACAAAAATGCCCGGCGTGTGTATCGAATCCGGATCCAGTTCGCCCGTTGCGACCAGTTGCTCCACTTCGACGATGGTGATTTTTCCAGCCATGGCGACGTTCGGATTGAAGTTGCGCGCAGTCTTGCGGAAAATCAGGTTGCCGGTGGGGTCAGCCTTCCACGCCTTGACAAGCGACACGTCAGCCACCAGCGATCGTTCCATCACGTAGTGATCGCCATCAAATTCGCGTACTTCCTTGCCATCAGCGACGATGGTGCCCACACCAGTCTTCGTGAAGAAAGCAGGAATGCCAGCACCGCCGGCCCGCAGTTTTTCTGCGAGCGTGCCTTGCGGTGTGAATTCAAGTTCCAGTTCACCTGCGAGGTACTGCCGCTCGAATTCCTTGTTCTCGCCAACGTAAGAGGCGATCATTTTTTTAATCTGGCGTGTAGCCAGCAACTGGCCCAGACCAAAACCATCGACTCCGGCATTGTTGGAAATCGCGGTCAGATTCTGCACGCCAGAATCACGCAGCGCAGCGATCAAGGCCTCGGGAATGCCGCACAGGCCGAAGCCACCGACTGCGATCGTCTGGCCATCTCTAACGACGCCGGCCAGTGCACTGGCGGCATCCGGATATACTTTTTTCATGAATCCCCTCAAGTAAACTGTTCTGGCATCCTGAGCCGAGAGCGTCAGCACAAGTGCCAACCGGGCCGTACAATACCGCATTAGGCAAGCATTCGGTACAAAAGCCCATCATCATAAACAAACACCAACATGGCAATCAACGTCCTCGGCACCCCCCTGAAACCCTGCTCCACCGACCCCATGACGGGTTATTTTCGTGATGGTTGCTGCAATACCGATGAATCCGATCGCGGCTCGCATGTCATTTGCGCGGAGATGACGCAGGAATTTCTGGAGTTCTCGCAACAGCGCGGTAACGATTTGAGTACCCCTCGGCCCGAGTACCGTTTCCCGGGTCTGGTGCCGGGTAATCGCTGGTGCTTGTGTGCCTTGCGTTGGAAAGAAGCCTTTGATGCGGGCGTGGCACCGCATGTGGTGTTGGAGTGCACACATGTGAATGCACTTAATTATGTGAAGATTGAGCACTTGATGACTTACAAGCTGCTTGTTTAAGCAGACGGCCAGTAAATTTATTGGGATATCGAGGATGAGTCTGAGCCAGTTTGATCGCAACCAGCCCTTCAATGGCCTTCCGGCCTTGCCCCCCGCCGCAGATTTGGAAACGTCGGCGATTCTCAGAAAGACCATCACCGCCAGCCGTGCCTTGGCAGAGCTCAAGGGCATGGCCCAACGAATGCCGAACCAGGCCATGCTGATCGACAGCCTCGTGCTGCAGGAAGCGCGGGCTTCTTCGGAAATCGAGAACATCCTGACAACTAACGACGAGTTGTTCAAAGCAGCCTCGGACGGAGCCTTGCCGGCCAGCGCCGAAGCCAAGGAGGTACTGCGTTACCGGGAGGCACTGAATCATGGTTTCAGGGAGATCAAAAAGCGGCCGCTGTCCACAGGCTTATTCATCGAAATCGCACAACTCATCAAGCAGACTGATTTCAACGTTCGCCGAGTGCCTGGTACGCGTATTGCCAACAGCCACGGCCAGACTATCTACACGCCGCCCGAAGGTGAGTCTGTCATCCGTGACAAGCTGCGTGAGCTCGAAAACTTCATGCATGCAGAGGACGACCTTGATGCGCTAGTAAAAATGGCGTTGGTGCACTACCAGTTCGAGGCCATCCACCCATTTCCAGATGGCAATGGACGAACAGGACGGATCCTGAATATCCTTTTTTTAGTGGACCAAGGGCTATTGAACCTGCCAGTCCTCTATCTTTCTCGCTACATCATTGACCACAAGCTCGCCTATTACGAAGGTTTGCGGAAGGTTACTGAGCAAGGCGCTTGGGTTGATTGGGTGCTGTACATGCTGGATGCAGTGGAGCAAACCTCTCTGCGCACACATAAGCAGATCAACGATATTCTTTCTTTAATGGAATCGGTGCGCGAGCGCGTTCAGCGAGATGCTCCAGGGGTTTACAGCAAGGACTTGATCGAACAGATCTTCCGACAGCCCTACTGCAAAATTCAGTTTCTGGAGCAGGCCGGCATGGGCACCCGACAGACCTGCTCGAAATACTTGCGCGAGCTGGAGCGTCTAGGTGTACTTCAGGGTCAAAAAATGGGTAGGGAGGTATATTTCATCAACCGGGACCTATTCGAACTGCTGACGAAATAAGGATAAACACGACTTGTCCTGATGGATACGTTAAAAATATGACTTGTTTTTAACATGTTTTAACGATGTGTTCGTTTTTAAAACATGTCTGATCCAAACGTTCAAAAACAAGGCTCCAGCAAACGCCCCCGCATCTCCTCAGGCAAAGGCAGTGACTTCTCCACCTTCTGATCCACCCACACCACTTTCGCACCACCCTCGGCATACAGCACCTCCGGTGCATCAAGGCGCACAATCCGTTGCCGCGTATGAAAACTGGATCGGCCGAATTCTCCCACCAGCGTCTGCACTTCAATCTCACCCGGATACCGCAACTGTTTTAAAAAAGTACAGTGAGCGCTGATGATGACGGGCCCGATACCACCGGGATCGGCGGGACAACCGAGCGCCTCGAACCATTCAATCCTTGCTTGCTCCAGATAGCGGAAATACAGGGTGTTGTTCACATGCCCCATCGCATCCATATCGCCCCAGCGTAGGGGCATACGCGTTTTGTGAACCAGCGTGTACGCTGCCTCGGCGTTCATCAGAACGCTGCCATGCCATCGTCAGCAGTGATGATGGCGCCGTTGATGAAGCGCGACTCATCTGCCGAAAGCAGCAACAGCAGACCATCCAGATCTTCGGGATGACCGATGCGTTTACGGGGCAGCATATCAATCAGCTTTTGGCCACCTTCACTCTGAAAATATTCGCGATTTATTTCAGTTTCGATATAGCCCGGGCAGATCGCATTGACATTGATGCCGTGACGCCCCCACTCCAGCGCCATCGCTTTCGTCATCTGCACGACACCTGCCTTGCTCATGCAATACACACCAATCTGCGAGAGCACGCGCAATCCGGCGACAGAAGCGATATTGATAATGCGATGCTGACGAGTAGGATCACCTTTGGCACGAAGAATCATGCGCTTGGCCGCCTCCTGCGCCACAAAGAAAGCCCCCTGAAGATTGGTGTCCATGACTTGACGATAGTCTTCCGGCGTGACATCCACCAAACGCTGCGTGCTAGAAACACCCGAATTGTTAATCAGGATATCAATCGGCCCAGCCTCGGTTTCCGCGTGGGCGATAGCAGACTTGATGCTCGCATAATCCGTCACGTCCAGCGCCACCAGATGCGCGGCACCGCCATTGGACTCGATCTCTGCGCGCAGCTCCTTGAGACGCTCCACCCGACGAGCAGCCAGCACGACCTGCGCGCCTGCTTCGGCCAGAATTTTTGCGAATCGCGCGCCCAAACCGCTGGAAGCGCCCGTCACCAATGCCACTTTGCCGTTGAAATTGACTTCGATACCCACGTTGTCTCCCCGATGTCAGATTATTTTCAGAACGCTAAAACCGTTATGATTACATGATTTTCCGGCGGGATCCCTGATCCTGCGGATGCAGCCACGCGAAAACTCCAATAATTTCAGCCAACATCGACCCGCAGAAAACCTGACCGCCGCCGACTATGAACCCCAGCCAAAATCCCAGCTTCCTCGAACAATACGGCCCGCGCGAGGCCATGGAATACGACGTCGTTATCGTCGGCGCCGGTCCGGCCGGTCTCTCAGCTGCCATACGACTCAAGCAACTGGCCGAAAAGCAAGGGCGCGAGATCAGCGTCTGTGTCCTCGAAAAAGGCAGCGAACCCGGCGCACATATTCTCTCTGGCGCAGTGATGGATCCGCGTGCGATGACGGAATTGTTCCCCGACTGGAAAACGGCGGGTGCGCCGCTGCTTACACCCGTGACTGAAGATCGCTTCCTTTTTCTCACCGAACAAAGTGCGACCGCCGTACCCAACTGGATGTTGCCCGGCTGTTTTCAGAATCACGGTAACTACGTCATCTCGCTCGGCAATGTCGTGCGCTGGCTTGCGCAGCAGGCCGAAAATCTGGGTGTGGAAATCTTCCCCGGCTTTGCCGCTGCCGAAATTCTCTATGACGATACCTGTGCGGTGGTAGGTGTCGCAACTGGCAATCTGGGCGTGGACAAAGAAGGCAAACCCACCAGTGAATTCCAGCTGGGCATGGAACTGCGCGCCAAGTACACACTGTTTGCCGAAGGTGCACGCGGTCATCTGGGCAAGCAGCTGATTTCAGGCTACCAGCTCGACAAGGGGCGCGATCCGCAAACCTATGGCATAGGCATCAAGGAACTGTGGGAAATCGATCCCACCAAGCATCAGCCGGGACTGGTGATCCACACCGCTGGCTGGCCGCTTGACAGCAGCACCTATGGCGGCTCCTTCCTGTACCACATGGAAAACAACCAAGTAGTCGTCGGTTATGTGGTGGGGCTCGCGTATGAAAATCCCTATCTCTCGCCCTACGAAGAATTTCAGCGCTACAAAACCCATCCTGCGATTCGCGGTTTCTTTGAAGGCGGCAAACGTTTGTCGTATGGCGCGCGTGCTATCACGGCGGGTGGACTGCAATCCCTGCCCAAGCTCACTTTCCCCGGTGGCGCACTGATCGGTTGCGACGCTGGCTTTCTGAATGCGAGCCGCATCAAGGGCAGTCATGGCGCAATGAAGTCCGGCATGCTCGCCGCCGAAGCGGCATTCGACGCAATTGCCGCCGAGCGTGCGCAGGATGAACTGAGCGCCTACACAAAAGCTTTCGAACAATCCTGGTTGCATGAAGAGTTGCATGTCGCACGCAACTTCAAGCCGTGGATGAGTAAAGGTCTGTACACCGGCACGCTGATGGTTGGTATTGATCAGCTAGTCTTCCGTGGCAAAGCACCATGGACACTGCATCACTCGCATGCCGATCATGAATGTCTGAAACCAGCGGATCAATGCCAGCCTATCGTCTATCCCAAACCCGATGGCAAACTCACCTTTGATCGACTGTCTTCGGTGTTCATTTCCAATACCAATCACAACGAGCATCAGCCCGCGCACCTAACACTGAAAAATGCGGACGTGCCCACACAAGTCAATCTCGCGCAGTATGCAGGTCCGGAATCTCGTTATTGTCCGGCGGGCGTATATGAATATGTGGGCGAGAGTGGACAACAGCGCTTGCAGATCAATGCGCAAAACTGCGTGCATTGCAAAACCTGTGACATCAAAGATCCGACTCAGAATATCGTCTGGGTCACACCCGAGGGCGGCGGCGGACCCAATTATCCGAATATGTAAATGAGCGCGCCCGAATCTGTCTCGCTGTCTCAGGCATTCTGGTACTGGCTGAAAATCGGCTTCATCAGCTTTGGTGGACCAACCGGACAGATCGCGCTCATGCACACCGATCTGGTGGAGCGCAAGCGCTGGATTTCCGAGCAACGATTTCTGCATGCCCTCAACTACTGCATGCTGCTGCCAGGGCCCGAGGCTACCCAACTCGCGATCTATATCGGCTGGCTGATGCATCGCACGCTCGGCGGCATCATCGCGGGTTTGCTGTTTGTCCTGCCCTCCTTGCTGATTCTGATCCTGCTGTCGTGGATTTATCTCGCTTTTGGTGATGTACCCATCATCGCGGGTGTGCTGTATGGCATCAAGCCTGCTGTGGTCGCCATCGTGCTCGCGGCGGCCTGGCGTATTGGCAGCCGCAGTCTGAAAAACCGCTGGTTAATCGCCATCGCAGTACTGGCTTTCATCAGCATCGCGGTAGTGCACCTGCCCTTCCCGCTCATCATCATCACGGCCGGCATCGCTGGCGTTCTCGGTGGACGCTGGTTGCCTCATGCATTTCAACTCGGTGGCCATGCCCCGGGCCAGACGCCGTCCTACGGACCAGCGCTGATCGATGATCAAACACCCCCACCCGCTCACGCACAATTCACCTGGCGCAAACTCTTTCTCACCCTATTGGCTGGCATCGCGATTGCTGCACTGGTTGGTTCATTGCTGGTCATGGCGCTGGGTCTGCAAAGCCCACTGGTGCAAATGGGCTGGTTCTTCAGCAAAGCCGCATTGCTGACCTTTGGCGGCGCTTATGCGGTACTGCCCTATGTGTATCAGGGCGCCGTCGATCAATTCGGCTGGCTCACGGCCGTGCAGATGGTCGATGGCCTCGCGCTGGGCGAAACGACGCCCGGACCGCTGATCATGATCGTTGCCTTCGTCGGTTTTGTGGGTGGCTGGACGCGGGAGGTATTTGGGCCGATGGCACTGCTCGCCGGCGGAACGGCCGGGGCGCTGGTCGCGTTTTTCTTTACCTTTCTGCCGTCCTTCATCTTCATTCTCGCCGGCGGGCCGTTCGTCGAGGCCACCCGCAACGACCTGCGCCTGACTGCCCCCCTGACCGCCATCACGGCGGCCGTCGTCGGCGTGATTGCCAGTCTGACTGTCTTTTTTGCCTGGCATGTGTTCCATCTCGCCGAGCCCCTCGCGTACTGGGACTGGGTGGCAATCGCCATCGCAGCACTTGCCGCCATCGCGTTATTGCGGTTCAAAGTCGGCACCATACGGTTGATCCTTGTCTGTGCGATCATCGGCCTCGTGGTATCTTATTTGCCTTTGAAATAAACCCAACACACAGCCGGCAACGTACCGCGCTGCACCGGAACCCCATGACCGAACGCATCATTCCTGTTGCCGACCTGCGCTACCTGCAAGCGGTACCGCATATACCCGAGCAACTTGTGCCCGCCACCGGTCTTTTGTCAGACCGTCTGTCGCGACCCTTGCGCGATTTGCGCATCTCAGTGACAGACCGCTGCAACTTCCGCTGCGTGTATTGCATGCCCAAGGAAGTCTTCGATAACAACTACGAATTCTTGCCGCAGAATCTGCTGCTCTCTTTTGAAGAGATCACGCGTCTGACAAAAATTTTTGTCGCGCATGGCGTGGAAAAAATTCGTCTCACTGGGGGCGAACCACTGCTGCGCAAGAACATCGAAAAACTCATCGAAATGCTCGCCGTGATCACGACACCGGATGGCAAGCCGCTGGATCTGACGATGACGACCAATGCCTCACTGCTGGCGAAAAAAGCGCAGTCGCTCAAAGATGCCGGCCTCAGGCGCGTGACTGTATCGCTGGATTCATTGGATGAAACCACATTCCAGCGCATGAACGACGTCGACTTTCCAGTGGCTGATGTTTTGCATGGTATTGAAGTCGCGCAGAAAGTCGGGCTGGGTCCGATCAAGGTCAATATGGTCGTCAAAGGCGGCATGAATGATCAGGAGATCGTGCCCATGGCACGCTACTTCAAAAGCTCGCCGGTGATTCTGCGTTTTATCGAATATATGGATGTCGGTGCATCCAATGGCTGGAAGATGGATGAAGTGATTCCCTCCGCTGAAGTGATTCGCCGCATTAATGAGACCATGCCGCTGGAAGAAATCGAGCCTAACTACACGGGCGAAACGGCAGAGCGTTGGCGTTATACCGACGGCAGCGGCGAGGTTGGTGTTATCTCCAGTGTGACGCAAGCGTTTTGCAGCGACTGCAATCGCGCACGACTGTCGACCGAAGGCAAACTGTTTACCTGTCTGTTCGCGACCGGTGGTCATGATTTGCGCGCATTGGTACGCAAGGGTCACAGCGATGAAGAAATCACATCGGCCATCTCGCATTTGTGGGCGCAACGTGAAGACAGATATTCGGAACTGCGCACTCAGCAAACCGAAGGTCTGGAGCGGCCGGTGCGCAAGGTCGAAATGTCTTATATCGGCGGATAATCAGTCATCGCCGTGCCCGAAATTCGCCTGTCCGATCTCGCTAGTCAAGTACCGGGCTATAACGCTGACAGCGTCTCGGTGTCAGTCGCGCAGCAACTCATCCGCAATTTCATCTTACCGATCACTGACACAGAAACCCTGCCCCTCAAGGCGGCGCTGGGTCGGGTGCTGGCCAGTGATGTCGTCTCATTCATCAATGTGCCGGCGCACGATAACTCGGCGATGGACGGCTACGCATTGCGTGGCAGTGATCTAGGCGATCAGTCATTTACATTGGCTGTGGTTGGCGTCGCTTATGCAGGCAGACCGTACAACAGCCCGGTGATGCAGGGCGAATGCGTCCGCATCATGACCGGCGCTGTCATGCCCGAAGGCTGCGATACGGTGATGCCGAGTGAATTTGTTTTGTATGAAACGGACACGCAGGTGACCCTGCCCGCAGGGAAAATTCGCGCTGGCGACAATCGCCGTCTGGCTGGCGAAGATCTGGCGATGGGTAGTGCAGCCGTCACGCAAGGGAAAATTCTGACGCCCGCCGATCTGGGTTTGATTGCCTCGCTGGGCATCAGCGCAGTCAGCGTCAAGCGCAAGCTGCGTGTCGCTTATTTTTCAACGGGTGATGAATTGCGTTCTCCCGGCGAGCCTCTGGATGAAGGCTGTGTCTACGACAGCAATGGCTACACACTGCACGGCATGCTGCTTCGCATGGGCTGCGAACCTGTCGACATGGGCGTGATCAAGGATGAACCTGCATCACTGGAGACGGCATTGCGCCGGGCCTGCAGTACCGCGGATGTCATCATCACTTCCGGCGGCGTATCTGCGGGGGATGCCGATTACACCCGCAAGATGATGACGCGCCTTGGTGAGGTGCTGTTCTGGAAAATCAACATGCGTCCCGGTAGACCGCTAGCCTTCGGACGCATTACGAGTGGCAATGAAAGCGCTCTACTTTTCGGTCTGCCGGGTAATCCGGTAGCGACTATGGTGAGCTTTTATTTTTTTGCGCGCGAGGCCTTGTATAGCCTGATGGGCGCCAACCCGCCTGATTTGATCACAGTGCGCGTCATTAGCAGTCAGAGTTTGCGCAAGAAACCAGGCCGGACCGAATACCAGCGCGGCATTCTGAGCGTCGATGCGCAAGGTCTGCAAAGTGTACGCATCACCGGCTCACAAGGCTCGGGCATACTCAGCTCCATGTCGGAAGCCAATTGCATGGTGATACTGCATCATGAGCAAGGGGATGTTCACGCGGGGGATAGTGTGGACGTGATTCCTTTTCAGGGGCTGCTTTGAATTGGTGTGCTGCTTTGAATTGGTGTGCTGCTATGAGTTTGGATGGCTTCGTGTTTGTCATTCGAGTTCACGAGCTCAAATTTTTCTTGGTCTGCAACGAAAGACACTGGATCCCAGCTTTCGCTGGGATCCAGTGTCGTTCGTTTACCGAAGGGTATTCGATTACATCCCGGCCAAACAAACAACTCACAAACAAACCCGCCCCGATACCAAGTCCACCGTCCGGCAAAGGCCAATCAAGACGCCTGATTACGCATCCAATCCGCCGTTTTAAAAAACGCCTGCAGCAACACGTCCTGCTTCTCTTCATCCAAACCCAGATCCTGCATCGCCATCAACATGCAGGTCAGCCATTGATCGCGCGCTGAGGTTCCTATCGGGAAGGGCAAATGCCGCGCCCGCAGAAAAGCGGGGCCGTAATGCGGTGTATACAAATCCGGTCCACCGGTCCAGCCAGACAGAAAGCGGTACAGCTTTTCTCGAGATATCTCCAGCGATGGCGGGTGCATCGCGCGCAGTTCGGCAAATCCGGTTTCAAGATCCATCAAATCATAAAAACGGTCGACCAGTTCGTGCAGCTTCTCATCGCCGCCGACTAGATCGTACATACGTATCGCGTCATGTTCACTCATGAACGGAATGATAGCGCATTGCCATCGGCAAGTATCAGAGCGCCATTTCATCCGCGTCCATGCATCACCACCACCCGCGATACCGCCAGCGATCAGGCGCAAAGCCGTCGGTAAATTTGAGGCGAGACAACAACGGGCACTCGGTATTCATACGCATAGTCCAAGAAAAACACTCTCTCTTGCCAGCAGCGGTCGCTGACCAGATTGTAGCTATCCGAACTGCGTCATCAGAAGAACCCCTACAGCCATGCCCAATATTGCCGCAGACGATACAGCACTCTCGATCAACCCGATTTCATCCGACTCACCTCACGGTCGAGTATTTCAGCGAGAAGCGAGCGACACACGAACAAAACGTGTGCTGATGGTGGGCTATGGCAAAACCGCGCAACAGCTTCATCAACGTCTCAAACAGCAGCGTCGATTTTCCTATCGTATCGTCGCTATCCACGAACCTGATGAAAATCGTGTTATCGACAGCGATATCGAGCGATTACACAATACAGCACAAATCAGTGATGCCATCGCGCGCCATGCGATCAATGAAGTCTGGATCGCACTACCTTTTTCTGAAATATCACGATGGCATCAGCTCCAGCCCCTGCTGTGCCGGCTATTTGTTGATCTGCGTTGGGTACCCGACACCGACACAATGACCATACTAAGTCACCGCTACCGCGATTTTTTGGGCATACCCATGGTCGACCTCAATCAACCTTCCAATAAAGGACTCCGAGGTCTGGCCAAAACGCTCTTTGACCGTGGATTTGCGTTGTCCGTATTGATCCTTCTCCTGCCCCTGTTTGCCGTTCTCTCGCTGGCCATCAAATGCTCATCACCTGGTCCGATATTTTTCACACAACCGCGACTTGGATTGAATGGAAAACGATTCGATGTGTACAAATTCCGCAGCATGAAATTGCATCAGGAAGGTGACGGCAAGCTCACGCAGGCCACTCGTGACGATCCTCGGGTCACCCCCATAGGGCGTTTCATGCGGCGTACCAGCCTGGACGAGCTCCCACAGTTTTTGAATGTTCTCAAAGGCGATATGTCGGTAGTCGGGCCGCGACCACACGCGCTAATTCACAATGATTTGTACAAAGACAAACTGATGATGTACATGCAGCGTCATCGCGTCAAACCAGGCATCACCGGCTGGGCGCAAATTAATGGCTGTCGCGGCGAGACTGATACGGAAGAAAAAATGGCTAGCCGCATCGCACTTGATCTGCACTACATCCGGAACTGGTCGTTCTCGATGGATCTGAAGATCATTCTCTGGACTGCCTTCAAGGGATGGACTGACACCAATGCCTACTGAAACCAATCTGCTCTCAAGCGACACCAACAGCTGTTCACGCCTGCTGCCGGATGAAGTCTTCGCGCAAGTCATTGAGCATGCGCCGCTGATTGCTATTGATTTGCTGGTGGAAGACAAGGAACAACGTGTCTTGCTGGGTTGGCGCAAAAACCCACCCGCACAAAGCTCATGGTTCGTCCCGGGTGGTCGCATACAAAAAAATGAAACACTGGATCAGGCCTTTGCCCGCATTACCCACGCTGAACTGGGACAAGCATTCGATCTGGAGCAAAGCGTATTCACCGGTGTTTATCAGCATTTTTACCCGGATAACTTCCGCGGCGATAAACGTGCAGGTACGCATTACATCGCGCTCGCGCATCGTGTCTGGACGGGGAATATCGCACTGCCACTACCACAGTCGCAACACGCCCAATATCGTTGGGCACATCCGGCAACGATCGCGATCGATCCATTGGTACACGCGTATACACGCGCCTATTTCACCAATACGGCGACTCACTGACCCGAATGAGCGCACTTCCCCTCGTACCCGTCATTCTTTGCGGTGGATCTGGCACGCGTCTCTGGCCTTTGTCACGCGAGAGCTATCCGAAACAATTTCTTCGCCTGAATGGTGACAGCAGTCTGCTGCAGCAAACCCTGCGTCGCTGCAATGGGCCTGGCAGTAATCCGCCCGTATTGCTCACCCACGAAGATGCGCGCTTTTTGGTGGCGCAACAGGTACATGAAGCCGGCATCGAAGAGGCCACGTTGATGCTCGAGCCTCACCGACGCGGAACCGCGCCAGCCATCGTGAGCGCTGCCTTGTATCTACGGCGCCAGACCGACGATGCATTGATGCTGATCCTGCCCAGCGATCACGTGATCGAAGACAGCGATGCGTTTCTCGACGCCGTTTGCGCTGCCAGTGAAGGCGCGATGGAAGGTCTGCTGATGACCTTTGGTATACAGCCACACGCACCAGAGACAGGTTATGGCTATTTGCGTGTCGATGAAAATTCCAGAAAATCTATCCTCAGATTGACTGCCTTTGTCGAAAAGCCAGATCTGCCGACCGCACAAACTTATCTCGAGAGTGGGCATCATTTTTGGAACAGTGGCATGTTCCTCTTTCGGTGCAGTCAGCTGATTGATGAAGTCGCTCAATATGCTCCCGAGGTACTGAAGGCTTGCGAGCAGGCGGTTGATGGCATCCGGACCGACGACGATTTCCTGCGTCTGGATGGCCGCGCTTACGCGCAATCGCCAGACATTGCCATTGACTATGCGTTGATGGAGCATACTCGCAAGGCGGCGATGGTAAAACTCGAGGCTGGCTGGTCCGATATCGGCTCATGGTCTTCGGTCTGGCAAATCGCCCAACACGATAGCCGCGACAATGCGCTTCATGGCGATACGCTGATCGAAGATTGCGAGGGCTGTCTGGTGCACTCGGAAACCCGACTGATCGCCGCTGTGGGTCTCAAGGATGCAGTCATTGTCGACACCCCCGACGCGCTGCTGGTCATGAACAAGGACCGTGCTCAGGATACCCGCCAGTTGGTGCGCAAGCTTCTCGAGCACAAGCGCAGTGAAGCCACATCTCATCGGCAGGTGACTCGGCCCTGGGGTAGCTATGACGCCATCGGCAGCGGGACACGCTTTCAGGTCAAGCGCATTATGGTGCAACCCGGTGCGCGTCTGTCGCTGCAAATGCATCATCACCGGGCTGAACACTGGATTGTGGTCTCCGGTACTGCGCGCGTGATCGATGGTGAAAAAGATTATCTGCTCACGGAAAATCAGAGCACTTTCATTGGTGTGGGTGTGATTCACTCACTCGAAAATCCTGGAAAAATCCCCCTCGAGCTGATTGAAGTGCAGTCCGGTAGCTATCTCGGCGAAGACGACATTATTCGTCTGAGCGATGCCTATGGTCGCGCCTGAACATGCAATTGCGCCCTCTCTGGATGTGCCTGCTGCTGGCCTTCTTCATCAGCATGCTTGCAGCGGGCGCCATTCCTGGCAGTGCAAATACGCTGTCGGATCGCTTCGGCGACAAGCTGCTCCATTTACTCGCTTACGGCTTCATGGCTGCTTTGTGTTTCCAGTCCTTGCAAGGACAGCGTTTGACTCAGTCGCTCATTAGTTTGCTGATCATTGCGCTACTCGGTCTGATTGACGAGTTGGTGCAGTCGCTTCTGCCCTATCGCAATGCCTCGCTGCTTGACTGGTGTTTTGATATCGCAGCAGCGATTGTTGTCATTACTTTCATGAATCTGTTCACCCCTGCGGCCACCAAAATATCATCAGCATGCGAAAAAAAATCAGCAAAGCCATTTTTCCAGTCGCAGGACTAGGCACCCGCTTTCTTCCGGCAACCAAAGCCAGTCCCAAGGAAATGCTGCCCGTGGTCGACAAGCCGCTAATTCAATATGCGGTCGAAGAGGCGATTGCAGCCGGCATTACTGAAATGATCTTTGTCACCGGCCGCAACAAGCGCGCGATCGAAGATCATTTTGACAAAGCCTATGAACTCGAAGCCGAGCTGGCCATGCGGCACAAGCATGAGCTGCTGCAGGTCATACGGGAGATCAAGCCCGATCATGTGCAATGCTTTTATCTGCGGCAGGCCGAGGCGCTGGGTCTTGGTCACGCTGTGATGTGTGCAGAGCGGCTGGTATGTAACGAGCCTTTCGCCGTGATACTGGCTGATGATCTGCTGGATGCCAACAAGCCGGTGATGCAGCAAATGACTGAGCTGCATGCCCACTACGGCAGCAGCATCATCGGCGTGGAGGCGATACCAATAGAACAAAGCAGCGCTTACGGTATCGTCGAAGGCACACCCGTGGCTGATCGTATCCTCAAGCTGCACGGCATCGTCGAAAAACCACACCCCGAACAAGCACCATCAAATATCGGCGTGGTGGGTCGCTACATTCTGACGCCTTCGATCTTTCGTCATCTGCGCGAGCTTCGGCCCGGCGCTGGTGGCGAGTTGCAGCTGACGGACGGCATTGCACAGCTGATGCGTTCCGAAGCGGTCTTGTCATATCAATTCGACGGCAAGCGTCATGATTGCGGCACCAAGCAGGGCTATCTCCAGGCCACCGTCGAATTCGCGCTGAAGCATCCTGAAGTACGGGAGGATTTTTATCACTTTCTGCAACGACTCCCGGCGGTTGGCTGCACAGATTGGCAGCCTATCGAGTCATCCAGCACCTTGTCGGCACACTGATACAGCATGACACGATCCATTCTCGTCACCGGCGCAACTGGCTATATCGGTTCTCACACTTGCGTCTGCCTGCTCGAAGCCGGCTGGCGTGTGATCGGCCTTGATAACCTCTCCAACAGCTCACCCCGGGTGCTGTCTCATATCGCCAAAATCACAGACAGAGAGCTTCCCTTTCAAGTGATGGATGTTCGCGATCATGTCAATCTCTGCCGACTGCTGCAGCGAGAAGAAGTTTCGGCTGTCATTCATTTTGCAGGTCTGAAAGCCGTTGGCGATTCGGTCAATCGACCGCTGAGTTATTTTGACAATAATATCGCCGGTACGATCAGCCTGTTGCGCGCACTGCATCAGCACGGCGTTCGCAAACTGATCTTCAGTTCTTCAGCCACCGTGTATGGCGAACCCAGTCGTGTGCCGATCACGGAAGATGCACCTCTGTCCGTCACCAATCCCTATGGCCGCACCAAGCTGATCATCGAGCAATGTCTCGCAGACCTCATGCAATCCGATCCTGAGTGGCGCATTGCAACGCTGCGCTATTTCAACCCCGCTGGAGCGCATGAAACCGGTTTGCTGGGTGAAGATCCGCGCGACACGCCAAACAATCTCATGCCATACATCGCGCAAGTCGCGGTAGGACGGCGCGAGTATCTAACTATTTTTGGTAATGATTACCCGACACCAGATGGTACCGGTGTGCGCGATTACATCCATGTGATGGATCTGGCACGCGGACATCTGGCCGCACTGGAACGACTGTTCAAGCAGCCGAACAGTTTTACCGTAAACCTGGGCACGGGTCGGGGCGTCAGTGTGCTGGAAGCCGTTGCAGCTTTCGAAGCCGCCTGCGACAAAAAGATTCCTGTCCGCTTTTCAGCTCGTCGACCCGGTGATGTCGCGAGTTGTTATGCCTCGCCCGAATCTGCCCGGGAATTGCTGGGATGGCGCGCTGAAAAACAGCTGGCTGAGATGTGCGCGGATCACTGGCGCTGGCAGCGCAATCACCCCAATGGCTATTGATCGGCACCTAAGCGCACATGCCCTCATGAGCGCGCGCAATCCGTGAGCGAATCAGCGCGACACAATAGCGCCATGCTCAATTATTCACTTGCTTTCTTCAAACCACGACATGATTCTTTCTGAACCGACGCAAGGCCAGCCCAACAAGGTAGCACTCATCACCGGTGTCACGGGACAAGATGGTGCCTACCTCTCCGAACTACTGCTCTCAAAAAACTATCTGGTTCACGGCATCAAGCGACGCAGCTCGCAACTCAATACCGGGCGTATCGATCATTTGTATCAGGATCCGCACGAGTCACCGCGACGCTTCGTGCTTCACCATGCCGACATGACCGATACCGCCTCGCTGATACGTGTGATACAGCAGACTCAGCCAGATGAAATCTACAATCTCGCCGCACAAAGTCATGTCGCCGTATCTTTTGAAGAGCCGGAGTACACAGCCAACTCCGATGCTCTGGGAACGCTGCGCCTGCTTGAAGCGATACGCATTCTGGGGCTGGATAAAAAAACGCGTTTCTATCAGGCCTCGACCTCGGAGTTGTACGGCAAGGTGCAGGAAATTCCCCAGCGCGAGACCACACCCTTCTACCCGCGCAGTCCCTACGCAGTAGCAAAACTATATGCCTACTGGATAACCGTGAATTATCGCGAAGCCTATGGCCTGTATGCGTGCAACGGCATTCTTTTCAATCATGAGTCGGCCGTTCGCGGCGAGACTTTTGTGACCCGCAAGATCACGCGCGGCCTTGCACGCATCGTGCTAGGCCTGCAGGACTGTCTGTATCTCGGCAATCTGGAGGCGCTACGCGACTGGGGTCATGCGCGCGATTATGTCGAAATGCAGTGGATGATGCTGCAGCAGGAGACACCGGAAGATTTTGTGATCGCGACCGGTCAGCAACACAGTGTTCGGGACTTTGTCGATCGTGCTGCACAAGCCCTCGGTATGGAACTGTCATGGACTGGCACGGGGGTCGACACCTGCGCGTGTGTGGCCTCTGTGGGAGAACATAAGGGTGTTCGACCGGGACAGGTCATCGTGCGTGTAGACCCACGCTATTTCCGTCCGACCGAAGTAGAGACACTGCTGGGTGATGCCAGCAAAGCACGTGAAAAGCTGGGATGGGAAGCGCGTATATCATTTGATAGCCTAGTCGGAGAAATGGTCGAGAGTGATCTTGCGGCATCACGCAAATATGCATTAATCCGCAATAACGGCTTCAAAGCCTACGCGCATCATGAGTAAGCCGTCGGTGGAACGTATCTTCGTCGCCGGCCATCGCGGTATGGTCGGTTCGGCGCTGGTGCGCGCACTTCGCGAGCGCAGCGATTGTCAACTCATCTTGCGTAGCCGTGATGAACTTGATCTCACCGATGCCGCACAAGTGGATGGATTTTTTGCTGAAAACGAAATCGATACGGTCTATCTGGCAGCCGCCCGTGTGGGTGGAATTCACGCTAACAACAGCTATCCTGCAGAATTCATTCGCATCAATCTACAAATAGAAACCAACGTCATTCATCATGCCTGGCGCCACCAGGTGAAACGTTTGCTGTTTCTTGGGTCATCCTGCATCTATCCACGCAATGCGCCTCAGCCCATGCGCGAGGAGTATCTACTGAGCGGTGCGCTCGAACCTACCAACGAACCGTATGCAGTGGCCAAGATTGCCGGCATCAAGCTGTGCGAGAGCTACAACCGTCAATACGGCACGGATTTTCGCAGCATCATGCCAACCAATCTTTATGGCCCCGGTGATAATTTTCATGCGCAAGACAGTCATGTTTTGCCCGCACTGATACGTCGCTTTCACGAAGCACAGCAGATGAATCAACCGGAAGTACAGGTCTGGGGAAGTGGTGAGGCCTTGCGTGAATTTCTTTATGTCGATGATATGGCTCAAGCTTGCCTGTGGCTGATGGATCAGCCCAGAGAGGTTCTGGACCAACTGATCTCCCCGCACTGTTCACATATCAATGCCGGCAGCGGTGAAGAAATCCGCATCGCATCGCTGGCGATGCAAGTAGCCGAAGTGATGGGCTATGAAGGCCACATCGTGTTTGATCGCAGCAAACCGGATGGAACACCGCGAAAGCTCCTTGATTCCACTCGCCTGAGAAGCTTGGGCTGGAAACCACTCATCGGTCTCCAAGAAGGGCTGCAGCAAACCGCTGAGGATTTCCTTGCCGGGCAAGCAGCGAATCCCATGATCCACGTCGTCTCGGATACCTGCGGTGGCCGTCGCACACGCGACATTCCTCGCCTTCGGCTCTGAGTTTGTTGACGATGCCCTCCTCGTCCGCAGCCGATCCGTTTCTGATCCTGCTTGTAGCACTGATATTGGTGCCGACAGCATTGGCTTTGTGCGTGCGCCTGCCCTCTGTTGTGTCGCTGGGATTTATCGCCTTGCTCTGCGTTTTTTCATCCTCCACCTGGGGTCAACTGCAAGAGGAGAACACCCTTTATGCGCGGGGCACCGGACTATTTTTCTTTTCGCTGATAAATCTTTTGCTGTGGCTGGCCTGTGCAGCCGCTGCAATGCGGCAGACCCTCAATCCGCAACATTCGATGATGCCATCGCCCTTTCCAAAATTTCTGGCGGTATTCAGTTTCATGCTACTCGGTCATCTGGTGCTGGGATTGATGGCAGAGCAACCATTGCCCGCAATACTCAGTTATAGCGGTCTGATCAATGTACTCAACATGCTGCTGTTTAGCGCCTTGCTGGTCATAACGCTGACCCATGAGAAGCACAGACAGCATCTACTCTTGCTCATACTGGCGCTGGCGGGGATACGCGCAGCCTTTGGTCTGGCGCGCTACGCTTTCTTTGGCGGTGATAGCGCCAATCCTTATCGAAACTTCGAAAATCTGGACATACGGCTGGTGTATTTCGATATTGGCGATAACTACATTGCTGCACTCGCCGCCTTTTGTCTGGCCTGGCTTTTACTGATGCCCGGCGTGCGCATGTCGCTAGCAAAACGCCTGTTGCTCTGGGGCTGGCTGGTAGCGGAGATTGCTACGGTCGTGCTCTCATTTCGGCGTTCATCTTTGGTTGGTCTGTCACTCATGTTTGCCGTGCTCATGTGGCGACTGCCCTGGCAGCGACGACTACTTTTGGGCGCTCTGGGTGTATTGGCGCTGATTCCGGCTGCTGCCATATTGATGCAGCAGCGACTGCAATTCAGTACCGGAAGCAAGAGCTTCATCGCGACTTTGCTTTATGACGTAGGACCTGATCGCGGCACCGATGTCAGTCGCTTCTTTGAACTAGAAGCGGCGGCGCGCAGTCTGGATGGCTACTGGCTATTTGGTTTGGGTAGCTGGGGAACCTACTACGGTAATGAAGATATTCTCGACTACCACTTTGGCAAATTTGATTTCGTGCACAGCGGCTTCGGACATCTGGTACTGAAATCCGGTCTGGTCGGCCTGCTGATTTTTCTGGGACTGCTGGCTGCGTTTGCAATGCACTATCTTCGTCATCGGCGGCGAATGAAAGGCAACAGCGCATTGCTGGCAGATGCCGGTTTCGCCGGTCTTTTGTTTTGGATGCCAACACTGCTGATTGGCACACCCGTCATCGAATTTCGCACCATGCTGCTGCTGGGGCTGACGCTCGCCATGCCCTATCTTGCGCACCGTGTCGGCTCACGCAATTCATCCACCCAGGCTGCTCTTTATGCTGCTGCGTAACTCACTGTGGCATTTGAGCGGGAATGCGGTTCCCGCACTGGTGGCATTGGCAACGGTGCCCTTTCTGATCCGCGGACTGGGCCTGGAGGGTTTCGGCATCGTCACCCTCATCAGTTCGGTCGTGGGCTATTTCGGCGTGCTGGATATCAATCTATCGGCAGGCTCCATACGCTATCTCTCGCACTATCAAGCGCAAAATGATCGCGAACGCTTTGCCGAGACTTTCTGGTTTGGGTTTATTTTTTATACGGCACTGGGGCTCACTGGCTGCTTTCTTCTCTTTGCATTCGCCCCTCCTTTGCTCGCATTTTTTTTCAAAGCATCTGAAATACCGACAGTACAGACGCTGCATGCGCTGCAGCTGGCCGGCTTGGGATTTCTTCTGTCACAGTGGCAGAACTACTTGATGATCGTGCCGCAAGCCATGCAGCGCTACGACCGGGCGGCGCAAGGTGAAGCCTTCTTTGGCGTGATGGTCAATATCGTCTCGGCCTTTGTTGCGATGACAGGCAGCGGTATCGCTTATGTCATAGGCGCGCGCATCGCGATCTCGGGGCTGCACAGCCTGTGGCTGGTGTGGCTGCTGTCGCAATGGGGTCTCAGGCTAAGGCCGGTGTGGCCGCGACGTTCAATTGCTGCGGATCTGACGGGTTTTTCTGCTTACGCTTACCTTTCGCGGCTGGCTTCGCTTTTGCACCAGCATGCAGACAAACTCATCATCGGCGCGATTGCAGGACCACAGGCACTGACCTTTTATGCGGTGCCATCCCAACTCGCCAGCCGCATACTCGGCCTGACCTACCGCCTCTCGAGCGTTATTTATCCACGCGTCTCTGCATTGGCAGCTCTCGGAGAATCAGCGCAACTGCGCCGTATGTACCTGGATGTCACACGCCTTCTTACCTATATCAATTTTGCAGTACTTGGGATCATCGCACTGACCGGTGAAGAATTTCTAAGACGCTGGGTGGGTGCAGAGTTTGTCGCCAGCAGCTATCCGGTGCTTCTGCTGGTCACGCTAGGTCTGCTCATGGATTCGCTGACGAATATCCCTTCGATGGTCAATGACGGCCTCGGGCATCCGCGCGTGACGGGCGGCTTTGCGCTGGCACGCGGCTTAATTGGTGTACCACTGGTATTCATAGGCACACAAAGCGGCAGCATCCTAGGTGCGGCAGCCGGGCATTTGCTGTCGTCTGTATGGATTACCTTTGCCTTTCTGATGTATGTGCATGGTCGTACGGTGCCCGTATCCCTGTCGGACACCTTGCGACTTTCGTGGATGCCGGGTCTCATCACCGGTGCCTGTGTCTTGTCGCTGATGCTGCCGTTGAAATACTGGCTGCCCGAAAATCTGATCGGCATGCTGACACTGGCCGTTGTGGCGACGCTGACGCTGATTACGGCGGGATTTGCCTTCGTAGTCAGTTTCGATGAGCGCCATGCCTTGTGGTCGGCGACGCGTCGCTTTTTACCTGGGGTACGCTGAGATGCGCATCTTGATGGTTAGCGAGGATTTGCCAGCGCCCTCAATGGGCGGACTCGCTCGCCACGTGCTCGCGCTCTGCAGAGCACTGTCCGATGCCGGGCATCGCGTCGACCTCATGGGCAATGATGATTTTCCTGCAGAAGTCATCAGCGAAGCCATGCTATTCGGTGGACAATTTTTCCCCGAACTAAGAGGACAATTCAGCGGTTGGAAGGAAATGTCGCTGGGTGTTTTCATGCCGGTAAAGCGCAGCCTGCTGGCCCGGCGTTTTGCTCGAGCGATGCAGCGCAGAGCCGGTGACTATGATGTGATTCACTACCATGGTCACTTACCCAACGTGGCGTACTACTTGTCGCCTGCAACCAATTTTTTACAGACACGCCACGACCAGGGTAGCGATTGCCTGATACATACCCGATTTCGCCGTGGTGAAGTCTGTAACGATATCCAGCCTCTGGCGTGCGCAGGTTGTCGTAGCCATCATCCCAACCCGCTCCAGAAATACATCTCTGCACTTGCCGTGCGTCGTTTTCGTTATGAGGTTCAGGCAGGATTTTTACGACATAAAACCGTGTTTGTCTCTGACATGCTGCGCAAGAATTTATCACGCTGCTTTGGTGATCAACACTGGGGTATCACGGTACACAACTTCGTCGATACGTCGCATTTGCGAAATCTGAGTACGCACGAGCAGATTACGCTGCCCACTGAGCGACTGCGTGTATTCATCGCCGCCAAACTCTACCCTGCCAAGGGCGTGAGTGCCTTGCTCGCAATTCTGGAGCCTCACCTGGGTCATCGCATTGTTATGGATATCGCAGGTGACGGCGAAGAGGAAGCCATGCTGCGCAAGCGATATGCGAATGTGAATTTTCATGGCTGGCAAAGCATGGAAGCGACACTGAAACTTGCAATGCGCGCGCAGGTGATCGTGGTGCCTTCTGTTTGCGAGGAGGCTTGCTCGACCACCGTGCTGGAAGGTCTGTTGCTGGGAAAAACCGTGTTCGCATTGCGACGCGGCGGCACGCCTGAATTAAGTATCTACGCCAGCCGGCCTGATCAACTGCGCCTGCACGAGCATCTGGAAGATCTTGCCAATGCCTTGCTGAATCACATACCCCGAGCAGATTGCGTAGTCTCACCACAAGCACCGGCCGATGCCAGTCATGCTGCAGGACGCTTGCTTGCGCTGTATTCGCTGCCACCAGGACCCATCGCAAATCAGACGATGAGCACATTGGATCCATGGCAAGGCAGCTCGACCAAGACAGGACATCCTGTAGGCCAACGAGGCGCAAGCGGAGTAGCGAAGCGCGCGACAAATTCACCCTCATCATGATTTCTCTGCTACCCGGCTTTTCCGTTATCACCTGTACCAGAAACAGCGAGCCCTGGCTGGCTGAGTCGATCAATTCTGTGCTGGGACAAGAAGCGGTCGATGTTGAATATATTTTTGTGGACGGACAATCCACCGATGGCACATTGTCTCGCATCAAAGATATCGAGCGCCCAGTCAAACTGATAGAGAATCGCTGCCATGGCATCAGCGATGCGATGAATGCGGGTCTTGCACTCGCCACCCATGAGATCGTCGCCTTTCTTCATTCGGATGATTTCTACCTGCATGCTGATGTACTCAAGATAGTTGCTGATATTTTTAGAACGGCGCGATGCCAATGGTTGTTCGGACGGACAATGAGTGCCATTGATGGCCAGCTGATACCTGAGGGCTATACCGCTCCCCGATATAGCCGCAGACAACTTTTACGCGGCAATTTCATACCGCATCCGGCCTGCTTCGTTAAACGTTCTTTGTTGCTGCAAGCAGGCGGCTTCGACACAAAGCTCCGCTATGCCATGGATTATGACCTTTGGTTGCGGCTTTCCTTGCTATCAGAACCTCTGCAAATTAATAAGCCACTGACTGCTTTTCGTGAGCATGCAGGAAGCCTCTCTACGAGGGAACGCAGCGCTGCAATGCGCGAAGACCTGCAGGTCAGGCTGGCACATACCGGCTTCAATCCAGTAACCCGACTGACGCACACGGCGCGTTATTTCGCAAGACGATGGCGCAATAGCATGCGAACAGCGCCACCGGAAATAAGTCATGCGTGATTTTTCACTGATATTGGCTACTGTGGGTCGTACTGTCGAGCTCAATCGCCTGTTCGACTCACTTCTGGTGCAGACATTTCATGATTTCGAAGTAATCGTCGTCGATCAGAATCAGGATGAACGGCTGATGCCCATCGTGCACAGGGCGCGCTGTCTGGGTCTCGCTATACGACACGTACATCACTTTCCGCCGAATCTGGCGCTTGCACGCAACGCCGGTATCGCAGAAGCCAGCGGTCAGTGGCTGGGATTTCCAGATGATGACTGCTGGTATGAACCGCACACACTGGAGCGCATCCGCTTGCGCAGTCGGCATCGCGATCGCCCGCAAGGGATCATCAGCCGCTGGGTGGAGCAAGATGCTCCAATTCCTCCGGGACTCTTGAGCTGGCATCGCTCATCCCGCTTTCGGGATATTCCGGTCTCGTCTATTACCTTATTTTTTGAGCGCAGCCTGCTTGATCGCATCGGCGGCTTCGATGGTCGCCTGGGTGTAGGTCAATGGTTCGGAGCCGGGGAAGAAACAGACATGATCTTGCGTGCGCTGCGCGCAGATGCGCTCGTTGCGCACGAGCCCGATGCCCGCGTTCATCACCGCGTCGATCCGCCACAGCTAGTCGTGAGCGATAACGCATTGAAGAGTGCGCGTCTGCGCGCGCGGGGTACGGGTGCCATGTATGCGAAACACAGACTACCGGTATGGGTGATTGCCCGAGGTCTGCTGTCACCATTGATCAAACCATTTTTTCAGATCAGCTCGGCTGATCCCATCCTCCATCAAATTGTTCATGGCTATGCAGTTGCCCGCGGCCGTCTGGATGGGTGGCTGGGCTGGTGGCTACGTCATCGGCGCGAACCGCTCTTGCAGCGCCGCTCGGCTTCCCAGTCTTTTTCAAAATGCACCAAATAAAGCGACTCAGCGCCAAACAAGTTATTCGCCCTGCATCATGCGTATAGCACTGGTCACCAACATGCCGCCGCCCTATCGCATACCGATTTTCAATCGTCTGGCGCGGTGGCCCGGCATTGATTTTCATGCGATATTTTGTGTACGGCGCGAACCCAATCGCCTGTGGGATTTGCCTGAATCGGAATTTCGGCAGCACTATTTACATGATTCGTTTCTGACGTATCGCGGTCGTTATATTCATCACAATCCAGATGTCGTACCGCTACTATTCCGCCTGAAAGCCGATGTCATCATCACCGACGGATTCAATCCTACGCATCTGTACTCCTTCCTCGTGGCTCGCTTGAGGAGTTGCGCGCATGTGGCGATGACGGATGGCACGCATTCATCGGAACGCGCTTTGTCGCTGGCACACCGCCTGGTGCGTCGTGTGGTGTATCGTGGCTCACGCAGCTTCATTGCGGCGAGCGAGGATGGAAAGCGCTTGTATCATTCTTACGGCATCGACCATAGTCGCTGTTTTTATTCATGGCTGTGCGTGGCGAACGAGCGCTTCGAACCTCGACCTGAGATAAATCGCCCTTTCGATTTTATATATTGCTCCCGCATGGAGCCGTCGAAAGATCCACTCTTTGCGCTTGCAGTCGCTCGCGAAACAGCAAAGCGTCTGCAGCGGCGTACTCGCATGTTGTTCGTCGGCTCGGGCAGTCTTGATGCAATCTTGCGTAAACAGGCGGAGGTGAATGCTCACTGGGTTGATGTGCGCTTCGAAGGATTTGCTTCCCAACAGGCACTGCCGGGTCTGTATCAGTCTGCCAAAATATTTCTATTCCCTTCGCATGCAGATGTCTGGGGCGTGGTCGCCAATGAAGCCTGTGCCTCAGGATTGCCAGTGCTGGTGAGCCCGCACGCGGGTGTCGCAGGCGAGCTTGTGGTCAATGGAAAAAATGGCTACGTACGTGAACTCAATGCCAGCCTCTGGGCCAATTGCGCCGAGGACTTACTCCGTAATGCCTCGCAGTGGCAGGCATTCAGTCAAAGTAGTCTTGAACTTGTGCGTCGCTATAACTTTGACAGTGCTGCTGCCGGCATTGTTGATGCCTGCCGTTATGCACTGGGCTTTGATGCGTACGCAGACCACACAGGCAGCGCGGATACCAGCAGTGGTTTCGGCAAACCCGGAGATCCCGCTGCAGCCGTCACCACACGTACGCGCTCATGAGCCAATTGGTATTCAGCCTCTCGGTAGATGATGGCCATCCGCTGGATTTGCGCATAGCCGACAGACTAGCCAAACATGGCTTGCGAGCGAGCTTCTACCTGCCTATTCGCAATGCAGAAGGTCCACCGGTGATGACGGTGGCACAAGCGAGAGAATTGTCCAGGTATTTCGAGATTGGCTCACACACGCTGGATCATCGCTATCTGACCCGCGTGGATGACAATGAAGCCTGGCGTCAGATCAGCGAAGGCAAGATCGAGTTGGAGCAGAGCTTAGGCCAAGCAGTATCCGGCTTCTGCTATCCGGGTGGGAAATTCCATGATCGGCATGTGCACATGGTCAGGCGCGCAGGTTTTACCTACGCTCGCACAATCAAAAATCTATACTCGGACGCAGGCGAGCAGCGTTTTACGATACCGACCTCGCTGCAGTTCTATCCGCACAAGCGCGATGTACTGATCAGAAATTTTTTCACGCAAGGCGCCTACAGAAGACGATGGCCAGCATTCCAAGCCATCTTTACAGAAGATGACTGGCTTATGCGTATCTATCGGCTATTCGATCATCTGGAGCAGCACGGTAAAGTTTTTCATCTGTGGTGTCATGCATTGGACATTGAGCGACTGCAGTTATGGAAGGACTTGGACTACTTCCTTGGTTTCGTTGCCCGCAGAATTCCGCCCGGCCGCCGGCTCGACAACGCCGGGCTGATCTGCGACCGGCGCCGGGACGTAGCGTTCGTCTTTCCAGATCATCAGAAAGTAATGTGATTTCAGACCCATCACCCTGACATGACCCAGACGCCAGGGCGGATGCCCGGGCAGGACATCCATCATGGTCTTGATTTTCATCGCATCCAGCAAGCCCGCATGAGGCGGCGGGCGCAGCCAGCCTGACAGTGGATGCCACCGATTGGGCGTAGAAACAAAGACACCCTTTTTGGCGATGCGCAGCAGTTCCCGCAAAAGTCTGACCTGGCGCTCGAAGCTCACACAAGTTTCAAGCAACTCGTAACAAGCCAACCAGTCGACAGCTTCGTCGTCAAAAGGCAGCTTGATATTTTCCGGCACGGGCTGACTGTTGGCTGTATCAAGCTTGAGGCGCCGGTGGGCGTTTTTGCCTGTATAGGCCTGCTCGCCTCCACTGAAGTCGATGAAGGCTTCATCAATGCGCTGCCGAGTTCGCTGACGTGCGCTTTCTATCATTTCTGAAAACATCCGGCTATTCCGTCTGAAAGAGAAACTCATCTTCGCTAAAAATGAAGATAAAGTTTTGCGAACAGTCAGTGAGCATTCTGCTGATCCGCGCTTCAATCAACACTGATGTTCTTTCTAGCGAGATGCGTATGAGATCGGGTAGCGTTGCTTTGCTGGGAACCCCTATCGATCCCCTGTCGTGGGAGCAGGCAGTGGGACGTATCCTGCGGTGGGCGAGTGCAAGACAGTCAAGGATGATCTGTCTGTGCAATGTGCATGTTGTTGTCAGCGCTCGCCATGATGAGACGCTCGCCCGAGCTTTGCAGCTTGCCGATATGTCGACACCGGATGGCGCGCCAGTCGCCTGGCTCATGCGCAAAATCGGATGGCCAGAGCAACAGCGTATCAGCGGACCGGATTTGATGTGGCATCTGATAGCAGAAGCAGAGCGCTTGCGATTACCCGTGTTCCTGTTGGGAGGCACCGAGAACACGCTGGCCCGATTGACCCAAAGACTGCAGCAAGTCTTTCCCGATTTGCAGATCGCCGGCCTGCTGTCACCACCCTTCCGCGAACTGAGCGTAACAGAGGATGCGCAGATGGTTGAAATCATCAATAACTCGGGCGCACGATTGCTGTTTGTGGGATTGGGCTGTCCGAAGCAGGAAATCTGGATGGCTGCGCAACGCGATCGTGTACAGGCCGTCATGCTGGGTGTGGGCGCAGCGTTTGATTACCATGCCGGCGTACTGCCGCGCGCACCGCAGAGCTGGCAACGATTGGGGTTGGAATGGCTGTACCGACTGTGGCACGAGCCGTCGCGGCTGATGAAGCGATATCTGGTCACCAACAGCTTATTTCTTCTGGCGCTCCCCGGCGAGTTGTGGCGCCGTACCCGGCACTGAGAAACGTGCGCGCGGCTCTTCGCCCATCATCGCTTGCCATACCCTGTAATTCAACAGACCATGTCCCTCGACTTCAGCGAAACGAGATGGCGAACTGACATAGGTATTGTTTTCAAATTCGGCGAAGTTACGTACGTTTTTATCGCCATGATGACTCCAGAGTCGAAAAGTCGGAATTTCCTTGAGTGACATGAATTGATTTTCCGATATGCGATTACGTCTGATTGATGCAAACGGTGCGGTCTCGTTGAAGAGTATATGTTCATGCAAATTTTCAGAAAAAGCGTTTTTCGTAATCACATTCCCGAAGCCATTATGCAATTGCATACCGCCGGGGTTATTCCGCAATTGATTTCCGCGCACAGTGACGCCATTGGCGAAATCATCCAGGTAGAACGCATATGACATGCGCCCCTGAAGATGCATTATTTTATTTCTTTCGATGACAGTTTCCAGCGCTTGTCGGTCACGCGCAAAGGTATATATACCACCACAGTCACCCAGCCTCAGGCAGGCACGATCAATCACATTGTCTGTGACGACCGCCTGGCGAAATACCCGTATACCGATGTAGGCTGT
>JACCDK012025886.1_pt1 | contig 32868 bp, 17 predicted proteins | sample 7445871 | NCBI WGS metagenome assembly JACCDK01 (sample SAMN15323436, study PRJNA562643) | freshwater metagenome | isolation source: river surface water | place: USA:Blue River Watershed | collected 2017-08-15 | reverse complement strand
GCAGTTTCCGGCCACTCTCCACTCTCCACTCTCCATTCCCAACCCTCAACCTCATCCCTATACCCCTAACTCGCAATTCGCAATTCTCCATTCTCCATTCCTAACCCCAACTCTTAATTTTTAACTCTACATTCTAAATTCTCCATTCTCCATTCTCAACTCTCAACCCCTCAACCCCTCAACCTCAACCCTATTCCCCTAACTCGCAATTCTCCACTCTCCACTCACTCTCACTCTCCACTCTCACTCTCAACCCCCAACCCTATACCCCCATATCCCTAACTACCAACTCGCAATTCGCAATTACCCACTCTCACTCTCAACTCTCAACTCTCAACTCTCAAAATACCGTATAAACCCTTAACAATTTAAGGGTTTACCCCGAATGATTTATCCAAACATCCCACCTAATTTTGTAAAACTGCTGAAGTTAGGTTAGGTTAGATTAAGGGTTTACCCCTAATTTTATAAGGGTAAACCCTTAAATAAAAACCCTTAAAAATTTGACTATGAAATACTTAAATTTCTGCTCATTTTTGAACCTGATAAACGAATGGAATACATCCATAATTTTGGATTTGTAAACAATTATTAACTTTAAAAATTAAAATTATGGCAGGTTCAATTATTTCATTAGCAACTGCATCAGGGATGACAGCAACATTCAGAAGAAACTTCCCGAATGCTACAAAAGGGGTTATGTACTCTGATAGTGTTTTCACAGACATTTTATCTCAAACGGGTTGCGTAGGAATACGTATTTACAATGCAGTAGATGCAAGCGGCAACATGACCAATGTATTGGTGGGAGTTGACGCAAAGGGAAATGATTTGTACAATGGAAAAATTTATGATGCTGGTTCTGCTTGCCCACCAAATTGTAGTACCAACAATCCACTAAATTCATAACTTGATTTTAAATATCTCTTTATTTTTTCAGCTATTGGCAGGTCTATCGCCAATAGCTGTTTTTTATTTTAAAAAGAAAGAATTTTACAGCTCCTTTATTTTGTTTCTTGCAATTTCCTCTATTTCAACAATTGGAATAATAATAACTACTTTTTGGGGTTTATACAATCATTGGATTTTGAAGATATATTTTTTCTCATCTTTTTTGTCAATAATGTATTATTTTAAACAAACATTAATTCCGAAATCTATTATTCCTTTAATATTCTCTTTATTGTTCGTGCTAGTTTTTTTAGCCGAAAATGTTTTTAAAGGTAAATTATTTTGGTCTCTACAAGTTATCAATTTTTTAGTTGTTGTTTGTTGTGTCTTATTTTTCTTACAGTCAATAAATGAAAGAAGTAACTCTCTTGAAAACAACTCATTTTTCATAATAAACTCTTCTTTATTAGTCTATTATTCTTCTTCATTTATTTTATTCTTTGTTATGATCTCGCTTATAGGTAATCAATTATGGGTAATCCACAACATCATTGAAGGCTCATCGAAATTGTTAATTGCATACGCATTTTGGAAACTACCGAAAACATCTCATTATTAGGATTAATACTTGCCTTTTCAGGATTCTTTGCTTTCATGTCGATTGCCTTCATCGCCCTATTCCTCGTTTTCAAAAAGCGCATTGAACGAGAACAAGAAGCCCTGCGAACAGCCGAAATAAACTTCGAGCGACAAATCAGCGAAGCATCCATGAAAGCCGAACAACAAGAGCGCGTTCAGATCGCCATGGACTTACACGACGAAATAGGTGCACTTGTCACCGTCTTAAAAATTAACATGCTAAACGCACAAAACCGCGTCAATCAGCCCGAGCGACTATTTGACCTTTTGACAGACACCTCGCAAATCATCGAAAAAACAGCAGAAACAATTCGCACCATTTCCAACCGCATTTCACCGCCCACATTAGTAAAAATGGGAATAGACACCACCATCGAAGAACTAGTCAAAACCATCAATGCCACAGGCAAAATGAACATCATTTACAAAAGCAACCTCAACCGCATGCGTTTCAACCTCGAAGCAGAATTAAACATCTACCGAGTCATCAAAGAAACCATCAACAATATACTTAAGCACAGCCACACCAAGGAATTGCACATAGAAACCAAAAACGCTTGCGACATCATTAAAATAACCTTCAATTACATCGGTTTAGGATTAAACAATGCCCAAGTCGAACACCTGCTTCGTTCAGAAAAAGGCAGCGGGTTGAAAAGCATTCAATCAAGAATTAATAACTTAAGAGCCACAATTAATTACGAAGTAGATAAAAAAGGCACAGCAGAAATTCGCATAAAAATACCTGCAGATGAAATCAGAAATTAATGTAGTCATTGTCGACGACCAGCAATTGGTTCGCCAAGGATTGAAAAGAATGTTTGACGACAATCCGCACATCAAAGTAGTTTTCGAAGCAAATGACGGAGTTGAAGTCATTAATTGGTTTAAAGAAAACAAGAACAAATTACGAGTAGACGTAGTGTTAATGGACATCCAAATGCCAAACATGGATGGTTGGGAAGCCACTGAATTACTCGTTCGAAAGTACAAAAACATAAAAATCATTGGTTTAAGTTCATATGACAACGAAGCATTCATTGATCGTTTCATGAAAAACGGTGGGAGAGGTTACCTCTTGAAAGTCCAAGAAATCAACGAAGTCGTTGCCGCAATTGAACAAGTGGTAGAGGTAGGATATTACCTCAGCGAGCGAGTTCCGATATCGAAAGTTAAAGAATATGTAAACCGAAAAGTCGTTGCTCCAAACTTCAACACCTCCGTATTATCCGATCAAGAAATCAAAATCGTGCAACTCATCTGTCAGGAAAAAACAAGCCAAGAAATTGCCGACCTGCTTTTCGTTTCCAAGAAAACCATCGAATCCCATCGTGATCGTATCCTCACTAAAATCAAAGCCCGAAATATGGTTGGCATTGCCATGTATGCAATAAAACATCAGCTCGTAAAATTCTCGTAGCTTTTGAAAATTTGAAATTCCAAAAATTGTTTTCTTTAGCTTAGAATAGAGTTCTAAACGACAATTCGTCTCGATTAGAGAAGTGAAGTGATAGAAAATCGTTGATTCGTCTTTGCTTAAAAAAGCGCTTGACGTCTGAAAACCGATGTTTTCACCTTTTTTATAAGCAACAGAAGAAACGATTTTCCGCGAACGGCTTAGATCGAGACTAGATTTTTTAGCTTCGCTGCTACTTCGTGGTGTTTCTTTTTAATCAATGGAAAAAGAAAGATAACTAATCCCATCTTGATCGTATCCTCACAAAAATCAAACCCCGAAACATGTATGCAATAAAACATCAACTCGTAAAATTCTCGTAGTTCGACATTCAAAAAAAGAAACCCGGTAAATCAAATTTATCGGGTTTTTTACATGTTAGGTCAACACTAAGGAAAGCGAAAGATAGAAAAAAACACAATAAATCGCTATAAATCGATTAGGGGTAAACCCTGATTTTGCAAGGATAAACCCCTAATTTATACTTCTACAGCGAACAATTTAATTAACTGAAATACAGTAACATAGACTCGTTTTCTAACCCTTATCAACTTTTTAGGCCTAAAAAATAAAGAGACGGATTCCCTAACTTGCACCAACAAAATTTTAACGTTTTTTGGGGACTAAATAAAGTAACATTTCCTTTCAGCCCGGGAAGAAATTACCCTCTTTTTTACTCTACAAGATTCACTAAAATGATAAAAATTGAACAGATTATTTGTGATGCTACTCGTATTTCATTTCATACCTGAAAACATTGTAAGTCAGGTTATTGGCATACCCGTAACAAGCGATTCGCTGAAGCTTACGGATACATCCATCCAATCCTTGAATATCAATCAATACATCAAAGAATTCACATTACCCAAAATTCAATTACCCTTCGATTTGAAATCACAACATCCCCAATACCTGCTAACCAAGGACAGCCTGAAAGATTGGAAAAGATACATACCTCAACTGGAAGGACAAATAAATGCAGGATATGATATCGGGCAATTACCCAACTATTTTATTCCCAACAACGAGCGACCGATGCAGGTATTTCATAGCGAAGCAGCAATAAGTAGCACCCTATTATTCCTACCCGTGAAACTATCCTGGCGTTATGCCACAATTAAGAATCCCATTGGTGTAAACAACTATTTCCGCTTGTCGATGGATACCGAAAAGTTCAAACAAGTGCCAAAACTCAACCAATCCATAGTAAGTGAACAAATCAATCAACAATTAGAAGGATTACAACAAAAGCAAGGAGAACTAAATGGAAAACTTGGATATACCGAATTGTTGCGAGATAAAATGAAACTGCAGCTCCAACGAACATTAGAAGAACAAAAAGAAAAACTCAAAGAAATTGCAAAAGAACAAGCCAATGCCAAGATTTTAGAAATAGACTCACTCGTAAGAGATTCCATCTCAAAAGTCGAACCGGCCAAGCGTGATAGTTTGATGCAGGACTATGAAATGAAAAGAGCCAAAGCCATGGAAGCCAAGCAAAAAGCAGATTCATTGCTCGCCGAATACGAGTTACGGAAGGCTCAACTTGAACAATTAAAACAACAAGCCGATACCATTCAATATTACATCGCCAAACTTTCCGAATTAAAAAACAAAATGGATTCCATTGAAAACTCAGTTTTAGATCAAAAAGAGCAATGGATGAAGCTTGCCAAAGGCATTTCTGCAAAACAACTACAAAGCCTCGGCCTCTTTAAGAAGCTCGACATCGGTTTAACCTATCCCAAAACCAGTGCACTTTCAAAGAATGCTATACCGGTCAAAGGCCTTGATATGGAAATTCAAAAAGGAAAGTGGTATTATGCTTTAACAGCTGGAGTAACCATGAACAATTTAATGGTCACCAACAATGCTTTGCAAAACAGTTTGCAGAACACCATGAACATGTTCAATCAATTTGATTTTCAATCCATTAAAGACAAACGCCTTTTGGTGATGGCTAAAGCAGGCTATGGTGAAAAGGATAAAACACATGCATTTTTAGGTATTCGTTGGACAAATAAAGGTATTTCTACTGGATTTTATCAAACAGATAGTTCCACAAACGTCCAACCCGCAGCGGGCATTGAGTTGGATTTACGTTGGGTACCTCAATTCTCGAGAGGAACCGCCTTCGACGTAGTTTATGGAAAAACATCCAGAGCACAATATACAAATGACACAGTTCCAATTTCTCCAATAAAAAGTCTGTTTTCAGCGGATCGAACACATACAGGCTTATTACGTGTGACACAGCAATTCAGCAAGATCCATTCATCCGTTAACGCAAGCGTAAGATTCTTGGACGCACAAGCAGACATGGCAAGTATGGGAGTTTTGCAACCCAACAACATGCGATTTGAACTTCAAACCAAACACAACATCACCTCTGGAACACAAATTGGATTTACTTACCGAACAGACCAAAACAACGTTGATCGGCTCAAGGATACAACCAAACAATTAGACATGTATGGTGTAAACGCAAGTTCGGTCATTTTTGATAAGATACAGATCAGTGGTCAAATCAATTATCTAAATCAAAAGTACAGACAACCACTTTTCATTTCACAGGCAGTCAATTACATGGCAGCCTTCTCAGCAAATGGCAATTACAAACTATTCGGTGTTCAGCAGTGCACAGGCTTCCAAAGCGATTTCTATAAGATTTCATCCATTCAAGGCATGACCAACTTAACACATGTGAGTGCGGACCAACAGACAAAATTTGAAAACGGAAAAAACACCTTTACCCTGGCATATTTTAAAAGCAGCATTCCGACAGATACCGGAAGTGCAGAAACGTGGTTGATTCAAGATGCCTTACAATACAAGTTTGAACGAATGGACATCACCGCTGGAATAAAAATAGCAAACAACACCAAATATGGACTTCAAACAGGAGGCTTTGCAGGAATCAATTTCAAATGGACAAAACAACTGAGTGTATTTGCCAGAGTCGAAAAACTGATTCTAGGTGATTTCTATAACACCTACGATCCCGACCGTTTTGCACGCTTTCCATTTTTTATTCAAACAAGCATTAATTATCAATTAAAATAGAATGAAGAAAGTAATACTCGCAACAATGCTCTTATTTCTAGGCCGAGTTTTCGCTCAGGAAAGCATTTTGCTCAATACACCCTACGATGGAGACACCATTTACACCCATCATCCTCTGCTCACGTGGTCAATTTTGGGTGCTCTTCCTGTAAATACTGACCGAGAATATTATCAAATTACGATAGTAGAACTCCAAGATAATCAAGATGCAGCATCAGGAGTAATGGTCAATACACCATTAGTTCGTATGGATCATCTTTCCCAAAATCAACTATTCTATCCCTATGATGCACCCGAGTTGCAAGAAGGAAAGCGATATGGTTGGCAAGTTCAGAAGATCACGAATAATGTCGTGTCTTGCTCTTCAGAAGCTTGGGAATTTATTCTGGGTTTTCCTCCTGATATCGAACCGGTTTATTATAAAATGAAACTAAAAGCAGATGGTACAATCTGTCCAACCCAAAATGGTAAATTTTATTTTGAATTTAATGAGCACTACAATGATGAAGAGCTGGATATAAGCTTGTACAATGATCAGCATCAAAAAATTAATGTAGCGGCAATTTTCAATCAAGAAGAAGGTCAATATGCCTTGGAAACCAATGTAAAAAGGACAGGAATAAACCTGTATGAATTAAACCTGGGTTCAAATATTTCAAGTGGAATTTATCGCTTGGTTTTATTAGGAGCAAAAAAACAGAGTTACGAATTAACATTTGAAGTTCAATGATGAGAAAAAGATTGCTTTTAATAATACTTACTTGTTGTTCGTGGTCCTATTCTGAGGGAGGTAACTTACAAAGCTGTTTCAGAAAACGCGTTTCCACCGATGAATACCTCAAACAATACCAACTCCAATTAACAAATTACACCCGTTTCGATAAAGCAGGCTCATTGCATATGGAATTACAATATATACCCAATGAAATTCAGCTGATCAGACTTTTAGAGCAAAACACAGAACTTGCAAAATCCTACAAGAAAGAAAGTTCAAAAAATTCTGAATTGATATTTCAATTAAAACTAAGTATTCCAGCTCAAGGATTACAAGAGTTTTTATTATTTCAGGATAGTAAACTAAACTTAGAAAAAAGAATAGAATATTATCACTTTGATTTTCAAAAGGATATACAAATACAATGGGATTTGGGAGAGAAATCAATTCCCACCTATTTACATTTTGATCGACTTTTCAATTTAAGTCCTTATGGACTTTTTACAATGGGAGTTACAGTTCCAAAAAAAGCCAAATCATTAAAAATTATTGTGAAAGATAATATTTATGACCATCAAACTTCAGTTTTCGAATTTGATGTGAAACTCTTTCAGAAACTCCCTCGCTTGAAAGCGATTTCAAAACTAATTAAACAATCGAAAAAATAAGATAATGTCACAGGAGAAGAACCATTTTAAAAATAACAATGTCGCCTTCAGCGCTTTGTTTTTGGCTTGCTGTATTTTTTTCAACTCCACAGCAATGGGAATTAATGCTTGGATTAACTGGAAATCAAACACGATTATTTCTGTGTCAAAAACAGTAAGTCCTATTCAGATGATTGAATCAGATGAAATGCCAGTATCAAACGATCAACCTTCAATTCCGCGACAAATTCCGGGAGGTCCTGACCAGCCCGAAGTGCAGAGTTTCACCCCGGTTGGGATTAGTGACATGGTTGATCCCTTCACAGGAGATTTCTCATACAACATCCCATTATTAGATGTAGACGGTTATCCCTTAAATATTTCATATTCTGCTGGTGTTTCAATGGATCAGGAAGCATCTTGGGTTGGCTTAGGTTGGAACTTAAATCCTGGTGTAATGAATCGAACACTTCGTGGTTTGCCGGATGACTTTAACGGCCAGGATCAGCTTAAAAAAGAAATGAATCAAAAAGCCAATAATACTTTAAACCTTAAAAAATATATGGATTTTGAATTATTTGGCTTTAACTCTCAGTCAACTGGCGTTAACGTCGGTCGAGGATTTGGAATAAATTACAATAACTACACAGGATTTAATGCTCAACTAGATTTTGGAGTTAGTTTCCCTTTACTCAATTTAGGCAAGAATAATTCACTAACCGCATCCCTAGGCTTTTCTGGCAGCAGTCAAAGTGGAGCTTCGTTAGAACCCAATTTGAGCTTTACGAACAAAACTGATAGAGGCATTGATCACAAAATTAGCTTTGGATCTCCATTCAACTCAAGACAAGGTTTTGAATCCATGTCCATTCAATACAATCGTACGAAGGAAAAAAGTAAAACAGTAAAAATTGATGAAAACACCACTAAAACAAATACATATAACGGTACAATAAAAGCTGCTTCAACTTTCAATTTTGGTAATACTAGTTTTTCACCAAAGGTTACAATGCCTATGTTTAATCTTGGTTTAACATTCTCCATTAAATCTGGAAGTGATCTATCGGGAGCGGACTTATCGACTACTTTATCCGGAAGTTTTTCAAGTCAATGGCTCGCAAAAAAGGAAATAAATTCCCCGGCTTATGGGTATTTTAACTTGTCAAAAGGACAAGGTGATAAACATGCAGTAATTGACTTTTCCAGAGAAAATGAAGGTCCGTTCACAAAAAACACACCTGCTTTGCCGATTCCGTGCCTTAATTATGACATTTTTTCTGCATCAGGACAAGGCGTTTCGGGAAATTACAGAGCTGTTCGTCAGAATATCGGCTATGTTTTTGATCCTACTATGAACACAAATTCCGTTAATGGAAATTTTGGTGCAGAATTTAATATCGGATCAATAGTAAAAACAGGGGTTGACATTTCATTAACATACTCCAATGCACATTCTGAAGCCTGGGAGAATATTGGTAATCAGCCTGTGTCTGAACTTAAATATGGTAATGATGATTTTTATTTCAGAGAGGCAAATGAACTTTCAGTTGAAAATGATACAAATCAATTAGCATCGATTGGTGGAATTAATGCTGTTAGTTATCTTCCCGAAAACCATCGTAAAATTGGCAGAACGCTAAATGATAGTGAAAACTATGTTTACAACAGCCCCGACTATAAAAAGAATGCGAAAGATCCAAGAAACCAATTACTTTATGCGCTAACGAATGGTGAACTAAAAAAAGGGTTCGGGTTACAGCCATTACATCCACAAGCTTATGCACTAAGCACTACAGAAGTTGATCACCATATTGGTCAATATACCGTTTTAAATGAAGAGGGTTCCCGATACGTATATGGAATTGCGGCTTACAGTCACAACCAAAAAAGCGTTTCTTTTTCAGTTGGTGAAAAAAACAACCCCCTCAACCCAATTGATTTTAGTAATGGATTAGTTCAGTATCAAGCAGACTTTGATAATTCAATTTATAATACAAAGGGAACTGAAAATTATTTCAATGCAGAGACAACTCCTGCCTATGCTCATTCCTATTTACTATCTGCTGTTGTAAATGCTGACTATGTGGACGCCGATACCATAAAAGGTCCAAGTAAAGGTGATTTAGGTGGTTATTTAACCTTAGATTATTCCAAAATCAACAACTATAAATGGCGCAATCCATACGTAAAAGACAAAGCTTCTTACGATGAAGGATTTAACACAGATCCCAACGATGACAAAGGGCATTACGCAGCAGGAGAAAAAGAACTGTGGTATGTTTCATCTATAAAATCTAAAAATCACATCGCAGTTTTCTATTCCTCTCCGAGGTATGATGCACCGAGTATGGATGAAAACGGAAATATCGAAAATTCGGGATCATCAATGGTTAAATTAGACAGCATTGCTTTATTCTCTTTACCTGAATATGAAAGCAATCAAGCAAATGCAATTCCATTAAAAGTAGTCCATTTCGAATACAATTATTCCTTATGCCCTGAATATCCTTTAAACCAAAATTCAGCAACAGAAGGAGGTAAACTAACATTAATAAAAGTTTTCTTTACCTATCAGAAATCCAATAAAGGCAGGTTTAGTCCCTACATTTTTGATTACAGCAACAACAATCCGGCCTTCAATTCGAAAAGTGTTGACCGTTGGAACAATTACAAACCCCAAAGCGGTCCAGTTTCTGGAAATGTAGTAACGGACCAATTGCGTCCATCTGATTACCCATATACAGGTTTAGATAAGAATTTAGCCGATTATTATGCGAATGCATGGAAGTTAACATCAATTTCTTTGCCATCTGGCGGAAAAATTCAGGTAACTTATGAATCTGACGATTACGCCTATGTGCAGCATAAACGAGCGCATCAGATGTTCAAAATTACTGGGGTTGAATTGCAAGGAAATAATGACCCTTCACCAAATGTAGAAACTGGTTTGAATCAGGCTGTTTCAGTTTCTGACAATAACTTGAAAAATGCAAAAATCTATTTTGAATTGATGCCTGATGGAAACGGAGGATACATAACGGATATTGCTAAATACAGACCTGAATCCAATCTTGTATATTTCAAAGTTTTGGCAAAGTTTGGAAATAATTCATTTGATTTTGTCCCCGGATTCGCAGAAATTGATCAAGGTGCTAATTCCTTTCAAACCGAAAACATCAATGGTGTTCTAATGGGCTCCATGAAACTCAAAGGAGCCAAATTGATAGATAATGGTAATGCTGATTACAACCCCATTTCAGTAGCGGCCATCCAGTTCGGCAGGTTGCAATTATCACAATTTATTCCACCTTCTAATTTTGGAAATGTTAATGACAATGGGAGTTTAATGAATTTAGTAGATGCAGTCGTTGGTGCATTCACGTCTTACGAAGAATTTTTCGTAGGACCAAACAGAGCCCTTTGGAATTCAGGCATCGGAACCGATATTGTTATCGGGAAATCATGGGTTCGTCTGGCTAATCCTAATTTTTCAAAGTTAGGTGGCGGTTATCGAGTGAAGCAAATTTTAATAAAAGATGCTTGGGATGTAATGACCCAACAAGCAATGTCCCAATATAGTTATGGCCAAGTTTATGAATATAAAACGGAAGACGGAAAAAGCAGTGGGGTAGCTGCCTATGAACCGGAATTAGGAGGAGATGAAAATGTATTTAGACAACCGGAATTTTTCTCTCAAAGACATATTCTCGCTCCCGACGAAAGAAACTATCAAATCAAACCCTATGGCGAACAATTCTTTCCTTCTGCAAATGTAGGTTACAGCAGAGTTACCGTGAAAGACCTGCCTAGAAATAATGTAACAAGAACCGCAACTGGAAAAGTAGTACAAGAATTCTATACGGCAAAAGAATTTCCGACAATTGTGGGCAGGACACAAGTGTATCCAAAACGTTTCAAAATTCCGGCATTAGCTTTTTACTTCAGTGTAATGATTGATGAATTATTGGCATCGCAAGGTTTTTCTGTTGAAACAAATGACATGCATGGAAAACCCAAAGCAAAACACATTTATCAAGAAGGACAGAGTGAACCTATTTCTTCGGTTCTATATGAATACCAGGCTGATCCATATTATTATGATGGAGCTTATGTAAAAAGACTAAAAAATCACGTGAAAACCATAGATCGCAATGGTAAAGTTGAAACGAACCGAATTGGCTTGCAATATGAAGCCTTCGCCGATTTTAGAAAGAGTACTTCAACCACTGTTTTTGCGAGTGCTCAGTTCAATATTAATGCGCTTGTTCCATATATTTATCTCCCATCATTATATCCTTCTGGCGGTTTTGAAAGAACTGCATTCCGAAGTGCAACTTTCACCAAAGTCATTGAACGATTCGGGATCTTGAGCAACACCATCGCTAAGGATTTGAATTCGGTTGTTCAAACTTCTAATCTAGCCTACGATAAAGAAACAGGATCAGTTTTATTGTCAAAAACACAAACAAATTTCAACGATGAAGTATATAACCTAGTTTTCCCCGCTCATTGGTACTATGATCAGATGGGGCAAGCCTGTCAGAACATTGACAATAATTTTTCCGGAATATTTTATTTCAATAATGGTGGAGCAAATCAGCTTTCCAATTTTGCCTTAAACAAAGGTGATGAAGTAGCCCTGACATTTTTAAATGGAGTAAACATTATTGCATGGGTTACGGATGCAACCGAAAACGGAATTAAAATTTTAGCAAAAGACGGCACGCCAATTCAAGGAACGGTTACAAAAATCAAAGTCTTGCGATCAGGAAGGAAAAACCTTCAAACTACGCCTATAGCAAATATAACATTGAGAGAAAATCCACTCAATACCATTTCAGGAAATTTATATCAATCCGTTTTACAGGCATCAGCAACAGAATTCAATGATGAATGGAGAACATTTTGCGAATGCTTTTTGAATGACAATTCAGAGGTAAAATCAACAAACCCTTATGTTTTAGGGACCAAAGGTACGTGGAGACCAGTAACATCGTTCACACACCTTAGTGGTCGCAATCAAACATTTAAAAATGAGAATTCAAACATCCGTGACGATGGGTTTATGACATCATTTTCTCCATTCTTTAAATTGATAAACAAGAATTGGGTCATTGACAAACAGAATTGGACCTACGTATCCAGTGTTTCAGAATTCAATCCTTTCGGGCAAGCAATTGAAACGAAAGATGCTTTGAACAGATATACTTCCTCTGTTTTCGGATATAACCAAACTTTAGCCACTGCAGTTGCCGCAAACACACGATATCGACAACTCGGCTATGATGGGTTCGAAGATTACAATTTCCAAAACTGTTCGGATAATCATTTTCGCTTGGCAGACAATACACTCGTAACCAATCAAGATTCCCATACGGGTAAATACAGCTTATTGGTTACAGCTAGTCAACCTTTAACATTTAATTCGACTTTAAATAATTCCTGTGAGACACCTGAATGTGATATACAAGTATCAGAATTTCGTTCAGAGCAGAATTCGTCAAATGGAACGAGCTTCATTGTTAGCGCCTCAAATGGCACCGCACCTTATCAAATAAGCCCCGAAGTTATTTCAGGTTCTCCATTAGTTGCATTAGGAGATCAGAACAACGAGATTTTAATCGAAGTATTCTCTGAAAATACAGTTGTCCGACTCACAATCACAGATTCAAAAGGTTGCATAACGATTTATGATTTTAAAAAATAAGAAATGAAAATTTACACGTTAACTTTTCTCATAGCGATCTGCTCGAGTTTCAGCGCTCAAAAAGAGATTCTCCCAAACAATAATTACAGCTGTGCATCAGCATTTAAAGTCTGTGATTCAATTCAACAATCCTTTCGATTTGGTTCAGAAAAATGTACGATTCAACCTCTTTATTTTCAATTTCATTTTACAGCAGCAGCAGCTCAGTCATTGAAAATTTCGTTGGCGCAATCAGGTGCTTCATGCACCATGTACGGCCCTTTTGAATCAGAATCAATTTCAAATTGCAATGCCATTTTAAACTATCAAGCAATTGCTCAAAATTTCGCCGTTCCACTCAACGGATCAACATTTTTTTCAAATGAAGTTGGATATTACATTTTAAAGATCACCCCTACCGATTGCAGCGGTTCCATTGCTATAAAAAGCCTTGATAATAAAATATTAACCTGTAATGAGACCAGAGCTGACTGTGAAACCTGTGTTACTTCATTCTCTCCGAATCCTGGTAAATATGTTGTTTCTGCTTGGGTAAAAGAAGTGGGAGCATTACAGTCAACCGTTTCATACCAAAAACCTTCGATTAGAGTCTCCTTTACAAATAACTCCACAACCTATCTTCTATCAGCTCAAGGCAGCATCATCGATGGTTGGCAAAGAATTGAGTCCATAATTGAAATACCGGCAAGTGCCACAGCAATGTCGTTAAAACTCCAAGTTTCAAGTGGTCAAGCATTATTTGATGACATACGATTTTTCCCCAATGACGGTAGTATGATGAGTTATGTATATGATCCCCAATCTTTAAGATTAATGGCTGAATTGGATGAAAGAAATTACGCCACACTTTATGAATACGACGAGGAAGGAAAGCTGATTCGTTTGAAAAAAGAAACCGAAAAAGGAGTTATGACCATTCAAGAAAACAGGGATAATATAAAGAAAGAATAACAGCTAATACATCCTTTATTAAGAGCAGTAAATAAAAAATACAATGAGGAATTTTATAGTATTTCTTGGAATAATATGCCTATGCAATTCATACCGCGCACAGTGGAAAGAAGTATCGAATGACGAGTTAGCAAATCGCATTAAATCAATCGATAACTCCTTAATTGAAAAAGGGAGTTTTTCATACCAAGCGCAATATACTTTTTTCAATCAATGGGATGGAAATGATACAGCATATGCTTCTATTTTTTCCATGACTTATTTAAAAGAAAAAAACCTTCTAAATATTAATCAGTTCGGTAGATTAATAATTCAGGATGAAAACGTTCAGATCATTTGTGATACATCCTTAAAGCAAATATTTATTCAGGAACCAAATCCAAGTTTTACTCAAGTTCGGCAAACCACCGATTTTAATAGCCTCTTAACAGCAAACAATAAAATTGAAAAACAAATTAAGGGTTCATTCAATTTGTACCGAGTTCACTTTGATTCAGTAGCAAAATATGCTATGATGGAATTATGGTTTGATAAATCAAATCAGTTAAAAAAATACATCCTTTATTCAGGCAAAAAAGTATTCGATGATTCGTTCGAGGATGAAAATTTTATTAAGCCTAGAATGGAATTTACAATCAATGAACTCAATCTAGGAGTTGAAGTAAAGAACATTGAAATTAGCTACATCAGCGAATATATAAGTGATTTAAAAGAATTAAAACCCTCAAAAACCTTTTCTGATTTTGAAGTGGTTGACATGAGATATAACAAAGACTACCCAGAGGGTAAAAATTAATTACAATAAGCAATATGAAAAAAGGTCTGAATTTTAGAAAATTTTGGTTGACATTCACAACAATCGCCTGCTTAACTTTTAATTCAATGGCAGGATTAATTCCTTATGTAAGTGTGATTTCAACCAACTACCAAGGAAATCCGGTACAAATCAATCACCCTTCTGCAAGCACAACAACAATGGCATTGCGACCAATTCAACCATTACAATGGGATCGAACGGTAACAGATCGAATCACCTTTGCTGTCGACTTGAATTACAAGCAATATTTTGCAAATGCAATGGATGTCAAAGTGAAATTAAATGTAAAGCGTTGGAATATATCGAATCAACCGCTCGCTGATTCTACGGTTTATCTGAAAGTAATGTATCATCCAAATATGGAGGCTGATTACAACGACAAACAAGTGGCTCAATTTTCCAATGCATACAAGACAAGGATCCGTATTGATAGCATTTATGTAAATGGTGTATCTACTTTAATTCTTCCGGCAAATCTCTACATTCAAAATGAAATTCTTGTCGACCGCTTCTTCAACTTCAATGCAAACAACGCTTTGGTTACTTCTCAAGCGCCAACATTTATTGATTTGGATTGCAATTCAAAAATGGATGCAGTTAAGATAAAATGGAACAATGTTTTAGGAGCTAAAGAATATCAATTAGAATGGTTGCACGTCAATGATTACGGCGCAAGTGACACTTTGGGAGTCCCCTTTGTTATTGATTCAAATCTGGTTAACTACAACTTCAAATTTAATTCAACCCGCATTTCAACAACGAATACAAGTTATGATATTAATTTATTATTCAATAGAGGATGGATTGTATATCGAGTACGGGCGCTAGGTATAAATGGAAATCCAAATACCCCTTTGTATAGCAATTGGAACCTGCCTAATGAAGGAAATATAGCAACAACTTCTGCCCTAAACAAATGTCACATTTCTGAGAATCTCGCGCACGAAGATTTAATGAACTGGCAATACGCAGCCACCTATGCCGAGGAAGGAAAGAAAAAAGAAGTAATAAGCTATTTTGACGGAAGCTTACGAAATCGACAAACGGTTACAAAAATCAATTCTGATGAAAACGTGATTGTTGGTGAAACCATTTACGACCATCAGGGAAGGCCTGCTGTTCAAGTTTTACCTGTTCCCGTTGCCGATCCAAGTTGTCAGGTTTATAATGAAAATAGCATTCATTTCTATCCCAATTTTAACAAGAATGAAGCTGGTAATGGATATTCTCGCAAAGATTTTGACACGAGTACTGTTGATCAATCCTGTGTTGTGAGCGCTGGCCCAATGAATACTGTTTCAGGGGCTTCCAATTATTATTCCCCCATCAATCCTGATAAAAGTGCAGAGCAAGGGTATGTTCCCGATGCCAAAAAATTTCCTTTTACACAAGTTGAATATACTCCCGACAATACCGGTCGAATCAGAAGACAAAGTGGTGTGGGTGAAGAGTTTAAACTAGGCAGCGGGCATGAAACAAAATACCTCTATGGCCAGCCCGATCAATTGGAACTGGATCGCTTGTTTGGTTCTGAAGTTGGCAACACCAAACACTATAAGAAGAATGTTGTCATTGATGCGAATGGTCAGGCTAGCATTAGTTACCTGGATCAAGAGGGGCGAGTAATTGCTACCGCTTTAGCAGGTAACGAACCAACTAATTTATCCCCACTTAATTCCGCATTAGATGCCAATACGAATCTAACTATAAATGCATTTGGTGATAACAACAACCTCAACACAGTGAACATTGATGGAAATGGTATAGAATTTACAACTTCGATCGTTGTTCCATCACCTGCAACATACACGTTTGACTATTCATTTTCAATTCCTCCACTAACAGACACATGCTTACCCAATATTTGCATTGATTGTGTGTACGATCTAAAGCTAGAGTTGGTGGATGAATGCGGAGTAAATTGGGCGCCTGAATCGTATCAAAACAAACTAGCAGGCAAATTTGAAATCATTGACAATATAACCTCTTTTCATGCTTTATGTGCCGATCCATTGAACGGGCTTTCAGGAACCCAACCCTTCACGGTTGAGAATTTACCTGCAGGAACTTACAGCTTAAATAAAATCCTAACAGTTCATGATGCTGCTTTGCAAGCCTATATTGATATGTATTTGGATTCAACAAAAAATGATTGCCTCAAAACATTAAGTGATTTCAATGAAGAAGCACTTGCAAATATTGATACAAGCATGTGTCAATTGTCATGCGAAGATTGCCTAAATAACCTCGGGTCCCTTGAAGAATTTGTTTCATCGGGGCAAGGAACGGCAAATGATTATTACGAGCTCTATGATGAATGTAAAAACCTATGTTCAAATGATGATTTGAATCCGTGTGAAATTAAATACAATATGCTATTAATGGACATGGCAGTTGGTGGTCAATACGGCGAATATTTGAATTCAACCACTAACCTTGTTGATTTTTCGATTTACCCGGTTTCAATTTATAATTCAAATAACCAAATGCCAAATACAAATGCCGATTGGAGAAACCCACAATTGATTGATCAATATGGAACACACCCAATTTACGTTAGTTCAAATGGTGATACCTCCAAGATTATAGTAGTTAACGCCAATGGAGTTTGGGTGCCGGCTGTGGCTCCAAATGCATCAGTCAAATGGGACAGTCAAAATCAAAACAATTATATTTTTCCACAAGAACTGGCAAACGTCGAAGATTTCATTGATGCTTTTGAATTTTCTTGGGCAAAATCTTTAGTGAAATACCATCCAGAGTACTGTTATTATGAAACTTGTATCAAGTTTAGCGAGCCTTCAAATGAATCTGATGCATTTACTTCTGAGTCTTTTGATCAATTATTGTTAAACACAACTACTTTTCAGCAGGCAATTCAAAATGGATTCATTTCATCCGGATTAAATCAAAATAGTGCTCACCCAATTGAAGATTGGTTTGCACCCTTAAACCAAGATCCTTCAAATAGTGCCCATGCGTGGGATCCGTTTGTGTTTTTTGATGGAATTCCAAACACAGCTTGTTCCAATTTTGGAACTCAGCTTGCCAATAAATTTTCCAACTTTACAACAATTAATGGGCAAAATTACTCCATGCCTCAAATGGCGGCGTACTACGCAAGATGCGAAGCCAATTTCGTAAATTCTCCTGCTCCTGCATGCCTGCAATTTGGTGCGCCATACAACGGAGTAATGGATCCGGTAATTCTAGATAAAGAATGGAACTATTTAAAATCATTTTACAGAAGTGCAAAACAAACACTGCAACAAAAATTATCCGATTGCATTGCGAATCAAGACTGCAATTTATATTGCGGATGCATTGGTAACCCTGATTTTAGTCCTTACAGTGGTGGCTTTGGGGGTTCTTTATTATTCAATCAACAAGGGCAACCATGTAACAATACCCTTGCACCAATTTACCAATTGAAGCAACGTCGTTTTCCTGTTACGGAGGAAGTAGTTCCTTCTACTGACCCAAATCAAGTGGCCTATCAAGCATACCTTCAAACAGGTCAATGCCCGGTTCCATTTGCTCTTGAGAACTTATTGAACCACTTGGTTCAAAATAACCAACTAACCGCTCAACAAGTCCATCTGAATACATATGGTGAACTGACAAGCCTTTTCATTGCTAATAATAATTTTGATTCACCGGGAACAATTCCGAGCCTTTATCAAACAGTAACCTTTTCAACAAACGGTGACGTTTTAGAAGCAGACTGGACAGACAATTTGAATTTTTCAGTTCTCGCTCATTTGACGTTACAAAAACCAAGTAACATAGCCTGGTCATCAATTCAAGGAATTGATAATTTACAAACCACTACTGGGATTAATTTTACTGCAAATGCACAAGTCAATGCCAATGGAACAAACACCACAGTTCAACTCCTCGGAAATCTGACATACTTCAACTTAAGTGCATGTAACTTTCCGGATCAATGCACAACCAATGATTTTGGTAAGGACTTAGAAGACATTTTCAATGCCTTAAATACGGGAGGTCAACTAAATTCGAGCGCTCCCGTTGATCTAAACCCATATCAATTAAACGGAAATACAGTCAACTTACAATCCAATTGGATTACAAATGCCAGCGGAATAATAAACGCTAATTTACATTGGCAACGTGTAAATGCAACAACCTTCAAAATAGCAGACCCCGCAAATCCAACAAACGGATTATTCATATCAATCACAAATATTAATCCGGCAGGTTATTCCTTGGCTGGCGCAACAATTCTCAATTTCAGTAACCTAGTTTCTGCAGGGCAACACACGTTTTCGATCGAGGCCAATATAAGCAATGGAGACATAGTTACATTGACGGGTAATATTTTACGCAAAATCCAAGGTCTTGCAGATGTTGGAATACCCGTTGGAAAATGCGATTTACCAATTCCGGCTGAATGCCAAACAACAGAATTCAATAACCTCAATAGTTTATTAGATGTCTTAAAAGATGTTCAGAGTAACCAAGGACTTACAAGTAATACGATTGATCTTTTTCAAAGCATGTATTTGAGTCAATCCATGATCAATCAATGGAGTTACGGATTGCAACATACTACCTCAAATTACAACTTAACAAATGATACTTTAACCATTTACGCAGGAAACTGTTTAACAACCCTTACAATACCGGGTAACAACAATTTAAGCCAAGTAGTCGAGCTACTTTCTATAGATGTCAATGGCCCTTCAGATTATGCGCTTAACTTTCATGAATTTAAAATCACTGCAAAAATCAACCAAAATGGCACAATAGTAAACGACATTATAAAGGGTTCAACATGTCTCAATTTAAAAGGTTGTCCAATTTGCCTTGACTCTTCGGCTTCATCACTGAATTATGACCAAGTAAGACAAGCAAGATTAGCCTCAGGAGATTATTACTTAGACAGTTCAATGAACGCTTATGATTTGTATTCACAAGCCATTGACAGTCTTAATCTGTCAATGAATGCAACATCTGGATCTCCAAATTTCATTCAAAAAACAAGTTACGAGAATTTTGTCACCCAAGGCTATAATCTCCAAATTGACAACCTCTTACGATACATAAGCGGATTCATTCCTGCCAATGATACAGCGTTAGTTTTAAACGACCTGAATAAGTTCGTTGTAGATTATGGTGTTGGAACAAATGTTTTATATGAATATACGCGATACAAAACAGGAGTAAATAGATATAATTACAGAGCACAGCTCCAAAATGCTCCTTTAATGACATCAATCAATTTAACAACCTTTGTCAATGCGAGAGTCGCGCGAAGCAACTCCGATTACCTCAAATACTTAGAACAATTCCCCCTTTCAGGGCAAGCTGTTTTAGGTATACTAACATACCTCAATGCATCAGCATCAGCAACCACTACCGAGCAATCACTCTATCAGCAATACACCTCAGCTTATTTGCAATTCTATAATAACCAGCTTGCGGGCTCAGGTCCGGTATGCTTCGAATTTGAAAAATACACGCCTCTTTTGTCTTTCGAAGATGCTTACGAAAACAACTTACTTTGTACAAGTGAAGGAATGCAAATATTTCAAGACTACATTTCAACATTTGCCTCAGGCGATTGCCCTAAAAGTTTCCCTGCCAAAACAATGTGTTCAGACAGCGCCGATTTAAATACCATTTGCGCTGAACAAAAAACCTATTCGCATTACATTTCCTTAACTTCTAAAATCAATGAATCACCCTATGCAATTCAAAATGGGTATTATTTACCATTAGCCATATCTTCCGCAACAGCTTACAGCATGTCTAATTATACCGATTGCATGGATGCTTATCTCGCTTATTTAGATGATTACTACCTGAATTTAAGTCCAAACACTTCTATTCCGCCGTTAAGTCTGGAAGAATTTACACCTTGTCAGGGAATTCAAAAACCCGAAAATCCATGCCTTGACGCGTACAGCCAATTAACGACTTGTGTGATTAGTTTCAACAATTGGGCAAAAATCAATGCATATGCTTATCCGCTGCAAGAACAAATCAATTATAGAGCTTTTATTAAAGCAGGTGCTTGCTATTGCGTAGATGAATATTGCGCACGTTTACAACAAATCAAAGATGGTCTAATCTCATTTGCAAATGCCAATGAATTCTATCAGTTTTTAGATCCTGCTGAGGTATGTAACAAACCGTGCAACCCATCTCCGTTACCTGAATTTGACAATCCGTCACCGGATGATCTTGAGTCCAACATCACCGATGATTGCGTTGAAATGCTGATCAACCAAGCATTACTGAATGCAAAAGAAGACTACAACCAATATATCGATAGTTTAAAAAATGAACTCTTTACAAGATATATGAACCATTGTATGGGTGTGACAGAAACCTTTAATTACACCTATAACAATAAACTCTATCACTTCACGCTTTACTATTATGATCAAGCAGGCAATTTAATAAAAACAGTACCACCTGAAGGAGTTGAAATTGTTCCGATCACCGCATCAACCGATCCTTTGGCCATTCAGATTGTCAATGACAGATTACAGCATCAAAAAACCGTATTTACCAACCACCGAATGGCTACCAGATACGAGTATAATTCATTAAATCAGTTAGTTGCTCAGTCAACTCCGGATACTGACCTTATGAATGAATTTGACATGATTCTTCCAAATGGTTTACCTGCGAATCTAACCACAAATAAAATCCAGATGCTCAACGAGCATGATGGTTATTTGGCAGGTGTAATTGGAACAAGAGGATGTTTGTTTAAGACTTCCAATGGAGGAACGAACTGGACGAGAGTTTACGGTTTAGTTGGCACCGACTTTTCAAAAGTCGCTATGGTCAACAACACAACCGGTTTCGCGGTTGGTAAAAAAGGCATCATTGTAAAAACTACTGATGGCGGATTTAACTGGGACTTAATCAATGTCTGGGGCACAGGAAATAATCAACCATTACCTGATTTGAATGACATTGACATCATGTCAACAGGTACCAACACCTATGCCGTTACCGTAATCGGAAACAATGGATTTGTTTATCGAAGTACAGATTTAAATTCCTTCTCTAGTTTCAATTCAGGAATCGGCAGCAACGCCAACTTAATCAACATTGAAAATGATGGTAACACACAAGTGATTTTGGCGAATAATGCCAATGGTGCTTTTGTATATAGAAAAACAGGCGCAACAACAACATGGTCTTCAATTACAAACTTCAATGGAGTAGAATTAGCGGCAATGGACTCCTTATCGCCCACAACAATTATAGCAGGTGGAAAAGAAGGAAGATTATTTGTGAATAATTGGTCAAATGCCGGAAATGGGTGGAAGCTGTTCACATCAAACCTCACCGAAGACATTACATCCTTAAAATTTTTCAATAACCTGAATGGAATTGCTATTTCAGGAGCTAAACTTTACCGAACTTCAGATGGAGGAACAAATTGGATATTAATTTCAGGTCAAACCTATACTAATTTGGCTAAATCCGCTGATTGCTCTTCCATTATTGCTGTAGGTGACAATGGAAAAATAACCATGTTATTACCGGTAAATGGAAATAACCAAACAGTGGTTCCAATTGCACACAACCTTGGAAATTTGAACTTTGATAATGTGTGGGTTGACAGAAATGGAATTGCGAGTAACAGCACCACAATGATAGTCACTTCTGCAGGTAATCACCTCTATTACACATCAAATGCGGCAAGTCCAACACCTGTTTGGATAAACTTCAACACAGGAATTCCAGCTACCATAAGAGGAATACAATTGAATCGTTCCGGTAGCATTGCAGATGGTTTGATATTAACATCAAGCAACAAAATATACCGATTCAAAACCTCTGGTTCAAATCCGGTATTTACACAGATTCCGATAACAGGAAATGCCCAAGCATTAACATTAAACAGAATCACAAACTCCAATTTATTTGTAGCCTCACTTGATAATGGGACATTAAACAGTATCACATTAAATTCTAGCACGAATGGTGCAACTTTTAACGTACTCACCAATAATTTAACCAACAATTACTCCGCTGTGATGGGTTCCTTGCAAAACTTGAAATTAATTGGAACAAAAACGTTACAACTTAAATCAGTTGCGATACCCACGTACATAAATACGGAAGAAACAAACGATTTCAGAATAGACCAACTCAATGCACTTGTTTATGAACCCTCTAACCAGCGTTGGATAGCAGGAGGTGCTGATGGAGCAATTTACCACTTGGAAAACAACAATTTTATGGTGTTAAAAGCCAATAAAAACAACCACGACATTCATGCGCTTAAGATCTTTCAAAATGAAATGTATGCTGTTGGATCAAGTGGATACTTTTCCAAACTAACATTTAATAATGCTAACAACACGTACATCGATTTAAAGCAAACAATGACCAACGGCAACTTTGTTGAAAACACCATCGTTGATGATTTAAATGACTTAGCAATAAATGGAACGGCCATTTATGCTGTTGGTAAAAATGGAACAGTCGTATTCACTCCAAACTACAGCATGGGAGGTTTTGCCAAATTTGTCACACCTACTCAGAACTTAACTTCCATTGCGGCAAAAATAGGAAGCACCAAAATGATAGCTGCAGGAGCGAATAGTAAAATGTATGAAATTTCAAATTCCAACTTCATGGAATTAAAAGAAATTTTCACTCGGGAAATCAAAGATGTCCATTTCCGAAATACATCTGAAGGTAGCATTGTCGGATTAAACTACACGGTTCGTCAGACAAACGATGGAGGCATTACGTGGAAAACAACTTTAGCCAATGCTTCCAGTCAAAACAACATGGTATTAGCACGAGTTTGGACCTTGCCTTCAGAAAAACTTTTGTTATTTGGAAATGCCACTCCAATGCTCGCTCAAAATCAATTAGCAACTATAATTTCTGGAACAGATTTACCGACAAACGTCACAGCCATTGATGGATTCAACGATAGTTTAGCGGTTATCAACAAAAATGGTTCAACTTCAGAAATTCGTAAAATGAATTTAGCAACCCTAAGTTTCACGAATACGAAAATCACCTTGCCGAATTCGACAATTAAAGCTGTTCGTTTCACCGACCAAGGAAATTTTGCAATTACAGGTGCAGCAGGATTATTTAAATATTACGCAAAAAATAATGCGCTGACATATACAACTGCACCAAATTTATTAGCCAATGCCAACTTCAATGATGTTGCTGCGATTGATAACCAAACCTTTGTTATCGTGGGAGACAACGGAGCCTATTTCCATTCAAAAGAACCATCAATAAACACTTCCGGAAATTTAACAGGCCTAATTTGGTATGCACAAAATGGCATTTATACCGCTGATCCGTATAATGTAGTGCAGGCATCAAATGTTTCCATCAGAACCATTGCTTTTTCGACTGCCACAAATGGCGTTTTAGGTGGAGCTTACAACAGCAACTTTGCCAATTTTAACAACAGTGCCTATTGTTACGTGCGCAAAATCTATGACGCAAATCGCTACAGCGCTCGTTTCTTTTACGATAAATTAGGCAGACTGGTCGTAAGTCAAAATGCACGTCAGAGAAATAACAACGCAGGATTATCCAAAAAATATTCATACACCTTGTATGATGCTCTTGGAAGAGTCATTGAAGCTGGTGAAAAGACTGAAAACACAAATGCAGCGCTGCAATTCACGAGTATTTTTGGAACCTATATTTCAGAATTGTTTGTTCCGAATGTAATCGATGACACCAAATTAAACGCATGGATAACCTCAACAACAGGTGCACGTAAAGAAGTTACAAAAAGCTATTATGACCAAACCACCCTTCCCTTACCGACAACCTTTGTTCCAAATCCGTTAACCCAAAGAAAACGAATTGTTCATGTTACTTATGAAGAAAACTTTGATGGAGTTGACAATACCTACGACCATGCAACGCATTACGACTACGACATCCATGGCAACGTAAAATCAATACTCCAAGATAACCGCAAAATGGCGCTTCAGTTTTCGGCAATTGCTTCTCAGCGTTACAAACGAATGGATTACCGTTACGACCTCGTATCCGGAAATGTACACCGCATGAGTTTACAAAACGGACAACCCGATCAGTGGAACCACGCGTACCAATACGATGCAGATAACCGCATCACTGCCGCATATACGAATACACGAACACCGTTGATTCCAAGTGCGCAATTATCACAAGCCATTGAAAACGAATTAATCTACAACGACGATTGGGAACAAGATGCCAGTTATCAATACTACGATCACGGGCCACTTGCCCGAACTGAAATCGGTAATTCCAAACTGCAAGGGTTCGATTACGTGTACAACCTGCAAGGATGGATGAAAGGAATTAACAGCACGGGATTAGATGCAGCAAAAGATCCCGGTAAAGATGGATTAGCTTCAACCCCGAGCAACTTAAACCCGAACGCCAATTTCCCGAAAGATGTCACAAGCTTCAGTTTACAATATTTCAATAACGATTATGCGGCAATAAACAACGCTACTCCATTTGCTAGTGTTCTATCGGGAAGTCACCCGGATGCGAACAGTTCTGCATTGTACAACGGAAACATCCGATTCATGCAAACCACCTTGAGTGATCCAACTACGCATCAGGCAATGCCAATGTTAAATGCCTACCAATACGATCAGTTAAATCGTTTAAAGGCATCCAGAAGCTATGAAACAGGTCTAAGCAACAACAGTTGGAACCCCACTTCTTACAATAATCAGTATTTCAATGCGTTTAATTATGACGCTATGGGAAATATTCTTCAGCAAAAAAGACATTCGCGCAATGGAACCTTAATTGATGATTTATCCTATCATTATCAATATAACAATGGTAAATTAGTTCGAAATCGATTATACCATCTGAATGATGCGCAATCCAATAATAGCTCATTTACGGATGACATTGATAATATGCTCACTTTCAGACCGGAGTCTGATCGCATCAATGTCAACAACAACTACAACTACGATGAAGAAGGGCGTTTAGTTAAAGACTCCTCCGAACAGATTTCCAAAATCGTTTGGCGTGTTGATGGCAAAATCAAAGAAATTCAGCGTCCTGTTGGAAACACTAAAAAATTAATTAAATTTGATTACGATGCGATGGGGCATCGCATCGCGAAACATGTGTTCAACAATGCAACGAATATGCTTGAACGTTCAACATACTACATTTTAGATGCTCAGGGAAATCAACTGAGTACCTACGATTATGAAGTAACCGGTTCGAATGTGGCTCAATACAACCTCAAGGAAAGACACATTTTTGGAAGTTCCAGACTGGGCATGCGAACCGATTCACTGAATTTACTCACAGCAACAGTAAGCAACAACTACACCCACAAACTTGGATCTAAGTCCTATGAATTTACCAACCACCTCGGTAATGTTTTATCTGTCTTCTGCGACATCAAGGTGCCGATTGATAACAATGCGGACGGTGTCGTTGATCAGTATCGGGTCTGCTTGCAAAATACATCCGACTACTCACCGTTTGGTGTAGCCCTTGATGGACGAACGATACAGGATGGTTTTTACCGCCGAGGATTCAATGGAATGGAGATGGATGATGAGGTAAGTGGTGGAGGTAACAGCCTTGACTTTGGTAATAGAATGTATAACCCGAGACTAGGAAGATTTTTGAGTACGGATAAATTTGAGCATACGTTTGCTAATCAATCGCCATACGTTTTTGCAGGAAACACCCCTATATGGGCGAATGACGTAAATGGAGATAGTGTTGTTTTTTATTCTGAATCTGGTAAATATTTAATGACTTCATATGATAATGAAAGATATAAAGGACAAAATTTCTTAGTTGTCATCAAAGACAAAGATGTAGCTAATTTTAGAGAACAAGCGTCGAAAAAAATGGATGCTGAAATACCTAAAGCTAGAGAAAAAGCAGGTACAGGTAGACAATATACAGAAGCTCTTTTGGCAGGTTTAAAAGATATGGGTACTTCATATAAAATTAAAAATGTTAAAGAAGCAAAGAAGTTAGCGACTGTCATGAAATTAGAAAATGAAATAAAAAATGAAAAAATTAAGATAAAGGCTCTTGAAGAAGAAAATGATAGATTAGATGATCAAATGAATGAAAAACGAGAGCAAATAGGATCTCCTGATGGAATGGATCCTAAAGTAGGAAATGAGGGAGCTAAATTAATTGCTACACGTCATCTGATTAAACAATATATTGTAAATGAAAATGAGAAAGTTAGAAGAGTAGAGAAATTACAAGGTTTGAGAAAAGAATTAAAAAAAGTAAAGAAAACTTAGTTCACTATTCAGTACATAAGTTCAAAACAAATTAAGATATGAATATTTTTTTTAAAATTTTAGCCATCATTATAGAATCAATATACTGGTTGTGGACTTTTATTTCTCCTTTTTTATTAATATCCTTGATAGGTTTTTTTCTATGGTTAACAACTCGAAATATTATTTTTTTATATGTTTTTGGGTTATTAGGCTTAGTAATTGGTGTTTATTTTGCTGAAAGAATTAGAAAAAAAGTAGGTTCATCAAAATTTATGGGAAAATTACTTTCGACTCCAGAATTTGAAGAACAAAAAAAAGAAAGTAAATAGCGCCTTCCAAACTGTTCAGACCCTAAGGCCATTGTATATTTGAAGTTTAACGAATAAAACATTTTTTTTATTTCATTTTACGAATATTATTTCCTATCAAACTAATAAAATTGAACCCGTTTTCAAACGATTTGCAATTTAGAAACCAGTAATGTTAGTCATCGGTTCTTGTCCATAATTTCGTATTTGGTCAAAGACCTTATCAGCTTCCTTGTCAATGACATTTTGAGCCATTTTAACATAGCGGAAAAACTCCTTAGAGTTTGCAGCATGACCAGAGATCTTCCTTACAATGTGTTCGGGCATTCCGAGCGTCAGCATTGTGGAAATAGCAGTTTTTCGCATGGTATGCGTGCTGATGTGGTCAGATAATTTGTAATGTTTTTTGCGTTTGACATCGCGGTAAACTACCATTTGTTTGCCATTTTTCTCGCGTGTTTTCACCATTTCAAAGTCATCCGGCAACATGCGCGCCATCACTTTTAGTTTTTTGTTAAACCATTCCGGAGTCATTTCGGGGAGTAAGTTTCCATTTTTTCTTTTGTATTTCCTGATAATTGCAGTGGCATAATCCGGTAATTTAACGCTTGTTAATGTAGATGTTTTTTGCGATTTCACACGGATGTAATAAGCATCATTTATAATGGTTAAATTCTTGTTTGAAAGGCTCAATAGATCCGATACACGCAATGCCAAGGTGCACCCCACTACAAACGTATCGCGTATTTTCTCCAGTTTTTTTAGTTTGATTTTCTTATTGAACTCTGTATTAAAAATGATGTAATGTAATTGTTCTACCGATAAGGCAACAATGGGGATTTCTTCTTTCGGTGTGTAAAATGAACGGTGATACGACCCTACCGGAATGTGCTTATCACCCTCCAAATAATTGAAAAACGCACGTAGGAGTTTCATCAACGAACCTACGTAGTTGTCGTAGAAATCTTTCTCTTTGTAGAGAAATTTGGTGTAACCCATATAGAACTTTGCATAGTATTTCTTGGCTACTATTTTTTCTCGGTAAGAAAGGTTTTGATCGATGTAGATTTTAAACCGAAAAGAACTGTGCGCTGCGAATTCTTTAAGCGAGCGCTCCAAGCATCGGTACATGCGTACTGAGCCAAAACCAATTCTTTGCCCGTTTTTCTTCGTTCTAATGCCATTTTCGGTTTCTTGAATCATATCATTCAACAAACCGAAAAATTGTTCCTCAGAGAGGATTTTACTATTTTTTGAAATTTGAATTTTTGTAGCCATATTTTCTTTTTCTCAAAAAATACTTGAGAATGGAAGTTAAGGTTACTTGAATTTCATTTAATTACTTTAGAGAAAGTGTTCAATGGTTATTCATTTTAATCGAGTAAAAAAAGACTCGTAATAGCAACATTGCAAATACAGCTTAGCAGATGGACTACTTGACAGTATCCCACATAACGATGCATCTACTTCACTATTCCATCAACTCTCCAAACGACTTTGGAAATGCCTTCTTAGTTGTCATTTATAAACCAGCTTCTTTGTCGTAAGAATATTTCTTACTTACATTAATTCAGTTTACCTCCGGTCGGAAAGTTAGCATGTTGTCAATGTCAGGGATTCAAAGTGCTTATTGAACTTTTTCGAATCAGTAGCAGCTCAAAAGCATGTTTTTTACAATTCAAAATTTCAATTTTCAGCGAGCTTTTGTATCTGCAAAAATCTGCTCTACTTTCCAAGTGTTATCAATTTTTCGAAAATATAAATTACCAATATGTTGAAAATTGTTTGTTTTTTCGAAGTCAATTAGTGAGTCAACATTTTCATTTTTTTTAATAAGATCAAATGTTGATATTGATTCCCTTGTAGTTGGGTCTTCATCTATGCTATAATACAAAGATTGCTTAAAGTATAATTCAAATTCATCATCATTTAATCTGAGATGAGGATCATTATCTTCAAAACCCCAAACTTCCAACGGAAATTTAGTCATTTTTTTTATTTGAATTAAATCATAATTAATCAGTGCATTTCTAAATGTAGAATAGAAACTTTGAAAATCATTGTTAATTTCTGTAAGGTTATTTTTAATTTTAAAGTCTACTTTTTTATTCTGATCAACATATGATTCAGAAGTACAATTCAACATAATAAAAGATAATACTATAAATACAATTTTCATTTTTTTTATTTTTTTGGAAAAACAAACATATTTATTTCATTAGGTTTTATATAATCTGATATCTCGACCCTATTAGCCCAATTACCATGTATAATTTTATAATTACCATTTGGCATTGTTTCCATATAAAATCCAACATGCCCAGTTTTAAATATAGCAATTGATCCATATTTTGGATTATCAATTTTCAACCCCCATTTTTTGTAATTGTTTCCAACAGCACCTGCTCCTTTAATACCATTTTGACCTAAACACCAATTTACAAATGCCGCACACCATTGATTAGGTGAGGAAACACCAGAAAACTTTAAGTATTCATTTACTTTAGGTCCAGAATTAGAACCATTTGGTTCTTCTTTAACACCAGAAGCTTTTTCTTTTAGAGCGGTATCCATCCAAGGAGTTTCAGAATTTAAAATCTTATCAGATTTAGTTTTTGGAGCTTCCTCTAAAACTTTATCATTATTAATTTTACCTGCATTTTTAGTTGCAGAAACTATGATTACTCGCTGCCAAATAGTTGAATTTTCACCCTTTTGTGATAACGTCCATAAATCACCATTTACGTCTTTGAAATCATCATAAACTTGCCAATCACGTTGACTTCCGTCAGATTCAGTTTTTTTAGCAGGTAAACCTGGCGGATCCCCATTACCTTTGCTTTTTAAACCATTTGGATCATTAAAAAATATTGGATTATTATCAAAAGAACAATACGGACTCTGCCACGAAAATTGACCGGATAGAGGATCTACGCTCAACCATCTTCCTAAACGTGGATCTAAAAATCTAAACTCAGTTGTATAGCTATTCTCTGAGCCCTTCATCTCATCATCCTTCTCCATTCCATTGAATCCGCGGCGATAAAAATCGCCCTGAATCGTACGCCCATCAAGGGGTGCGCCAAATGGAGAGTAGTCGGAAATGTTTTGCAAGCAGACCCAGCCGGTTTTTTTGTAACCGTACCTATACTGACCCCTAATTTGTTGCATTTTGCGACCTACCTCCAAATGGTTCATATTTGCTCAAAAATACGGAAATAACAGCTATTTTTTTGTAGGGGAAAACCCTGAATTTTTAGAGTTTTTTTAGCAGTGAATTTAGCCAATACATTACTCTATGGTTTTGAAAATTTATTTAACGTTTGTATCTAACGTTGTGGTTGAGGTTTTATTCGCGCAAAAAGAACTTAGTATGATTCAGCATTGCAAATGTAGATGAGCGGAGGTTGGCAACTAAGTATTTTAATCTAAAATTTCTTGAATAATATAAACTGGTATACAATCTAAATCAAAGTGATATTGGTCAAATGCAGTAAAATGTATTAAATCTTTTTCGTACATAAAAATTCGTATACATTTAATCTTAACAAAAGTGAATTTATAATAGTATTTTTTGTCTTTGAAGTTGTAGTTTGTGTAATTTGGAAAGTTCTCTTTATTTAAATTCAAAGCTTTTAAACTCTTATTAAAAAAAAGTGTATTTAAAGTTAGAAAATTTCCTCCATTTTCAAAAAGAAAAATAGCATTTTGTTTTTTATCCATTTCAAAAAACGATTTACTCTTTGGCTTTTTTTTATTGCTTATAGAATTATAAAACAAAAAAATTTGACCATTTGTTAAATCAATGAAACTTTTTTGACTATTTTTTTCAACATAAGTTATTAAAAACCCTTCAACAATAACAGTATCACTATTGTAATTTTGAGTATAACCATCGAGGCCTCTAATTAACAAGACTATTAAAAGTACATTTTTAAAATTAATCATTTAATTTACTTTTTTAACTCGCCCTGGACGTTCAGAACTTCTTCCTCCTCCATTTATAGTACCAACAATAGATTTTACATTTTCAGGTGTCAGTTTGTTTTTTATTGTGCTTGTATGTGAGCTACTAGATCCATTTATTGATATACCTGATTCTGTTGTTTTTGTTGTACTACCATTTAAAGCACCGCCATCAGAATGGGCTCCACCTAAATTATGACCAATTTCATGAATGAAAATATTGAACAAACTTATTTCTCTATCTGCTCCTCTAGCCACAGCGTCATTTATTCCTTTTGATCTCAAACTAATTTGATTAAATGATGCTGAACCTAATTCATTTTTATCAATTCCTTCGCTCATCCCTGGAATATCACAAGCAATTATATTTCCAAATGGGAAATGAGTTTCATATGTCATTCCATCTCCTGCATTATCTTTTTTCGTATTATTACGTAACATCTCTTGTGGATCCGATTCTTCAACAGGGATAGCGGTAATTTCAAATTTTACCTTGTAATATTTACCATCCTCACCAAGAATAGTATGTTCGGAATTATTGTATGCACTTACGGCATCATCTAAAGATTTTTGACCACCTATACCATTAATATCTTTAGCATTATAATAGTAATTGGCCTTAACTGTCATTTGATTTGGATTTTTTATGGTTCCTCCTTGATATATTTTTTTTCCTTTTGTGAGTGGCTCTGCCAATTTTACTGTAACTATTCCATCACTACCGTTATGATCAATAAAATAAATTGGGTTATTTCTAAAACAAGAATATGGACTTTCCCATTCTTTTACAACATGGTCAGTATTCCATCTTCTGCCCAAACGTGTGTCATATTCCCAAAAAGTAGCAGTTGTATGATTTCCAGAACCACTTATTTCATCTGTTTTTTCTTGCCCATTGAATCCGCGGCGGTAAAAATCGCTCTGTATCGTCCGTCCATCAAGGGGTGCGCCAAACGGAGAGTAGTCAGAAATGTTTTGCAAGCAGACCCAGCCGGTTTTTTTGTAACCGTACCCATACTGACCCCTAATTTGTTGCATTTTGCGACCTACCTCCAAATGGTTCATATTTGCTCAAAAATACGGAAATAATGGCTATTTTTTTGTAGGTGGAAACCCTGAATTTTTGGGTGTTTTTTGAACATATAAATTCAGCCTGTGCATTACTCGATGGTTTTGAAAATTTATTTAACGTTTGTATCTAAAGTTGTGGTTGAAGTTTTTTTGGAGCAAAAAGACATACGGATAATGCAGCATTGCAAATGCAGCTCAGCGGATATGTCTGTAATATTTCTATTGAGGTAATTGAAATTGCCATACTATCTATGAATAAATTAGCGTATCGCGGTTAATAGCTTGTGTGCCGCGGCAACACCTGTATTAAATTCTTCACGCCTTATAGCTTCACCAGTTACATAAATGTAATATCCCCAAGCTTTTGTAATGTCCAT
>JACCDK012169310.1_pt1 | contig 33092 bp, 32 predicted proteins | sample 7445871 | NCBI WGS metagenome assembly JACCDK01 (sample SAMN15323436, study PRJNA562643) | freshwater metagenome | isolation source: river surface water | place: USA:Blue River Watershed | collected 2017-08-15 | reverse complement strand
GATACTTAGCGAACGAAGTCTTTGCTGCACGCAACTGCGCGTCCAAAATAGCCGTCTCAATCGCGGCCTTAGCCATGCGGTGACCCTTGATCCACTCAAGGGTTGGTGCAACAAGTTCGGCCGATAGCTGGTCACCCAGAGCGAATAGGTCTGGAAGGATGAATTCTTTCAGCACAGCCATTGCTCCGGTGTGATACTCGCTCGAGTAGTCTGGGCGCTCGTTAGCGCCACACTCAGCCCAACCCTCGCCCTGGTCGGTAATCACGTGAACCCAGACAACCTGGTGTAGGTTGACCGAGCTAAACGAGGTTCTGAACGCAGACTTCAGTGGCACATTCAGGCGAATAAGTTCAACGGCTTCTAGTTTCAATCCAGGTCTCCGAGTTCATAATTTGAGGAAGTAGGTTCAAGTAAGACAGCAGTGCGATCAATTGACATCGAGCGAACAAACCATCCGTTTTCAATTGGGCCGTGCATTAAATCGCGAACAGCCAATCGCCACTCTTTAGCTGAACTCAAGTCACTCTTTCGCAGACTTTCAATATCAGCTGGAAGCTCAACCCAATATGCCCGCGCTGGATCAAAACTTTGGCGAACAGGTGAACCATCGATGTTTTTCAGCGCGAACTGATCGCACTCGCCGGCCACAGAATCCAAGTCACCGTCAGTTGGCCAATAGGCAAATAGCCGATCCGAATCGTCGCCCGCATTGATGACATCAGTCATGGTCCCATAGAAATTTGGAAGATACTCGATCGCAAAAGCGCCCAGCTTCTCGAAATTGAACACACAGTTTCTGCGCACCAGTGGGTCAAAAGTCCAGGTGATTGCAGACAGGCCGTTCTCAGCGGCCCACCCGCGCTGGTGCATTTTTAGAGCCAACCCCGCACCTGGCACTGAAGCACCCGTGACGTGCGAGTGCAGAATGCGATCACCGGCGTAGTCGCCGAGAAATCCGAACGAAGCGCCGACAACTTTTCCGTTTGCCTTAGCCAGTGCGCCATAACCACCTACGTGCACCGCCGCCAAAATCAGATCAAATGGGGTGACGTCGTCTTCGCCTTGCCAAATAGTTGCCAAGAAAGTTGACAGCTCTTCGGCTGCTGATGCAGACGCAACTAATTCAACTTTGAACTCGGATTTCACTAGAAGATTCTTTCAGATTAAATGCGAATCGGAGGAAGGCTGACGCCCTCCCCCGATTCGATTGACTTAGTTATTACTTGGTGCCGTTGATTGTCGCTTCAGTGACAGCAAAGTCAGATAGGTTCCACTTTGCTAGCAACTCCGCATAGGTTCCGTCGTCGATAAGCGACTGCACAGCAGCCTGAATTGCAGCAGTTAGGCCTGAGTTCTTCTTTAGAACGCCAATACCAGTTAGTGCTGACTCGAAGCCGGCAGGTGGGTCGCTAGGGGCAACAATCTCGAAATACTCGCCGTCACCAGCAGTCTGAGCTGTGTAGGCAGCTACTTGACCGTCATTAACGCCTGCAGAAGCCTTTCCTGCACGGATTGCGTTCTGCGCGTCACCATCAGTTGGGAACTCCAGAACCTCAATCTTGCTGTCGCAAGAAGGGTTTACTGCGTTCACTAGATCGATCTGAGCGGTTGAAGTCTGAATCGCAACAGTCTTGCCACAAAGGTCAGCCAGAGACTTGATTGACTCCGGGTTACCCTTAGGAACAACGATCGCGAAGCCAGCCTTGAAGTAGTCAACGAAATCTAGAACCTCTTGACGCTCGAGAGTGTCGTTCATGCCAGACATGATTACGTCGTGAGTGCCTGACTGAAGTGAAGGAATGATGCCATCCCAGTCTTGGTCATTGAAGGTGAAAGTAATGCCTAGCTTTGCAGCGATTGCCTGTGATAGGTCATAGTCGAAACCGGTTGGGTTGTCGTTCTCGTCAAACAGCTCCATTGGAGCGTAAGGAATGTCTGAGGCAACGCTAACGCCGTCTGCAAATTCTGCAGGAACTAGGGCGGCTGCGGCCTCGTCGATAGCAATTGCCGAGCTGCTCTCTGAGCTAGTTGCCTCAGGGGTGCTAGATGCACAGCCGGTTAGAGCAAAAATGCTGGCAGTTGCGACCATTGCAATGCCGGCAAATGTCTTTGAAATATTCAATTTGTCTCCGATCAGGAATTTACGTTTTAGAGCCTAGTAGACCTAGAGCCGCTAGATGTTGAACTTGCGTTACGGTCTTGTAAAGCCCTAGAGCACGCTATTGATAAACGCTTTAGTTCTGTCGTTCTGTGGGTTGTCGATAACTTGCCCAGGGGTGCCGGACTCAACCACAACACCTTCATCCATGAAGACAACTCGATCAGCAACTTCGCGAGCAAAGCCGATTTCATGTGTCACGACGATCATGGTCATTCCGCTCTGCGCAAGCTTGCGCATTACGTCGAGCACGTCACCGACAAGTTCTGGGTCTAGAGCCGAAGTCGGCTCATCAAAAAGCATTAGCTTGGGCTCCATTGCGAGCGCGCGAGCAATAGCTACGCGCTGCTGCTGGCCACCCGACAGCTGCGATGGATAGTGGTTGGCGCGGTCACCGAGACCGACTGACTGAAGCAGCTTCATGCCCTTTTCAACGGCCTCGCTGCGCTTCAGGCCACGAATTCCGATTGGAGCCTCGATAACGTTCTCAAGAGCCGTCAGATGCGGAAACAGATTGAACCTCTGGAACACCATGCCGATTTCACTGCGCTGCTTGGCGACAGCAGATGGCTTGAGTTCGTAGGTTGCTTCACCGCGCTCTTTGAATCCCATTAGCTCGCCATCAACATAAAGCCGGCCGCCGTTGATTGTCTCAAGGTGATTGATGCAGCGCAGGAATGTTGATTTACCTGAACCTGAAGGGCCAAGCAGGCAAAGCACTTGACCTTGGGCAACCTGCAGGTCGATACCCTTTAGGACTTCGTTTGAGCCGAAACTCTTGCGCACGCGGCGTGCGTCAACCATTAGCTGGGTCATACGTTGCCCTTCGATCCGATGCCGAGCCATCGTTTCTGTGCCTCAGCTGGGTTGAATCCGCGACCAAACTTCTTTTCGAGGTAGCCCTGCGGGAAAGAAAGAATTGTGGTCATAACGAGGTACCAGAAGCCGGCAACAACAAGAAGTTCTACCTGTGCCAAATTCTGTGATGAGATCTGCGAGGTGCGAGCGTAGAGTTCCATAACGGCAACAACCTGAAGCAACGAAGTGTTTTTGAGCATAGAGATGAACTCGTTGCCCATCGGCGGAATGATGACACGCATAGCCTGCGGCAGAACAATTCGACGAAGGGTATAGCCCGATGACATTCCCAGCGACTTTGCAGCCTCTGCCTGCCCCTGGTCGACCGAAAGTATGCCCGCACGGACGATCTCAGCGGCGTATGCAGCCTCGTTTAGAGACAGTGCGATGATTCCCGCGACTAGTGAAGTGAATACCAGTGATGTCTTCTCTGACCACCAGATCATGTCAGTGAAAGGTATGCCGAGGTCGATAGTCGGATAAATGATGCCCAGGTAACCCCAGAACACAACCTGGAGTAGCAGCGGGGTGCCCCTAAAGAAGCCGATGTAGCCGCTTGAGATGACCTTTAGGACTGGATTCGACGAAAGTTTCATAATGGCCAAGATGATCGCCAAGACAGTTCCGATAGCCATCGAGACGATGGTCAGGATGACCGTAAGTAATGCCGCCTCAATAACTTTCTGATTGAACAGATACTTATTAACGATGTCGTGATTGATGTTTGGTGAAGAAACCAGTGAATAAACAAAGAGGCCGAGAACCAGCGTGATGAATACTGCAGAGACCCAACGCCACGGGTGGCGAAGCGGGATGGCGACAATGTCATCCTGTTTTGTAGTGGATTCGCTCATTGACAATCTTTCTTTTGCTCGACGCCAATGATACAAGTGTGCTGGAGTAAAGAGTGGGGAGTACGGGACTTGAACCCGTGACCGACGGATTATGAGTCCGCTGCTCTAACCGGCTGAGCTAACTCCCCCGACGTAGCAAAGCTACTAATCGTCTGACTTCAAACGCTCACTGGCACGCTTGACAGACTTTTTTACCTTCTTTTTGACTTCGTTGGCGCGTTCTTTGACTTCGTCGCGAACTTCATCAAGTTTCTCACGAACTTCTTCGATGCGTTCGCGAACCTCTTCGCGCACTTCCTCGCCACGTTCGCTCGCGCGTTCGCGCATTGAGATTGCAGTGGCTCGCAGTGCGTCGACGCGCTCCTGAAGCACATCAGTCAAACGGCCAATTGAACGCAGGTAGTCATCTTCGTTGTCTTGGGTGGTGCGCTCGCCGTCTTTGTCACCGCGATAGAGACCCTCGAAAATGCTGATCGTACGCTGAATATCGTGTGCCTGAATAAGGTGCAGCGAGTTTGACGAAAGGCGCTTTAGCTCGGCCTCGTCGGCTGTTAGCACTCGGCGAAGTCGATCTGCAAAAGCAACAACGTCGTCAGGCGGGAACAGATAGCCATTGTCGCCATCGTGAACCAAGTGTGGCAGTGCCATGGCATCAGCCGCAACCACCGGGCGACCCGAAGCCATAGCCTCCATAGTGGCAATTGACTGCAGTTCAGCAATAGATGGCATTGCGAAAACTGTTGCTCGCTCGTATGCAAGTGGCAGCTCTTCGTCGGTGATGTGCCCGAGGAACTTGACGTTCTGAGCAATGCCAAGTTCAAAAGCCAGCTGCTCCAGGTGCTTACGCTCGCCGCCGTCTCCAACTAGTTCAACCTTGACGTTGAGTGACTTAGGCAGCATCGCAACCGCTTTTAGCAGATTGTGAATGTGCTTTTCGTAGTCAAGGCGACCGAGGAACAAAATGCTTGGATTCTCGTTGCTTGTGGGTTTAGCGTTAGCGAACTTTGAGGCGTCGATGCCACATGAAATCGCCAAAACCCCATCTAGACCAGCAGCAGCTTCAAGTAGGTTTGCCGCGCGACGAGTCGGAGTGGTGATGAAATCGGCAGAGCGCAGGATTCTGCCAGCATCACGCCAGGCCAGCTTCATCGCCGTTTTTTCAAACCACTTCGGAATAATCACCGAATACTTGATGAGGTTCTCGGGCATGATGTGGTTGGTTGCCAACAATCTGATGCCCTGCTCTTTGGCCGACTTTGCCAAGTAGCGACCCATGATCAGGTGCGACTGAATGTGTACTGCATCTGGCTGAATCTTGCGAAGAAGCGCATCGGTCTGAGATTTGAGAGTGTATGGCCAGATCCAGCGAAGAGTTTTGTGCTGCGGCATTTTGAAAGACCGAATTCGGTGCACTGTCATCGGAACGTCATCGTGAATCTCCGTGAAATCACCGAAAGCCTCGGAGTATGCCGGAGCGATGATATGCACTTCGTGGCCATGTTTTACTAGGCCGCCGGCAAGGCGCTCAGCGAAGCGAGCAGCACCATTAATGTCAGGTGGAAACGTGTCACAACCGATGACTACTTTTAGCTTGCGGTTAGAACCGTTTGTATCTGAGTTGTTCAAGATTCTTCTTTCAAATCGCGAATGCTTGATTCACGAAAATTTTACGCCAGGAGCCTAGGCGCGGGTCTTAGGCAGGCGAATTGGTCTAGTGGTAACAGCAAGCTCAGGGTGCACTTTTGAAAGCATCCAAACGCCAATTACGGCAATTAGCGCGGTGAAAGCGAAACCAAACATGGTTGCCGGATTAGCCTGCTGCGCCTCTCCGAGAATGACGATTCCGATGGATACGGCAACAAGTGGATCGATGACCGTGAGCCCAGCAATGACAAGATCAGGCGGACCCGAAGAATACGCGTTCTGAACAAACCAACCACCGAGGGCGACTGCGATACCGAGGGCGACTAAGCACAGCACCGTCAACCACTCGAAATCACCTTGATAAACGCGTTGAATAACCACCTTGGCAAGGGTGGCCACAAAACCGTAGAGCACTCCGGCACCAATGATGTAGGTGATCGCGTTCACGTGCTTAGCCAGGAATGCGAAGAGCAATCCAAAAATACTCAGTATTACCGCAAGCACACCAAGAACCTCGCGAAGTCGGTCGTCGCTAAGTTCAACTTCTTTTGCAACCGAACTAGCCATAACCACAAAACCGGCGATACCGATAGTGCAAAGCCCGATCGACAGTGCAGTTAGCTGGGTGATTTTGGTGCGATTGATTCGAGCGTTCAAAAATGAAGTGATGACCAGTGCAATGGCTCCAATTGGCTGCACGACGATCAGAGGGGCAAGGGTTAGCGATCCTAGCTGCAGGATGATTCCAACCACCATTAGACCGAGACCGGTGACCCAGCGAGGTCGGGTCCATAGCGCAAATAACTGCTTGAGGTTCAGACTGCCTCTTGAGCGCTTTTTAGGAACGTGATGCTCGACTACCGCATCGTTTTGAAATTGGGCACCAAAAGCCAAAGCCACTGCAGCGAGTACGGCTAGCAGAATCGCTAGCCAGCGCAGATCAAAACCTGGACCCATTAGTCTCCCGATCGGTGTTACTTTGAGCCTACCTTCTGGTCGGACGGATTGCCCTGAGGCGAAAGGTAGATTTGAGCTATGACAATCAGACGCATTTGTATCACCGGTGAACCTGTTCTGCACACCCGAGCTAAAGAGGTTGAAGTTTTTGATGACGAGCTTCGTCAGCTCGTTGCAGATATGTACGACACCATGGACAAGGCCCCTGGTGTTGGCCTAGCGGCTCCTCAAATTGGTGTGGATTTGCGAGTGTTTGTTTATGACTACGACGATGATGAAGGCAACGAACGACGTGGTGTTGTCATCAATCCGGTTCTAGAAATTGGGCCAATTGCTGACGAGCCTGCCGACGAAGACACCGAGATCGAGGGTTGTTTATCAGTTCCGGGCGAGCGATTCCCGCTGAAACGCGCTGAATCAGCAAAGGTCACTGGCGTAGATCTCGATCAAAACCCGATCAAAATTGAAGCCGAAGGTTGGTTTGCGCGCATTATGCAGCATGAATTCGATCACCTAGACGGCAAGCTCTATGTTGACCGTTTGGCACAACCGTGGAAGCGCTTGGCTGACGAAATCATCGAGGATGAGGGCTGGGGTAAACCGGGCCTCAGCTGGCTCCCCGGCAAAGATAAACTCGAAGGCTAATTGCCTAAAAGAAGAAGCGAATAACTGCAGCCAACGCAGCGGCGGCGGCCACTGTTACGATGAATGGGGCGCGCAGCTTTAGAAGAACAGCAGCAAAAATCAACGCAGGGATTCTCGCGTCGAAAACAACCTGTGAAGAGGTTGTAAAGCCTTGAACTCCAACCAGGGCTGCAAGCAGCGCAATTGTGAGCAGGGTTGCGATGTTTTTGACGCGCCCGTGATCTAGGTATCGCTCAGGGATTAAATAGCCGATGATTTTCCAAGAAAAGACTGCTGCGCTGGCAAACAGAATGCCAATTAGAACGCTCACTTGTGCCTCCAAGCGACAACAATCGCAAACGCACCGGCAACCAGAATTGAAGCACCCGTAGGCAGAATCGGTGCAAGCGCAGTTGCAATAACCACCGCACCGAGTGCAGTGAGAATGGTTTTGCTGTCTTTTAGGCGCGGCCAGAGCAAACCTAGAAATGCAGCAGCGGCGGCGGCATCAAGGCCCCAAGCTGCTGGGTCGCCGAGTGAATCACCCAGAACTGCGCCAAGGAACGTGGCTAAGTTCCAAAGAACATAGATCGCGATGCCAGTTGCCCAAAACCCTTTTCGTTGATTTTGAGTCGTCTGCTGTGCCAATGCCACTGCTGTCGATTCATCAATTGTTAGCTGCGCCGGCAACAACTTGGATAGTCCGGTTCGCTTGAGAATAGGAGCCATGGTGACTGCATAAAAACCGTTGCGCACACCAAGCAACCAAGCGGCAGTGATAGCAGCACCTACTGCGACTCCCCCGCCGGCCGCAATCACACCAATAAACGCAAATTGAGAGGCACCGCTAAACATCAATAGCGATAACAGTTGGGTCTGCCAAACGTTTAGCCCGGCGGCTATAGAAAGTGCTCCGAAAGAGATTCCATAAACGCCGGTGGCTAGACCAACGCCGATTGCTGTAGTCAGAATTGGGTCAGATTTAAAGCGCAAGGCGACCCTCCGATTCGTACAGTGCCAGCAAAAGTTGCGTACGGGTGTTGATGTGTGTGCGCTTCTGCATGTCGTCGAGAATTTGCTTCACTCGATACTTCGGAGCATCAATACGCTTGGCAATTTCAAACTCCGAGTTGCCGTGCAGCAGGAGTCTAATTACTTCGCGCTCTCGGTCGGTTAGGTCGCCAAGACGAATCAAAAAAACTGGGCTTTCATCAGCAGCAATCTGAAGTTCTACGAACTTTCGTAGCAATATGTCGGTTTCGAAATCATTGTCTTTGTTGGTGATTCTGAAGATTGCTTGTAGAAGTTGCTCTGGGCCCATGTCTTGAGTGACCAGGTCGTTAGCGCCAGCGCGAATAGCTGCAATCAGCAGCTCATCGCTGTAATAAGGCGCAGTCATGATGATCTTGGCATCCAGGTTGTCGTCGCTAAAAAATGACTCGCGAAGTTTTTGAATGAGCCAGGCGCCATCCTGCGCTTTTAGACGTTGATCGATAATCAAAACGTCTACCAATGCCTCAGGGATGCGCTCGAGGGCGCGAATCGCGTTATCTTCTTCGAGAACTATACGGAGGTCATCTTCAGACTCGATTACCAACTTGCGGCCCGCCTTGATGTCTTCGTCGCCATCAACTAGAGCGATACGGATTTGATTAGTCAACACGAGTTCCAGGGGCTAATTTGCCGATGTTAGGGAAAATGGCTGAAACCGTGAACCCGACCCCTGGGACCCTGGTGACCTCCACGCTGCCGTCATAAAGTGCAGCACGTTCTTTCATCGCGGTCACGTTTACTCCCGAAATAGGTTCGACCAGAGCTCGATAGTCCTCATCTGAGTTGTAGCCCTCGAAGAACGCAGAATCGCGGTTGGCTACCTCAATTCCGTTGTCTTTGATTAGCACCTGCATGCCATCAGAAACCCATGAGAAATCAATGGTTACGTCGGTTCCAATCGGACAATGCTGCTTCACGTTTTCAAGAGCATCGAAGGCAATTTTGAAAATTACCAACTCGGCACCTTCGTTTAGTGCAAATCGCTGCCCATCGTGGCGAACGGCGGCGTTGAAACCAAGCTCGCGATAGGTAACGGCAAGCGCTTCAAGGTCGTTGATGCGTGGCGGTGCGGCCTTAATAGCCTGCTCGCGGTTGAGCATGTCATAGAGACGACGAAGTTCAACGTGTGCAGCCTTCGCACTGACTCCGACTCGCTCGAGACTTCGCATTGCTGCCGAAGGATCAGCCTTTGCGGCATACAAACCGCCCTCGGTCTGGCTGACTACTGCGGTGACCTTTTGAATAATTAGTTCGTTAATGTCTCGAGCTATTTGAAAGCGTTCACGCTGCTGAGCATTCTCAAGTGCAAGTTGCGCCTGACGATTCATCGAAATAGCTCGGTCGAAGTCGGTTCCGACGTGAGTTTCGCGAGTGATAACTAGGGAGCCAACTAGAGCAAAGAGCAAGTTAAGGCTCAAGACAAGCAAGCAACCTAGTAGAAACGCAGTGAATCTGCCGTCATTGCCATTGATTTCGAGTCCGAAAAACGAGCTTCCGATTTGATAGTTAATGGCGGTGTATGCAGAAACTGCGATACCCCCGACGATGGCTACGGCAACGCCGATACGTCGAAGCAACTGTGAACGAGTGCCCGCTGACAGCAAGATGGCAAAACTGGCTGCGAGACCTGAATACACCGGAAGCAGTTCGAAATAGATAATTAGCACCGAGCTTGCCGCAATTAGCAGAATTGAAACCGGCCAATAAATGAAGACCATGCCTGTTGAAAGGCATAGAAGCGACGCGACAAGAAGTGTCTCTGGACCCTGGAAAACCAGATCTAATCCACCAAAAATAAGGAAGGTGGAAATGAAAAAGGAGCCGGATGCTAACCACTTGTGGTTGCGGATCCACTCGAACATGTGGCCTCCTGCATTATGGCTCCCCGGCTTGGACTCGAACCAAGAACCTATCGGTTAACAGCCGATTGCTCTGCCAATTGAGCTACCGAGGAATGCTTTCGCAGCCTCCAACACTAGCAAATAAATCTCAGCTGGAAACCAATAGTTGGCAATTTAGAGAATTATTTTGAACTTAGGTTTCCGTTTGCAACGCTGCTCAATAGCCGAGACCGCTATCAACCGTGCCGACCCAATCGCCTCGACCTTGCAGTGCTAAAACATTTACTCTGATTCGCTCAGCAAACATTCGAAGAACCATCTCTTTGGTGTCGGCGGTGTGTGGAGTGATAAGCATGTTTTTTGCCGCCCACAGTGGGTGCCCGTCAGGAAGCGGTTCAGGATCAGTCACGTCAGTGGCAGCTCCAGCTATCCGACCTTCGTTGAGTGCGGACACAAGCGCCTGAGTATTTATAACCGGGCCTCGGGCAACATTTACTAAATAACTAGTTGGCTTCATCAATGAGAGTCGCGCTGAGTTAATTAGATGGCGAGTCTCGTCAGTTAGAGCGCAAGCCAAAATAACCAGATCGGCGGCGGGAAGCACCGAATCAATTTCACTGAATGCAATCTGCTCGAATTCGACCAAATCAAGCCCGGGGCGATTCCGCACCAGTGTGATTTTTGCGCGGAAAGGTGAAAGCAACTTCAGCAACTCAGTCGTGATTCCTCCAGCGCCGACAATCACGATGTTTGAGTCATAGAAACTGAAAGCAAATTTGCGCCCCCAAGATTCAGCTTTTGCGCGTTCAGGAATCACACGAGCGAGCGCCAATGATAGGGCCAATGCGTGTTCGGCAACTGGTTCAGAGTACGAGCCTTTTGCTGAGGTGATTCGCAGCTGTGGTCGCGTCTTTGCCCATTCGATAATTTCAGCAAACGCATCAACACCAGCAAACGGCAATTGAACCCAGGTTATTTGCGGGTTCTGCAGCAGGGTTGTGCGAAGCAATTCTGGGCTGGCATAGTCGGTCCAGATAATTGAAGTGACATCTGGGCTTAGGGCTACCACCTCGCCACCAGCAGCTGCAACAGCTTCCTCGTATGATGCAAAAGTTTTAGGTTCTATAGCGATCAGAGGTTTCAACTTGGTTGCAACTTTCGACGCTGGGCTTCTAGTTCAACTAAAGCTCGCTGAATGCGTGCACCATCTCCGTTGTCGGCAGCTGGGTCAATCCGACGCAACTGAGCCAACAGCTCGGCCTTTTCGAGCCCTAGGGCGTTTATCAACGCTTTAGCAATAACACCCTGACCGTAGCGGGCTAATCCGGCTTCATCAGACGCCGGAAGCTCTTTGGCAGCAATCTCGCGAACCATCGACAGCAGTTCAGGCTGAACTGCTGTCGCAATTTGATTCAACCAGTCTGCCTGGCGCTGAGCAGATGCAACTAACAAAAGCGCCCGAAGAATGACGTTATGAGCTGGGGTGCTAAATCCAACAGTGGCGATCTTCTCGAGCGCTGAAGGCTCGTATACCTGCGGCAGCTGAATTAGAACCTCGAGGACCTGGCGCTCGAACCTGACGATTGGATCATTGAGATTAATTGTGGCAGTCAGCTGCTGCTCGAGAAGCGCGTCAGAGTTTTCAGCTGAAGGTTGATCTGAACTAGCCTGAGCCGCTCTAAGGCCTGCCACAGCTGAAGAAGTGGCCTGTTTCATGGCAATGTCGACCAAACTAGAGATTTCGTTTCCGTCGAGGCTTACCCAGCCAGCCAGCTCTCTGATGTACGCCGGGCGTAGTGCTGCGTCGCGGATTCCGGCAATGACTGGCGCTGCGGCTCGGGCCGCACCGACGCGGCCTTCAACAGTGTTTAGGTCAAATTTGGCGATGCGCTGACGAATTGCAAACTCAAACAACGGCTTCTTGTTCTCGATCATCGCCTGAACGGCCATGTCACCCTTGGCTGCGCGCAGGTCGCATGGGTCTAGCCCATCAGGTCCAACCGCAACATAGGTCGCTGCTGCAAACTTGTGCGAGTCATTGAAAGCTCGCATCGCGGCCTTCTGGCCCGCGGCATCTGGGTCGAAAGTGAAAATAACCTCTGCAGGAGTCTCGCGTTCGGCAGAAAGCATACGGTTCAAAATTCTGATGTGATCATCACCAAAAGCAGTGCCGCAAGTGGCCACAGCCGTTGTGACGCCAGCCAGGTGACAAGCCATGACATCGGTGTAGCCCTCAACGACTACGACCTGCTGCTGTTTAGCGATGTCCTTCTTAGCCAAATCGATTCCGTAGAGCACCTGCGATTTGTGATATACCAACGTGTCGGATGTGTTCAAGTATTTTGGGCCATTGTCGTCGTCAAAAAGCTTGCGTGCCCCAAAGCCAATGGTTTGGCCTGTGCTGTCGCGAATCGGCCAAATCAAACGACCACGAAACTTGTCATAGGTGCCCTTGTCACCCTTTGTAACCAGGGCTGCTTGAATCAGTTCTTCAGCGGTGAAACCCTGTTTAGTCAGATGATCAAAAAGCGAGCTCCAGGTTTTAGGGGCGAAACCTATTCCGAATTGCTCGGCAGCTGCGCGGTCAAAACCTCTACTTTTTAGAAAGTCGCGACCGACAATGGCTGCGTCTGTCATTAGCTGCGACTGATAGAACGCTGCGGCGGCGGCATTGGCCTCGAGAACTCGCGCACGCTGACCTTGATCCGGGTTTGCAGAACCTTCTTCATATGAGAGCGCAAAACCGATCTTGCCAGCACATTTCTCAACCGCTTCAGTGAATGACAGTTGATCCATTTGCTGCAGGAACTTGTAGACATCGCCACCCTCACCACAGCCGAAGCAGTGATAGAAACCTTGGGCCGGACGAACATTGAAAGATGGTGACTTTTCGTCGTGAAACGGGCAAAGACCCTTGAGCGAACCCACGCTGGCAGGGCGCAAGGCTACATACTCTGAAATGACATCGGCAATGTTGATGCGCGACTTGACCTCGTCAATGTCTTTTGCACGAATTTTGCCGGCCATAGTTTCGATTCTAGAGAGCGGTGGTTTGTTTGCTGGCCACTAGCCTGTGGTGCAGAGTGATGGCACTCTGATCAGTCAGCGAAGCAACCTGGTCGATTACAACTCTTCGCTGCGACTTCTCGTCATTAGCCAAGCGCCATGCTGAAGAGCAATAGGCGTCGAGAATTTCGCCGTTGCTTGCGAGAACAGCTTCAGCCAACTCGATCAAGAGACCGCGCTGCCATTCGTAATAAGGCTTGCGGCTCTCGATTGTCATCAGAAAAGCTGAGACAACCCCCTTGAGGATTGCGATCTCAGCGCTGACGGTGCGAGGGACCGAAAGAGTAGAGCCAAATCTTGCCAAAGACTCGCGCGGTGAAGTGTCGATGACCGCGGCGATAGTAGCCGAAACAAAGCGACCAATTAGTTCGCTGGTGAGGTTCTTGAGGTGCCCGTGGATGTCATTGCTGGCAGCATAGTGCGAAATCCAATACTTGGTTCCGCGAAGTCTCACTAGCGCTTGCTCCAGCTCGTCGAGTGAGTGTTTTTCACCACTCCAGTCTTTGACCTTGCGAAGAATTTCAGCCTCAGCAGCAGGATCATTCAAGACCTCTAGGTCAACGAATCCAGATACGATGGCGTCTTCGAAATCGTGAACTGAATAGGCAACATCATCGGCGAAATCCATGATTTGAGCCTCGACACATTTCTGGCGAAGCGGGGCATCGATGCGCAGCCAATTGAAGACCTCAAGGTCATCCTCGTAAGCACCAAACTTGAGCGACTGATCCGCACCAGAATCCTCAACTCCAGCGTCACGGCGCCAAGGATATTTGCAGGTGGCATCGAGGCTTGCTCTGGTGAGGTTCAAACCAAGACTCTTGCCTTCGGCATTGAAGACTTTCGGTTCAATGCGCGTTAGTAGCCTGAGGGTCTGGGCATTTCCTTCGAAACCACCAAAATCCGCCGACCACTCGTTCAAGGCTTTTTCGCCATTGTGCCCAAAAGGCGGGTGCCCGAGATCATGCGCGAGGCAGGCCATATCTACGACATCTGCGCTAACGCCAAGGTCGATTGCCATCTCACGGCCGATTTGAGCAACTTCGAGTGAGTGCGTGAGACGAGTTCGAGCAAAATCTCCACCTGATGGCGACAGCACCTGAGTTTTCGCGCCTAAGCGGCGAAGCGCAGAAGAGTGCACAACTCTGGCTCGGTCACGCGCAAACTCACTGCGACGAGTTGCCTGGTTGCGAACCTCTGGCAAGAATCGCTCGCGATCAAAATCGGTGTAGCCGAGTTCGGCTGAATCGCGCATATCCATTAGCCACCCGACACATTCAACTCAGCGTCTAGCAGGTTAGCCTTCTGCGAAGCGTTGAGTTCGGCAGAATCAAGCCATCCCTCTGGCAGTGAGCAGGTTTTGACACCACCGAGGCGCCCACGTGGGCCTTCAGCTAACTCACCCGGATAAGGCGCAGTGCGCTCGAGCGTGCCAAGAATGTCATCCATGTGACTAAGGCTTTGAACCTGCGACAGCGCAGCCCTGAATTCGCCACCTACTGGATAGCCCTTGAAATACCAGGCGACGTGCTTGCGGATGTCGCGGCAGGCATGCTCTTCGCTCTCAAAGAATTCAACAAGCAACTCGGCGTGACGCTTGAATGCGTCGGCTACTTCTCCGAGATTTGGCTGTATCTGCTCGATAGCGGCGTTCGAATTTGGATCGCGAGCGTATTCATCAAAAGCTGCCTGAAGGTCACCAAAAAGCCAAGGTCGACCGAGGCAACCGCGCCCGACTACAACTCCGTCTACGCCGGTTTCACGCATCATTCTGATGGCGTCAGCAGCACTCCAAATGTCGCCATTGCCAAGCACCTGCACGTCTGGCAAAGCCTCTCGAAGATCGGCGATCGAGCCCCAGTCGGCACTTCCGGCGTAATAGTCGGCAGCTGTGCGGCCATGGAGCGCAACGGCTGTCACACCTGCGTCACGTGCAGCCTTGCCCGAATCAAGAAAAGTCAGATGGTCGGCGTCGATTCCCTTGCGCATTTTCACAGTTAATGGAATTTCGCCCGCTGCCTTAACAGCCGACTGAACAATAGCCTCGAAGAGATCGCGCTTCCATGGCAGCGCTGCTCCCCCACCTTTGCGAGTCACCTTTGGCACTGGGCAGCCAAAATTTAGGTCAATGTGATCAGCGCGATCCTCGTCGACCAAAATCTTGATGGCGTCAGAGATTGTTTTTGGGTCGACACCATAGAGCTGCACCGAACGAATTTCTTCGCTTGGGTGGTGACCGACCAAGCGCATGGCCTCAGGGTTTCGTTCAACCAGAGCGCGTGATGTGATCATCTCAGCAACATATAGCCCGCCGCCAAACTCGCGGCAAAGCAAACGAAACGCGGTGTTTGTGATGCCAGCCATCGGCGCTAAAACCACTGGGGTTTTGATCGCTAACTTGCCGTATTTGAGGCCCGGCATGGCTGACACCACAGACATTCGACTAAGAAACTAGCTTGCCGCCAAGGTATTCGCGAAGCTTGCTCAGCGAAACACGCTCTTGCTGCATTGTGTCGCGCTCGCGCACAGTCACAGCCTGGTCGTCGAGTGAATCAAAGTCGACGGTGATACAGAACGGAGTTCCGATTTCATCCTGACGACGGTAGCGACGACCGATTGCGCCAGAGTCATCGAAGTCGATGTTCCAGTGGCCACGAAGTTCAGCTGCCAAATTGCGAGCAATTGGTGAGAGGTCTTCGTTTCTTGAGAGCGGCAGCACAGCAGCCTTGACCGGAGCTAGGCGGTAGTCGAGGCGGAGTACGGTGCGAACGTCGACACCGCCCTTGGTGTTAGGCGCCTCATCCTCGTGATACGCGTCAACCAAGAAAGCCATTAGTGAACGAGTTAGGCCAGCAGCCGGCTCAATAACGTATGGAATCCAGCGCTCTCCCTTGACCTGGTCGAAGTAGCTTAGGTCGACCCCTGACTCGGCTGAGTGAGTCTTTAGGTCGAAATCAGTGCGGTTAGCGATGCCCTCAAGCTCACCAAACTCACTGCCCTGAAAACCGAAACGGTATTCGATGTCAACGGTGCGCTTTGAATAGTGCGAAAGCTTCTCTTTGGCGTGCTCGTAAAGTCGAAGGTTGTCTGGGTTGATACCTAGATCGGTGTACCAGTTCATGCGCTGTTCGATCCAGTAGTCATGCCACTCTTCGTCAGTGCCTGGCTCGACGAAGAATTCCATCTCCATCTGTTCAAACTCGCGAGTTCTAAAGATGAAGTTTCCCGGGGTGATTTCGTTGCGGAAAGACTTTCCGATCTGACCGATACCAAACGGAGGCTTCATTCTGGCCGCGCCAAGAACGTTCGCAAAGTTCACGAAGATTCCTTGTGCGGTTTCTGGGCGAAGGTAGTGCAGACCTTCTTCGGCGGCCACTGGGCCCAAGAAAGTCTGAAGCAAACCGTTGAATGCCTTAGGTTCAGTCCAGGTGCTCTTGCTGCCGCAGTTCGGGCAGGCAATGTCGTTCATCGATTCAGGCGCGCGACCCTTCTTTTCTTCGAAGGCCTCTTCTAGGTGGTCCTGGCGAAAACGCTTGTGACAAGCAGTGCACTCAATCAGTGGGTCTGAGAATTCACGAACGTGACCAGAGGCCTCCCAGACCTTGCGAGGCAAGATGACCGAAGAGTCAAGACCAACGATGTCTTCGCGGCTGTTAACCATGGTGCGCCACCACTGACGCTTGATGTTTTCTTTCAGCTCAACGCCTAGCGGTCCGTAATCCCAGGCGGAACGGCTTCCGCCGTAGATTTCACCGGCCTGAAAGACAAAACCACGACGTTTTGCGAGTGAAATTACTGAATCAAGACGGTTTGGGGTGGCCACTTAAACTCCATAGTTCTCGGTGCTGCTGGATGCCGCGCCGGTTGTGTGCGAAGTGCCTAGTCTAACCTCGAGTGGCTAGTTTTTACCGGTTTTAGCCGGCTTATCCACTGCCCCACCAAAACGGCGATTGCGAGACGAGAAGTTCGAGATAGCAGACCAAAGAGAGGTGCGATCGAAATCCGGCCAAGGAGTATCGATAAAAACAAATTCAGCGTAGGCAGACTGCCACAGCAAGAAATTGCTGATTCGCTGCTCGCCCGAACTGCGAATAAATAGATCGACGTCTGGCAGATACCCGCTGTTTAGATACTTAGAAATTGTTCGCTCGGTTATTGATCCGGGTTTGAGCTTGTTGGATTCAATGTCTTTAGACATCTGATTGATCGCATCGATCATTTCTATTCTTGAGCCGTAGTTAACACACATTGTCAACACCAGCTTTGAATTCTTTTCGGTTAGCTTCTCGGCTGCCTCGAGTTCGCTTATTACGGTTGACCAAAGCTTAGGCCGGCGACCAGCCCACCGAATGCGCACACCCCAGTGATTCAACTGATCGCGACGACGACGCAAGACTTCGCGATTGAAGCCCATCAAGAAACGAACTTCTTCAGGTGAGCGTTTCCAGTTCTCAGTTGAGAACGCATACACCGTCAGGTATTTCACGCCAGCCTCGAGAGCCCCAGCGACAACATCGAGCAGTGCTGCCTCGCCAGCTTTGTGACCTTCGATGCGGGTTAGACCACGGCTATTTGCCCAGCGTCCGTTGCCATCCATGACGATTGCAACGTGTTTAGGCACGGCACCCGACTCGAATTTCGGCGCAAGAATGCCAGGCTTTTCGACCGCCATAAATTCAGTCATTAGCGCTCCACGTGCTGAAGTGATTTGAGACCGCGCTCAATGTGCCACTGACTATAAGCAGCGACGATTCCTGATGCGGCTGAGCGAATGCTCTCTGGAGAAGAATCTAACAAAGCCCAGTCGCCAGATAGCAGGGCTCCTAGGTGTTCGGCGGTGAGTGGATCGATGACCGCGGCTCCAGCCGGGCGACACTCGCGACAGACAACTCCGCCGACTTGCATCACGAATGCCTCGTGAGGTCCAGGCTCACCACAGCGCGAGCAGTCAAAAAAGTTCGGCGCCCATCCGGCAATTGCTAGAGCGCGCAACAGATACGAGTCAAGAATCAAACCAGGCTCGTGTTCACGATTAGATAGCGACCTAAGTGCACCAACCAAAAGCAGGTACTGCTGCGGCTGAGAGTCTTCGCCGGTCAGACGCTCTGCTGTTTCAACCATTGCAGTTGCCGCGGTGTAGGCCGAATAGTCTTCGATAATCTCTCGGCCATACGAGCCCAGGGTTTCAACCTGGCTAACCGTGTCTAGATTGCGCCCCTCGTAGAACTGAACGTCGGCGACCATAAATGGCTCGAGCCGGGCACCGAACTTGGACGCGGTTCGGCGAACACCCTTTGCAACAGCCCTAACCTGCCCGTGATAACGCGACAAAAAGGTTACAATTCGGTCTGCCTCACCTAGTTTGTGAGTGCGCAGAACAACCGCTTCATCTCGATAGGTAGGCACCAAACAAGTATCTACCCCGCAATGCGATTAGCCTCGGATTGCTCGGTTTACCGACGAAATAACTGCCTTAAGGGACGCGGTTGAGATGTCGCCATCGATTCCAACACCCCAAAGTGTTTTTCCGTTGACCTCTAGTTCGACGTAGGCAGCTGCCTGGGCGTCTCCGCCAGCCGAAAGAGTGTGCTCTACGTAGTCCAGCAAGCGAACCTGAACACCCTGTTGCTCAAGAACGTTCAAGAACGCCGAGATCGGGCCGTTACCGGTGCCGTGAGCCTCAAGCTCGCCCTCGCCATCGCGAAGCTGAATATCAAGCTGAACAACACCGTCCATTTCAGACTCGGTGCGCATCTTCTTTAGCTCGAAACGACCCCACTTTAGATCGATACGGTCGCCCGGCGCTGGCAAATACTCATCGATGAAGATGTCCCAAAGCTTCTCTGACGAAACTTCGCCGCCTGAGGAATCTGTGACGTTTTGAACCACGCGTGAGAACTCGATCTGAAGTTTGCGAGGAAGGTCAAGGTGGTGGTCGGTCTTCAAAAGATAGGCGACACCACCCTTGCCTGACTGTGAATTAACGCGGATAACAGCCTCGTAGCTGCGACCAACATCTTTAGGGTCGATTGGCAAATAAGGCACAGCCCAGACAAGATCGTCGATGTCGACGCCCTTCTCGCCAGCTTCTTTGTGCATGAGCTCGAAGCCCTTTTTGATTGCATCCTGGTGCGAACCAGAGAACGCGGTGTAAACCAAGTCGCCACCGTAAGGTGAACGTTCAGGAACCGGTAGCTGGTTGCAGTATTCAACCGTGCGTTTGATCTCATCAAGGTTGCTGAAATCAATGTGCGGGTCAACGCCCTGGCTGAAAAGGTTCAAACCCAAAGTGATTAGGTCCACGTTTCCAGTGCGCTCACCATTGCCGAAAAGGCAACCCTCGATGCGGTCTGCTCCTGCAAGATATCCGAGTTCGGCGGCTGCGACTGCGGTGCCGCGGTCGTTGTGCGGGTGCAGTGAAATCAGGATGCTGTCGCGCTTTGAAATGTTGCGACTGACCCACTCAATTGAATCGGCATAAACGTTTGGTGTTGCCATTTCAACGGTAGCCGGAAGGTTGATGACCATCTTGTGATCAGGGGTTGGCTGGATGATGTCGATTACGGCATCGCAAACCTCGACTGCGTATTCAAGCTCAGTGCCGGTGTATGACTCTGGAGAGTATTCGTAGTAGACATCGGTGTCTGGGATGATGGCTTCCATTTCACGACACTTCTTGGCACCGTGAACAGCGATCGCCTTGATGCCGTCTTTGTCTTGGTTGAAAACAACGCGACGCTGAAGCACTGAAGTTGAGTTGTAGAAGTGAACGATGGCTTTTTTAGCACCCTTTAGAGACTCATAGGTTCGTTCAATTAGTGAGTCGCGGGCCTGAGTAAGAACCTGGATAGTGACGTCACTCGGAATGTGACCGTCTTCGATAAGTAGACGCACAAAGTCGAAGTCAGTTTGGCTTGCCGATGGAAAGCCAACTTCGATTTCTTTGTAGCCCATGTTCACCAAAAGTTGGAACATCTTTAGCTTGCGCTCTGGGCTCATTGGGTCAATAAGTGCTTGATTGCCGTCACGTAGGTCAACGGCGCACCAGCGCGGCGCCTCGGTGATCAGCTTGCTTGGCCAGGTGCGGTCAGGCAGATCAACTTTGATTTGCTCGTGAAACGGCACGTATTTGTGCACTGGCATGCCAGAAGTTTTTTGGGTGTTTTCCATGTGGGTGTCTTCCTTGAAAGTTATGGGTCAGCCGACAAAAGGCTCCGCGACGAGGAAGGCCGGGTTAGGCCTCGTCGCGGCCACTAAGTAGCAGACCGAAGAACACGGCTTCAGACTACGCCCGATGTCTCTAAAAACCAAGTTTGCCGAGCTGCTTTGGGTCACGCTGCCACTCACTGGCTACCTTCACCCGAAGACCCAAAAAGACTTTGTGTCCGATCAGCTTCTCGATTTCAAGTCGTGCGCGCTTGCCAACGTCAATCAGTCGACCACCGCGGTGTCCGATGATGATTCCCTTTTGACTGTCGCGCTCAACAAAAATGTTGGCGTGGATGTCGGTTAGGTCTTTGCCCTCGCGCTTAGAAATTTCGTCAATTGTGACTGCAATTGAGTGCGGTAGTTCATCACGCACACCCTCAAGGGCAGCCTCGCGAATCAGCTCGCAAATACGATTTTCGAGTGTTTCGTCAGTGACCGAATCAGGCGGATAAAGCGCCGGCGATTCGGGCATCAATTCGATGAGCACCTTGGTCAGAACGTCAAGCTGGTCTTCGGCGACTGCGGATACCGGAATGATGGCTTCAAAATCGCGCAACTTCTGCACATCGATCAATTGACGCGCGAGCGCCTCTGGTGATACAAGTTCACACTTTGTGACAATTGCAATCTTCTTGGCTCGTCTGAATTCGTCGAGTTGGTCGTTGATAAAAGTGTCGCCCGGGCCGATCTTTTCGTTCGCTGGAATGCAAAGACCAATCACATCGACATCGCCAAGGGTCTGTTCAACCAAGTCGTTTAATCGCTGACCCAGAAGAGTTCTTGGGCGGTGCAAGCCAGGCGTGTCGACCAAGATCAGTTGGCCATAATCACGGTGAACAATGCCGCGAATGGCACGTCTCGTGGTTTGCGGCTTAGCCGAAGTAATCGCAATTTTCTCGCCGACCAGTGCATTGGTCAGCGTTGACTTTCCGACATTTGGGCGACCGACAAACGAGGCGAATCCGGCGCGGTGGTTTTGGTTAGTCATCTTCTCCTGCTGAGTCAAAAGCGCTCTTTGCATCTCGAAGGTCTTGTTCGAGTTCCACCTTCACGGTGATCAAGCGCTTTCTTCTTGCTTCAACCACCTCTGCTGTCAGCTTAAGGCCAGAGACTATGACCGAGTCACCCTTGACAGGCAAACGCCCAAGTTCTTTGGTGAGCAATCCGCCAACGGTGTCGACATCTTCGTCTTCTAGCTCCAGTTCAAACAGCTCTCCCAGATCGAAAAGTGAATACCTTGCCGTCATTCGATAGAGCCCGTCTGAAATCTTGGCTAAATCTGGAGCATCGCGGTCATACTCATCTGAAATTTCACCTACGATTTCCTCAATCAAGTCTTCCAGTGTCACCAAACCGGCTACGCCACCATATTCATCAACGACTACTGAAATGTGACGCGAGGTTTGCTGCATCTCTCGAAGTAGGTCGTCAACCGGCTTTGATTCGGGCACAAAGGTGACCGGGCGAGCCAGGTCAAGCAGCGACAATCTGCCTGAGCCGGTTGCATTTTCATGCTGATAGCGCGCGACATCTTTGATGTAGAGGACTCCTCTAATGTCATCAACGTTGTCACCCACCACTGGCAGCCTTGAGAAGCCTCGGGCCAAAAAGACCGACATTGATTGAGTCAGGCTCGCATCAGCCGAGATGGTCGCCATGTCTACTCGTGGAACCATGACTTCGCGAACAATGGTTTCTCCGAACTCTTCGACCGAGTCAAGCAGTTCTTGTTCGAACTCTTCGGGAGCTTCATCTTTTGGAAGTGAAATGGGACTGAAAGCGATTTGCATCGAACGAACCATTGGCAACGAAGCCTTAACCAGCCAACGACCAAAATTCCGGTTCGCCAAGCTGCGCCCAAGAAGCTGGCTAACGAAAATTAGTGAAAACATCAGAGCGACAGCAGTTAGAGTTGTCGCCCACCATGGCATGGAACTCGGCGCCAGCAACTGCCCAATTAGAACACCGAAAATGCTCGCTGACACCATGCGCAAGAAGCCCACTGATTCGGCCGCGGCTTTATCTGAGGTTGAGAACTCGAGGGAAGCCCTGAGAACTGAGAAATATGGAACCGCGATGACTAAAAAAGCTAACGCGATACCAAGAAAAATAGGCATTACTCTGCTGAACCTCGGTGTGCATCAGAAATCGTTGGCTCAGGGATGGCGCCTTCGATTCCTTCGACCTGAAAAAAGGCGCCAAGAATTAGCTTCTGAAGACCGAACATTTCGGCCTCTTCTTCGGGAGTTCCGTGATCAAACCCCAAAAGGTGCAGGATTCCGTGAGTCGTCAGCAGTAGCACCTCGGCGGTCAAGTCGTGCCCAGCATTTTTAGCCTGCTTCTGAGCCACCTGCGGGCAAATCACAATGTCACCGAGCAGGCCAGCTGGGGTTATGTCACCGTCTTTGCCAGGTCGAAGTTCGTCCATCGGAAAACTGAGTACGTCAGTTGCGCCTGGCTCATCCATCCACTGAATGTGGAGTGACTCCATGGTCGCCTCATCGGCGAAAATTACTGACAGGTCTGCGTCACGGTGTACGTGCAGTTGATCGAGCGCAAAAGTTGCAAGCTTGAGAACAAGCGCTTCTTCGACAGCAACGGTTGATTCGTTGTTGATGTCTATGGTCACTTGGCGCCACTCCCCTTAGATTTTGAATTCTGTAAAGCTGCGCTTGAAGACTTCGCTGATGCGGCGGAATCCAGTGCCGCATAGGCATCAACAATCTTTCCGACGAGAGTGTGACGCACCACGTCTTCAGAACCTAGTGTCGAAAAGTGAATGTCCTCAACTGCAGATAGTGCCTTAGCAGCGGTCTTGAGGCCAGATGTGCCGCCCGGAAGGTCAATCTGAGTGATGTCGCCGGTGACGATCATCTTTGAATTGAAGCCCAGGCGGGTTAGGAACATTTTCATTTGCTCGGGAGTGGTGTTTTGCGCCTCATCAAGAATGATGAATGCGTCGTTCAAAGTCCGTCCACGCATGTAGGCCAATGGCGCTACTTCGATCGTTCCGGCTGCTATGAGCTTTGGGACTGTTTCTGGCTCGAGCATTTCGTGCAGGGCGTCGAAGAGAGGCCTTAGGTAAGGATCAATTTTGTCATTGAGCGTGCCCGGCAAGAAACCAAGGCGTTCACCCGCCTCAACGGCTGGTCGAGTCAAAATTATTCGGCTTATTTCTTTACGCTGCAGCGCCTGAACTGCTTTAGCCATCGCCAAATAGGTTTTACCCGTTCCGGCCGGACCGATTCCGAAGACGATGGTGTTCTCGTCGATTGCATCCACGTAGTTTTTTTGACCTACGGTTTTTGGTCGAATGCTCTTGCCGCGTGAGCTCAGAATCGACTGACTGAGCACATCGGCTGGTCGCAGTCTTGAGTCTTCGGCGATCATTCGAGCTGAACGCTTGACGTCTGCTGGAGCAAGATCTTGACCGTCAGCCACCAATTCGATCATCTCTGAAATAAGCCTCGAAGCCGCTGCAACAGCCGATTCGACTCCGCTGAGTACGATCTCGTTTGAACGAACCATCACGTCAACCGACGGGTGATCAAGCTCGAGCGTCTTGAGAAGGTTGTCTTCGGGGCCGAGAAGCGAGACCATGTCGATACCCAGCACTGAAATGCGTTCGGTTGCGTTGCGCTGCGGCTCCTGCTTAGGCAATTGACCCCTTCGAGCTTTGGCTCAGAATGTGTCCGTGAACGTGAAATACTGTTTGACCAGCTGCAGCACCGGTATTGAACTGCAAGCGATAGTGTCCGTTGGTCTGCTCTGCAGCAACTTCAGCAACAAACCGCATAAATTCGGCGGTGATTCCGCTATCGTTCAGGGCTAAATCGCTCACGTTAGAAAAGTGCTGCTTTGGCACGGCAAGGATGTGCACTGGCTGCTCTGGATTGATGTCGTGGAATGCAATCGCGTGCTCGTTCTCAGCAACCTTGGTGCTAGGAATCTCACCGGCAACAATCTTGCAAAAAATGCAGTCTGACAAAGTATCTCCTTCGGTTCAAAGTCTAATTAGGACCAAGCGCCACTGACGGCTAGTAGCCCGGAAAGTGCCGCAACACCCGCAGTTGAGGTTCTCAGAATTGGCGCACCTAGATTTAAACGACGAGCACCGGCTGCCTCAAAAGCAGTCAATTCTTGGTCTGAGATTCCGCCTTCAGGGCCTACCACAAGCAACAATTTTCCGGCCTGCGGAAGCTTGTTTGAAGCCAAGCCGGCGCTTGCTGTTGGGTCAAGAATGATTACCTGTTCGAAGTCAGCAAAAGTCGCAGCGAGCTGCTTGCTGGTTAGCGGGTCGAAAACCGCTGGTTCGAAAACTCGCAGGGATTGCTTGGCAGCTTCATTGACAATGGTCTGCCAGCGGGATTTGCCTTTTTCGACTTTGGCGCCATCCCAGCGCGAAACCGAGCGCTCCGATTGCCATGGATAAATTCCAAAAATACCCAGTTCAGTAGCAGCTTGGATTGCCAGTTCATCACGATCGCCCTTGGCTAACGCCTGTGCCAAGAAGAACTGAACGGCTGGTATTTGTTCGTCAATAACCTGAGTGACAGCAATTGTCAGACTTTTGCCAGTTAGCTCTTGTACTTGTCCGCGAACCCTGAGCCCTGATCCGTTTGAAAGCTGAATAGCTTCGCCGGGTTTCATGCGCCGAACGGCTATTGCGTGCTTTGCCTCTGGGCCATCGAGTTCAACTAGCGCACCGACCGCTGGAACGGTCGCGAATTCTGCCCGAAAAAGTGGCTCTACCAACTACTTGCGCTTTCCGGCAAAGAATCCACTTGCGTGCGACACCAGCTTGATGCTGTCTGATTTACGCAGGCTGGCTAGGGTGCGGAACAGCTCTTTTTGCTTGCCATCAAGCTTCGTTGGAGTGTTTACCTGGAACTTGACCAGCAAATCACCGCGCCCTGAATTGCGCAGGTGAGTAATGCCCTTGGCCTTGATGGTCAAAACATCACCGCTTTGCTGCCCAGGTGCAATGTCGATGTCGATCTCACCGTCAAAAGTTTGAATCTTGGCACGAGAGCCTAGAACCGCATCGTGTAGCGGAACTTCGACGGTGCAGGTCAAATTGTCACCCTGTCGCCCAAAAATGTCGTGCGGCTTGACCGCGATGTCGACATATAGGTCACCACTCTGGCCACCGGCAAAACCAACTTCACCTTGGCCGGCAAGCTGCAAACGAAGCCCGTCTTCGACTCCAGCCGGAACATTTAGCTCGATGTTTCGACGAGCTCTGACTCGACCCTGGCCACGGCAATCGACACAAGGCGAAGGAATCACTTGCCCATATCCGCGACAGGTTCCACACGGCTGCGAGGTCACCACATTGCCCAAAAGCGAGCGCACCTGGCGTTGAATTTGACCCGAACCACGACAAATGTCACAGATTGAAGGCTCGGTGCCTGGCTGGCAACAATCACCCTGACAGGTTTGACATAACACGGCGGTGTCGACTTCAACACTTCGCTGGCAACCGAAGACCACGTCATCCAGGTTCAAATCAACCCGGATAAGGGCGTCTTGCCCACGCTCTTGACGAGACTTTGGGCCACGCTGACCGCCACCAAAACCGCCACCGAAGAAGGTGTCGAAAATGTCGCCGAAGCCACCAAAATCGCCACCGAAACCGGATGCCCCGCCCGAGTCATACTGGCGTCTTGCGGTTGGGTCGCTCAAAACCTCGTAGGCGTGTGTGACCAACTTGAAACGCTCTTGAGCTTCGTCGGCAGGGTTCACATCAGGGTGCAGTTCGCGAGCCAGCTTTCGATAAGCCTTTTTGATCTGGTCTTCGCTTGCATCGCGCGAAACGCCTAGTACTTCGTAGTGATCTGCCACTTTTGCCTTTACTGATTGCTGAGAGCGCGGGTTAGATAACGAGCCACGGCTCGAACAGCCGAAATGTTTTGCGAATAGTTCATGCGAGTAGGCCCAAGTAGGCCAACCTTGGCAATCTCAGAGCCCTGGTTTTCATAGCCGCTAGCCAAAATTGTTGCGCCACTGAGACCGGCAACCGAATTCTCGGTGCCAATTCGAACAGCAACGCCGTTGGCATCGTCTTGCATTTCGGCCAAGAGCTTGAGCAAAACAACCTGTTCATCGATAGCCTCTAGCACCGGCAGCAGACTGCCTGCGAAGTCTGCTTCGCGACGAGCCAAATTGGCAGTGCCAGCAAGCAGAATCTTCTCTTGGCGCGAAGAATCGACCTGGTCAAGAAGCGCATCAACTACCAACTGAACTTGAACGCCCTTGTCTAGCTGAAAACCTTGGATGAAGCCGCTCAAGCGGTCGCTGACCGAAGTGAGGGGCTGGCCAACCAGCATGGCTGAAAGGCGCGATTTGAGTTCAGAGACAAACTCAAGGTCTACCAGCTGCCCTAGCTCGACTATGTGCTGTTGCACTCGTGCTGAATCGGTGACCAAAATCAAAAGCAAGCGAGTATCAGCAACGGCGATTAGTTCAACCGTTGCCACCTTGGCCTTGCCAAGGCTTGGGTACTGCACAATTGCAACCTGGTTTGTCAGCTGCGAGAGTGAACGCACCGCGCGGCTAAGGGTTTCATCCAGGTCGGCAGAATCGGAGAGAAAATTCTCGAAAACAGTCTTTTCGGCTGAGCTCAGCGGCTTGACCTGCTGAAGCTGATCGACGAACAGGCGATAGCCCTTGTCGGTGGGCACGCGACCGGCTGAAGTGTGCGGTGCGTGAATGAGTTTTTCGTCTTCAAGCAGCGCCATGTCGTTGCGAATTGTGGCAGCTGAAACGCCGAACTGGTGGCGCTCGACCAGTGATTTTGAACCTACCGGCTCGTTGCTTTCGATGTAGTCATTAACAATCGCTCGCAGAACCTCGAGGCTTCGTTCTGGAATCACTTTTCACCCACTTAGCAGTCTTGCCCTTTGAGTGCCAATTCTAATCTGCTGAGGCTGAAATCACTCAAGAATCTGGCGCACCAGCGAGTCAGCGAGCAGTCTGCCTTTTAGAGTCAAGACCAACCTGCCACGCAACGCTAATGGCCCGTCAATCAACCCATCTGCAATGAACTGCGACACTAGCTTGGGTGAGTTTGGGTTTATCTGTTTGACCAGGTCGAGTTCGAGCCCGTCGCTGATGCGAATCTCAAGCAGAATACGCTCAGCATCGCGAGTTGCTTGATCGAGCACTTCACGGCCCAGTGCCGGCGAATTGCCCTCGTTCAGTCGACTCGAATAGGCACTTGGATGCTTCGCATTCCACCAACGCACGCCGCCGAAATGGCTATGCGCTCCGGGGCCATAGCCCCACCAATCCTGGCCACGCCAGTAGGCCTTGTTGTGCAGCGATGCAGTTGAATCAGTTGTAGACCAGTTGCTGACCTCGTACCAGCTAAAACCGGCCTCGCTCAAAATCTGATCGGCGAGCTCGTATTTATCAGCCTGCAAATCTTCGTCGGGTTCAATTAGTTCACCGCTTCTGATTTGGCGGGCAAGCTTGGTGCCATCTTCGACTATCAACGAGTAGGCAGAAATGTGGTCGGGCTGCATTTCAACAGCCGCAGTTAGTGAGGTTTGCCACTCTTCAAGAGTTTCGCCGGGTGCGCCATAAATCAGGTCGACCGAAGTCGAAAGACCAACTGACTTTGCTGCCGAGACAGCGGTAGGCACGTTTTCTGGCTGGTGACTGCGCTCTAGGGTCGCCAAAACACTAGGAACTGCTGATTGCATGCCGAACGAGATGCGATTGAAGCCACCGGCGGCAAGGGTTTCGAGATATTGCTCATCGACATTGTCTGGATTTGCCTCAGTGGTTATTTCTGCACCTGAAGCTAGACCGAAACTTTGACGCAGTGCGTCAAGCGCCCTAACCAGGTCGGCTGCCGGCAATTGAGTTGGGGTTCCGCCACCGAAAAATACCGTTTGAAATGGCCGGTCATCGCTGGTGATTGCTTTTGAAAGTGCAATTTCTTTGATCAGAACATCAACGAAATCCGACTGTTTGACACCGCTTAGTTCAGTTGCCGTGTAGGTGTTGAAATCGCAATAGCCGCAGCGAACACGGCAAAACGGGATGTGCACATAGGCGTGCAGGGTCCGCAAGTCTCGACCAATAAGCGCCTGCTTTGGCAGCTCTCCGGAGTCAGGCACCGGCTCGCCGATAGGCAGTGGGCCAGCCACTACTTGCCCTTCTTCTCGCCCTTTGAATCAGCGTCGGTCGAAAGTGCGGCGATGAATGCTTCTTGTGGCACCTCCACGCGACCAACCATCTTCATGCGCTTCTTACCTTCTTTTTGCTTCTCGAGAAGCTTGCGCTTTCGGCTGATGTCACCGCCGTAACACTTGGCAAGAACGTCTTTTCGCATTGCACGGATTGACTCACGCGCGATAATTCGAGAACCAACCGCCGCCTGAATTGGCACCTCAAACTGTTGGCGAGGAATTAATTCGCGAAGCTTGCTGGTAATCATCACTCCGTAGGCATAAGCCTTGTCTTTGTGAACGATGGCGCTAAACGCGTCAACTTGCTCGCCCTGAAGAAGCAGGTCAACCTTGACCAAGTCGCCGGCAGCAAGGCCGGTTTCTTCGTAGTCAAGAGACCCGTAGCCCTGTGTCTTGCTCTTGAGCTGATCGAAGAAGTCGAAAACAATTTCTGCCAGCGGCAGGTCATAGCGAAGCTGAACGCGGTCTTCACCGATGTACTGCATGTCAACCATTACGCCACGGCGACTCTGGCAAAGCTCCATGACAACGCCAACGTAATCTTTAGGAATAAGCACGGTTGCTCGAACCATAGGCTCAAGTACCTGCTTCACCTTGCCGGTAGGAAACTCACTTGGGTTGGTAACGGTGATTTCTTTTCCGTCTTCCATGGTCACTTCATAGATAACCGAAGGGGCGGTTGCGATTAGGTCTAGGCCGAACTCGCGCTCTAGGCGCTCAGTCACAATCTCTAGGTGCAAAAGACCCAAGAATCCACAGCGGAATCCGAAACCAAGAGCAACCGAAGTTTCAGGCTCATAAACCAAAGCGGCATCACTGAGTTTTAGCTTGTCGAGCGCCTCACGAAGTGCCGGGTAATCTGAGCCATCAATTGGATAGATGCCCGAATAGACCATTGGAAGCGGCTCTTTGTAGCCCTTTAACGCCTCGGTAGCCGGACGCTGGTGATTCGTGACGGTGTCACCCACCTTTGATTGGCGAACGTCTTTTACGCCGGTAATCAAATAGCCAACTTCACCAACGCCAAGACCCTTGGTTGGCTCTGGCTCTGGCGAAGAAACGCCGATTTCAAGTAGTTCGTGAACTGCGCGAGTTGACATCATCTGAATCTTTTCGCGCGGGGCAAGCTTGCCGTCGATCATTCGGATGTAGGTGACCACACCGCGATAGCTGTCATAGACGGAGTCGAAAATCATGGCGCGAGCCGGGGCATCTGGGTTGCCAACCGGTGCCGGAATAGTGTTGACGATCTTGTCAAGCAAAATGTCGACACCCATGCCGGTCTTTCCAGAGACGCGCAAGCAGTCTTCTGGGTTGCCGCCGATTAGGTTGGCTAGCTCTTCGGCATACTTCTCAGGCTGTGCCGCTGGCAGGTCTATTTTGTTCAAAACCGGGATGATGGTGAGGTCGTTCTCCATCGCTAGATAAAGGTTGGCTAGAGTCTGAGCTTCGATGCCCTGTGCAGCGTCAACTAGCAAAACCGCGCCTTCGCAGGCAGCTAGAGAGCGTGAAACCTCGTAAGTAAAGTCAACGTGCCCCGGGGTGTCAATCATGTTTAGCGCGTAGGTCTGACCCTCTAACTCCCATGGCATGCGAACAGCCTGCGATTTGATGGTGATTCCGCGCTCTCGCTCGATATCCATGCGGTCTAGGTATTGGGCTCGCATTGAGCGGTCATCGACGATGCCGGTGAGCTGCAGCATGCGGTCGGCCAAAGTTGACTTGCCATGATCAATGTGAGCGATGATGCAGAAATTGCGAATTTGCGCCGGATTGGTCTTGGCTGGCTCTAGCCGTTTTAAAGCGCGTGGCGACAAAATTACCTCTAAAAGAATTGGGGACTCGTGCGCGAGTCAAATCATTCTCGCACAGCCGGCGTGGTTTTTTCGGTTCAAGCTTGCCTATAGCAGGATTGCGCTGGTAGCATAAAGGGTCGATACGGATGAGTGTCTCCATCCAAATCCCACACAAGTTTTGAATTTGTTCCGTGCGCCCGCTGAAGCGGTCGTGCAAATAAGAAAGTGAAACATGGCAAACATCAAGTCACAGATCAAGCGCGTTCTAACCAACGCAAAGGCTACCGAGCGCAACAAGGCCGTAAAGAGCGAGCTAAAGACCGCTGTTCGTGCCGCTCGTGAGGCAGTAGCAACCGGAGACAAGGCAAAGGCAGCAGCAGCTGTTGCTCTAGCAAACAAGAAGCTAGACAAGGCAGTTTCAAAGGGAGTAATCCACAAGAACCAGGCCGCTAACCGCAAGTCTTCAATCGCGAAGAAAGCTTCAGCTCTCTAAAGATTTATAAAAAAACCCGCCGACTAAAGTTGGCGGGTTTTTTGTTTAAGCGAAAGTTTGTTGCCGGCCTTTATTTAGCAGCGTGAATGTGCCCCGGTCGGCCAGCAATGAAACCGGCAACTGTCTGCACGCAGGTTGCTACCAGCACTAGCAATAGACCAGATGTCCATGAACCTGAAGCTTCGCGCAGTGCACCGATTGCAAACGTGAAGGTTGCCGCGATCAAATAGCCAATCCCCTGGGCCAAGGTTGAAAGCTGCGTGGTCTGCACGTGATTTGCCGCGCGAGTTGAAATAAACGAAAGCGACATCGGAAATGTGGTGGCCTGGCCTAGTCCGATAAGAATGCAACCGGCTATAGCAAGGTTTGGTGAAGCAAGCAGGAACGCATAGCCGAGAGCGGTGAGCAGACTCACGCCCACGGCCAGCCAGGCGAGGCTCTTCATCCGTGTGAAAAAGTAACTCGCTATTAGCGAGAACGGGACGCCGATGAAGGTTGTGACCGCCAGCATGTTGCCGGCGTCAACTGCCGAAAAACCGAAATCGCGCAGCATCGAGGCGAGCCAATTTAGAACTAGATAGAAACCAGCTGACTGAAGCGCAAAAAAGCAAATGATTGACCAGCCGAGGCCTGAACGAAGAACTGCGTTTCTTTCAGCTTTGAAATCGCCTGAGCTAACTTGCCCACGATTGGAGTCTTGCTTGGCAAAGCGCAGCCAAGCCAATGCCGCCAGCAGCGCGACGGGAAGCCAAGCTAGTAGAGAGATGCGCCACGAACCAAATGAATCACCAAGAGGCACTGCGACTGCTGCTGCGATCGACGCAGCGACGCCAAAGATAGCCGCATAGGCACCGGTCGCCATTGGAACAGCTGCCGGAAACTCATTGCGCACGAAACTCGGAAGCAAGACGTTGTTGACGGCAATGGCGAAACCGATAGCCAAAGTACCCAACGCAAAAATTGTGAACTCACCAGAAATGCGAACAGCGAGACCGACCGCAATCACGATGGTGAGTAGAAATACTGACCGATTTAGGCCAAATACTCGCACCAGCAGCGGGCTGAAGAATGCGCCAAAACCAAACAGCAATACCGGCAAGGCGGCAATAAGGCTAACCTGCCAGGCTTCGAGTGCAAGTGACTCTTTGATTTCAGGCAAAAGCGCCCCCACCCCGGTAAGGGGTGGTCGCATAACCAGCGATAACAGAACCAGAGCCAGCCAACTAAACAAAAGACTTTTTTTAGCCAAAAGACTGCTCCCCCTTCGAAGCCAAAAGTTGCACGAGTTTTTCGAGTGCAAAAACGGGATCGCGCTCGGCACCCTTGGCCGCCGCGTCGGCCGTTGCAACTGCCTGGATGGCTGCAGCGAGGCCTTCTTCGCTCCAACCCACCAAATCTTTGCGCGCGCGATCGAGTTGCCAAGGAGCCATACCTAGAGATTGCGGAGATGCTGCGCGGTTTGAGTGCAACTTAGCCAGCTGCCTTACCTTCATTGAAAGAGCGGCGACCATCGGAACCGGATCGGCTCCCGTAGCTAAAGCGTGGCGCAACAGGGCCAAGGCGGCACCGGTTTGGCCGGCAAAAGCCGCGTCAGCTACCTTGAATGCGTTAGTTTCAACTCGCCCGCCGTAATAACGCTCAACGATTGCATCGGTAATTTGTTCGGCATTGTCTTGCAGTAACTGCGAGCATGCGCTGGCAAGTTCGGCCAAGTCATCAGCGAAAGCGTCTAGCAGCGCTCTAACTGCGCCAACTGTTATTTGACGGTTTGCAGCTTTGAATTCAGCCTGAACAAAGGCAACCCGCTCAGCATCCTTCTTTATTTCGAGGCACGGCAATTCGATTGTGATTGAACTGGCTCGAAGTGACTCGATTAGCTTCTTGCCTCTAACTGAAGAACCGTTATGGCGGATGATTACGCAGGTTTCATCGGTGGGCTGCGAAAGATATTGAATGCCGTCTTCAATGAATGCGTCCGAGCATTTTTCGACCCCAGAAACCACGACTAACCTAGGTTCGGCAAACAGCGATGGGCTGGTCAGATTTAGTAGTTGGCCGGATTGATAATCGGCGGCGTTCACTTCGTGAAACTCTAGGGCTTCGTCGACCTGCTTGAGCTGCTCGCGAATCGAGCGAATGGCACGTGAAGCTAGATATTCTTCACCGCCTGAAATAAAAACCACCGGAGCAGGTGTAGCCGCCCGCCAATCAATGATTTTTGCCTTGCTCACCGCTAAAGCCTAGCCTGAAGAACCCAAGGCCCTGATTAGCCTGAGGCAAGCAATTTGACCGTTATTTGCCCCTCTGCCGATGTTGAAGTGTCAATTGCAATTGATCCCAG
>JACCDK012102187.1_pt1 | contig 33303 bp, 34 predicted proteins | sample 7445871 | NCBI WGS metagenome assembly JACCDK01 (sample SAMN15323436, study PRJNA562643) | freshwater metagenome | isolation source: river surface water | place: USA:Blue River Watershed | collected 2017-08-15 | reverse complement strand
TGTTGTTTAAGATGGCACCGTCTCTGTCGACATCGAATTGGCTGTAGCTGTTGCGCGAAACACCGGCAGCACTGGGGGTTTGGATGTTCACCAAAGGCACACCATTGCCGGCTTGCAGGATGGTCGGACGTTGATCGGAAGGTGCGGCTGCGTCGGCGCGGATTTGGGCGGCGGCGTTTACGCTTACAAGCGCAAACGGAATAATGAAGAACCGCTTCGAACCCAAGCTCATCGCCAATCACTCCTGTTTCAATACAAACCGAGAAGGCTGTATATCGATCTTCGCGAAACTATACGTAGCAAAGTGCGCGGATTTTTGCAGCAATGATGTTCACTGTCGATATGAAAATTATCGAATTCGTGTTTTATGAAACACTCGCTGAATGCATTGCTGAGAAATTCATGCAAGACCAACGTCAGTCATGCAAATGCAGAGAAAGATTTTTTAAAGAAAGGATGTGTAGCGATGATTTACAACGAGGATATACAGCAACTTTGATAAACAAAAATTCGAAAATCGAATAAAAATTTTATGAATTTTAAAATGATCAGACCTTTGATAAAAATCACCAAAGGTCTGATTCAAGCAAAAACTATTTTTTGGAAAAACGTTCCACCATTTGGATTGCTACAATCTTGCGCTCGTCATTCACTTTTTTCATCGTGGGACGCTCGAGAAGAAACTGCACATAATCCCGTACCGGATAAGCAGCCAGCATGTCTTCGCCATAGATAGCTTTGGTAGCCTGGCTCACCATGGGAAGATGAAACGCAGCCGCGCAATCCGCCATCGTGAATTCAGCGCCGGCGATATAGCGATCAAAACGCGCAAAGCGACCAAAGGCTGCTGCATGACGCTTAAGTACTTTTTGTACTCGGGTCTTGGTTTCATCAGACACCTTGCCACCGAAAAAAGCCTCACTGAACAATTCACGCGCGACCAATTCCAAATGCAGCTCGATGAATTGGATCACCTCACGTACACGGGCTGCTGCCAGCGGATCGGCGGGCAATAATGGGTTTTGCGGATAGGCTGCCTCGACATACTCGATCATGACCTGCGACTCGCACAAAGTCTGGTCACCTATCTCGAAAAACGGGACTTTTCCCAACGGCGATTTCTCGTAGAGCGCTGGCGAGCGGTCAGTCCAAACGAGTTTTTCTTCAAACGGGACCGCTTTTTCGAGCAGGGCCAGCTTGACCTTGTTGTAGTAATTGCTACTGGCAAAACCACAGAGAGTAAGCATTGGGACTCCTAAGAGAATGAGGGGACGAAACAGGCTGAGGTTACAATGCGGAAAGAGCCAGTTTATCACTCCCGATCCACCCCGAAACCCGAGCCTGTTTTCATGCCCGCTGAACTGCTTGCTTCACGCCGTGATGCCACGCTGATCCTGACCCTGTCCAACCCCGGCGCCAAAAATGCGCTGCATCCGGACATGTACGCCGCCGGCATCGAGGCCTTGTCCACTGCAGAGCGTGATCCCGACATCCGGGCCGTGGTGCTGACCGGTGCAGGAGATGTATTTTGTGCCGGGGGCAACCTTAACCGGCTGCTGGAAAACCGCGCCAAACCACCTTCAGTACAAGCAGAGTCGATCGATCAGCTGCATAGCTGGATCGAGGCGATTCGGGACTGCAACAAGCCCGTAATTGCCGCCGTTGAAGGCCCTGCTGCCGGTGCGGGATTCTCACTGGCGTTGGCTTGCGATCTGATCGTTGCAGCCCAGTCAGCTAAATTCGTGATGGCCTATGTCAAAGTTGGCCTTAGCCCGGACGGTGGCGCCTCCTGGTTTCTGTCACAGGCGCTGCCAAGACAGCTTGCTACCGAAATGCTGATCGAAGGTCAGACCGTCTCCTCGGAACGTCTGCACCGATACGGACTGGTGAACCGCGTCGTCGCCGATGGTGAAGCACTCTCCTCTGCGCTGAGCTGGGGGGATGCGCTGGCGGCCTTATCGCCACACGCTATCGGCAATATCAAATCGCTATTGTCCGAAGCACCGTCGAATACCCTGTCCTCGCATTTACAAGCAGAAAAGCAGAGCTTTGTCGAAAGCTTGCACCACCGCGATGGACTCGAAGGCATTACTGCCTTCCTTGAAAAAAGAAAGCCGCACTACCGATGAGCTTCAATCACAGACGCCGCATCTTTCTGATGCGGCATGGCAGCGTTACTTATTTTGACAGTACGGGCAAACCCTTTTTACCGGAATCCGTACCACTGAATGAACAGGGTCGCGAACAGGCCACTGCTGCGGGCAAAGTGTTTGCACAAGCAGGCATCAATTTTGATCGCGTGATTGTCTCCGGGCTGCCGCGCACGATAGAAACGGCCACGCGCGTGCTGGCCGAAACTTCGCAGACGATAGCCTTGCAAGAATGGTCGGACCTGGTGGAAATTCGCGGTGGACGTCTCTCTGAGATACCCGACGCCGAATTGAAAGAAGCTTTCACCGGCGCATTCGAAGGCATCGCACCGGAAGACAAGCGCTTTCTCGGTGGCGAGAGCGTCGGCGAGCTGATGAACCGCGTACATCCGGCGATTGACCGTTTGCGTGCCGATGCCGACTGGGACACGATACTGCTCGTACTGCATGGCGGCGTAAACCGTGCGATTTTGTCTTATGCATTGACTGGCCAGCGCATTTTCATGGGCAATCTGGCGCAAACTGCCGGCTGCATCAATGCCATGGACGTCGGCGAACAACACAGTGACTGGGTTGTCCGCATGATGAATTATTCACCCATGTCATCACTACAGGCAGAATCACGCGGCACGACCATGGAAGCACTTTTTCATCAATACCGAAAGGCCCGTGGCCTGTAATGCAGCACATCGCGTGCATTAGAGCAGCCACAAAACACATCCACACAACGGAAACCAGCAGGAGATAGCAGCAATGTATGAAGAATTCATGGGCACCAAGCCTGTTACCGAACGACTGAAAGTGGACCTCGATGCTCTATCCGCTTACATGCGCGAGCATGTAGAGGGATTTTCAGGTGATTTGCAGATCGAACAATTCAAAGGTGGGCAATCGAATCCCACCTACAAGTTGACCGCAGGCAGTCAGCGCTATGTACTTCGTACAAAACCAGCGCCTGCAGAAAAGCTGCTACCCTCCGCGCATGCGATTGATCGCGAATTCCGCGTGATGGATGCGTTATCCAAATCCGGATTCCCTGCCGCGCGTCAGTATGCGCTGTGCGAAGATGAATCCGTGATTGGCCGTGCTTTCTATATCATGGAGTTTATCGAAGGACGCGTACTCTGGGATCAGTCGTTGCCTGGCATGAGCACGACAGACCGCGCAGCACACTATGATGAAATGAACCGCGTGATTGCCCTACTCCACAGCACCGATTACAAAGCGGTCGGACTGGAAAGCTACGGCAAACCCGGCAATTATTTCGGTCGTCAAATCGATCGCTGGACCCGGCAATACAAGGCAGCTGAAACAGAATCCATTCCTGCGATGGACCATCTGATCGAATGGCTGCCACAGCATATTCCTGCCGGCGAGATCACCACCATCGTTCATGGCGACTACCGTCTGGACAACATGATCTTTCATCCAACCGAGCCACGCATTCTGGCGGTACTGGACTGGGAGCTGTCCACACTCGGCCATCCACTCGCAGATTTTTCATATCACTGCATGAGCTGGCATATCGAGCCGGGCCTGTTCCGTGGTGTCGGTGGTCTGGATCTGAAATCGCTGGGCATTCCCGATGAAGATGCGTACATTGCACGGTACAGCGAACGCACCGGCATTGCGATCAACAAGGATGATTTCCGCTTCTATCTGGCCTACAACATGTTCCGTATGGCTGGCATCCTTCAGGGCATCATGAAACGCTATCAGGACGGCACTGCTTCCAGTGAACAAGCCCTCAGAAATGGGCAGGCAGCACGACCCATGGCAGAAATGGGCTGGGACTACGCATCGGGAAAACGTAGTATCTAAACAAGTGGATAATTGTTTCAGCAGATACGCTGTCGCACTGCCAGAGTAAGCATGGATCCCGGCTTGCGTCGGGATGACGTTAGAAAAGGTATTAGCCTCAAAATCGTCATCCCGGCGCAGGCCGGGATCCAGGGTCTTTCGTTTTTCGATCAATTGATTTTCAAATAAAAAAATACAAACAAGTTAGTACGCATTAAAAAATAACCGACGTCATCATTAAAAAGCGAGGAGACACGATCATGGAATTCGAATACTCAGAACGCTGCCAGGCTTTGCGCGAGAAGCTCTTGCACTTCATGGATCAGCATATTTATCCCAATGAACGTGCGTACAAAGATGAAGTCGATCGCAACGGCCTAGAAAAAGGCAATCGCTGGATACCGACCAAGATCATCGAAGAGCTCAAGCCCATCGCCCGCAAAGAAGGTCTGTGGAATCTCTTCCTGCCAAAATCCGAACGTGCACCAGAGGGCTTGTCCAATCTCGACTACGCGCCACTGTGCGAAATCATGGGCCGCATTCCATGGGCACCCGAAGTCTTCAATTGCTCAGCGCCTGACACCGGCAACATGGAAACCATTGAACGCTACGGCACCGAAGAGCACAAGCGCCAGTGGCTAGAGCCGCTTTTACGCGGCGAAATACGTTCGGCATTCGCAATGACCGAACCCGATGTTGCCTCATCCGATGCCACCAATATCAGTACACGCATCGAGCGCGTCGGTGATGAATACGTGATCAATGGCCGCAAGTGGTGGACTTCGGGTGCCGGCGACCCGCGCTGCAAGATCTATATCCTCATGGGCAAGACAGATCCGAATGCACCACGCCATTCACAGCAATCCATGATACTGGTGCCCTCCGATGCCAAAGGTGTGACCGTCGTTCGTCCGCTGTCGGTGTTTGGCTATGACGATGCGCCACACGGCCACTGCGAAGTCGTTTTCGATAACGTGCGTGTACCTGCATCGAATATTCTGCTCGGCGAAGGTCGTGGCTTTGAAATCGCACAGGGCCGCCTCGGACCCGGACGCATTCACCACTGCATGCGCGCCATCGGCACGGCAGAACGCGCACTGGAATTGATGTGCCGTCGCATTGATGCACGCGTCGCCTTCGGCAAAAAAGTGTCCGAGCAAGGTGTCTGGCGCGAGCGTATCGCCGAATCACGCATCATGATCGACAGCGCACGTCTGCTGGTACTGAAAGCTGCTTACATGATGGACACGGTTGGCAATAAAGTCGCCAAGAGCGAAATCGCGATGATCAAAGTACTCGCACCTGTGATGGCACAGAAAGTGATCGACTGGGCGATTCAGGCCCACGGCGGTGGCGGTGTCTCTGATGACTTCCCATTGGCACAACTCTGGGCACACAACCGTACGCTGCGTATTGCCGATGGCCCGGATGAAGTACACCGTAATGCTATCGCCAAGCTGGAGATTGCAAAATACGTCGGTCTGCCGGGAGAGAGTCTGGATTTGCCCGTTACGCGCTCGTAAGCACTTGGGTGTTCGAATTTGAACGTCACTGGATCCCAGCTTTCGCTGGGATGACGGTAGAAATTTTACGGTCACCGTAACAAGTACCGTCGTCCCAGCGAAAGCTGGGACCCAGTGTCTTTTGCTGAATACTTCGAAAAGTTCATATTTAGGTACCTAAATTAATGAATTCAGAAATCAAGTTGTGCCCAATGCATTGCGCCAACAATAGTGAGCGTTCGCCAAGATTCGGGTAGCTTTCGAAGTATTGCTGAAATTCCTGCCGCTATCCCACCGACTTTAACCGAGGAGAAACCCAATGATCGAAGCCTACTCCATGGCCACGCCAAACGGCCACAAAGTGCACATCATGCTCGAAGAGTGCGGACTTCCCTATCGTGCGCACAACATCGATATCGGACAAGGTGATCAATTCAAACCTGAATTCCTCGCCATCTCGCCGAACAATAAAATCCCCGCTATCGTTGACCCGGACGGCCCGGATGGACAACCAATATCCCTGTTTGAATCGGGTGCGATCCTCATTTATCTGGCAAGCAAGGTCAATCGCTTTCTCGGCACAACCGACAAAGAAAAATTCACCGTGCTGCAGTGGCTTATGTTTCAGATGGGCGGACTCGGCCCCATGCTCGGACAAGCGCATCACTTTCGCATCTATGCACCGGAACAGATTGACTACGCAGTGACCCGCTATACCAATGAGGCAAAGCGGCTGTATGGCGTGATGGACCGCCAACTGGCAAAGCATCATTTCATCGCCGGTGATGAATACACCATCGCCGACATTGCCTGCTTCCCGTGGACACGCTCATGGAAAAATCAGGGTATCGACTGGGCGGATTATCCGCATGCCAAACGCTGGCATGATGAAATCGCCGAGCGTCCGGCAGTGCAGCGCGGCGTGGAAGTACTCACGCATTTGCGCAAACCGCTGGTAGATGACAAGGCGCGCGAGATGCTATTTGGTGGCACGCAGTATCAAAAGCGTTAAACCATGCCCCGCCCCAGCGTATTAGCCTTTGATGTCTTTGGTACGGTCGTCGACTGGCACGGATCGATCAGTCGTGAAGCCGCATCGATCATGCCAGGTATTGATGGCGATGCATTCGCCACTGCCTGGCGTGCCGGCTACCAGCCGGCCATGGCAGAAGTCCGCAGTGGCAAGCTGGGCTGGACAAAAATCGATGATCTGCATCGATTGATTCTGGATCGGCTACTGATCGATTTCGGGATCAATCTCGACGAAGCCACTCGCCAGCATCTCAATCGCGCCTGGCATCGACTAGACCCTTGGCCTGATACCGTGGTTGGACTGACGCGTCTGAAATCCACATTCACCATCGTCACACTCTCGAACGGTAATCTGTCTCTGCTTTCCAACATGGCCAAGCACGCGCAACTGCCTTGGGATCTGATTCTCTCGGCGGAAGTTTTTCGGCACTACAAACCTGATCCCGAAACCTATTTGGGGGTGGCTGAACTATTCGACTTGACACCGCAAGACGTTATGATGGTCGCCACTCATGAAGATGATCTGCAGGCAGCGCAAGGCTGCGGTCTGCAGACTGCTTATGTTCATAGGCCGTACGAGTACGGTATCGCTGTGGATAAAACCGTGGGTGATCTGAGTGTTTTTGATGTACAGGCGCAGGATTTTAATGATCTTGCCGATCAGCTGGCGGGTACGACATAGCGCTAGCTAGCAGTGGGTTTTCTGTTTTTTAGGTCAGCTGGTCCACAACGAAAGACGCTGGATCCCAGCTTTCGCTGGGATGACGGTAGGAATTTTACGACCACCTTAATAACTTCCGTCGCCCCGGCGCAGTGGATGTGTCGGGGTTTTATGCGCCGCCCTGCGTGCCCACGAAATGGCGCTGGTTTGCAAGTCAGTATGCACACTTCAAGGATGGATGCAGTACTCGTACCTAAATGTCGGGTGTTGGGTTACCGGACTTTTTATACCAGAGTCATCATTAGGTAGGCACTAAATAGATCCAAGTTTTTTGGTGAGCCGACGTAGCTGTGTGATGCGAAGCCCAGCAAAATCAAGAGCTTGTCACAATTAATTCATCTGAAAAAATTTCCGGTTTTATTTGGTCAGCGCTGCCTTAAGTTCGGCTGGCCAATAGTTCGGAGATGATTGTTACAAAATTCCTCCGTTGACAGATCTTGTTATCAATACGAATCAATGCTAAAACCCTAGCCTGGAAAACTTGAGATGAAATCGATGACCGAGAACCCGAAAAACACGTGGACAGACCCGGATGATACACCTGAGCTGGAGGATGAATTTTTCCAGACGGCCGATCAGTATGATGGAGAAGTTCTTGTGAAACGAGGTGGGTCTGCAGGCAACAGAATCAACACACCCGACTAAAAATACCTTCGCAATACCGACTCAGCCACACAAACCGGCTTGTCGCTACCCTCCTGCTCCACAGTCATCTTCCAAATACTCTGTACGCAATCTGACAAACGCTCAACCGATAACAGAGAAAATCGTCCACGCACTCGACCACCGACCAGCATGGGCGATGGAAAACGTACTTTGTTGGTACCGTAATTGATACTCATCTTGCCGAACGGGAGTTCGACCTGTGACTCGAAAAATTTCGGCAACAGGGACAGCGTCAGAAAACCATGCGCAATCGTGCCGCCAAAGGGCGATTCCCGGTTGGCACGTTCGATATCGACATGAATCCACTGAGGATCATCGGTCGCCTCAGCGAAACGATTCACACGCTCCTGACTGATGGTCAGCCAATCACTGACACAGACTTCCTTGCCGACTTCAGCTTCCAGTGCTTCGGGCGTATCAAACGTTCGCATGGATTTTCCTTTGGAGGTCAGGCTATCAAGCCACTGCAGCGAAGGCTGGCTGTGCAATGAAACGCGCAAGATGATGATCAGTATCGCCCAGCGTCAATTCAATCGTGCTCAAGCGTTTGAAGTAATGCGCCGCTGGAAGTTCATTGGTAACGCCCATGCCACCGTGCAGCTGAACCGCTTGTTGTCCGATATATTTCATCGCCTCACCCACCCGCGCCTTGGCGGCTGAAATCACGCGTCGACGCTCGCTCGCATCCTCGGAGGCCATGCTTACTGCAGCCAGCATCGCCATAGAGCGCGCCTGCTCCAGCTGCATGAACATCTCAGCCATGCGATGCTGCAGCACTTGAAACTTGCCAATCGGGACACCGAATTGCTGACGCGTCTTCAGATACTCCAGCGTGGCATTCGTCAATGCTTCCATCACACCCAGCGCTTCTGCACATAAAAGCGCAACGCCATGATCGGTAGCAGTCTCGAGCAACGACCAACCCTCACCCTCAACACCCAGCAGCGATGAGACAGGCACCTTCACTTGTTTGAAATCGATAGCGGCCACGCGCATTCCATCATTACTGCGCGCATCGCGAATGCTGATACCTGCACTGTCTGCTGGAACCATGAACAGAGAAATACCTTGGGTATCACTGTTTGCGCCCGCGCTGCGAGCAGACACAATCAGATACCCAGCCTGAGCACCATGCAGCACAGCGGACTTGCTGCCATCGATCACATAGTGATCATCCACTTTACGAGCCGTGGTCTCGATATGTGCAAGTTCATGCCGCGACTGTCGCTCACCCAGCGCACAAGCCAGACTCATGTCACCACCAGCGACCTGGGCCAGTACATCGCCGTGACTGCCCGCCAGTTTAAGAAACTGCACACCCAGTGCCGTAGCAAATACCGGCTCGACTATCAGCGCGTGTCCCAATGCCTGCATCACCACCATCTGATCGATGGCAGTGCCATCAAAGCCATCGTGCTCTAAAGGCACAGGCAAGGCTAATACCCCCAAGTCTGCCAAGGCCCGCCAAGCAGCAGCCGATACACCTTCGTCGGAGCTGATGATCTGCTTGCGCTTTTCAAAGCCGTAATCTTTTTCTGCCCAGCGCGCAATCGCATCGGCGAGTTGCTGCTGCTCGGAGTTCAGGTCAAAGTCCATAATGTTTCGTTCCCCTCACAGACCCAGAATCATCTGGGTAATGATGTTTTTCTGGATCTCGTTCGACCCGCCATAAATCGTGGTCTTGCGGTAATTGAAGTAGTAAGGCATCAGCGGCGCTGTGTCGTCATCGCCAACCGATGTAGATGCCTCGTCACCCTCCAGATAAGACAACTCGAAAGGCAATCCCAGCGGTCCCGCCGCCTCGACCATCAGTTCGGTCAGTCTCTGCTGTATTTCGGTGCCTTTGACTTTGAGCATTGAGGCTTCCGGTCCCGGCGCGCGGCGTTTGGCTTCCTGCGATATCACCCGCAAAACAGTGACCTCCAGCGCCATCAGATCAATCTCAAGTGCAGCGACCTTGGAGGCAAACATCGCATCGTCCAACAACGGACGACCACCCTTTTGCATACGCAGTGCTAGTCGCTTCAGAAACTGCAGCTCCCGCTTGGATCGACCGACTGCTGCAATCCCTGTCCGCTCGTGTCCAAGCAGATATTTCGCATAGGTCCATCCACGGTTTTCTTCGCCGATGAGGTTGGCGACAGGCACTCGCACCCGATCCAGGAAAACTTCATTGACCTCGTGGTCTTCATCCAGCGTGATGATAGGTCGCACGGTAATACCCGGCGTCTTCATATCAATCAGCAAAAAAGAAATTCCCTCCTGCTTGCGCGCAGCCGGATCGGTACGTACGAGGCAGAACATCATGTCGGCATGCTGCGCCAAGGTGGTCCAGGTTTTTTGTCCATTGACGATGTAGTGATCGCCGTCGCGCTCGGCGCGGGTTTTCAGCGACGCGAGATCAGAGCCCGAGCCGGGTTCGGAATAACCCTGGCACCACCAATCTTCGCAAGAGAGGATGCGCGGCAGGTAATGACGCTTTTGTGCTTCATTGCCGAAGGCCATGATGACCGGGGCAACCATATTCACGCCGAAAGGCATGATCGCAGGCGTACCGGCACGAGCGCACTCTTCTTCCCAGATATGCTGCTGCGCCTTGCTCCAGCCTGTACCGCCGTACTCGACGGGCCAGTTCGGCGCAACCCAGCCCTTGGCGGCCACGATCTTGTGCCAGCGAACGAAGTCCTCGCGCTTGAGTCGCTTGTGATTGAGAATTTTGTGCTGAAGATCAGCCGGCAGACTTGCCGCCAGCCAAGTACGAACTTCCTCGCGAAACGCCAGTTCCTCTGGCGTGTAGTTCAAATTCATGCAGCCTCCGTCCGGTTTAGCACGACCGTTCGGATTTTACATGAAGACTTGATTGCCCCTTGGAAAGTAAATCAACCGGTATTCGATCAATGGCGCGAGGCGAGCCAACTTACCCCGCGCCAAGGTGATTGCTTAATCGATATAGGAATGAAAAGCGTCCGGATGGCTGACTGCGCCGGCCTGCGTGCGATCAACCGGTAAATTGCTGCAGGCCGCCATCGAGATCAGCGCCAGAACGGTCAGAATTTTTCTCATGAATTGCCTCTTGTCAGTAGTGAGTGGATCTTTCGCATGTTTGCCGATGGATCAACATCCGCAAATTGCGAGACTGCGTTCAGAACAAGATGAATCAAATTAGTTCAAACACATGCCTCTGAGTAACCATAACACCGTAAATCGAACTATTGCGCGAAAATCGAAAATTTGACGAATCACTAACGGATCAGAAAAGTGATCGCATCATGACTGTATGACCGAACAAAGAGCAAATAATCAGCAGACTTTGATCTAGCTCAGTGCGATTCCTCAATAACAAGCGATGCCTGATGCAAGACAAGACCAGGGTGGTATGGGAATTTTTTTAGGTTGCTCGCTGTTCGAAAGTTAGCGATGCGGTCCTTGATGATTTTCTTGCACGTTAAAAATAAAGCTTTCTGCTCGCCACTGCGCCATTTCGCGCTCGCCGGGTGAGAGCTTTTTGCCAATGAAAGCAACATTCTTCTTGGCCAATGCATAACCGCAGCGCTCACTGATGCAGTACCACTGGTAAGCTTTCGCGTAATCCTGTTCCACGCCCTGACCGTGAGAATGCAGAAATCCCAAATGAAACTGCGCTTGCGCATGGCCCTGTTTTGCAGCCAGCAGGTACCAGTGCGCGGCCTCTTCAAATTGCTGAGTCACACCCAGACCCTGGGCATGCATTTGACCTAATTCGAATTGAGCTGCCGCGTGTCCCTTGTCTGCCGCCATCCGAAAAAAATTCACTGACCGCACCAGATGAGGCGCCGTACTGCGCCGCACCGTTTTTCGAGGTATAGGCACCGAGCTGGGATCATGACCAGGATCATGCATGGCCTCATCGGCTCGAAGTGCGTATGCCAAATGAAGTTGTGCCGGCATGTGTCCTTGCTGCGCAGCGGCCTCATACAGGCTCATGGCCTTTGTGCGCACCTCGGCTTTATTGGATTGGTGCTCAAGGAATTGCGCCCAATGGTATTGGGCATCGCAGTTCGCCTGTGACACCGACAACTGCAGCAAGCGTGAGGCCTCCGCATTGTTTTTTACGACTCCGTTACCCTGAGCGAAAGCCAGACCCAAGCGCCACTGCGCTTCGGCATTATTTTTTTCCGCAGCGCGCATCAGCCACTCAACCGCCAGCGTGGCATCCTGATCCACGCCATCGCCCTGCATGAGCATCGCGCCTAATGAAGTCATCGCCCCAGTGTCTTTGCCATGCTTAGCTACTCGAAACTGCGCTTGCGCTTCATCAAACCGGTTGGCGTGGTACATCGCCTGCCTAATATCCACGGGCTTGAGTTCAGCGGCCAATTCGGTCGCTTGCCGCGCTGCGCGCGGCTCGGCTCGAGAACCCGCCAACCTAAACCACATTAGTGCGCGGATACGATTGCGCTCACGACCCTCACCGCGCAAATTCATCAAACCAAGTTGATAGCGTGCCGCATAAATGCCCATGAGAGAAGCCACGATGAACATACGGTGCGCGGTCTGAAGCGACATTTCACTCGCTTTCTCCTGCCGGAGATCAAGCGCTTGCTGGTAGAGCTTCTCTGGATCTGATTGCAACAACTGTGTCAGTTTCAATGGTGGGACGCTTCGTCAAAAATGAAGAATGGATTACTGAATCGCAGCAAGGCTCATTGGAATAAATCCACAATACCGAAAGTCAAAAGCGCAAAATAATTGTACTCGACCCTAGAATCGCAAGTGATATTCGAGCACTACTCGACAGTTACGTTACAAAACATCTCGTTGATTCAGCTGAAGAGGCCCGTGCACAAGCGCTCAGAGAATCGGTGATACCCTCTGTATCGTTATGCTGTCCCGTCACACCATAGCTCCGCTTCGTACAAACAGCAATTGCTATTTTATTACGGCCGTAAATCAACCAGCACCAGTCCGCTGCAGGCTTGGATACCGGCTACGCGTTTTTCAACGTCATCAGCCTGATTATGAAGAATATACCCAAACATGCCGGTACACGGCGACGCGAAGTACTGCTGCAATTATCCAAACTCAGTGCAATCTTTTTGGCGCACTCAGGTTTAGCAGTCGCCGCCGCCATGCAACCCGAGAAGAAAAACACCGCCACTCAAACCGCCAATACCAAAACGGACAAGCCGGCATTCAAAAATCCTGAACGCCTCATCAGGCCTGACACCCCGCTCACCGCCCCCATCGATCATCTCTTGTTCAACCCGGCGACAAAACGACAAATCGGCATACGGCTTCGGGTTCCCACGACCAAAGAAAAAACCGGCTTGATTATCTACTCGCCAGGATTGGGAAGTGGTTTGAGCAATGGCGCGCCCTGGTGTGACGCCTGGTGGCATGAGGGATTTTTGGTCGTTACTCTATCGCACCCGGTGACCAATGAGGCTATTTGGGACGTATCAAAACAGTCCCTAAACGCCAATTTACGAGATGCTCTAGCGTTCTCCCAGTACGGACTCAGAGTGACGGATTGTAAATTTGTGATTGATCTTTGCCTCTCTGACCCAGATCTCAAAGAGTTTATTGACAGTGAGCGCGTGGGAGTCGCAGGTCATTCTTACGGCGCTCTGACGGTACAATCGATCGCAGGTCAGTCCAAGGGCACCAATCAGGCTGATCCGCGCATCAAGGCGGCGATTGCGTTTTCCCCAACCGCGATGTCTGCGGCCGCAGCTAATTCCATGAAAACCGTCAAAATCCCGTTCTTTTGCATCACCGGCGATCACGACAATCACGTCACATTCAAAAATGAGGTCGATTCAATGCGACTGGGTGTGGAGCTCAGCAAAAGAAAATACGTCTACAAAGGCCTGCCGCCCGGTAAACGCGAGCAACTGATTCTCGCCAATGCCGATCACATGAGCTTTGCCGGTGAAAATCTGCACGGCACGCCCGTCAGATTTAGTCGGGATATCAACGCGACTCCCGAGCAGGAGCAACACACATGGGAAAAAATCAGTCGAATAACGTCCCTGTTCTGGCAGACTCATCTACGCAAAAATACGACTGAGGTAGATCTGAAAATATATCGGGACGCGGTGAGGCAAAAGCTAGAAAAAGGAGACGAATATACCGTGGATTAGAAGACGCTGACGGCCAACTGATGAGTGAACCGCAATGCTGCACTGTCGCAGAACAAGCATCGCATTAACGCAGCCGAACCTACGCCATCGCGATGTTGTCAGCACCCTACTAATTTTCCGAAACGCAGTAGTCGCCAACCGGTGTAAAAGTTTTGGGACAGGTCATCGCTGCACGCCGAATCGCCAACTTGGCGCCCGGGCCGGCAAGGCAATAGCTACCATCTGCTTCGTAATCCGTGGGGCAGTCACCGCTTTTCAAGACAGCAAATTTCGCATCTTTTGCAGGTTCGCACTCATTGCCCTTCGCCACATAACTCGAGGGGCAATTGCCATTTTTAGGTAATGCACCAGGCACAGGAAGGCCAGCGACTGCGGCCAGTGAGATAGAAGCAAGGATGAGGGTAATTAGTTTGTATTTCATGATGCTGCCGACGATTGAAAGCGAGAGATTTTAGCGCATTCTAAAAGGCCGGAAATTTCGAGCACAAAGTCGACCGAAAAAAAACGGAGACGCAACAATGCCAAACTTAATGGAAAACACGTTCTGGCTAATCAGCCCGAATGAGAAAATGTAGACCCGGAAAATCAAAGACACTTCACATTTTCCGGGCACTCACATCTCAAGCCATAGCAGAGCGTCGTTCCCTGCCAGCGGGCCATCACTGGCCGCTCTAGGATAATGCAGGCAACAAGCGCGGCAAAACAGACGTCGCAAAAACTGCCGGGCTAGTTTGTGTCAAATTTCAGAAGCCAGTAACTTTGGGAGCCCCGCACTTGTCAAAATTCACATTGAATTGAAAGGCTTTAAATTCCCATTTCTGATTACCACCCAAGCCGGACACGTTGGCCATAGCATCTCCGACCTTGGTACCGTCGCTCTTCAACAAAGGGATCATCACCTGGACGTAGCTATAGTCCTTGGATTTTGTATTGTGAACAACGCCCGTAGGTTGGTCACTGCACTCCCAACTTATAACCTTTAATGTTGCGAATGCGCTGTTGGAAATCATCGAAAGAAAGAATGCAGCGGCGAAAAATTTTTTGGTATTCATTTTTTATCCTAAAGGGCGATATAAAAATAAGCGTTGAAATATATTCGATTTTTTACACAGCATGGGCGGTCGTTGCTCTGACCTTGGAGCGACATAATTGCCATAAATGAAAGCAATTCGATATGCGAGCCTAAGCTTCGCTAAACCAATGAGTGCATTTAATTACCGGATAGAATTTATACTAATTTTTAAACCGTGTGAATAGCTGATTCATAATTAAAAAGTTAATCTATCAGCATCATTTCTATTTCCATGGCATGACACGATGTGTTCGACTATCTTCCAGCTATATCTGCCTCTTCCACAGATATAGGGGCCAGCCTCAAAGATTGACTTTGGAGGCGCTAAATATTAGATTGAAAAAGATTTTGGTAATTTATAAATGAACCCAGAGTAGACGTTCGCTGCAACCGGGTGCTGACATTCTACAAATGCGCTTCGACCACCTGTAGATCGAATGCGGTATTGATTTAACTTATTTCAGGACTGGTTTTTCAATGATCAAAATAATTAAAAATGTAGTGTTAGTTGCGGGCATTTCCGCATTATCGCAAGCAGCGGTGGCCGGCACATATCAAGAATGCATCTCCACTGCCAACGAAATCAACCAGACTTCGCCTCAGCAAATCGATAAAGTTACCCTCCTGCTTAATGCCACTTGCAAGGAAGAAGGCAAAAAAGTCATCCTCAGTTACAGCTATATGCTTGAAACTGAAAACCCGATAACCAAGGAAGCCATCGAATCCATGAGGCCAAACCAGATCAATGCTGTATGCACGGATCCGAGCCTGAAATCTGTACTCGATGTGGTTGTGATGGAGTTTTCATATTCAGGCCGGGACAGAAAATTCATCGGCGCAAACCGCATCAGTAAAAAAGACTGCCGACAGGTACGATAAATTATCCATGCGAGATGTTCCGGCTCAGACTGCCGCCGGAACAAGCGACCAGAATCCAGCCTAATCAGGTTGCAAAGTTGTAACCGCTAGGGTGCAGCCGCGATTTAACGCGGGAACCTGAAGGCTGCGCGCTATCAAAATCCAAGAAAGCGATCCTCTACTTGTACTTGTCAGGAGTCGTGTTCTTTTTCTTGTGAGCGGCACGCGCCACAACCTCACATGCCGCTTTCTCTCTGTAGATCGTACCGCGTTGGCCTTGGTACGAAAATGTAAGCTGAGTAACTTTACCGCCCGCCTTCTTTTCGGAAACTATGGTTGCCAGTCCAAACTTGACCGCTTCCAAGACTTGAACTGCGCTCATTGTTTCTATGCACTCCCCGGTCGTCAAAACGCCTGCGACCGCCTCAACCGCATACCATGGCGGTGGTTCGGGTTCCCCCTCCTCGGATTGAGCCGCCACAGAAAAATTTACGCTTGCAAACACAACCGCACCTAATATTTTTAATTTCCAGTTCTTATTTTGCATATCGAACGCCTTTCGAACATTGATCCGCGAAACTCTGATTGCAGGAAATTACCAGCAGAACTGCAATGGATTTCAATCTCATCTTGATCGCCTTTGATTTAAGTGAAGTATTATTTTTTTATTCGATCGATTCGAAATTTCTTGATCAACTCAGGTTTCGTATATATTTTTCATGAGCCTGACCATCAACCAGAGCATAATTTTGCCAAGCTTATTGACGAATACGTGTCATTGCCAATTTAAATAGATCACCTTAAGCTACCGAATTACAAAATCATCCTGAAAAAATACTTCCGTACTTCAAACGCAGATCACTCTTTTGCACCTTCCCGGTTCCACCTACTGGCAAAGACTCCACAAAGATCACCTCATCAGGAACCCACCATTTCGCTACACGCTCGGAAAGAAAATCAATAATTTCCTGCTTCTCAAGAGTGGTGTCTGGCTTGGGCACGATCAAGAGCAATGGCCTTTCATCCCACTTCGGATGCTTTACGCCTATGACGGCAGCCATGGCCACACCAGGATGGGCTGCGGCTGCATTCTCTAGGTCTATGGAACTAATCCACTCACCACCCGACTTGATAACGTCCTTGGTACGATCCCGTATTTGCATCACGCCATCGGGGCTAATGCTTGCGATGTCACCTGTTGGAAACCAGCCATCAACTAGGGCTGTTTTATCGGCCTTGTGGTACCGCTCAACGATCCACTGCCCTCTTACCATTAACTCGCCTTGTGAGCTTCCATCTCGGGGGAGCGATTTTCCATCCTCATCGATAATTTTTAGTTCAATACCAAATACGGATTTTCCCTGCTTCGCAATCAGCTCATGACGCTGATCTGCAGGCCACGCTATTTCGATATCATTCAGATTACTCATGGTCGCAACGGCGGTTGTTTCTGTCATACCCCACCCGTGCCGTACATCGACGTTATAAACATTATTGAACTTAGCAATGAGTGCTCTTGGCATGGCAGAGCCACCCACACCCGTTCTGCGCATGGTTGTAAACGACAGATTATTTTGTTCCAAGTGCTGAACAAGCCCCATCCAAATCGTTGGAACACCCGCACTGATCGTGACTTTTTCTGATTCCATTAAATCGTACAAGCTAGCTCCATCCAGCTTTGGGCCGGGCAACACCAATTTTGCGCCGGCCATCAGAGCTGCATAGGGCAAGCACCATCCATTGATATGAAACATGGGGACTACAGGTAGCACCGCTTCTTGTGAGGAAATGCTCAGCACATTAGGCAGGCACGCAGATAAAGCGCTCAGTGCGATGGCTCTGTGAGAGTAAAGCACGCCTTTAGGGTTACCAGTGGTACCGGAGGTATAGCAAAGGGCTGCGCCTGATTTCTCATCCAGATCTGGCCAATGAAACACTGAGGCATGCGGAGCAATCAGGTCTTCGTAATTTTTAATATCCACGCCCTCAACATGGGGCGCATTCGCCTTGTCACTGAGACAGATCCAATGATTCACCTTTGGACAATGGGGAGCGACAGCTTTGACCAGTGGCGCAAAGCTACTATCAAACAGTATCACCTCATCATCCGCATGATTGATGATGTAAGCAAGTTGATCAGGATGCAGACGTGGATTGCAGGTATGCATAATCATGCCGCTACCCGATACAGCGTAATAAGACTCTAGATGTCTGTAGTTATTCCAAGCGATCGTACCAACCACACTACCCATTTTAAGACCAAGGCCGCCTAGAGCATTCGCCAATTGTTTTGATCGACCCGCCATCTCGGCAAAGGTATACCGATGTAAGGACCCATGCGTCTCACGACTAATGATGCGTTGTTGGCCAAATTGACCAGCGCCGTGCTCAAGAATGGCTGAAATCAATAATGGACGGTCCATCATTTTTCCGATTGCTTGCATGGCTTATCCCTCTTTTTTTACTTATTATGATTGCTAACGCTACACGGGCTATGTTTTGAAGTCTTTTCAATGGCAAATAAAAAAATTAAAAATCTAATAATGATCTGACTATTTGCATCGCTTGTACTTTTTGCCGTCCAGATTGATGGAATTTTTTTCCGATATCGCTAGCGCCACATTGATTAATTTGGATCGCCGAATATCAGCCTCATCCACTAATGACTGTCGAAATTAATATAGTTCGGATTATAGTAGCCCTTTGTATACCCATTAGTTAATTCTCGTTGTTGGCAATAGATTAACTTCCGACTATCCATCACTATTAGACATGATCGGGAAAAGACAGTGTGGCGGTTACCTTCATTTACTTTGCCAAAGCGGCTATCGGGTTTTGAGGCAGGACAATTGCTGACCCAACGGCCTCAGAAATTTTGAAAAATCTTTCCACGGCATGTCCGCTTCATCAAGCGCGCGTGCAACATGCGGAAGCAAATCCTCAATGGCGAAACCCTGTTCAGAAATCGCGTAGCCAAATAGATCTTTCTGCTCTGCCACAATTTCAAAAATATCGAACCCCCTCCACGCCTTTTTTTAAGTTGCTGTTACGCTTTTTTCTGAGCCAATACTTTCCACTGAGGTGAATCGTTCGATATAAGCATTTTGCTGCGGCTGACCGGGCTGAATGTATTCAAGCCGGATACCGTGTTTACTTGCCCATATCTGCACAGCACCACTGACGTTTTCTGGGCTGTTATCGCACCGTATAACGTTTGGCTTCCCGCGCCAGCTGATGATCTGCTCCAGCGCCCGGATCAATCGCTCTGCAGGCAATGAGAAGTCCGCTTCGATACCCAGCGCTTCCCGGTTGAAGTCATCAATCACGTTCAGCAGCCGGATTGGCCGTCGATCTGTCAGCTGATCGTGCATAAAATCCAGCGACCAGACATCATTAATCCCTTCAGGGACATTCAAGGTTTCAGGCTTTTCCCTGCAAAGCCGCTTTTTCGGCTTGATCCGTAAATTCAGCTCTAATTCTTTGTAAATCCGGTAAACCCGCTTGTGATTCCAAAGATAGCCCTTCACGTTGCGCAGATACAGGAAGCACAAACCAAAGCCCCAATTCCGACGATTATCTGTCAACCTGATCAGCCAGTCGGCAATGACTTCATTCTCTGCCTTACGCTTGGGCTGGCACCGATAACAAGTCTCGCTCACCTGGAAGGCCTGACATGCCACCTTGATGGAAACCCCTTTCCCCCAATACCGCTGCCAGCTCTCGCAAGCTTGCCTGCGTGGGTATGCTTTCACCCATAAGCCACTTGCGTGCAGCATGCACACTGATTGCAAGCTCGGGGTTTCGTGCATTAAATGCTCGTTGCAGCTCGGTGGCACTCACAGGCATGCCCCGTGCCACCAATGCAGCTTGAACACGTTTGGCAAACTGCGCTCGTTCCACGTGCTCTGGTTGTTTAGCCTGTGGCTTCATCACTCACCACCGTCACGATTTTTACGGTTCTCATTATCTGCCGACTAGTACCCTGCTAGCGTCGCCGATTAGTTGCGGCTGTTGCGCCCTGTTCATCATGCCTGCCTGCCTAGACACCGTCTCTGCCAAGTAAGCTTGCATCTCACCTGCAGTAATTTTTCCATCTCCGTTGGCGTCAGCATCGCCCTCCATGCCTCGCATCAAGTAGTAGCTGAAGATGCCGTGTTTGAGATCGGGGCTGCTACTTGAAATCTGGTCGGCTTGGCTAGCTGTAATCACAGTAAAGTTTTCGGGAAACAGCTGCTTTTCAGTTTTCAACGCAACTGGTCTAGCACTGGCGATCAAGGTTTCTCCTGACCTCGTCTGTCCGCTGTAGCAGCTATCCAAAAACACGGTGACCGATCTAGGCTTAGCGGCTTGTATTGCTGCATTGATCTCTGATTGTGTTATGGCAGTTTTATCGATGAAGTCTCTGTGGGCTCGCTGAGGTAATAAGTAAAGCCCCTGCCCGTCTGCTGTGGGTAAGCCATGTCCGCTGTAGTACACATACACATCTGTGCTAGCTCGAACCCTGCTAGGCAGCCAAGTTTTGAAGGCTTGATAAATCCCTATGTCGTCTGCATCCGCATCCACCAACAATTTGATGTTTTCTGGCTTTACCCCAAGTGCACGAATGGCGTAGTCATAAAATACTCGGGCATCGTCATTGGCGAAGTCGGCACGCGGCAAGTTCTTATAATCGGCGATACCAATAATAATTGCTACAGCATCTTTGCTTTGTTGGAATTTAACTATTGCCGGATTAAGCTCTGCGTATTTGATTGAATCTGATACGGCGAGTTGTCTTGTTATGGAAATTATTTTGTTGTCACTATTACCAAAAACATCAGTAGCCGATATTTTATACGATGAAGTTTGCCCCGCTCTTGCAACTCGCTTAATCAAGTAATTACCATCTTGCTTCCCACCCTCTTCAACACCATCTATTTGCAAAGATGCGGTATCAGCGTTTGTTTGAACTTGAATAAAGAATTCACCATCTGAATTAGGCTGTGTGTTTGAAATTTGGAGATTGATTACTTTTTTGTTTTTGGCTTGCTGACGAGGCAAGCTCTCTTTTTCTAACTTTTTCTGATTTTCCTCAAGATTTTTATGATTTTTATCGAGGACATTTGTTTTTAGTGAATCCTTATTTTTATTTTCAACTATTTTCTTGTCGGCTACCTCGTCGGCTTCTGCATTGTTTTTATCGATTGAGTTCGCGATACCTGATGAAGCAGATCGACTCTCCCATCCCAAAAAAAGTTTATCATTTACAACTTTCCATTCTGAAATAACTAGCTCGCAATTACAACCAAAAGATTTACATTTGCGAATTGCATCATCATCTCGCAATGGTTTATTAAATGATGAAAATGTTGCGCAATGACTATCATTGATATTAGAAATCCCTATAGCTCTACATGCAGACTCTGTCGAAACTGCTATAGAAACGCATTCTGATTTTTTTACAAAGTCTATGACTTTTTTTTCAGAATTTATTAGATTTTCTTGGGCAATCGGATAATCAGACAAACAAATTTTTTTAGATTTCGAAAGTTCAAAAGTCAGCTTGGCAGGACAATGAGTATTTTCTGCTGCATTCGCGCTAGCGATTAAGATAACAAAGCCAAAAATTAATTTAATGAACTGCATCTTGTTTCGGTAGTTAGATTTAATAATTACAAAAAATAAATTAGATCTTATTGAACAAAATTTAGACTTTGATTTTTAATTATATATTTGAAAATAAATATTAATTGGCGTCAATTTATAGGCTCAGTTTTATTTTACCTACCAAAATATCATTTATTTCAATTTTCAAATACTTTCGGTTTCATTTTGAAAAGTTCTCAAGTTAGTCACCCAACCGCTATCTCATGCGCCATGCGCCTGAGCTCCACTTTCCATCTCGGTCGGCATCGGCGTCGCCCTCCATGCCCCGCATCAAGTAGTAGCTGAAGATGCCATGTTTTTCCATATCTAAGTACGCATTTGTACATCCTTTCTTTCACAATTAGCCTGGAATGTATACGCCTGCCATTAACTCTCGGACTCTTCAACTTCCTCAGCCTTCGCCTTCGACATTGAACCAAAAACTATTGCGAGGATATTGAATATTGTTGGAACAAAAGGAATAAAACCAAGAACAATATCAAAAACCCCACCTACTGCAGGAAAAGCGATCAGAAATTTCCTGTTATTGGCACTACCCCTTCTGTAAGCGGCATACATCATTACGGCATACGAGATTGCTAAAAGTACGTAGGTTGTAGTTCCCATCGCACTTATTGCAGCGTCGGAACTCTTGCTATCGTCCATCGCTGCACCGATTGCACCAGCAGCAAAAATCCAACGCCAAACATAGGTTGGAAGCATGAAAATCAAGTAGATGAACAGAAATTTTCCAGCAGACATGGGCTTTCCTTTTTTTCTTGAGTTTGAGGACAATTTTTTTATGATTAATATGACACCCAAAATTAAAGCAACAATAACTATCAATATTATCCAGTGATAAATGGAAAATGACCCCATGCCACCGCCTGCAACTTTTTCGCCGCTTCTTTCTTTGTCTTTTTCTGGGATGTTTTCTTTTACTTCCGATACAACGCTATCGGAATTACTCTTACTAATATTTGCATTACTATTTTCACTGGCAGTACTGGGTGGCGTCGCTGTTGGCGTATCTTTTAACGTATTTTGTTCAGATTTTGAATTTACAATCGAAGAATATGTTTCAGGGTCAATGCGTTCCATTTCCCATTTGACGTTTTTTTCACCCTCAAACAGAAGCTTTCCATCTGGATCTAGAGTGGCTTTGACCTTGTGAAATTTTCCATCTTTATATACATTCTCACCAACAAAAGAATTTTTCCCGACTGCAGTCAGCCTGACTATTTCTTGCCCAACTTTAAAGTTCGGGCTATTCGTCGCAAATGCAACGCCTTTGCCGTTGCTGAGCGAATACCCATATTTCCACTTAAAGCTATACCAATCGCCATCAAGTTGACTGATGTCATTGGCTGAGGCAACTGAATTAACTAGCAGCAGCGCCAGAGCAAACTGTTTTAGCTTGAGCCACATAAACTTTCCTCCACTTTTTGTAGGTGTGTTTTTGTTTTTTGAATCAATCTTTTAATGTTTAGTATTTTGGTTGTATCAGAAATATCTTATTTTTGGTTTTGGCAACGACATTGCAAATGTAATAATCAAGCTAACCCACCAGCAATCTCATGTGCCATGCGCCTGAGCTCCACATGCCCGTAGTGCTGCTCGATCATGGCAACACTGGTACCCAAGTGTCGTGCCAATGTGCACACGGTCATTCGGTTATAGGTCTGCGCCATGTTGGTGTAGTAGTGGCACAGGCTATACATAGCGCGTTGCTTGCCGATTCTGGTATCGTGAAGCAGATTTAATCGCCCAAGCAAGCGAGTAAACATTTTCCCGCAAGCGGTGTTCATGTCTTTGCTCGAAACTTGGAACACCTAATCCGTCGATCAGTTGTCCCTGCTAAAACTGCTCATCGACATTTTTTGTCAGCAAAATTGCTACCCGCAGCGCAAGATTATTTGATTTTTTGTGCAACGACTGTGCAACGCTAGAAGCAAGAAAAAACGCCTTTCCAAGCATGGAACACTTGAAAAGGCGCATGGATACTGGTGCCCGAGACCGGAATCGAACCGGTACGCCCCCTCTCGGGTAAGCGGCGGATTTTAAGAACAACCTACCCGCTGTAAAGCCAGCGTTTATGCGGCTTTCGCTCGGTCAATTTTCTTTGTGCAACGTTTTGTGCAACGTCCATAAAATTGCACTGGTGGGTTTTGTTTGGTTTGCTTTTATAGCAACAAGTGGCTATCTCTCATTTTTAGAGATAGCAAATTAATTGTTAGCGAAGAAACGACGTATCGACATAAGAATATAAGGCTAAAATCGATATCCAAAATATGCGAACTTATAACGAGCATACAACAATGAATAAAATCCGCTACTCGAGCATTGCGGCAAAGATAACTGGCTGGGCGTTTGCAGTTTTAATAATCGCAGTAGTTGCTCTATTCATCATTGGTTACATCACAAGACTCTCTATATTTGGCGACTCTCGCATCATTGTATTAATCCTTCCAGCTTGGTTTTTCGCAAGCTTTTTGAGCTTAAGGCTTACGATCGGAAAGAACAGCCACAATTTTGGAATTGCAATTCTAAAAGATAACAAAACAATAGAACCACGTGGAGCTCAACTTTTAGGACTGACTTGGGGCTTTATGTGGCGAGTTGCGCTTTTGAATGTACCATTCGCTGCTGTGGGACGCATCTTAACGGCAGGCAATGAACCGGTATCTGGACTTAATTTAATTCTTTCAATAGCCATCGTATTTTTTGCAGCTTTATGGCTTCTCAAACATCAGATGGGATCAACTACGATCGTTCCGATAGAAGAAATACATGATATGAATGTCCTTGGAACGACGGAAAGTGAAATTCAGATAGCAGCGCAAAGCACGGCATCCATACTATTTTCAGTAGCTATTCTGTCGTATTTCGCAATCGGACTAGTTCAAATCGGAGCAATATTTACGTTTTTTAGAGACTACTTAGGCTGGTGGTGGATCGCAAGTATTCTTGCTGCCACTTTTGTAGCTTATATGCCAGTTGTTGGAGCAATCGCTGGAACATTTAGCGCAATTGAAGTGTGGGAATGGAAATGGTATTGGGCAGTCGCACTCTTTTTTTACCCGATATTACTTCTCATCGGAGGTGGGGGACTTTCGATGATTTATTCTATTTTCTCAAAAAAATCATAAACTAATTTTCGGGTGAGTAATCAGTGAGGGAAACTCTCATATTTAAAATTTATCTTCCGAAAGATCAAACGTCTGCATATTCCCGTTCCTGATTTTATATAAAGTAATCGTCATAATAGTATACTGCCGCCCTCCCGCAATTGGTTTTTCTTCTAAGTCGAATTCTTCAGACAACGCTAGCGCTCCAGAAGACAGATTTCGGTATCGAACGTCATACCGTCCCTGTGTTAACTTATTCGCCGTGAATTTTTGGTTTGCAGGAATAAAGATATGACGAACAGCTGATTCTCCTTTGCTGCTCCATGAATAGACTTTTACAAAGACATCAGAATCATTTTGAGAATTATCGATTGTCAGCTGAGACAGTCCATTCGCATTTTTAATTGGGTACCCTTTTACATAGCTTGCATTTGATGACCATGGACTTCCATTTGGCGCTGTAGAGGGATATTCATACTTAGGCTTCTCAAGAGTTGAACTTGGAATGATGTTTTGCTCAGCAACGCTTTCTCGTGAAGGGCTGCTATTTGGTTGTATCTGAAACCAGGTCAATGCAACAATAACTGCAACAATCGCACTTTGAGCAAAAAATGGTCGACGCGTTAATGCCCATGAGTTCTTCAATTCTCGTACGGAATCTCGGCTACCCAAATGATCTAAAAACTTTTCAATATTTTTAGTTAATTCACGGTCAGCTGCTTTTGTTGATAGAACCCACGCTTCATGTGAAACCGACTTGGCCAGCTCTATTTGCCCTTGATTTAAAAAGAATAGTGCTTGGCGAGCTGCCAATCTCGCATTAACCTCGTACAAATTTTTTCCACCCAACAAATTCATGAAAATTGCATGAATTGAATAAATTGGTCCCCACGGAAAGCCCCACCAACCTAGGATCCATGTAACAGTAGATGCCTTATACACCTCTTTCTCGGCACATTTGCTGCAAAAAATCCCTTGCCGCACCGATCTCAACGTTACAAAGATGAAGCTTTTTACGACAAAATAGACTCTGTATCTTGGTTGCGCTGAAACTTTATCGCAGCAAGAGCAAACAACGGGCTCGATTTCAACAGAATCATTGACATCACCCAGCCTAGTAGATTCAAAATTTCCCGCATCATAATTTGCTCTTTCTGATGAATTACTTAATGTTTCATAAGCTTCATTAAGGAACTGAAATTTTTCAGTTGCATCCGAAGACTTGTTTCGATCGGGATGCAAATCCATAGCACGTTTTCTGAATGCTTTTTTTATTTCTTCAGAATCTGCACTTGTAGAAACACCTAAAATTTTGTAGTAGCCTTTAGGATCCATATTTCCAGGCATGATGTTTTTTAATTATTTTTAGAAATTCAAAAAAATTCAAAAAAATTATTCAATATCTGCAAGCAAAATATTTGTAAATCCAGATACCACCGGCGTTTGAACTCGCCCCATCTTTGCAGCAGTTACTTTGACTTCTTTTGTAACATACTCAATTAACTCATCAAGATAAATCTTTTTGTCCTTATTTTTGTCTGCTTCACCCCGCAAACCTTTTAACAAGTAATACGTAAAAATTCCGTGATCTCTGTCTTGCATCGCACTACTAATTTGCGAGCCAGAAGAGGCGGATATAACTGTAATTTTCTCATCAGCTAAAACATCACTTTCTCTTATAGCCACAGGTCTTGCCTTTTCAACTAAAAGTTTTTCATTTCTTGTTTGACCAGTAAAGCAGGCATCTAAATATACGGTGGTTGACTTAGCTTCGATACCAGCAAGATTTTTATAAAGTGTCTTTAGCTGCATGCCATTCGAGTAATTTGGATCAACATCATATGGCAGTATGTGGGCAGCAGATGTGCTCATATTCGCCACTCCGTGACCCGAGAAATAAACAACGACATCTGATTTATTTTTAATCGAATTTCTTGCTAGCCAACCATCTGCTCCAAGTAGCTTTTCAATTTCAGCTTGCGTGGCTTTTCGGTCTGTAATGATTTTTATATTTTCTTTTTTATATCCCATTGTTTCAACCAAGTATTCTCTAAATACTTCAGCGTCATTGTTTGCGTGAACAGCATCGGGAACATATTGATATTTTTCAATTCCTATGATGACAGCATAAGCATCATTATTTTTTAACTTTCCTTTTATTGGAATATCAATGTCTTGGCTTGCCACGTCACTGACAATCTCTTGTCGTTGAATAATAATTTTTTTCTCGGCAATATTCCCGTTTACATCTTCTGCCTGAACAAGAATTTCATTTGTGCCATAACCTAATTTGACTTTGGATATAAATTTTCCACTCTCATCCAGACCAACGCTCTTTCCTGCAACAATAACTTTTAATATTCCTGCTTCATCTGTAATTTTTCCTTTTACCTGCACAGTATAGGCGTCAGTTTTCAGTGGTTTGTTTGTTTGAAGATCAGGCGATTCTATTTGTATAACTGGTGGCGTTTTATCTTGTTTGGCTTTTTCAGCAAGCTTAGATTCAGTATTGTTTAGAGCCATTTGCCATGCCGGTATTGAATTTTCCGCTTCGATAAGCTTATATAAATTTTTTACGGACTGACTGATACTAAACCGCTCTGTTTCAACTTTTCCATCTTTCCTAATCTCAAGAGATATGTATTTAACTTCGGGTAAAACTTGTATTGAAAAGGTTTTTCCGGCTGTCTTTCCATTTATTCCGCTACTTCCTCGAACTTGTTCTTTTGGATCTGTTGTAACGTTGTAAATTATTTTATCGGGGCACATTGAAGTTGCCCATTCACCGAAATTTAATTTTATTAATCCAGAATCCTCTTTCTCAAATGAATTAATAACATAACAACTACCGCGCGCGTACTCATCGTAACCATTCACTTTCTCTTGCAATATCAGTCTATTTTTATCATTTGCTTTTTCTTCGGTCACATTATTTTTTTTCTGCGCCATTGAATCTGATGCGAAGATCAACATCGTGAGCATGAATAGAAGATAGCTTGTAGTTTTAGTCATTTATTAGCGATCCTTCCTTGTGTCGCTGAGATGCATGCAAAGGTCAATTTTGATTTATTTTTTTTACTCCGATTATAGTAACCACTTATATACCGACGTGGTTTAAACAAGTCGTTATTAATTCGGAAACTACCAGCTATCTCTCATTTTTAGAGATAGCCAGCGGGAGCAGCACATGGCAAAACCCACAGCCCGAGCCACAGTACGAACCCAGCAGCTGCACAAGTCGCTGTATCTGCTGCAAGCCAGCGGAACGGCAGTTTGGCGGGATATGCGGCGCAGCAACCGAGCGTTTTATGCCCATGTCGCCGATGTGTACTTCTGGTGGCGCCAGGCTGAGGCGGTGACAGGCTATTTGGATGGGGAATATGCCAAGCTCAACCGCCAGTTCAAAAGCCGTGTCAAATACGGCATTAACTTCAGCCCTTTGCTGGCGCTGGTTTGGGGTAACGACAACTGCTCCACAGCCGACTTGGATCGGCACAGCCGTGCGTTAAACAGCATCCACGCCGAATACCTTTCTCGCCCCAAGTATTACGCCAAAGATGGCGTAGCCAAAATGGCTACATTTATTGAAAGCAAGCACGGCATCAACGGACTCACGGGCTATGGCGATGCGGAAGCTGCTGAAGATAATGAAGCTGATGAGGAAAGCGATACCCGTCCAGCTGCAGGAGCACCTGCAAGCGATGCCACCAAGTCTGCCGCCCTGCTGAAATCCGCCAAAGCCCACTACGCCAAACCAGCCAAGCGCCAGTAGTCAACTTCAGCAATGCCATTCCTGTCACCGATGACGATCTGGCAGTGATTCTGGTTAAGCGCAGCGCCACTGGCTATCAGCTATTGGGTGCCACCAATGACGCTGAACTGGTGGAACGAGCAGCACTCGCCAACTTCAAGCACAGCTTCTCTGCCCTGCCTGCGAGTGTGCGTGCCTTGATTGAAACCTTGCGTACCCAGTGCTTGCCACCGCATATCTTAAAAATTCAGCGGGACTTGGTGGATCGCAGCCACCAAAAGCATGATGACGGTAAACACAAGCTGAGCATGCGCCGCCTACTGTACCGACACAGCACTGGCGACTTTTTACTGAGCCCTGTACGGGCTCATGCAGGCGTAGTGACCATCGCAAAACCCAAGCAAACGGTATTTGCAGACATGGCAGCGGACACCTTTCTGTCCAGCCCTGCCCGACTGGCATTGGAGCGCCGTGCAATCGCCAACTATGAATTCAATCTGTATCAAGCAGAGGCGGCAGAACAAATCCAGCGGTACGGCAGCGAAGACAGCGCCAGTCATATGCTGCGCTTGCAAAATCTCGCTGATGAATCAGATTACTTGCATTTAGACTTTTGGCATTACGAGCAAGGTGTATCCCCATCAATCACCCAAGTCGATGTGGACTTGCTGGGTGAATCAGACTGGCATCACCAGCTGCCCTTGTCGTGGTTTCGCCATTTGTCGCTGGAAGTTGTGGACAAATGGTTCGACAGTCACGCCCACCATATCAAGCGGGATCATCAGCGGGTGTGCCATGTGCAGTTAACCAAAGACGCCATGACGCTGCAATTCGTCCAGCGCAATGGCGCATTTGAAGTGCGGCGAGAACAGGCATTTCCCACTGCCACTACAGGATTGGTATCACTGAACCTGTATTTTCTTACCAAAGACTTGATGCCTGTGCTAAAGGCGATCGCCGATTTTGAAATCAGTGATCCGATCGAAGTCACTGCTGACAAGAATGTGTGGCTGTTCACGTTTGCTACGGATGCGGCTGACTACGTGATTGCCGTTCCCACGACGAACGAGCGAGGCGTCCGCAATACTGGGGCATTCACCTTCTATCAGCCTACCCTCAAACCGCCGCATCCTTTTGAGCACATGGATGAACCATTCGACTTCGAAGAGGAAGCTCGGCTGTGGCAACCCATGATGGACAACCCACAATGAGTCTGCTCAACACAGACTATGCGGTTTACCTGCCTGCGGTGAATGACAGCTTCGCAGCGGAAGTGCTCAAGCCTCTACCACCCAATCGCCCGTTTCCAGCGAGTTTGACATTGGCGGACTTGATCTTTTGGGAGCGAGGTAATCGCTTGTGGCACTACAGTCATTTACTGCACAGCGTGGGGCTGCACGCAGTAGGCAGTCAACCTGACAATGCGGTGACTCGTGCAGGACGTACCGACTGTGTGCTGCTTGGCGACAGCGGTGGCTATCAAATCGGCACAGGCAAGCTCAAAGGCTATCGAGAACTACAAGCTGGCATGAGTGCGGCGGCTGCCGAAGCCTCATGGGCTGAGGCTTATTCGGTGAGACGCTGGGTATTGGACTGGCTGGAGCTGCATACCGACTATGCCATGACGATTGACATGCCGCTGTGGGCAACGCTGCCCAAAGGCGCTGCCAGTCCATTTCATCAGTGCTCTATACAGGCACTGACGGCGATGACGGTGGAGAACCTGCGCTTCATTGATAGCCACCGACAAGGACGCACACGCTGGCTCAACGTGATACAGGGCTTGGATGAGCCCAGCATGCTCACTTGGTGGCAGGCGGTGAAATGGTTTGACTGCAGTGGTTATGCGCTGGCAGGTGCAGCAGGTGTCAAAGGCGGCATTGGCAATGTATTAAAAATCCTGCTGACCATGCGTGACGATGGTGCACTGGCAGAGGGGCACAACTGGATCCATGTGCTGGGTGTGTCAACACCTAAATGGGCAATCCTGCTGTCAGCGATACAGCGAGCCCTCCGCCGACACGTTAACCCCTCGCTGCAAATCAGCTACGACAGCGCCACCCCGTTTCAGGCAGGCGGCATCCGAGAAGAAGTCGCCCTGCTACCCGACTACACAAGCCGTCCCCGAGACTGGGCAATACGGTTTGAAACGGTGCAGCAAAGCGCCCGGCTGGCTGGCAGCAACGAGCCCTTCCCCTACGCCAGTCCCATCGGCGACAGGCTCACGATGGGCGACTTGAATGTGCGTGATGGAGATTGGGATCAGCGCAACTTTGACACGATCAGCAATGTCTTGCTGTGCAATCACAATTGCTGGGTTTTGTTACGAGCGTTTGAAGTGGCGAATCAGCTGGCATTTGCTTCTGATGGTAGCCAAGTACCAGCGCAGTGGCAGGAGTGCTTGGCGTTTATTGAGGGTGTATTTGAGGCAGATGATTGGCAGAGAAATATCAACAAGCATCAATCTTTACTAAAAGCAATAGCTCCCGATGAATTAGGAGAAAACAATGAATAATACTCAGGTAAATCAGCCAAATATTAAAGTTGGAAGAATTTCCTCAAGAACTTTTGACAAAGCGGATATGTGTGCCAGAGAGATTTGGAGAAAAAGGAAATATCATAGGAAAAAGAATACAACTTCAGACGACGAATTGATGGGGCTTATTAGCACACCAGTTCAAAATTTTTTAAATAAAAAAACACTACGGGTAAACTTACAAACAGACAAAGTCAATCTTTTGATACGGGCAAGTCAAATTTCACGAATATCTGCAGTTAAAAATGTATCCATAAGAAAAGGAATTTCTTCACTCCCTGCTCTTTTAAATATTCATTACGGAAAATGGTCGAAAACGACATATACCAAAAATGATTTTTATTATGAAAGCCGAGACCTAGTTATAAACTTAGGAAATGTATTTTATAAGCCCCGAAGGAACATCGGTAATAACGGGGGATGTCACGCCGCACTTGCATCAAGATTTCTATTTTTTTCAAATCCAGAAATGCCAATTTTTAATTATTCCGCAAATTTAGCTACAAAACTTGGTTTGAAAGGCTCTACAGCGAAAAGAATTCCGGCTTATTATCAAGCTATCGGCAAAGCCTATATCGATAATTGGAAATATTTAAAAAAATTTAAAATGCCATTGTCAAACCACATATCCGACGACTACTGGCTCCAAGTAAAAGAAAGTGGATGGTGGCAAAGAAGAGTGCTAGATATTGCCTTGCTTTTGCACTACCGAATTTTTACGGAAAAGAAATTTATACGAGATTCTTTAAATGTACGAGTGAAGAGATATTTGTAAGAAAAATTCCATGAAAAAATTTAACCCAGCCTTTATTCCCATATATTTTTTCTTCAGTCAGTCTCTGGCATTCGCAGAGGACATAACAACCTGTAAAAATCCAACTGGAATGGCTTACTACCATCACGCAAATATCATAAGAAAAAAAGATTCTGGATGGGGAAAAGATAAAATTTCAGATGGTCGCTTGACTTTGAAAAAAATTTCAGATGGAGAATATGACATCTTAATTTACGATGCCACCAAAACGCTATTCTCCCTAAAACAAGATGGCGGTCAAATAATTTTGATGAGATCTGGTGAGAATGATGCAACCTTCTTGCATTTCTATCCTGGAAGAGTAATTGAGCTTTATACGTTTTGGAAGGATTTATCTGGTAAATTTAAATACGATCTAATTCAAAGTAAGGGCGGCGATCTAACATTAGTCCACAAAAGCTCAGTTCTGATTGGATCTTGCACAGAAATAAACTTTGAAGTCATAAAGTAAAAATACTTTTTCATGGCAAAAGAAATTTACTATCTGACGGGAATGGGTGGTTACCTCAAGCAAGGACTAGGCGAAGAACTTATTAATCGTGGATTAGAAGTAACAGGCAGAGAGCTTGTAGATGATTTTAGATTACTGGATTTTCATAGCCAAGTTTCACTGGTAGCGGAGGATTTAAGAAAAGAATCGTTAAAAGAAAATAGCCGAGTAATTGCCAACTCCTTTGGAGCCTATCTTTTTCTTCATGCTCAAGCTGAAATCCAACCATTCTCTGGAAAAATTTTACTGCTATCGCCAATTGTCGGAGAGTTTTCTGATGAAGATACATTGAGGACATTTATTCCGCCCCGCTCTCGTAAAATTTTTGAAATGATTGAAATAGGCGAATATCCAAGCCCGTTATACTGCGAAATACACGCTGGAGAAAATGACTGGCAGAGCAACCCTCAGAATGTCAATAAAATTGGGAGTTATTTTGCATGCAAAGTAAATATCGTGCCCAATGCGGGACATATGCTCCCCAAAGAATATGTTAAATCAGTACTTGATAATTTTCTGAAGTGATTTCATAGTATGAAAAAAATATTTTTTACGATTCTAGTCATTTTTTATTCAAATACACTAAATGCACAGGAAAGTTATCTCTGTATCAGCGAAGCTATTGGTGGGGTTGCGTACGATTCATCTTCAAACAAATGGGACGGCACAAAATTTTCCAACAGCAATCATAAAATAATTTTGAAGAAAAAAAATGGGATTTGGAAATATGCTGATTTTGGCGATAACTTTGAAGAACAATGCGATAAGATGAACGAGGCTGGTATTTTTCGCTGCGATATGATTTTAGGTGCATTTATTTTTAACTCGAAGAGTAAGCGATTTATAAAAACTTACATCGCAGGATATTTATCAGGTCAGGACAACAATGACAATACTCCACACGTGATGATAGGAACTTGCAGCCCCCTTTGAAGTAATTTTTTAAACCATCTCCACTGCACGCCGCTTCATGTCGTCGTTGACATCGATATATGCTTGGGTGGTGCCGATGTGTCTATGCCCAGCCAAGCTCATC